>Ga0316217_10000252_pt1 | contig 79866 bp, 70 predicted proteins | sample 1anoAmetaG_FD_203633 | JGI IMG/M metagenome (GOLD analysis project Ga0316217, IMG submission 203633) | Freshwater microbial communities from Trout Bog Lake, Wisconsin, USA - 1anoA | ecosystem: Environmental > Aquatic > Freshwater > Lake > Hypolimnion/Profundal zone | place: USA: Wisconsin...
GAAGCGTCCGACCCGGGTGTGCAACGACGCCAAGGCCGAACTCGACCGCTATGCCGATGCTCTGGCCGCCGCGCCGGACGCCAAGGGCGTGGTGGTTGGCGACGCCACGACCAAGGAGACCGCAACCAAGAAGGGCAAGGAATTCGCGGCCCTGCGCGCGGTCAACACCAAGGAGTACCTGACCAAGGACAAGGGCATCGATCCGGCACGGATCGAGCCTCGGACCGGAAGCGGCGACGACCAGAAAGTCGAACTGTGGATCGTTCCCGCCGGCGCTACCTTCCCTGCGGCTGACACTACCGTGGTGGACGAGAACGCGGTGAAGCCGATTCCTCGCGTTGCACTGAAGGAGAAGGCCCGCAAAAAGGCTCCCAAGTCGAACTGACGCTTGGGCGCGCGGTTGAAGCGCGCGCCCAATCACATCTTTACCCGGCGGGATGCCCGAATCCGATGGCATCCCGCCATTTTTTTGTCGTATCCCGGAGGAATGTGCAGCTGGAATTCAGCGGCGCCATCAGGGCAGACCGCGGTCCAGTCGATCGGGAGCATGTTTTTTGTGCGAAGCTGTGCGCGCTATTGGCTATTCCGTGCCGTGTCTCTCTTCCAGGGAAGAGCCAGGTGGGAACGGCACCCTAATCAACTTGCCATTCTTTGAGCCAGCCCTCTTCAGGGAACTGCCGGCTTTGTAAAACTCCAAGCGAAGATCGAAACGACTGCGGGTCTCCCGATCGCCAATTGTGATGAGTGCCGGCCGCAACTTTGGCCGTCGTCCAGGAACTCGCTCGCAGGCAGCGCGGGGATTCTCCGATGAACGGATGAATATACGTCGGTGTCACCGGAAATTCACATTCCCTTAACACCGTAGTAATGGGCTCAACCAGATACTCAGGAGTGATACTCCGGGGTGAATGAACGTTGCATCGCATCGTGCTGGTCAGGTTGCCGGCGCGCTCTGCAACCCTGGCTGTCAAACGGAAATTGCAAGATTCAGCGCGTTTTTTGTGGGGCCGGCGTAGAGGGCAGTACTCCATTTTCGCTGGCCACGATCGTTGGAAGCGGACCAGAACAGACAACCCGTTCTTTGTAGCTGGACGGGTGAGTACGATAAAATCAGTACTACTCTTCGAGAGCTGGATTAAGAAGAGTTCGTGAGTCCGGGCGGAACTGCCGGGCTTGGCAATACCCTAACTTATCGCGCAAGCCGTCGGCATTGGGCTGACGGCAAACGGCGAGTGTACGACTTTGGAGCGAGAAATTTATGAAGAGCTATCAAAAAATTTTGGCGGTGATCGCGCTGTCGGGCATGTGCCTGGCCACAGCGATGGCATCGGAAGGTGAAGTTTCCGCCAAGAAATCCAAGAAGCATCACGCTGAGAAAACTGAAGAGAAGGCCCCTTGCGAAGCTTGCGAGGCCATCAAGCGGCTGGAAGAAAAAGTTTCGGCGCAACAGGCTGAGATCGATCAGCTCAAGGGCGTTCAGCCCGCTGCCGCCGGAACCACGGATGCTGCCGCCGAAGCCGCCGCTGCCGCTGCCAAGCAAGCCGCAGACGCTGCTGCCGCCCAGGCCGCTGCCGCGCAGCAGCAGGCTGCTGCCGCTCAGGCCGATGTGAACAGCCTCAAGCCCGAAGTCGCCAGCGCCAATGCGGCCGCTCAGGGAGCACAGAAGGAAGTCGGCGAGCTGGTAACGCCGGCCTACATCCATTACAAGGGCATCGAGTTCTATCCGGGCGGCTACCTGGCGGCTGAAACCGCGTGGCGTCAGCATGCCGAACAGACCGACGTTCTCAGCTCGTTCAACGGCATTCCCTTCGCCTCAACCGCAACCGGGAATATGACCGAATTCCGTGGCACCGCGCGTCAGTCTCGCCTGGCGTTCAAGGCGATCGCCCACGTCGGTGAAACGAAATTGACCGGCTACTACGAGATGGACTTCCTGGGCGCTGCGCCCACGGCGAACGAAAACCAGAGCAACAGCTTTACTCCTCGTATTCGCCAGGCTTTCGGCGAAGCGGAGTGGCACGGCTGGAGCGTCACCGGCGGTCAGGCCTGGAGCTTGCTCACCCTGAACAAGCAGGGCGTCGATACCCTCGGCTGGTATAACCCGGACACCATCGACGCGCAGTACGTCGTGGGCTTCACCTTTGCCCGTCTCATGACCATGCGTGTGGCGAAGTCGTTCGACAACAACAAAGTGACGGCAGCGTTCGCCATTGAAAATTCGGCCTTCGAGCAGGCTGGCAAGGTTCCCTCTGGCGTGATCTACGGCGGCACGGGAACTGGATCGTTGAGCAACGGCGCAGGCAGCGCCGGTGGCGCAGGCACTTTCACCGACAGCTTGGCCCCGGATTTGATTGCGAAGGTTGCCTTCGATCCGAGCTTCGGCCACTTCGAAGTCAAGGCCGTTGGCCGCTTCCTGCGCGATCGCGTCGAAGCTACCTCCACCCTGCCTTTGGCCGACATCAACACCAGCAACACCACTCTCGCCGGCGGATTCGGCGTGGACGCCTACGTACCGCTTCTGCATAAGAAGCTCACCCTCGTCGGAACGAGTTTGTTTGGCCGCGGCGTTGCCCGCTACGGCGATTCGTCCAACGTGGACTTCGTTTATAAACCGAATGGCACGATTGCGGCTCTGCAGAACCTGCAGGCGATGGGCGGCATTGAAGCGTACCCGACCTCGAAGCTCAAGCTTTACTTCTACGGCGGCGACGAGTACATCGGCCAGGCGAACTACGGCGGCGGCTATGGCTACGGCGCCGGCGTCGTTGCCAGCAACGCAACCTGCTTCGTGAAGGACAGCGGCTCCTGCTCGGCGGAAATGCGGAACCTGGTTCAGGGCGTCGCCGGCTTCTGGTACGAACTGCACAAAGGCAACTACGGCACGCTGAAGTATGGCATGCAGTATTCGTACACCCACAAGCAAACCTGGGCTGACGCGACTCCGGCCGGCCTGGCTCCGACGGCGAACGAGAACATGGCTTTCACCTCGCTTCGCTACGTTCTGCCGTAACAACTTTGTAAGCAAGAAACAACCGGCCCGCGTGAACCGAACTGGTTCACGCGGGCTTTTTCCTTGCCTGCAAACATAGATTCTCAGGGGTGCCATGGCGCCGGCGATTTCGCTTCCAGCGCGCCGCATCGCGTATACTTTTTCAGAAGTGCTGCAGCGGTGGCGGCAGAATGCAGGAACAGATGCAGCTCAGGGTCGGAGAACATCGATGGCGCAGAGTCGCGGCCGTGCTTGCCATCTGCGTACTGATGCTGAGCTTCGCGACCCGCTTCGGGTCTCCGTCCGATTCCTTCCAGCCCCCATTCCACTCTCATACACACGCTGAACGATCCGTTGACCGCCGCGCCCTGGAACCGGAGCGGCAGCATCTCGATCGGGATGGCGCCGAGTGGACGTCGCCGAACGCCGTGATCGGCTTGCTCCATCTCACCACCGCCGGAGTTCCCCCGGTCTCCGCGGCAGCCTTGCTCCCACCCCGCATTTTTGCCGGCCGGCTTTACGTTCGTCCGCCTCCCAACGCGCAAAACATCCTTTAGCTTACCGACGGCTCGTCAGTCCCATATATTTTTCTTCGCCTTCAATAACGGGCGAGGCTGCCGCTCGGGCGACTTTTGGCATCACGATCTCTGTGGAAAAGGTCGTGCGAACGCATTTGAAACGAGGATCGCGCGTGGCTGCCGAGTCGCCTGTTTCCAGCTCCGTCCTTGATGCTTTGCGGCGTTTCGATACGTGCATGGTTTGCAATGCCATTGAAACCTTTGAACTCAGGCTGCGCAACACCGGCTTTGCGGATGCCCGCATCCGGTGCATGTTCGAGGATCTTCCTCCCATGGTGGGCTATGCGGCCACCGCCCGCCTGCGCACCGTTGAGCCTCCCATCGCGGGAAGCGGATACCGCGGATACACCGAGCGGAACGACTGGTGGTGCAGCATTCTCCGGGTTCCCGAACCGCGGATTGTGGTGTTGGAGGACATGGACAAGACGCCCGGCGTCGGAGCATTTCTGGGCGACGTGCACGCCGCGATTTTGCGGGCCCTGGGATGCATCGGGTATGTCACGGATGGTGCGGTTCGGGAATTGCCGCGCGTGCGGGCGCTCGGATTCCAGCTCTTCGCCGGCAGCGTCGGTGTCTCCCATGCCTATGCCCACATTTTTGACTACGGGGAAATGGTTCGAGTCGGCGGTCTTGAAGTGCGTCCCGGCGACCTGCTCCATGGAGATCGGCATGGGTTGTTGTCCGTCCCGGAGGAGATTGCTGCCCAGATCCCCTCCGTGGCGGAGCGTATGCAGCAGACCGAGCGGAGCATTATCGAGTTTTGCCGTTCCCCTGACTTTTCTGTGGACGGGCTGCGGAAGATGCTCAAGGACATGCGCTAGTTCGGTTGGCGCGAATAGACAGGTTGCCGCCGTGAACTTTTGCGAGGCTGGTGCTTTGAAATTGGCCGATAGTCGACATTCTCTGCGGAGGACGATATCCAGCGGCTTTGCGTATGGGGCTTTGACTCTCGCCGCGATGCTGGCCTCGGGAGCCTTGTCGTGCAGCGGCGGACATCCTGATCAAGTCAAGGCCGCTTCGACGATGGAAACGGCGGGAGTTACCAATGTCGAGAAGAAGACGCTGAGCCGCCAAATCACCCTGTCCTCTGAACTGGTGCCCTTTCAGGAGATCGACGTCTATGCGAAAGAGTCCGGTTACGTGAAGACTTTAAGCGTCGATTATGGATCGCACGTGAAGAGCGGCCAGGTCATGGCCACCCTGGAGATTCCCGAACTACAGGCACAAGTGCAGGAGGATCAGGCCGAGATCAAGAACGCCGCCGACCAGATGGATCGCGCAGAACACGAACTCAAGCGCGATGACGCACAGTACACCGCGCTGCATCTTCAATTTACTCGTTTGAACGGAGTCTTCCAGAATCAACCGGGCATCGTGGCACAGCAGGAGGTCGATGATGCCCAGGGCAAGGACCTTGCGGCCGCCTCGCAAGTGGAGGCAGGCAAGTCCTCATTGCAAGCCGCGCAAAGCCAGCAAGCCGTGGCCCGGGCCAAACTGCTGCACGATCAAGCGCTCTTTGATTATTCGAAGATCATTGCGCCGTTCCCGGGAGTGGTCACCGAGCGCTATGCGAACCTGGGGGCACTGATGCAAGCCGGGACCAGTTCCAGCACGCAGGCGATGCCCCTGGTGAAGCTATCGGAAGACGATCTGTTCCGGCTGGTGATTCCGATTCCGGAATCCTACGTTCGCTACATCCATATTGGGGAAGCGGTGAACGTTCGCGTTCCCGCTCTCAATCGGACTTTTCCGGGCAAAGTGGCGCGCTTCTCCGTGGACGTTAGGGAAGACACGCGCACCATGCACACGGAAGTCGATGTCCCGAACCCGGAACGAGTTCTGATGCCGGGGCTCTACGCCGAAGCCGACGTTGCGCTCGAACATCGGGAGGACATTCCAGCGGTCCCCCTGCAGGCTCTCAATCATGAAGGGGACAAGACGACGGTATTGGTCGTGAATCGCGATGGAGTGGTGGAGGACCGTGCGGTCGTGCTGGGAATTCAAACTGCCACGGACGCCGAGGTCGTCTCCGGCTTACGCGAAGGCGAGCAGGTCGTCGTGGGGGACCGCAGCGGGCTGAGGCCGGGCGAAAAGGTTCATCCCCAGGTTGTGCAGGTCCTGCAATATCAGGACACGAAGACGGAGTAGAGCCAGACTGCCGGGTCCGTAGAACCAGGTCCGCCGGGCGGCGAGACCGTGAAGAGTGAAAGTTCATGTCAGGCTTTTCAATTCGCAATCCGTATCTCGTGATCGTCATCTGCCTCGCGCTGGTCGTAATCGGCGTAACCAGTTTGGCGCGGATGCCCGTGGACTTGTTTCCACCGATCAACCTGCCGGAAGTGGTGGTCGCGACCTTTTATTCGGGAATGCCGCCGCAGGATATTGAGACCGACATCACCGATCCTTTGGAGCGTTTTTTTACCTTAGCCAGCGGCGTCGATCATATGGAATCACGTTCCCTGCTGGGCGTGAGTATCATCCGGGTGTACTTTCAGCCGGGAACCAACGCGGATGCCGATGTCACCGAGCTCTCGAATCTCGCTCTGGCCGATCTGAAGCGCCTGCCGCCCGGCACCCTGCCCCCGGTGGTTCTAAAGTTCGACGCCTCCAGCCTGCCGGTTTGCCTGGTGACGCTGAAAGGGCAGAACCTGACTCAAACGCAACTGCATGACATCGGGCAATTCGCCATACGCGACCAGATCGCGGTGGTAAAGGGCGCGGAGATTCCGCCGCCGTTCGGGGGCAAGTACCGGCAGATCATGGTGTACGTCGATCCCTACAAGCTGGCTTCCCGGCAACTGAGCCCGACCGACGTGGTGAACGCCGTAAACAGTTCCAACCTGATTCTTCCCGCCGGCGACGTGAAGATGGGACCGTACGATTACTACGTGTACTCGAACAGCCTGGTCACTGACATGAAACAGTTGGGAGAGGTTCCGGTGAAGACCGTTGGGGATTCATGGGTGACCGTAAACGATGTGGGCGCAGCGGAAGATGCCAACCAGATTCAATACAACCTGGTGCGGGTGGATGGGCAAAGATCGGTGTACTTGCCGATCATGAAGCAAGGCGGCGATACCAACACGATTGCCGTCGTGAATGGCATTCGCGACATGATCCGCCATCTCTACGATATTCCCAAACAGTTGGTCGCAACTGTGGTGTTCGACCAGTCGGTGTTCGTGAAGGAAGCCATCCGAACGCTGCTCCACGAAGGTCTTCTCGGGCTGCTGCTTACCAGCCTGATGATCCTTATCTTTCTCGGAAGCTTCCGCGCAACCTCGGCGGTGTTCCTATCCATTCCACTCTCCGCCCTGGCTACGTTTGTCGTGCTGAATTTGAGCGGCAGCACGGTCAACACCATGATCTTGGGCGGATTGGCGCTGGCTTTTTCCCGCATCATCGACAACTCGGTAATTTCGCTGGAGAACATCTATCGCCACCTGGAGATGGGCGCTTCGCCCGAAGTAGCTGCGGAAGCCGGAGGCTCGGAGGTCAGCCTTGCCGTGCTGTCGGCAACCCTGACCACGGTGGTTGTTTTCTTTCCGGTGACATTTCTTTATGGCGTGAGCAAATTCCTGTTCACGGCCCTCGCTCTCTCCGTGGTGATATCTCTCTTTGCCTCCTACATTGTGGCCATGACGGTGATTCCGCTGTTCTGCTCACGGTTTCTCAAGTCCGTGCCGTTCGCGTCGCACCAGAAGCACGAGGAGTATGAAGTTGAGCCTACCGCGACGCCCTCGAAATCCTTATGGCAGCGCTTCAATGCCGGTTTCAACCGGATGTTCAACCGGTTACTGGACTTCTACGAATTTTGGGTACGCCGTGCTCTGGTCCGGCCGGCCCTCACGGTTGCGATACTCAGCGGCTTGTTTCTCGCAAGCCTGGCGCTCTATCCGTTTCTGGGGCTGGCGTTTTTTCCGCGAACCGACGCCGGCCAGTTCACGATCAACCTGAAAGTGCCGACCGGTACGCGTATTGAAGTCACCGAACAATACGTCGCCAAAGTCGAGGACCTGGTGCGTCACCTCGTCGATCCAAAGGACTTCAAGATGGTGGTGTCCAACATTGGCGTGGTTCCCGACTTCTCGTCGTTGTATACCACCAACGCGGGACCCTACACGGCCACGATCCAGGTAGCGCTGAATGAGCCTCATCGCCTGAGCAGCTTTGAATATATGGATCGGGTGCAGAGGGAACTGACGAACCAACTACCGGAGGTTCGGGCGTTTTTCTCCAGCGGTTCCATGGTGGATGCGATCCTGAACATGGGCATGCCGGCGCCAATCGATGTGCAGGTAAGCAGTCCGGACTTGCACACGATCGACAACATCGCACAGGACCTGGCCAGCCGTCTCCGACACCTGCCCGGCGTCGGAGAAGTTTATATTCCGCAGGATATGAACTATCCGGCGCTACGGCTGGATGTGGACCGCGTACATGCCGCGGAACTTGGACTAACCCAAAAGGATGTCGTCGACAATGTCATCACGGCACTGAATTCCAACTACATGATCGCGCCCAATTACTGGGTTGACTACAAAACCGGCAATGACTACTACCTGACTGTGCAGTATTACGAAAACGGACGGGCTGCGATCCATAATTTTGCCGATCTGACCAACATCCCGATTCGCGGCCCCAACATCAAGAAGCCCACTACGTTGGACAGCGTGGTACAACTGCAAAACGTTGAGACTTCCACGGAAGTCGATCACTATCAGATTCAAAGGGTGATCGATGTGTTCGTCACTCCGTCAGGCGAAGCTCTGGGCAAAGTGGCAGACGAAGTAAGAGGCGTTATCGGTGAAACCAAGCTTCCAGAAAATGTCCGGGTGGATCTGCGCGGCATGGTGCAGGGCATGCAGCAGTCCTTCCGCAGCTTCGCGATCGGGTTGTCGCTCTCGGCGGTTCTTCTCTATCTCATCCTGGTGGCCCAGTTCAAGTCGTTCAAAGATCCCCTGCTGATCATGCTCGCAATTCCCATGGGATTTATTGGCGTGTTGATCATTCTCCCGCTCACGGGAACCACCCTCAATGTGATGTCGCTGATGGGGGTGCTGATGCTGGTCGGAATCTCCGCCTCCAACAGTATTCTGATCGTGGAGTTTGCCCATCGCCTGGAAGAAGAAGGGAAGTCGGTCGAGGAGGCGGTCATTACATCCTGCCGGGTGCGTCTGCGCCCGATCCTGATGACTTCCCTGACGACCATTATCGGCATGGTGCCCATGGCTCTTAAATTGGGCACCGGAAGTGAGCAGTATGCGCCGTTGGCGCGCGCCATCATCGGAGGCCTCGCCGCCTCGGTGGTGCTTACCGTTTTCATCGTTCCGGCAGCCTACCTTCTCGCGTACCGGAACCGGCCATCCGTGGAGAAAGCCTGACATTGCAAAAGCTGTATGCTCCACCGCGAAATCCGCGGGATAAATTTAGTTATGAATCAAAGGTGAATTGATGCAAAAGCATAAGTACATCGCTGTTGGACTGCTGTGGTTCTCTCTATCGCTGGCTGGTTCTGCGCAGCGATCCATGAGTGTGCCGAATACGATGTCGGCTCAGAGTCTCCCCTCGGCTCCGACGCCAAAGACAGAGGTAGATCACGACGACGCAAACAAGCCGCCTTCCAACGGGCAGACAACCGAAACATCCCCGTCGGCTCCCGGCATGCCAAAGCCTCTGACTTTGAAGCAGGCTGAAGAAATTGCGATCAAGAACAATCCGCAAATTTCGGTCGCCCGGCTGATCGCCCTGGCTTCTCAGCAGGTCACTCGCGAGGCGCGCTCGGCCCTGTGGCCCACGGCAACCGGCGATTTTACCGGTGTCGGCGCAGAATCCGGCTCTCGCATCGCCGCAGGCGGTCTGAATGCCCCGCATCTCTACCAGCGTGTTGCCACCGGCGTTACGGTCTCTCAGTTGATTACGGATTTCGGCAGGACTTCAAATCTGATCTCCAGCGCGAACTACGCAGCCCAGGCCGAGCACGAAAATGCAGTGGCAACACAGCAACAGATTCTGCTGGCTGTGAACCAGGCCTTCTACGGCGCACTGCAGACCCAGGCGATTCTTGTGGTTGCGCAAAAAACAGTGGACGAGAGGCAAACGGTCGCGACACAGATCAACGCCCTATTCGAAAACAAGCTCAGGTCTGAGTTGGATTCAAGTTTTGCCAACGTCAATCTGGCGCAGGCTAAGCTTCTGCTGCTGGACGCACAGAATAACAACAACGCGGCTCAAGCCACGCTTTCGATGGTTCTCGGATTTCCGGCGCTGCAAAGCTTTCAGCTTGTCGAGGAGAATGGCCAAGCGGTGCCGCCTCCCGACGATGTGGACGGGTTGATCTCAGAGGCTTTTTCCATGCGGCCGGAGATACGCTCGCTCCAGTTCCAATACCAGTCCGCAAAGAAGTTTCAAACCGCCGAGCGGGATTTGCTCTTTCCCACCGTTCGAGCCATGGGAGTCATGGGGGATAGCTTCGTGGGAGATTCCGAGGTGGTTCCGAATCCGGGTTCGCTGAACAACACCTATGGGGCGGTCGGCGCAAATGTCGACATCCCGATCTTCAACGGCTTTCTCTATACGGCGAGAGCCCATGCAGCGAATCTGCTGACGCAGGCGACGCAAGAACGCTTGGTGGACTTGCGCAACCTGATTTCGCGCGACGTGCGTACCATTTGGCTGGATACCAACACCGCGTACCAGAGGTTGGCGGTTACCCAGCAGTTGGTGCAACAAGCGAATTTAGCGCTCGATCTCGCGCAGTCCCGCTACAAGCTGGGGCTCAGCTCGATTGTGGAACTCAGCCAGGCACAGCTCCAGCAGACCCAGGCCGAGATTACGAACGCGCAGGCAGGTTATGAGTACCGCCTGAGCCTGGCGGTACTGACCTATCAAACAACCGGGATCTGACCGCGAGATCAGCCGGGTCCGGAAAACGATGCGCGCACCTGGCTCCCGCATCTCGGGACGGATTTCTTGTTCTGTTGATTGCTTGGATTACCCCGTTTAACAAGGCATTTGACAATTTTCAATAAGGGAGAGATATTTGCAAGCTGCACAATCTCGAGGTCCACCGCATGGAGATGGAATCTATGATTCACAAGGCGGTAAAACACTTGTGTCTGTGTTTCGTGTTGGTCACCCTCTCGCTTCTACCGGCCGCGGCCCAGCAGGGGAGTGAGAAATCCACTTCTAACCCACCTAACCCACTCATTCAAGCCTTGCAGGCCAATGGCGTTTTGAGCGCGGAGGATGTCGCCAAGATCGAGAAGGCCACCTCTGCCAAAGAGGCCCAGAAACGCTTGGAAGACATCCTGCTAAGCAAGAAGGTCATCACCAAGGAACAGTACGATCAAGTGATCTCGCAAGAGGCTCCGTCTGTTGTTCCTAACGCTCCGAGCCCGGTAGTCCCGGTGGCACAAACGGAGGCACCGGAAAAACGGCCCTCGTTCCTGAACGCCAGCATCAGCGCACAGGGACCGCCGAACCCAACCGAGCCCGGAGCTCCGTCTCTGGTGGAGAGAGAGCCTGTTCAGGATGTGGTTTCTGCGCTGGTGCCGGTTCGCGCCCTCCCAGTGGGCGGCCTCGAGCGCGGCAAGATGACGCCGGCCTTCAAAACCGGCGGCGTTGGCATTACTCCCTACGGCTTTATCAAGGCGACCATGATCGAGGACAGCTCGTCGCCCCAAGGCGATGATGCTCCGCTGCCCTATATCTCCGCCAACACCGGCCCCAACGGAGATCCTGAGTTTCATGTCAAGGCGCGCAGCACCCGCTTTGGCTCCAACTTCGAGTGGTATGACAGAAACCCGAACTGGACGATTACCGGCAAGATTGAGGGCGATTTCGAGGGCAACTTCAGCCGTGCCGATAACCGCAACCTGTCCACCATCCGCTCGAGCAACCCTGCTCTTCGCCTGGCTTGGGCGCGCCTGGATTACAAGTTCGACGACAACAACACCTTCTCGGCGCTCTTCGGACAGGATTGGACGCTGTTTGCCTCGTCCACTCTGCCCAACATGCTCGAGACTACCAACCTCGGCGTCGGCTTCGGCACTCTCTATGAGCGCGACCCGCAAATGCGTGCCGGATATACGCATAGGTTTGGCGGGCTGTCGGTCGAGCCGGAGTTCTCCTTTGATCTGCCCGCCTCCGGCATTCCGCCCAGCAATGCAACCTCTACAGGTCTTGCAGACCAGCTTGGGTATGGCGAACGAGAAGGGCCAGACTCCAACCGTCCCGAGTATCAGGCACGCTTGGTTTTCCAGTGGCGATTGGATCACGCTCCTGGTGTCCCGCCGGCTCAGATCATCTTCAGCGGCTTTAACGGCAGACGTGAATCCATTGTTGACTCGGGCTCGGTGCCGACCGCCTACCAGGTATATTTCCCCCGGGGCGTGACCGTCGGCAGCAAACAGAATGGATGGGACGGAGAGTGGCAACTGCCGACGCGCTGGTTTACCCTGATCGGCAAGTTCTACAGTGGCGCTGACCTGAGATGGTTTTTCGCCGGCCAACTCTACGACTTCTTTACCGATACGACGGGTCTGACGGGCCTTGCAACCGGAACCTCCGAGGATTTAAATACGGTTACCTTCGGAATGAGCGGAACCACCGCAGTCGTGGCAGCGCAGCGTCCGGTTCGATCCGAGGGCGGATTTGTCCAAATCGGATTTCCTCTCGGTCGCATCTTCCATGCCGATCCGGCAGGCCGCAACGCCGGCTGGTCGCTCTATGCGATGTACGGGATCGACCAGGCCAAAGCGCGCGACCTTGACAGGCTTGGAGCCGGTGGAGATCGCCATAAGGGCACCATGGCGGTGGGCAGTCTCAACTATAAGTTGAACAAGTGGGTGATGTTCTCCTACGAGCAGTCGCTCTACACTACCTACTTCAACCAGGAAGTGGCCCTGCCGCTCTTCAAGGGAACTCCATCCCGCCAGTGGAACGACATCCGCGAAGAAGGAGGCCCGATCTTCTCCTTCTAGCCACCCGGAGAAAACGTTCTATCTTTCCTCCCGGGAATCTGGGTCCTCTCGTGGCGTCGCAAAGAACACGCGCCGCGAGAGACCAAGATTCCCGGGAGTTTCCTTTTCCGCTCGCGCATTACAGCGCAACGAAAAGCAGACCTGGTGTCATCCTCAGGGTTCCGAGACGACTAACGAATCGTCTTCCGCCCCGTATACCTCCAGCCTGTTTTCTTCCTTGCGATGGACCAGCAGGTAGGCAGTTGGCACCAGAAAGACGGTGACCAACCCCGAGACCGTAAGCCCGCCGAGAATGGCGCGAGCCAGTGGCGCGTATTGTTCGCTCCCAGGCTCGAGAGCCAGCGCCATCGGGATCAGGCCAAGAATGGTCGCCATGGTGGTCATCAGAATAGGGCGCAGGCGCACCCTGCAGGCTTCGGCCAGGGCGGGCTTTAACGCCATGCCAGCTTTCCTGAGCGTTCCCACAAATTCCACAATCAAAATGCTGTCGGATACGGCGATGCCGGTCATCATCACAACACCCATCAGCGACATAATGTTGAGCGTGGTGCCAGTCAGCAGAAGGAATATCAGCACGCCGGACAGGCCTGGAGGAATCGCCAGAAGGATGACAAATGGATCGGAGAACGATGCGAACTGCGCCATCAGGATCAGGTACACCAGGACCACCGCAAGAATCAGACCGATGCCGAAGCTGGAGACCGACTCATTCATGTCCCGGACGGCGCCGCGAACTTTGACCGTGACTCCGTCGGGCTTCTGAATCTGGCCGACAATCGATTCGACTTGGCGATCGACGCGGCTTAGATCTTCCTTCTTCGGCATGACGTACACGTCGAACTCACGACGCAACTGGTAATGATCGACTTCGGTTGGAGTATTGATGGTCCGAATGTCTGCCACCGATTCCAGCGGAGTTGTGTTGGCATTGTTTGCCGAACGCAAGGGAATCTGTTTGAGATCGGTCAGCGTTTGGATTTGTGACTCCGGATATTGCACGGTCAGCATGTAGCTGTTGCCGCTTTTCGGATCGACCCAGAAGCTGGGCGCAACCATACCATCCGAAGTCAAAGCCGTGATGACGTTGTCCACCACATTCTTGGGTGTAACACCAAGCAGGCCTGCGCGCTCGCGGTTGATATTGAGTTCAAGACCGGGATAGTTCAAATCCTGCGGAATCAGCACGTCATTGACGGAATCGAGTTTCTTCACTTTGGCCGCCGTTGCCTGAGCTATGGCATAGGCCTGCTGGAGGTCGTTGCCGCCAATTTGAATGTCAATCGGAGCCGGCTTGCCCTGATTGACGACAGAGTCAACCAGGCCGCCTGCCTGCAGGTAGGTGGAGACATCCGGAAAGTCTTCCGCCAGTTTCTCGCGAACCTTTTGCATGTAAGCATAGCTTCCCGTCTTGTGCTCTTCTTTCAGGCTTACCTGGATGAACGCGGTATGCATGCCGGAGTTCGACGTATAGATCGCCGAGAGATCAGGAGTGATGCCGATGTTGGAAACGATCATGTTCAGATCTCGTGGAGCAACCACGCTGCGAATGTCCTCCTCCATTTTCGAGATATATTCGTCGGTGACCTCGATGCGGGTCCCTGCCGGAACCTTCACATTCACTACGAATTGTCCTGGATCGGTGCGCGGAAAGAATGATTTGCCAAGGAACGGATAGAGCGCGAAGCTACCAACCACAAACACGCTGAAGATCACGACCACGATCACCGGACGCGCCAGGCATCCTGCAATTGCCCTGTCATACTTGCTTTGCAGCAGATGAAAGCCTGCGTTGAACTGCCCGATGATTTTCCGGAAAACCCGAACATGGCTTGGCAGGATCTCGCCGGACTCCAGGTCCTCTTCTATTTCAACCGTACCCTCCGGAGGGGTGGGATGCAGATGCTCTGGGCCAAGCGTGATGAACTTTGCGCAAAACAGCGGTACAACCGTCATCGCTACCAGGTAGGAAGCAAACAGAGCCAGCACAACTGCAAGGGCCAGCGCAGTAAAGAGGTATTTGCTCACTCCGAAAAGTAGTACAACCGGAAAGAAAACGATGCAGGTGCTGAACGTCGCAGCCAGCACAGCCAGTTGCACCTCTTTGCCGCCGCGTTCAGCAGCCAGTGCGGAAGGTTCTCCCATCTCCATATGACGGAAGATATTTTCCAGTACAACCACGGAGTTATCGATCAGGCGCGACAACGCCAGCGCAAGACCGCCCAGCACCATGGTATTGATGGAACTGCCCCCGAGTTTCAGTCCCAAAAATGTTGCCAGGCACGAGATGGGAATCGACAGAAGAACCGCAATCGTCGCCCGTACGTTGCCCAGGAAGAGCAGAATCATCAGCGCGGTCAGGCAAAGTCCGATGGTGCCTTCGTTCAGCACATTCTTGACCGCCAGTTTGACGAAGCTGGACTGATCGAAAACCACGTCTGTCTTTAAAACCTTCGGGATATCGAGCAGATTGGCAACGGCCTTCTTCACTCCATTCACGATGGTGATCGTGTTCGAATTGCCGCCCTGCTTCAGCACCGGAATATACACCGAGTGCTGGCCATCCACGCGGACGATGTTGGTCTGCAATTGTCCGGCATCTTTCGCCTGCCCGATGTCGGCCACCATGACGGACGCATTGCCCACGGTCTTCAGGGGAAGATCATTGATCTCATCCACCACCGGAACCTGGCTGTTGGCGTAGATGTTGTAATCCTTCGCGCCGATACGCACATCGCCCGCGGGAAGAATCAGATTGGATTGGTTCAGCGAATCCACCACATCCGTCACGCTCATCTGGTGGGCTTCCAGTTTGAGTGGATCGACGTAAACCATGATCTGCCGATAGCGTCCGCCATAGGGTTGCGGCACAGACGCACCGGGGACATTCGCCACCTGGTTGCGAACACTGAACTGGGCAAGATCTTTCAACTGCGTTTCGTTCAGGCCCTGGCCCTTGAGCGTAATCAGGCAAACCGGCAGGTTGGCGGCATCAAACTTCAGAACTACGGGTGGCAGGGTTCCCGGTGGCAGGCGCCGCAGATTTGCCATGGCAAGGTTGGAAATGCTGCTGACCGCAGCGTTGCCATCGGTTCCCGGCTGGAAATAAATCTTGATCAGGCTCACTCCGGGAAGAGAGCGTGACTCGATATGATCGATTCCACTGCCCAGGGTAAAGAAACGCTCGTAGCTGTTTGTGATATTCGATTCAATCTGCTGTGGCGGCATGCCCGCATAGAACGTGGCCACCACGACCACCGGCATGTTGACCTCGGGAAACAGATCGACAGGCATGTGCATCACCGTCGTGACGCCCACGACAATGACAGCCAGACACATCATCAAAATGAAAAACGGATACTTGATGGCAAACGAGGACATTACTGGTTGTCCCCCTGCGCGGAAGGCAGGATCGTCGCCGGCTTCGGCTTTACCTGTTCTCCGATCTGGTAGTTCGTCTGTCCGGATACGATGACGGACTGGCTGTCAGTCAAGCCGCTGACAACGGCAATGCGATTTGTGCCTTCAATGCCAAGCACTACGAGAGATTTGCCGACCTTGTTATTGCCGTCCACGATCAAAACATACGGCTGCCCTTCATCTTTCACCACTGCGGATTCCGGAACGAGCAGCACGTGATTCTGTTGCTGGAGAACAATCGTGGCTTCCGCGAACATTCCCGCGCTCAAGAGCTGGTCGGTGTTCGGCACATCGATTTCGGCGAGCATGGTCCGTGTCGAGGCATCCAGCTCACGGGTAAAACGCACAATCTTTCCCGTGAACGTCTTGCCTGTGGCCTGGACTTTGACCTGGACTTCGCCACCCGCTTGAATGTAGGGAACGTCCTGCTCCGGGACCGGCATGCGCAGACGCAGCAGGTTATTTTGCGCAATCTTTACCACGGGCAGCGATTGCGTATTGGACGATGTGCCGGCCTGAATCAGCGAACCCACATCGGCATATCGCATCGTGACCACCCCGTCAAAGGGAGCCGTCACCACCGAGTATCCCTGCATTGCCGTCACCCGCTCACTGTCGGCGCGCGAAACGGCAAGCTGCTCTTTCGTGGCACCCAGTGCGGACTTGGCGACGTTGATTTTTGCGCCGGCGTCCAAATTCTTCGCCAGAGAATCATCCAGTTCCTGCCCGGCAATCAGCCCCGGACGCTCTTTATCCACCGCCGCAAGGCGTGTGTACGCCGCATGGGCGGCCGCATAGTTTGCTTCGGCGAGTGAGACCTCATCCTGGGCTCTCTCAATTTCAGATTGGCTATGCCGGATGGTAGCCTGCGACGCGGTAACCTGCGCGTTCAGTTCCGGAACTTCCAGCGTTGCAATGACCTCTCCACTATGGACACGGTCGCCAATATCCACGTTGATCCGGCGGATGTAGCCGGAGACCTTGGCATGGAGTTCCACCTCTTGATAAGGCTGAAACTGCCCGGCCACGGTAAGCGTGCTCGCCAAATCGCCGCGTGTAACGGGCGCAACCAATGCGGTTGGCGTGGGCGCGACAGCGGGCGGTTTCTCTTTGCTGCCAAGCAGCAAGCCAGAGAGCGCGAGTAAAGACGCCACTCCAAGCACGATCATGAGAGATCGTTTATTCATAACCTGTCACCTCTGAATACCAGCAATTTTAGGTAAGAGTGCAGAGCATTTCCCTCGAACCGGCACGAAACGCGCCAACCAAAGGGTGCTACGAAAGCTATGGAATTAATCGGGGAACTTGCTAAGAAATGCTGAATGCCGGAGGAGGGCGAAAGAAAAAGAAATTGGAAACGCAATCGTCAGGATGTCGCGCGTCCTGAGAAGTTGACGCGTTCGCGCGAACCAGTTGCACCGGCAGGATGCCAAAGCAGATTGTCGCAATCAGAATAATCCGGGAGTACAGCGGCGACGGTGGTACCGGTTGCGGGCAAATCTGCGAGGCAGTTTGAATCGAGCTGGGGCGCTCATTCGGAGATAGCAGCTTCGCTGCGGCAATGGATCGGGACGGGGTGCCCGGCGCATCATACAACGAGAGTTTATACCGCACTCCCCACACGAATATCCCCAATACAATCAGCAACAATGGAATTAGAGTGGTGTGCGGTACGCGGCGACCTGCGGTGTCACAATTCATTGCAATTGGTGGGATTATAACCCTTTCCGCGCGCAAAAGCCATCCGCTGCCGGAACTGGCCAGGAGCGGAGTACGTTCAGGTCAAACCCGCAGAATCATCACTTCCGTGGATTTGATGAGCGCGGCCGCAGTCTGCCCCGGCTTCAGTTGCATATCGCGCGCGGAGCGGGCGGTGATGATCGAAATGATCTGCTGCCCGCCAATCGAAAGCGCCACCTCCGCCAGCAGGCCGCTGATGCGAACCGAGTCGATTCGCCCCACTAACTGGTTACGTCCGCTGACGCCGCGCACCACCGGCTTGCTGTCCTTTTCCGTTTTGGCTCGGACCTTGAATAGCAGCCGGTCCACCTCGCTCTGAGGGATACGGTGATGGCCTCCCGTGGTCGTGATACTGCTGATTTTCTTCTTGTAAATCCACTGCTTGATGGTGGGGAGGCTGATTCCCAGCTGCGAGGCCGCATCCGGGAGTCTCAGCAACGGCTCGGTATTGGGACGGGATTTGCCGGTGCTATGCATGGCGTCGAAATCGTACAGTCACCGGAAGCAATGGTCAACCCTGTGTGTTCTTTTGAGCCATAACCTTGATAAAAATTTTGAATAGTATTAAATCATACTTGTTTGGATACCACAACCGTCTGTGCAGTACACTTTAATTGTCTCAGATAAGTACTTTCATAGAGGCCATATGAGTAGGACTGGGCGGATCCTCGCAGTAGAGGTTCTCTGTTTCGCATCATCGCTGACTACGCTCTCTGAAGCCTAAGGAGAGTGCGTGGGGCCGGGCGGAATCGCCGGACCCGTATGACGACACGATCTGTTCGCATCCCGCTGCCGCATGGCCGGCGGGGAATTGTGAATGTACTACCCTGGAGCGAGGTATATGAAGAACTATCAAAAATTCCTGGCGGTGATTGCGCTATCCGGCATGTGCCTGGCAGCGACCGCACCATCGGACGCCGATGTTGTCCCCAAGAAGGTCAAGAAGCATCACGCCACCAAGGTCGAAAAAACAGAAGAAAAACCCTTTTGCGAAGCCTGTGAAGCCATCCAGCAGTTGAAAGATCAGGTCGCGGCGCAGCAGGAGGCTATCAAGGCGCAGCAGGCTGAGATCGATCAGCTCAAGCACGCCCCGCCGCCGGCTGCTGTCCCCGACGAGAGGGCCGCTGCCGCCGCGCGGCAAGCTGAGGCCGATGCCGCCGCGGCCAATGCCAAAGCCGATGCTGCGCAGTCCCAAGTTGCCGGCCTCAAGACCGCGGTCGATACCGCGGCCGACACTGCGGCCGAAATTAAGACGAAGCTGAGCGCCCCTGACGCCTGCAAGAGCGGCCAGGAGTTCGCCACCACCGATTGCGCGCTGACCTGGCACGGCATCACGCTGTACGGTGCGTATGACATCGGCGTCGGCTACGTCAGCCACGGCTTACCGGAGAACGGTTCTAACTATGAGGGTGAAGCTCTGGTGAACCGAAACGGCTATGAACACCGATTCCTCATTGCACCGAACAACCTGTCGCAGACGGGTCTGGGCATCAAGGGCGAGGAAGAGTTTCATCCTGGCTGGTCCGTTGTGTTCAACGGTTCCACCGGCATCAATCCGCAGTCCGGCCTGCTCGCCAACGCGTCGGAAACCGACATCATCAACAACGGCCTTCCCCGGGCCAGCTATTCGATGGCCATCGATGGCGGGCGTGCGGGCCAGGTCTTCAATGACCAGTTCTATGGCGGCATCTCGTCCACGTCTTTCGGCACGCTGACCTTCGGTCGTCAGCGCTCTCTCGGTACCGATGCAATGCTCATTTACGATCCCGCCAGCGGCGCCTATGCCTTTTCCTACATCGGGTATAACGGCACGATGGCTGGCGGCGGCGACACCGAGGACAGCCGTTGGGACGACGCCGTGAAGTATCGCATCGCCCATGGCCCGGTCCATTTCGGCGCGATGTATAAGTTCGCCGATGGTTCTGGCGGCTGCTACTCGGCCGCCGCCGCCGCCGGAGCAGCCTGGACTTCCACCACCTGTACGCCGGAATCGGCGCATAACAACGCCTATGGATTCGACCTCGGCGGACATTTGGGCAAGTTCTCCGCCGACGTCGTCTACCAGGTTTACAACCAGGCAATCAGCGTATTGAACCCCTTGCTGGGGCCTCAGACTCAGAATTCGACGGCGGGAACTCAGTCGACCACCAACAGCATCGATACAACCCCCATCACCGGGAACAATCTGATCCCAACGAACAACACCCTATACGGCATCGTGACCGACAACCGCGCCATCATGTTCGCGGCCAAGTACACATGGGACCGTTTCAAGTTGTTTGCCGGCTTCGAATACATCCGGCAGGCAAACCCGACGGACCCGTTGGGCGTTGGCGCCTCGGACCAGGGCGGTTATATCCTGAGCGGCGTCGAAGACAACAATCTTGATTCTCCCAAGCACGTGCAGATCTGGTGGACGGGCGGGAAATACGCCATCGACCAGAAAACCGACATCACTTTGTCCTGGTATCACCAGTTGCAGAACGACTTCCGTTCTCCGACGACCTGCTCGGTCGCAGCCGGCTACCGCGCTTCCTGCGCGGGCACCCTCAACGAAGAGTCGCTCTACGTGGATCGTCACTTCACCAAGCGTTTCGACGGGTATGCTGGATTTGCGTATTCCTACGTGAGCGGCGGTCTGGCCATCGCCATTCCTCATGGGCCCGGCGTCCCTTACAACTTCGACGACAACATTGCTCCGACCGTCGGTGGCCGGTTCTCCTTCTGATCGCTTCCGAGGCGGGCTCCGTCGAGAGCCCGCCTCGTGGCGCTTCGAATGTGGCCGTTGCAAGCTTTACCGAGATTTTCGTTTGATATTTTGAATTCCTTTATTGATATGTGCTATAAAATAAGCACTGCCATGGTTCCGACAACGTTCTGCCAACCCGCCCTCTGTTGTTGTTGTCGCTAAGCCGCGCCATTTCTGGCGACAACTTTTTCTCCAAATCCAACTGAATAGCCGCTAACGAGAGCGTCCCGCTTGGGGTCGCGTCTCTCGTTCAACCAACGTGAGGTATGCCAATGAAAAGTTCAGTTTCGCTTCGTTTATTCTCGGCTCTTTTTGCGCAAACATCCAAGGCATCTGCTGCCGATGCGCAAATCACACTGATTCCTCTGTCGCACCCCATCCTCTGTTGTTGTCGCTAAAGCTCGCCGTTTTTCTGCGATCGCTTTCATCTCCAATCCAACTAAATAACCACTGACGAGAGCGTACCCGCTTGGGGCAACGTCTCCCGTTTATCCGACGCGAGGAACGTACATGAAGAGGATCATCGTAATTTTGCTGCTCTTGGCGCCTGCGCTTTTTGCACAAACATCTCCAGCATCGGCTGCCGATGTCCAGGCGTTGAAAGACGCCCTGGCCTCCCAGCAGCAGCAAATCCAGAAGTTGACCCAGCAGCTACAGCAACTTCTGCAAAACACGCAGCAGACGCAAGCCGCCGCGGCCGAAGCGGCCAATAAGGCGGCTGCCGCGCAGGCTCAGTCCAGCCAGCAACAGCAGAGCGTCACTGAACTGAAGGGGGACGTGGCCCAACTCAAAACCAGCGTCAGCAACGCCGCGCCCGCCGTACCGGAAGGACAGGCCTCAACTTCGGAACTGGAAGGTCCATTGACGATCCGCTTCAAGGGCCTCAGCATTACGCCGGGTGGTTTTGTGGCGGCCGAAACAGTGCGCCGCTCCAAAGCGTTGGGAGCGGATGTTTCCACCCCGTTCAACTCGCTGCCCCTGCCGGGCGCTTCGCAGAGTAAGGAATCCGAGTTCTTCGGCTCCGCCCGCCAGTCGCGGCCCACTGTCTATTTATTGGGCCACTTGAAGAACGCGGAGCTCTCCGGCTATGTCTCCGGCGACTTTCTCTCCGCCGGCGTCACCTCTACGTCCACCCAGACCGACGGCTACACCTTACGGCTGCGCCAAGCCTGGGGGCAGGCCCGCTTCAACAACGGCTGGAGTTTCCTGGGCGGCCAGATGTGGAGCCTGGTCACAGAAAACCAGACGGGAATCCGTCCCAGCGATGACGCCGGGAAAACCAACGATGCCCGGCCCAAAACGATTGACGCGGGGTACAACGTCGGTTTCAGTTACGCCCGGCAGTATGGGCTTCGCGTAACCAAAAACTTCGGCAACAAGCTCTGGTTTGCCGCCGCCATCGAAAACCCGCAGGCCACGGCCACACTGCACAACAACGCGGATAACTTCCTGCTCGGCGAGGCGGGCGACGGCAAAAGCTACAACTCCGGCGGAACTTACGCGTTCAATCCGTCCCCCGATATTATCGCCAAAGTCGCCTATGATCCCGGCTTTGGGCACTACGAACTGTTTGGCCTGTACGACCGCTTCGCCGACCGGGTATTTCCTTGCGGCGATGTCAGCGCCACAACCCATTGCGACGGTAGCACCAGCGCGGGCGCCAACGTTCTGGGTGCCTATAACTCCTCGAAGAACGGTGGCGGCATTGGCGGCAACGCCCGTTGGAGCTTCTACCACAAGCATATTGTTTTTGGTCTGCATGGCTTCGGGGGCAGCGGCGTGGGCCGCTACGGCTCCGGACAGCTCTCCGACGTTACGGTGAATGCGAACGGAACCCTTGCTCTGATCCGCGGCTACCAGGGGCTGAGCACGCTTGAGTGGCATGGTACGAAACTCGATCTCTACGCCTACGGTGGAACGGAATACGCCAGCCGCACGGCGACGGAAACCGATCCTGTCACGGGCAAAGAAGTTGGCTATGGCAATCCCTTGTTTGTAAACAGCGGTTGCTACACGGAAACCCTACCCGGCGCGGGCACCGGCTTTACTCCGGGCACGCTCGCCAATTGCACCGGAGACACGCGCGCCCTGATCGAGGGTACCGGCGGCTTCTGGTACCGCTTGTATAACGGACCGGCGGGCAGGGTTCAGTTCGGCGGGCAATACTCCTACGTCACGCGCAACACCTGGTCGGGCGTGGGTGGAGCACCGCGCAGCATCGACGGAATGGTTTTAACCTCGTTCCGTTACTACCTGCCGTAAGCACACGCAGATGGATGGTCTTGAACAGTCGTTCATCTTGTTGGTCTTAACCAGCGCGGCGAGGTCGTAGTGCAGCAGAAGTGTTCGCGCACAACTGCTGCACTACGACCATTCTGTCAGACCGAATGGATGGCATGGAAACCGGTCGAACCGTGGCGATGGCGCGCTTCTCCGGCGGCTGTATACCGGAACTGGCGGGTGCCCCAGGTTCCGCGCCCTGCTGTTCGGGCGCTAACCTGGGAGAGCAAAATATCTCGGCAAACACCAACCCGGGAATCGCGCCAAGAACTGCGTCCGCCGACCAATTTCCGGCTGAGACACACGCTGCGCCCGCAGTTTTGCATTGGCCGGTACTTTTCGGCGCGTTGCCTGGTTACCGGGCTCTCTCGTAAATTTCATAACATTCGTACTCGGAGACTCGGCCCAGCCAGAATTGCGCACCGCAGAATTCATGCCGTCGCAGGAAGTGGCTCTTGGCGAGCCCCGCCCTCGCCAGGTCGGACTTGGCAAGCTTCAAGGTTGTCTGGCCACCGTTTGGGACCACAACGATCGCATTGCCGGGCGGAGACTCTTTGAGGATTCGTTTGGATTCATAATCCCATCGGTTCGACCAGGTCCAAAATGCCGTGGGCCAATTGGCGAAGATGTTACGGTCGAAATAGGGCTGAATGGCGGTTCCGTAGAAGTTGATGCAGTAGATCGGGCGGCTGCCCACGTAGGGACGAAGATATTCGGCGGCCGCTTGACTGCCGGAGTATGGCCCTTGCACTTCTGCCCACACTGTTTCCGCCGTGGATGGCAACTGGAGAACGAGCAAGATAACCAGAGAGGCTGCCATAAGCTGGCTTCGAAATTTAAATTCCGGCGAATGCCCGTCAGGCCAGGCCGCCCACACGGAGACCAGAAATGCCGTCAGAGCCATTCCGTAATGCCATGGCTTCGACCAAACCCAACCCATGGCAAGCACGGTAAAGAGGAATGGAAGAGCACAGGCCAGCCGCTTTACGGCCAAGAACCACAACAGGATCAAAACCAGCAGGATCACGGACCCGGCGACTCCCAGGAACGTAAGATTGAGGCCGAGCGCCGTGCTGAACTCCGGAATCCCGCTCAGTCCGCGGGTGATGCTCCCGAAGGCGGTACCCTTCTCAAATTGCCGCGCCGCCCGGAAGCTGCAGTCCGCATAGGGCTCGGCAAGAGACCGGGCAATTGCCATGGAGGCCAGGATAATCGCAGCCGCTGCGCCTGTCTGGAAAAGCTGAGCTCGTGAAGGACCTTGTTTGCGGAAGTCCCACAGAAATTCCCAGGCAAAGGCGCAGGAGATCCCTCCGGCAATCATGCATCCGTACAAGCTGGTTTGTACGAGCAAGGCGAGAGCCACGCCAAAGGGAAGCACGCGAAGGGGCTTCGCTCTCCACAGCGCAACGGCCGCAAAGGCCAGCAGCGTAGAGAGCGCGTAACTGCGGGCGACCACTGCGTACTGATACTGGTAATAAAACGCGAAGGGGACCAGCAGGCGGACGGGCGCAGGCAGCGGGCTCCAGCGCAGCCAGATGTACATGCCGGCCGCCACCAGGGTCATGGAGACGAATCCCAGTGCCGCATAGGGCAGGTGCAGGCGGGTCAGGATCCAGAGCAGAAGATGCCAGAGTGGAGGACTGCCTTCGTATCCCATCTGATGCAGGATTCCGGGTATTCCGAGGTCGCGCGCAATGAGCCAGGCTTGCGCCTCGTCCGCCCACGGCTCGTGAAAGCAGACGGCTACCGTTGCAATCGCCATGGACAGGAGCATGACCAGGCTCCCGGCCGGAGACAGCCCAAGGAACCGGCGGTCCGGGAGCCGTGCGTTCGACCAGCGCGCCTTGGGGGACAGCTTCACCGTCCTAGTCTACAGGGCAGTGTGGCTGGCAGCGGGCGATATGCTGCCCTGCGTGACCCACTCAGCCTGCGTGGTGTTCCTCTTTTTCTTTCCTCACCAGGGCCCGGCGCTGCTCCCTGGCGGAGCAATCGTCACAGATCGGGTATTGCGGCTTGATTCCGCAGAGTGTGCAGACTCGCGGTTTGCTTCCGGCTTTCTTTTCAACCTTCGTTTCCAGCATGGGACCTCCTCTCCTGCCTCATCCAAGGCGCCCGGTGGGTGCGGCACGCTGCGCGCGGGAAGGTTATTCCGCAAAAGATGACGACAGGGATGGAACGGTTGGATTGGGATGGGCAGAACGACCGGCGGCCTGTGGCGTCCATCTTCATTGGACACCTCACGCCGCTAAAGTTACAACCAACCCTCGGCCGTGGCAGTGATTGCGGTCACACGCGTTGGCCCATGCGTGAGGGGAGCAAACCCGGCTTTGGGAAGGCCTCATCCATGGAACGGGAAATTGGTAAACTTCTGGACCGGACGTTGAAGGAGAAACAGGGAAGGAGAAACAGCATGGCGGATACTCGCAAGGAAACCGACAGCCTGGGGGAAGTGGAGGTTGGCGCCGGCAAGCTCTGGGGCGCCCAGACCCAGCGTTCGCTGGAGCACTTCGGCATCGGCCGGGACCTGATGCCGCGCGAGATGATCGGCGCCTACGCCATCCTGAAGAAGGCCGCCGCCAATGCCAACCATGCCGGCCGCAGGCTCGAGGGCCGGCAGCACAAACTCATCGTCGAAGTCTGCGACGAAATTCTGGGCGGCCAGCATCAAGACATGTTTCCGCTGCACGTATGGATGACGGGCAGTGGAACGCAGTTCAACATGAATGTGAACGAGGTGATCTCCAACCGTTGCAGCCAGCTTGCGGGCACGCCGCTGGGCAGCAAGACGCCGGTGCATCCCAACGACCACGTCAACATGTCGCAGTCGTCCAACGATACCTTTCCCTCGGCCATGAACATTGCGGCGGCGCTGAATGTGAAGCAACGGCTGATGCCGGCGGTGAAGGCGCTGCACGATGCGATTGCCGCCAAGTCCGAAGAGTGGAAGGACATCGTCAAGATCGGACGCACCCATATGCAGGATGCCACGCCGCTGACGCTCGGGCAGGAGTGGTCGGGCTATGCGGGCATGCTCGCCGACAATCTGGAGCGGATGGAAGATGCGTTGAAGGGCGTGTACCGTCTTGCGTTGGGAGGCACGGCCGTGGGCACCGGCATCAACGCAGCGCCCGGCTTCGCCGAAGCCGCGGCCGCCGAGATCGCCCAGCTCACGGGGCTGCCGTTCCTCAGCGCGCCGAACAAATTTGCGGTGCAGGGGGCGCACGATGCGCTGGTGCAGCTCTCCGGAACCTTGCGCACGCTGGCGGTGTCGCTCTACAAGATCGCCAACGATATCCGGCTGCTCTCCTGCGGCCCGCGGGCGGGCTTTGCCGAACTGGAGATTCCGGAGAACGAGCCGGGCTCCTCGATTATGCCGGGCAAGGTAAACCCGACGCAGGCGGAGGCGCTGACCATGATCTGCGTGCAGGCAATGGCCAACGACGTGGCGGTGGGTTTTGGCGGCGCGGGCGGCTACCTGGAGATGAACGTCTACAAGCCTCTGATGATCTTCAATCTCACTCACTCCATCACCCTGTTGAGCGACGGGTGCACCAACTTCCGCAGGTTCCTGATCGAGGGGACGAAGCCGAATTTGAAGAAGATCCAGGAGTATGTGGACCGCTCCCTGATGCTGGTGACGGCTTTGGCGCCGTTGATCGGCTACGACAAGGCCTCGCAGATTGCGCATTACGCGATGGACCATGACCTGACGCTGAAGGCCGCCGCGCTGAAGCTGGGGTTCGTCACCGAAGAGCAGTTCGATCGCGTGGTCGATCCAACCAAGATGATCCATCCGTACTCGCTGTGAATCGACAATGTGGCGTCATGCTTATCCACGGTGCGATTGGGCGCAGCAGCCATGCCGACTCCTGATTACATCGGTAATTTGCGCCCCTGATTGAACCCGTGGCAAAATACGCTGAAGCAAGCCATAGCGTGTGCGGCCGCTGGGACGCAAACAATCGACGCCGATCCTGCTTAAAAGGGAGAGCCAATGCCATCCATCGAGTGGGAGCCGGAATTCAGCGTTGGAATTGAGAAATTGGATGACGACCATCGTCATCTGTTTTTATTGTTGAAGCAGTTGCACATTTCGCCGGCGACCCGCGAGAACGCTCTGGCTCTGAACCTTATCTTGAGAGAGTTAGCTTGGTACGCGCAAACTCATTTCAGGGATGAAGAAGCGCTCATGAAGCGTTACGGCTACCCCGAGGTTACCGCGCACAGGTCGGAGCACGACTATTTCACCGGGCAGGTCGTGCAGTTTGGCCAACAATTTCAGTCAAGACAACATGGCGTCAGCGCCGAAGTTTCAGAGATGCTGCAGCAATGGCTGGTGCAACACATCTTGCAGGAAGATACGGCATATGCAAGGTTTTTCCAATTGAGAGATGCGGCAGAGGTTTAACCGGCTCTCACCCATCCCGATTCGTGCGCTGCCAGTCGATCCGCCAGCCACGGGCATCCGGAAAAGTTGCTTGTATGGAGGCACTGCATTGAGTGAAACGCCGGCAATGGACGAACTGAAAGCCAGGGTCAAAAAGCTCGGTTTTGAGGCGAGCCAACGGAAGTTGGATCTGCACGATCTGTCAGAAGAGCTGCCCAATGGATGGGAGCAGATCATGCAGGTCGCCGAACGGACGTACAAGAAATATGCCGAGCTGGCCGCGGCGCGGCAGCAGTTGGCGGAGATGGAAAAGTCCGCAGACGGCTGAGCCAGCACAAACACTGGCAGGCGTTCCACGGTCTCCCTTCGGCTCAGCGAGCGGTTGCTTTGGCCGCCGGCTTGATCCGTTCCAGTAGTTCCTTGGACATCGCCGTGAACTCCGCAGTCGCCTGCTCGTCGCCCATCTCAAAGATAGACTTTTGCAGCGAAACGGATTCGGGGACGGCGACGCGCTCCCGCAACTCGGTCTGCAGCACCAGGGATTCAAAGCGGGTGCGCAGATTGGCCACCAGGTTCTCGCGGTGAGTGGCTTTGCGTCCCACGCGGGAGACGATGATTCCGGCGTTGACAATGGTGTGGTCGAGGTTTTCGCACAGCTCTTCCACCCGGTTGTTGAGGAACGCAACCCCGAGGATGGAGAGGTAGTCCGGGGGAACCGGCACCACGTAATGGGTGCTCATGGCAAGCGCGTTCTGGGTCGGGATGGTCAGGTTCGGCGGACAGTCGCAGATGACGATGTCGTACTGGTCGAGCACGGGCTTCAGGGCTTTTTTCAGCCGCAATTCCCGTCCGGCCGCGCCGCCCAGGTCCAAATCCACGGAGAACAGACTGATGTGCGACGGCACCAGGTCCACGTTCTCAAAGACACTCTTTCTGATTACGGTTTTGGCGTCGTTGAGGCCGGTCTCTCCGGCGATGCTGCGTACCCCAAGCAGGGAAGCGATGGTGCCGTACTGCTTGGCATGCTCGACCCACTCCTCGCCGCTCATGCAGGAGAAGGTGGCGTTGGTTTGCGGATCGCAATCCACCAGCAGCGTCCGCATGCCTTGCTGGCCGCAGTAGGCGGCAAAGTTGACCGAAATGGCGGTTTTCCCTACGCCGCCCTTTAAGTTGACACACGCGAGTATGGCTGGCATTGGCACCTGCTGTTGGAGTGATGGATGGCAATCAGTGTAGCAGAGGAATTCCTGCCCCGATATGCCATTGGCAACGTGCAGGCATCCGAGGCCGAAAAGTTGCCGGGTCCGAAGAAATTTTGCTGCCGCTCACAACCCGCCGGATGGATCAGGAATCATAAGTCAACATAACGAAAAGGGTGTGGGACCACGTGCTGGATTGAGGAATTCATCAGGCAGGCGGCCAATCCCTTTTTCATTTCAAAGGAGCAAACGTGAACCCAATCATGGCCGCCGATAGCCCCACCCTGTCTCTGGTGGAAGTCCATCAACGTCATACCTCCGGCGGCGGATTCGCCTCTGATTTGCTGGAACTTTACGGTGAAGCCATGGACCGGGCGCTGGGGATCGAGAAATCATCGCTCACCGCGATGGCCGAACTCAATTCCTGCGCAGCGGATACCTGCGAGCGCCTGACGGGTAATCTTTTCGAGACGGTCTGCGGCGTTTTTGCTTCCTGCATGCAAGCCCAGTTGAGCTGGCTTACCCTGATGTCGGAGGGAACTGCAGTCCTGCTGGCGGTTGCCGTTCCGGTGGGCGTGTTTGCCGCCGCGGGGGAGAGTTCAGTTCAGGCGTGGGCCGGATTGCTGGACCATAACAGTATGGATGTTGCGATGGGCGAAAGCAGCGGGGCTCCGGTGCCGGCAATGGCGCTGAGCCTTGTGGAGACGGGCGGAGCCGGCGGGCATGCCCAGTCTGCAGAGACGCCGGAGCGCGGCATGGACGTGGTGATCGGGGAGACGGCTGCGTAACCATTTGCGCTTAGGCTGGCTCCAGTGCGCAATTCACGGAGAACGGCTGGGAGTCTGTCTGTCAGCAGACAGACTTTTGGCGCGCCATGGCGGGTAATATTGAGCAACGGATTGAGGCGCGACGGTCGTGATTTCCGGAGGCTGAATCTCTGAATTCCCATTTTCAAAAAAGGATATGATTCAGATTGAAATTTTGGCAAGTTGTGAGAAACTGTCCAATCGTAGAGTCCGTGCGGGTCGCCTCTGGGAAATAGTTGAGAAGGATAGTCAAACCGGGAAGAACATTGAGTCGAGAATTCATGCCTTCGTAACTCTTTAGGATTACTGTTCTGCTGTGTGCGGATTGGCTCTGTCCGAAGTGTCGCATCGATTGCGGCGGGGTTGGGGCCGTGGCGCTGAAGGTTTCTCGTTTGAATTTATTCCAGAGATAAAACTTGAGGAGATCGGGATCATGACTCCTGCAGCACTTGAGGAAAAGTCGAAACATCTACAACCAAAGCCCCTTCAGGATAAAGTCGCCCTCGTCACGGGCGGTGCGCGCGGCATCGGACGGGCGATTGCGCTGGAACTGGCCAGCCGCGGCGCAGCCGTAGCGATCCACTACCGGTCGAGTTCCGCGGAAGCGGAGGCTCTGTCGGCGGTGATGCAGGAAATGGGCGTCGACAGCTTCCTGATCCAGGGCGATGTCTCCTCCAAAGATGACTCCAAGCGGGTGCTGGCCGCCACCCTGGCCAAATTCGGACAGGTTGACATTCTGGTAAACAACGCAGGAATCCATCGCGACCGGACGCTGGGCAAGATGACCGACGCGGATTGGGCGGATGTGCTGAACACCAACCTGAATGGCACGTTCTTCTGCACCCGGGCCGCTCTGCCTTCGATGGTTCAGAGGAAATTCGGGCGCATCGTCAACATTGCCTCGTTTGTGGCGCAGTCCGGGGCCATGGGAATGGCGAATTACGCAGCGAGTAAGGGCGCCATCGTGGCCTTTACCAAGACCGTGGCCTTGGAGATGGCGCAGTACAACATCACGGCCAACGTGATCTCGCCCGGCTATACGGCGACCGAGCTTGTCGCGGGGCTGCCCGCCCGCACTCTGAACGAGATCACCTCCCGGATCCCCCTGAAGCGGCTGGCGGAGCCGCAGGAGATCGGCAAGGCCGTCGCCTACCTGGTCACCGACGGAGGCTATATTACCGGCCATCAGTTGAATGTGAATGGTGGAATTTACATGTAAGGGACCGGCAGGAGGCTGGCCGTGCGATTTTCCGTTTGTGGCGCCGGCCTCCGATTCGGTCTATTCTTGCAATTACAGGGAGCCCAGGATGCAAGCCGAAGCGAACCCGCTCTTGTCCGACTACCCATCCCGTCCATTGGCCGTACGGCCGAGCGCAGACTCAAGGTCTGCGCGGTTCACCTAAAACAGAACCCTTACAAACCAGCCACGCCGCAGAGCCGTACAATCAAGCCATTCAGAGTGTAGTCAGAGGTAGTCGATGAAGCTCGCCACTGCGATTCCATCTGAGACAGGGTGCTGCCGAGAGCTCCCGCGGGCGGCATCCGGCACGGCGGCCGGGGGGTTGACGGCAGGAGTTACAATAGACACCCAAGCCGTCGGGCTCAGTACTCCATGCCACGAAAGAAGAATGTTGAAGCGGTACGCGAAGCTTGCGGGCGATCCCGGCAGCCCATCGGCGCAGGCCGATAGGACTGGCAGGAACGGTTCCTGCAGTGGAGTTTCGCGCTGCATACGTTAAGACAGATCGGCTAGACCACAAGCGAAGACAAGGGATAAACGAAATGAAGGAATTCGTAATCAACAAGCACGGTCGAATTGTTCTTCCATTCAACTTCTTTCCAGATCTGGATTTTTCAGCCATTGAGACCCTGGACAATTTCAAAACCGTGATCTCCCGGGATTTCGGCGAGAAGGCTCCGACCGAGAAGGACATTCTGGAGCGTCTGAATGCCGGCAAGTACAAATCGCGCTTTGAAATCTGCCGCGATCTGGCGCTGAACCTGTACTGGGTCAACCGCTACGCGCTGACCATGTATGAAGAGCGTCCCACGCGGTGGGGCGACCTTCCCCGCGAGCGCGAGGATGTATTCCTGCCGGCCTGCAAGCCGTGGGATTCGCTGCGCGTGGCCTCCGAGATTCAGGAAGGCTATGCCACTCTGCCCACGCAATGGAAGTCGGAGACCGAGGACGAAGCCTTTGGTTTGCTGCTGAACGGATTCAAGAGCAAACACAGTGCCGGCGGAGACCTGCGCGCCATCCAGCCCACGGTGAAGGAGATGCTGGCTTCGCGCAAGGGAAAGACGCTGCGCCTGCTCACCTACAATCCCGATTATCCCGGCTTCAGCTATGACGATGTGATTCAGTACTCGCATGAGGTTCCCGAACTGGAAGCGCTGATGCGGCAGGCGATGATCCTGCACAACCAGTACCGGTGGGACCCCATGACCTGCTCCTGCGTCGAGGTCAGCCAACTGAAGGACGACGACTACGTGATTGCGCTGTATCCGCGCAACAATGAGGTGCTGCGCTTTATTCGCCGGGCCAAGGGAGGCCAGCTGCCCCACTCGGCGCGCTTCAAGATGCCGGCGACGCTCTCGCTTTCGGCGCCCGTGAAAGCCTACAAGCCGATTGTGGTGCGCGATCATTTCAAAATCATGCCCAAGCTGGAAGGGCTGGGCGTGTATGAAGGGGAATTGGTTTTCAGCAATGCCGATCTCATCCGCAACCACGCCTTCAGCTGGTCGCGCATGACCGAGGCCGAGATTGGGGAGAAGACCGGAATCGAGCAGCGCCTCTACAGCGAACTCAAGCTGGAGGAAATGGGATTGCTGGCGGCACGCTCGGCCCTGGCCAAATCCGGACGCAAGCCGTCGGAGATCGGCGCAGTCCTGTTCTGCAGCTGTACCTCGGCCAGAACCATGCCCTCCAACGCGAGCTGGGTTGCCGGTGAGCTTGGGATCATGCAGGCCCATGCCTCCAACGATATTCTGGCTGCCTGCGCCGGCATGGCTTACGGCTTTTCCGAGGCGGTGCGGATTCTGCAAAACATCAACCGGCCGGTGCTGGTGGTGTGCGCGGAGAAGTTCTCCGACAAGATTGGAACGGTTCGCACCTCGCGCATGATCTTTGGCGACGGCGCGGCTGCCGCCATCATCGGGCCGGCCCCGGAAGGAGCCGAGCCGGACATCGAAATCATGAACACCTATGCGGGTGGTCCGTGGTCCGAGGTGAACTCCATCATCCTGCCCAATCCGGAGTTCAACAACGATGTCACCGTCTTTGGTCCGGAGGTGAAGTCGCTTGCCGGGCGCTACCTGATGCAGATGATGAACGACCTTGCCGCCATGAAGGCTCCCGACGGAGTCACTTCGCTGATGGACACCATCGACCTTGTGATTCCCCACCAGGCGAACAAGACCATGGTGGAGAAGCTGGCCGATGCGGCCAAGGTTCCGCGCGATCATCTGTACTTCAATATCGAGCGGGTCGGCAACACCTCCGCAGCCAGCATTCCGATTGCGATTCGGGACGCGGTGGCCGACGGGCGGATCGACCGGCCGATGCGCATCTTTGCGCCCGGCTTCGGAGCCGGGGCGGTCGCAGGCTTCCTGGTCATGAGAATCGATCCGGCGGTAGTCTGTTGCGATCCCCAGCCCTCGGTGTCGGTGGAAGAAAATGGGAAGATGTCGCTGGCTGGCCGGGTAGCGCTGGTCACCGGCGCGGTGCGCGGCATCGGCAAGGCGATCGCGCTGGAGATGGCGCGGCGCGGAGCATCGGTGGCAATCAACTTTCTAAACACGGATGACGAAGCTGCCGAGGCCGTGGCCAAGGACGTCCGCAAACTGGGCGTTAGCGCCATCGTGGTCCAGGGTGACGTAGCCAATAACGAGGACGCGCAGAAGATTGTACGCACCGTTCTCGAAAAGTGGCAGCGCATCGATGTGCTGGTCAATAACGCCGGAATCAGCAACGAGAAATCGCTGCAGAAGATGACGGACGAAGATTGGCAGCACGTGATCGAAACCAACCTGAACGGCACCTTCAACACCACCACCGCAGTGTTGCCGGCGATGATCAACCAGCGCTTCGGACGCATTATCAACGTGACTTCCGTGGCCGCCCAGGATGGGGCCAACGGACAGGCGAACTACTCGGCCAGCAAGGGCGGCATCACCGCGTTCACCAAAACCGTGGCTCTGGAGTCGGCCAAGCACAACATCACGGCCAACACCATTGCCCCCGGATATACGTCGATCGAGATGATGCAGGAGATTCCCGAGAAAGTCGCCTCCCAGATGCGGGCCAAAATTCCGCTTGGGCGTTTTGCAACTCCCCGGGAGGTGGCCAAGGCGGCTGCATTCCTTGCCGCGGACGCGGACTACATCACGGGCCAGGAGTTGAATGTGAACGGCGGATGTCACATGTAAGCTCTTAATGGGACAGATTGGGCGGCCGTGCGTGCCGCCCAATTTTTATGCTCGCCGGGGGCTCGCGGGAGCCGCTATGGACGCGGGTTGGAAGGGTGTTCTGGATTCGCGAAAACAGATATACTGTCCGGGCTATCCGCAAGTCCGCCACTTGGACAGGGAAGGCCCTGGCGCAGGTAGAGGCGGTCAAATCCAGAGCTGGATGCATTCCATTGGAAATCGTGCCGCAGTGCGCCGCACTGCGCATCGTATCGAGCGCCGGAGTCTCTAGGTTCGGCGATTCGAATTGAGAAAGGCGAGGAGCGCTATGTCATTTAGTCTTAGCGGTAAAACTGCACTGGTAACCGGTTCGGGACGTGGCATCGGAAGAGCAATTGCCGGCAAGTTGGCGGCCGCCGGCGCCCAGGTGATGCTGAACGATATCGATGAGGCGGTGCTCAGCGAGACTGTCAAGGAATTTCAGGGCGCGGGATACAAGGTCTCCAGCGTCTCCGGCGACCTGATGGACCCGGCGACGCCGGACAAACTGGTACAGGCCACACTGGAAAAGCTCGGCGGACTGGATATCATCGTCAACAATGCCGGCTATAGCTGGGACGGCGTGATCCAGAAGACCACGGACGAGCAGTTCCAGGCCATGCTGACCATTCACCTCGTCGTACCCTTCCGCATTCTGCGCGCCGCGGCCAACCACTTCCGGGAGACCGCCAAAGCGGAGATCGCCGATGGCAAGACCGTGATGCGCAAGGTGGTCAACATCACCTCCATCTCGGGTGTGGACGGCAATGCCGGACAGTCCGGCTACGGCGCGGGCAAGGCGGGCGTCGTCGGCCTCACCAAGGTGCTGGCCAAAGAGTGGGGCCGCTACAACATCAATGTCAACGCCGTGGGCTTTGGCCTCATCAATACCCGCATGGTGCAGCCGCTGGGCGGCACCGAATCCAGCTTCAAGATGCACGGGCAGGACATCAAGATCGGCGTTCAGCCCGCCATGATCGAGCAGGCCAAGCAGTCCTGCGCGCTGGGCCGCATCGGCTCGCCCGAGGAAGCTGCCAACGCGGTCCTGTTCATGTGCTCGCCTCTGTCCGACTACGTCACCGGCGAAGTTCTGATCGCCAGCGGCGGTTTCCACTTCTAATCGATAAGGTGCCATGCCATTTCCAGCTCCTGGCCGGCGATGGGATGGCAAAAAAAGCCGCTTCCCGAAGGAAGCGGCTTTTGATTTCCGTCACGAGGATCGGTGACGGCGGCCTGCGATCACTCCTATTCGGAGCGCTGCGCGAGCCATTGGTCCATCGCGGGCCAGGTGCGCTTGCTGGCGCCGCTGCCTGCCATGATGCCGATGTGGCCACCGGGGATTTTCATTATCGTCTTATCCACACTGCCCACGCGATCCATCACCGGCTCAGATTGGCAGGGAGGAGTAATGTGGTCGGCGTCGGCGATGACGGCGAGCAGATTGGCCCGCAGACGGCTCAAGTCCACCTGTTGGCCGCGAATCATCAGGGTTCCCTGCATCAAGCGGTCGTTGCGGTACAGATCGACAATCAGCTGGCGGAATGCCCCGCCGGTCAGGGAAATGTTATCCGTGACCCAGGTATTCATGGCGTGCCAGGCATCGATGACCTGGGGATTGTCCAGGTTGTCCCACAGCCGCAGGTAGTTGCCGATGTAGTTCTCCACCGGCTTCAGAGCCTTGGCGCCGTACTCGATCATCTCCGGAGGCATGTTGCCGAACATGCCCAGAACCTTGTCCACGTCGAAGTAGCGCTCGTCGACCCAGCGCGCGAAGGTGATGCTTTCCTTCTTGGAGAAATCCAGCGGAGCGGTAAGAAGAATCAGATTCCGCAAACCATCGTCGGGACGCAGGGCAGCATAAATCGTGGTAAGAATGGCGCCGATACACCAGCCGAGCAGGCTGAACTCGCTGCATCCGGAGACTTCTTTCATCCGGCGAATGGCACGCGGCATGTATTCGAGGGTGTAATCGTCGAACTTCAGATTCTTGTCCTCGATGCCGGGCGCGCCCCAATCCAACAGGTACACGTCGTAGCCGTGCTGGATCATGAACTCAACGAAACTGTGGCCCGGACGGAGATCGAGAATATAAGGGCGGTTCATCAGTGCGAACACCAGAAGAATCGGCACCGGGTGCAACTTTTCTTCCGGAAGTACGGGCACGTAACGGTACAGTTTGGCCTTGTTGAGGGTCCAGATCACTTCCTTCGGCGTCTGCGCAATGGGAGCGCGCGTCGTCAGAACCTTGCTGAGCGTCTGCAGCTTTTCCTGCATCGCCATGAACTGCCCGACGGTAGCCTGTTCGGTGGGTATCATTGTTATTTAGACCCCTTCTTCGTAATTTTGGCGGGCGTTTTCTGCGCCGCGGGCTTGGCGGAGGACCCGGCCTTGGGCGAAGGCGCTGGTGCGGCAAACAGATGCGGCGCGGCAGCGGGCTCCGGTGCGGATGCAAACAGATGGGGTGTCGCGGCAGGTTCCTTGGCGGGAGCGGGCTCGGGTTTGGCAGAAGCTTTCGGTGCGGCCGCGGGCTGCTCCGCGGTTTTGGAGACAATCTGATGGACCTGTCTCAACCGCGCGTCCATGTCATCGAGCAGGAGTTCCAGGTTCGCCAAGCGGTCGGCCAGCCGCACATAATCATCACGGGAGGGCATGTTGCACTGTTCCAAAGCGCTGACCATCGCTTTCTTCTGAGCATCCCGAAAGGGGGACGAAGTAGCCAGAAAAGCCTCCAGCATGGTTCCGCTGGCTTGCGCATAGGCTTCCGAATTTACGGCTTCGCCCGATGCTTTGGCCCAGATATCGACGTATGTATCCCGCAATTCGCGCCACTGCTCAAGCGAATCTGCCGGCTTGCTGCTTCCTGCCTGTGGGTCACTCATTCTGTCATTCCTCCCGAGATAAGCATATACCTGCGGATACTGCTCGGGCAAAGTTCATAAGGTTTGTGAGAGGCAGTTCGTGCATGCGAACGGACCTTCCCATGAGATCGGGATTTCGTGCAAACAGCCGCTGCGGGAGAGCCCGAGACGGCTGCCATGACACCAAATCAATGACTCTGAATCAATGTCTCAGGAGAGCGGACGGAGCGCCAACTGCTGGCCGCCGGGAGCGGCCCACAGCGGCGCTCCGTCGTTCCCCAGGAGAAGCATTGCTGCTACTGCTTCTTACTTCGATCTACCACTTTGGTTCGGACTGCTTACGCCTTGGCGGCAGCGGCCTTCAGGTTCTTGGTGGCCTGGCCGACGATCTCTTTCTGAGCGGCGATCACGGTGTCAAAGCCCTTCTGAACCGAATCGGCAACCGTCTCGACGGCGGTGCCGGCGACGCCGGGCTGCGCCTTCACGGTCTCGATGTTGGTCTTGGTCTGCTTGACGGCGTACTCGACAACCAGGTTCTGCGCGCCGATGGCGCGATCGAACGAGGCCTGCAGAACGTTGCTCAGATCAGCCTTCGCCTTGTCGGCGTCCTTGCCATAGGCCAGGACGGCTTCGATGGAGGCGTTGCTCTGCTCCAGGGCCAGATCCAACAGGCTCTTCTGCACGGCAACGAAGCCTTCGACGGCCTGGGCGGCCAGGTCAAGGACGAACAGACCAGGCAGCGAGGAGCCCTTCAGGGCCTTCTTGATTTCGGCCAGGATCTCGGCGTTCTGCTTCACGGCCTGATCCAGACCGGACTTGCTCAGTTCGATGGTGCGCTCCAGGCCCTTGGTGTACTGGGCGGTGAAGGCGGTCGGGCAGAATACGGCTTCGATGGTCTCTTCAATCTTCTTGGTGTTGGCAGTCATGGTCCCCTCCTAGGTGGGTTGGTTCTTGGTTATGGATGTAATTGCCGAATGCTGCGAATCGTGCTGCAGTGCAGCATAAGCAAGTATTGACCGCCTCGCATGACCCTGTCAAGCATGAAATGAGGGGAATGTTTGCTGGCGTGTTAAATCTTGCAGGAAGCCGTGCGGAATAGGAGTGGTGGAAAAAGATTGGAGGCGCGGGCCAGAATCGAACTGGCGAATAAAGGTTTTGCAGACCTTCATCCGGCACCAGATTGAAGAGCCAGACGCCGACCTGCAACGGCTCCTGCGCCGGACTCGACCCCCACAACTTCGTCAGGTGCCGCTGGAGGATCACGGTGTCGGAATTAGGCGGGAGATCGAGTTCATCCTCTTCTCCCGCAATCCTTGGTTCACGAACGCCTATTACCTATTGCTTGATGGGTTCGCTGCGCTTGGAAATGGTGAGCCGAGGTCGATGTTGCTGTCCGGTAACATTTCCTCGCCCGTCTGTCCCAGAGATGGATTGGCGACCTGTGGAAATGGTGATCCGAGAGCGAAATTATCAGGCCGCTCCGAGTACGTGCCGCTCTGGTTGGTCGCCATGGAGGATGGCACGTCGCCATTTAATGCAGGTGACGACTCCTCGGCGGAGCCATTCGCCAGTGCAGGGTTGGCCGACTGTGGAAACGGCTCGGCATATGATGCATGTTGCTGGCCTATGGCCACTGTGGTTACGAGCAACAGCACTGCAAAAACGCCACTTGTGATCTTCATACAATGAACTCCTTCTGGGTGCTTCATTGCAGATGAGACGACGCCGCTTGTGAAAAGTTACAAGCGCACAGAATGTTGCGGCGGCGGACTAAGGTGCAGGACATGCCACCCCAGCCTTCCGGCCCACCTCTATCCGGCACGGCATCATGGGAGCCCCAGAGCCCCTCCAGCCAGCCGTTCCGTGTCCCATCGGTGAGCCCACAGCCCCCGTATCACTCATTGGGACTTCGAATCCCCCGTCCTGTTAGCAGATAGACCGCAAAGCTCCCCAGCCAATGCCCGCCTTCGTAATGCTCGCCAGTCACCGCTGCCAGACCAGCATGTCTGTGCGCGTCGGCGGCAGCGTTGATTGCCGGGAGCCGCTCATCACCGTGTGGCAATCCGGCAGCGATGCCCTCCATCATCCAAGCCCGACTCAAGTTCAAGCCGTCCAAGTGCGCCAGCTTTCCATCGCTTGGGTCAGGCGACACCACAGGCCGCAACCAGCCGCCATCCGCACTCGCCGGAATCTGCGGCATGAACTTTCGCAGCCACATGTCAAAGTCACCGCGAGGCAGTACACGCCGCATCACGTCTGCCTCAGCCAGACAAGGCGAAAGGAAGTCCTCACCGGACGGCTCATAGGCGAGGGGACAATCCGAATCACCGAGGTAGAACTGCCGAGCTTTCACCATCAGCGGTTCGGAAAAACCAGCAAGCCCCGCAATGCGTGCGTAGTCGAGCATCAATCCCATGGCAAACGCGGTCTGGGAATGCTCGCCCGACCGCACCGGGAATGGCAGCTTCGGTAGCCAGTTCGCTATCCGCTCTACAACGACTTTTTCCAAGGGCTGCAAATTAGCGGCTAGTTGCTGCCCTCGCGGGTTCCACTCCCGCAGTTCCGCGCCGAGTTGCAGCAGCCACGCCAAGCCGTAAGGACGCTCAAACGTGCCCCGGCCTTCACCTCGCAGATACGCGACCTCCTGCAAGATGTTCTCTGCCGTGAGGCTCTGCTCCAGAGCCTCAACTGCTCGGGGCGTGAACTCGGCATCAGGAAATGTTCGTGCGAGTCGTGCCAGCAGCCAGTGCCCATGCACAGCCGAATGCCAGTCATAGCAGCCGTAGAAAGCCGGGGTGAGCTTCCTCGGTGGCAACACGTCGGCATCGCTGTTTAAGGCATGGGCGATTTTATTGGGATATTCCCGGTGTACGCACGCCAGCGCTAGATTGGCAAACCGCTGGGCAGCGTTGACGTCAAGCACGATTGCCATGTTCTTCACGCTCTTGGGTGCTTATCCCAGAGTACGCAACGCAGCCCGTCGCCGCTCATGATCGGTTTGAAGCATCCGTTGTCCGAGACACAAGCGGATTTTATTGTGTCGCCATTCTTCCAGCGGCTCACGAGATCAGGTTCGCAAATCAGTGGCCGGGACATGGCAATGTAATCCGCCGTTCCTTCCTCCACGAGGCGCTCAGCCACGTCCGGCGAACGAATTCCACCCACGAGGATGAGCGGCACCCGCACCCTCTGCTTAAATCGTTGGGCGGCATCCCGGTAATACCCCTCGTTCTCTTTGGGGATAAGGCCGATACGTACAGACTGATACTTGCTTGCCTTGCTCCCTGTCCCACCACTCAGTTCGACCGCATCGATCCCTGATTTTTCCAACAGCGCCGAAAGTTCCAGCATGTCCTCGACGGAGAAACCGCCCTCGGCAAAGTCTTCGGCGTTGACTTTGATCAAGACAGGGTAGTCCGGGCCGACAGCACGACGCACGCTTCGCAACACTTCCAAAACCATGCGACCCCGGTTCGCCAGTGCGCCACCATACTCATCAACCCGCTGATTGAGCATCGGAGAAAGGAATTGACTCAATAGGTAACCATGGGCAGCGTGGATTTGGACGGCGTCAAAGCCGCTACGCTTAGCCCGAGCCGCAGCCTCGCCAAAAGCGTTGACGACTCGGTCAATATCTTCTTTGCTCATCTCTCGGCACAGAGGCCTGCCGTCCTTGTGACATACCGAAGGCCCTATGGCCTCCGTGCCAGAGAGATGGGCGGCGGCTACTGCTCCGGCGTGAGCAAGCTGAAGGCAAATCTTGCCGCCGTGCCGATGAACGGCTTCGGCCATCTGGGATAATCCCTGCAGGGTGGCGTCTTCGTGAATTCCCAACTGCCATGGGCCAGCCTGTCCTTCCCGGCTCACGTAACTGTGCCCGGTGATGATGAGGCCGACGCCGCCCTCTACGAGCTTTACCATCATGTCGGTCAGTCGGCTGGTGCAAGCTCCATCGGTGGTGGCCAATCCCTCCCACGTGGCGGAACGGACGAATCGATTTGCCAAGCTCAGGCCATTGATGACGGTTGATTCGAAAAGGATCGACATGCCCAATTCTCCCAAGCACTGATACCGGATAGTTGAAGATCGAGATGCCTTCTTCCGTGGCACCATCTGGTCTGAATCATTCTGGCACAAAAGCAACGCCGGGTTCTTATTCCAGCTATACTGCTTCCCCATGTGCGGACGCTTCAGCCTCTTCCGCCCCGACAAACTGGCCGAACGCTTCGACATCGAGCCCGTGGACGACTGGGTTCCCGTCGCTCCAGCTCAGAACATCACCGCGCAGCAGCTTCTCCGGTGCAACGGATTGTGCGAGGGCTGGCATCTGGAGACAACCCAATTGAGCAGGGCTCCCTCCAAGCAATTTGGAGGGAGATATGTCCGGTAGAGCAGAGATGATCGCTGACTATGATTTGACCTTCCCGCTGACTTCGCAGCCGGGGACAATCTCTGAGCACAAAAGACAAGAGATGATCGCGGAATATGACGCAATCTACCCGCTAACTTCTGCGCCGGGGAAACTTTCCGCGCACAAACCGAACAGGGTTCTCAAGTTCCCATCGAATTGGTTGAGTCCAGAAGAGACGATCACTGCATACGACTTGGCCTTCCCGCTGACCTCGACACCGCCGATGACATCTGCTCAAAAAAGAGAAGAGATGATCGCGGAATACGACCTAGCCTACCCGCTCACCTCTGCGCTGGGAAAAATCTCTGTGCCTGGGGAGACGGAAGATATCCAGAAACGGGCTGCTTAGGAAAAGTTCTGCGCTCTTGCCGATGCCTACTTGGCGAAAAGTGGGCATTTGAATCTCACCGCAGCCCTGTCCTCCAAGCGTTCAGTCCGCTCTCCATGCCCTGATGCGAAGCCGGGTCGATCTGGGGAAGAGCAACTACCCAGCATTGTGGGAGGTTGGGTCGGCGGGCGGGAGATGCTTCAGGTAGGGGAACTCTTTGGGAGCAGCCTAATCGAAACAGGCTCTTGTCAATTTTGTTCGTGTGCTGCTCCGTGAGTTGTGGTCTGGTTGAATTTTAGTTCCTGAGCACGTTTGGCAACCAAGCGAATGGAAGCGGAGCGGCCAAGTTCCGCTTTGGCTTGCCGGAAACAGTTTGTTTCTACATTCGTATTGCAAATCGATGTCGCATGTTTATTCATGCCGTCGCGCCAGAGCGCCGGGTACGGATGTGGCGGATGCGAATCGTTCAGCAGTTGGTGTACGGTACTGACCAGCCTGCACCTCAGGACGGCCAGCCAGCCGAGGTTCATAGCCAGAAGGAAACCGCGGGAGGGTGATCGGCGAGCCGGGTTGCGTTGGCTGAACCCTCAGTACGCGCGGTTCGCTCCGCTCTCCGCGCTTCCTTTCGGCTCAGCCAACGCAACGACGAGCCGGAGCGGTGCTGTGTTCGGTAACATTAGTTGGAGAGTTGGTATGTAGACCTACCTATCATTGGATGATTCGGGGCGACTAGTCCATATCCTGTAGGCAAATGACCACCGCCCGACCTCCGAATCCGGGGCGAAAAAGCCAATGAATTTGGGGTCGTGGAATGGGGCTTTGTGAACCACCCCCATTGAGTTCGATGCCCACACTAAAGCCGGATCAGGTGCCGGGTCGTGGAGCCGTACATTCCGCCGACTCAGAGGATCAGCACCCGCACCAGTACTATCTCGACGCTGCCACCAATACCACCCTCTGTTCGACCCCGGCGTCATTCTGGGAGTGTGCGTCCTGCCACTTGCGGCAACGTTCCTGAACCTGCAGCCGCTTCGATGCCGTCATCTTCGCCCCTACTCGGTCACGTACCGACCGAGCCGTATCATCCAAAGCTGAAATTCCAAGGTTGAGCCAGAAATATGCTTCGGCTTCATCCTTCGCAACACCTGCACCTTGGAAGTACCTTATGCCAATACTAGCCTGAGCAGCGGAGTGTCCCTGCTCGGCTGCTTTCCTGAGCCAGTCTGCAGCCTCGGTGTCATTCCGGGGAACACCTTGGCCATTGGCATACAGAGTCCCCACGGCGTACTGAGCCTCGGGATGTCCCTGTTCAGCGGCTTTCCGGTACCAATAGAGAGCTTGAGTGTAGTCCCGTGGCAATTCCCCAAGCCCTTGCGCATACGCCTCGCCAAGGCGGTACTGAGCCTCCGCATATCCCTGCTCGGCGGCTTTGCGGAACCAATAAACGGCTTGGGTCTCATCCGTGGGCAAACCCCCAAGCGCGTTCAGATACGCGAGGCCGAGGTTGAGTTGTGACAATCCATCTCCGCTCTGGGCTTCCGCAATAAGGACGGGAGTACATGAGCTAACAGCCAGCAGGTGGGGCGCAGTAGTGAGAAACAACAGGACAGGAAGAAACCAGCGAAGAGAACGGCCACGAAAACGCATCACCATACCTCTCGCACGTCACTGCGCTAGTCTTCCCGCAGCGAATATGCATGTCACACGCTACAAAGGGATGACCGCCCAATCAAGCGAAATTCTTCTCCGCACCCGGCACGAAAGTGCGCGAGCCCTCCGTAAGTGGCGAGTCCCATTACGGTCACGACCTGCTGCCCACCTGCGAAGTGTTTGAATTACCGATGTCTAAGCAGGTGCGGGGCTGGACCAGGGGGTTTCTGAGAAGCTAGACGTGGAGCTGGCTCCTCATAGCCGCAGACGCCCCTGATGTCAGTCTTCATCCTCTGGTCGGAAGAACTCGTTAAGCTCCTCTGCAAGCTCCCGCGAGAACAAGAGCATGGAACAGTGGTGACCCACATCAATCAGTACATCGCCAGATACGGGGCCCCGGACGGCATTGCAGCCCGCGTGCTTCGGAATCTCCTAGACCTGTTGCCCCTGACGAGGAACTCGATTGTGCTCCCGTTGCCCAGCTATAGCCTCAAGGTCGTGGAGGGGTACGTCGGATTCCAAAGGACGCAGGATGAGTACGGCGGAAGCTGGGCGATGGCGCAGTTCATATTGGCCACCGAGACCGACGATGAAGCCGAGCGGAACCGCCTGATGGGGGAAATCCTGAAGTACAACGTGGAAGACCTCGCCGCGACGTGGGCGGTGTTCGATTGGCTTCGCGGTAAGCAGTACTAGTCCTCTTTTTCCAAACGGAAGTTGGCGATGTCAGGGCACGAGGACTGTCCAGAGCTATGGGACGATGTGCTTCTTGCTTGTGGACTCCGGTGCGGATAGGCGGCAGCGCATCAAGCCGCAGGCTTGGCGGACTTTCCGGCCCCCTCGGCGAGTTTCTCTGCAAGCTTACAGGCGTTTGTGGAATGTCCCAACGCCTGCTTGCTAAGCTCGTGAGCGGTCAGGTGATCTCTCTTGGCGTGAGCTGCGGCTGCGGCTTCATGAGCGTGTGCGGCGAGGTTGTGCAGCTCGGCGGCTCTATCGTGTGTACTCTGGGGCATGGTGGTCTCCTCTATTCTGCTGTCATTCATCGCGAGTGCAGCAGCGGAAGGACTCTTCGGGCAGCCGCCGACCGCGCTCGCGGGTCAAGCTTACACCGAATCTCCTTCTTCAGCTTTGACGGTTGCAAAATCCAAGACTTCCCCTTTGGGAGCACAAGCGCAACGGTCTCGTAGATGGTTTCGCGGATATCGCCGCCTAGGCTAAATTGGCAGCCCCCTTATCCGGGGTGCGCTATGACGTTGGAACGACCTCGCTATTACATGGGATTCCGAGACAGCCGGCATCTTTCGTCTCGCAGTGGTCAATTGAGACCAGTATTCAATTGCCAAGAACTTCATAGTAAAGCAACGATTTCGAGCCGAAACTTCGGCGTGATCCTGCTAATCAAACCAAGAGAACTGAAAAGAGGCAGCACCCCATGTCCCAGCACAACGACGATGCCAAAGTCCACGAACCCCACGCCGTCAAAGAAGACCACGCCGCCAAGGGCCCTCATAACCCCACGGAGATCAACCCCAAAATGGCGTCCGACATCGCCTACTGGTCGAAAGAGTTCGGCGTCACAGGCGACCAGCTCCACGCGCTCATCCGCAGCCACGGTACCCACGTCGGCAAGGTTCGCGCCGCCCTCCACTCCCACAAAGTCGCGTAGCACTACGTTTACCCGCCCGCTTTCTATCCGGGGAATGTTGTCGCTGACATTGGATACGCGAGACCGTATGGCTATCGCTATGGCGGATGGCGTGGCCACGAGTGGAGCGTTAAGACCTTCTGGACAGATTTCTGGAGCCCGTCAGTCGTCGGACTGGGGGGCTTTGCTTTGCTCGGTTGGATGGCAAGGGCTACGCCGATGAAACCCACAACTTTCCAGCCCAGAGGGGTTTGTACTAGAGAAGAGACTCAAGGCCAAGTAAAGGCAGCAGCCTCGAAGTCCGAAGCGGTCTACTGTGCTCAGACTTCCGTCTTCGCAGGTTTTAGCATGGTTGGTAAGGAAAAAGTGAGGCAACAATATGAACGCCGAAAGGATCATCGCCGAAATAGAGTGGCTGGAAAAGCTCCATAGACTGTCTGATAAAAGATCGCTGCTGATTCCGGATTGGAAAGCCGCGAAGCGGAGGATCGCCGCGATAGAGCGACTGGAGAAGATCTTCAGACTGCCCGACCCAAGGCCGCTCCCGATGTCCGATGGGAAGACAGCACACCAGAAGTATGATGAGACCTATACCGATGACCCGCGTTTCAGGCTGTGGAGGCCGGACGATGTATGAGCATGGTATCCCCGGTTTCATCGAGTTTGTTGCAAAGACAGCCACCATGGCGGAATTACTGTTCGCGGCGGTGCAATGCGTATACATTCGCGTATTGAGTACGAGTCCGATGGCGATGCCAACCGCAAGGGTCGAGTCGCAGAGTAACCGCAAGCTGAGCGAATAAGCTGGAAAACTTCCGCCACTGGTCAATGTTGCTCATATTTTTCGAGCAAAACGGCATCTACTTCAGATAACAGCAGAAACACCGGGCGATTCTCCGCAGTACTCGGCAGCCGTTTCCACAGGCTGCCCCCTCAAAAGTAGTTGAACTTTCCACGTTGAAGTATCCCCATCTGATTCCCACCTAAACTCCCCCGCCCGAGCTGTGTCCGGGAATATTCAACGATGGTCAACACAGCTCAGACCTCAGGAAGCTACTGGGCTACAAACAAGATAGCCCTCAAAGCCGCACTCAACGCTTTACGAGGAGCAAGAGGCACTATGAAAGCCAGCACGGAAGACAAGATCAGCTGCAGCTTGCACGAAGTCAAGGGCGCAATCAACAAAGATTACGGAAACGTTACGAGTTAATTTGATATCGAGGAGTAACGCAATGGCGGAAACTGAGCAAGGCGGTTCTGGTTCATGCCGAAACGTAAGTGCACAATCGGCCAAAGAGTTCTTGGCGACGATCTGGTTCGAACTTCTTGATTGGGGCGCGATTGCTCTGAACTCTGCGGGCAGGTTTCTCACTGCCATGCTCAACTTCGTCATGCTGGCGATTGCCGCAACGATTGCGGTGCTCGCTGTGATTGTCTTGATTTTGCGGGAGAGGATCACGAAATCGTCGGAGGAGCCGACGTTTTCACTGATTAGCGCCAAGACCTTTTTGGGGAAGAGACGAGCTTCGGTTTCTGATTGATGCGGGCGGAGAAGAACTTCACCGTGTTGGCTCATGATTTCTCCAATACCTGAATCAAAGTAGGAGCCCATTATGAACCCCCTACTCATCATTATTGGCACGGCAGGTATAGTCGTTGTGGCATTCGGTCTGGCGACCATGGCATGGCTGGCGCTGATGGCCTACTTCGAAACGCTGATGCCTTCATGCCGCTGATTTCAGGTTCTGGCTCCCTTCCATACCATACGTGGTGCCTCATTGCTACGGTTTAGCACGTCGAGGGGTGCGTCGAAATGACGCAGGAAAGCTAGCAAGTGCACCGTTTTTGTTTGAGGGCAACTGGCAATCAAGCGTCGGCTCCAGACTGACCCATGTGTAGATTCCAGCGTCATGGAATGCCTTCAGCGCAGCGATGCGGTCGGCAGGCAACGCTGCGTTGCGCTCCCACTTCAGCGAGAACGCATCATTGAGGCTGGTCAGCGTCGAGGCAAACGCATCGCGATTGGGTCGGAACAGGTCGAGGTCGCGCCCGAGTTCCGCCTTTGGTCAGCGTGCAGATGGCCATGCCATGCTCCTGCAAGCACTCAATGGTCTGCCGAGTGAGGGAGCATCGGCTGGCGCTGGTAGACGGGCGTAGAACGCTTGATTTGACCGCCGAGAGCAGGTCGATTCTTGCCCGTCGCATGGAGAAGGATTCGCGGCGGAAGGATTCACAGTGGATTTTCTCATCCCCGACGAAACCGGGAGAGCACATTCAGCGCCTTAATCGGGGGCATGATGCTGCCATCAAAGAGGACAAGACGAAAGGGCGTAACGCCCTCAACTTTGTGCTGTACGACTTTCGCCATACATTCGCCACAAGACTAGCCCAAGCGGGTGTCGATCTGGCGACGCTGGCGGCAATCCTTGGTCACAGCTCCATCCGATTTTTAGTCCGCTCACCAGCCCAATTGTGCCCAGTTTTGCCCCATCGAGCCACAATGAAATCAGATGTGCGAACTTAGATATATAATGTTATTTCAATTAGTTACGATGAAATATTGGAGGCGCGGGCCAGAATCGAACTGGCGAATAAAGGTTTTGCAGACCTCTGCCTTACCACTTGGCTACCGCGCCTTTGCTGCGAATTCTGCCAGACGGCAAACCGGAAGAGCAGGGGCTCTCATGGCAAACCCTCGCACGCAGGCGAGGGTTTTTAGAATCGCTGGAGCGGGAGACGGGATTTGAACCCGCGACTTCGACCTTGGCAAGGTCGCACTCTACCACTGAGTTACTCCCGCTCGACTGTTTTAGTTTAGACAAAGCACTTTGCTCTGTCAAACCGGAGGATGCCTCTAAGCTGTGGATACCCGCAGATTTACTGACCGCCCTGCGGCGCCTCGTGGAGCGCGCCGGTCCACTGCGGGTCCAGCTCCGGGGCAACCACCTGACCGTCGCGGAAGTGCAGGATGCGGTTGCCGTAGCCTGCCGCTTCGGGATTGTGGGTGATCATCAGAACGGTCTGTCCCAATTCCCGATTGGAGCGTTGCAGCATATCCAGCACTACGTTGGAGTTCTGCGTATCCAAATTTCCAGTGGGCTCGTCGGCCAGCACGATGGCCGGTTTATTGATCAGGGCGCGTGCCAGCGCGACCCGCTGCTGCTCGCCGCCGCTCAGTTCGCTGGGGCGGTGATCCAGGCGCTTGTCGATGCCGAGCAGTTGGGTGATATAGCGGAAGTATTCGCCGTCGTGGTTGGCGCTCTCACCGGCAATGTCGAGGGCGATCTGGATATTATCGCGGGCGGTGAGGGTCGGCAGCAGGTTGAACTTCTGGAAGACGAAGCCAATCTTGCGCCGCCGCAGGAACGTCCTCTCGGAGTCGCTGGTGCGGGCAAAGTCGGTGCCATCGACCAGCACGCGGCCGGAGTCGGCCTGCGCCAGTCCGCCGAGAATGTAGAAGAGGGTGGACTTGCCGCTGCCCGATGGGCCCACCACGCTGAGAAATTCTCCCTTTTCCACTTCGAAGGAGACGCCGCGCACCGCCGGCACGTCCACTTTACCGATGCGATAGGTTTTGCTGACATTCTCGACTTGGATGATGGCTGCCATAGGCGTGTATGTCCATTTTACACGAGCGGAGCGCCCCAGGCCGGACGCCGCGGGGTAGGATTGGCCAGAGGCTGGCGATGGCATTGCGCGCCATGAGGCAGGCATCTACAAGGATAGGTGGAGCTCCCGGACAGTGGGATGCGTCAACAGGCAGAGGCGCGGCGTTCGAGGAGTGCGGGAGGCGTAACAGTGCGGCGCGGGCCGCGGCGCCTGGTCAACAGAAGCCGGATGTGCTCCAACAGCTCCGCCTGCGCGTACGTGCCCTTTCTCAACAGCAGATCCACCGGTGCGTCGGTATGAAAGACCCGCATGCGAGAGCTCAACAGCACCACCGGAATCTCCGCGCAATGGGTCTTGATGCGGCAGACCAGTTCGGGAGAAGGTGCGTCGGGTAGATCCACGTTGCTCAACACCAGATCCACGGTGCACCGGGTGGCGATGCTGAGGGCCTCGCCCACCGTGTTGCAGGTCAGCACGCGGTAGCCGCGGGTCTCAAGGGTGAGCTTATGGATGGAAAGATTCTGCTCGTCGTCCACGCAGAGAATGGTCTTCTTTACCGTCATCGTTGGGGCTCTGTTTCTTTGGCGATCCAGACTGCAGGATGTCTGTCACCAGACGTTCACAATGCCCGAATCTTACGGAGAAGGGCGCACCCTGACAAGTGCCCAGCTCGCCAATTGCATTGTGGTCATAATGCGTTTCGCCGCTTGCACTGCAAAAGCCGTTGAAAGCAATGGAAGCGGCTGTTGACCGGAATACAAACTCAGCGAGCGTCCTCTTCACTCCTTCATCGCCACCGCATCTCGGTGCGCACGGAAATCCAGAATCAGCTGAGGAACGAGGCGGCAAATTTCCCGCAGTGCCTCGCGGCCTGGCTCGCTAAGGCTCTCGCGTCCGTCAAAGGTTGCGCCTGCGCCGGTCACCAGCAGTGCTTCGGGCGCGCGCCCATAGAGTTCGCGCGCCAGCGCCAGCAGCGCCGAGGGCTGCACGTGGTGGGTGAGGCTGGCGAGATCCACGGCTTCGGGCAGCAGCCGTTGCACGCGCACCGTGCCCGGCTCGCCGTGGTTCGCGGCGTCCACAAACAGTGCCAGCTCGCAGTGGGCAAGGCGCTCGGACAGTTCGGGAGCCAGTTGATGGCAGCTCAGCAACTCTACGTCTGTCACGTGGCCGGTCAGCACGGGACGCAAGAGCTCTACGGCCATTGGGCCGAGTGCGTCGTCGCCGCGCAGAACGTTGCCGTATCCGATCAGCAGCACGCGGCGCTGCACTGCACGCGGCGCTGCCTCGCCTGACGTGGTCTCGCCTGGCATGCAGCGCTACCGGCGCAGCCGGTCCAGCAGAGCGCCATCGGCCGCGAGCAGCGAAATCTCCAGCAGCATCTGGCCCGCGGCGTGGGTGGAGCAGCTCAGGCAGGGATCGAAGGCGCGCACCACGGCTTCCACGCGATTCAGCATGCCCTGCTCCAGCGCGTTGCCTTTTACAAACTGCCGCGCCACCTGGAGGACTCCGTGGTTGATCGCAAGATTGTTGTGCCCGGTGGCAATCACCAGGTTGGCCGACTCGATCAGCCCGTTCTGGTCGATGCGATAGTGATGAATCAGCGTGCCCCGCGGGGCTTCCAGAATGCCGACGCCCTCGAAGTTGTTGGGCGAGGCATGGGCGCGCACGTTTTTGCCCAGAATCTCAGGATCGCGCAGCAAGGTTTCCATGCGTTCCAGAGAGAACAGGACTTCGATCAGCCGGGCATAGTGATAGTAGAAAGAGCTGAGCACCGAGTGGTGTTCCAGTTCGCGGAACTCCGCCAGCTCCTCGTCGGCCTGCGTGGTGCCCAGCGACTGGCACATGTTGAGCCGTGCCAGCGGTCCCACGCGATACATTCCCGCACTCAATCCGAGCGGCTTGTAGTAGGTGGACTTGAGGTAGGAATCGTCGTTGCTGGATTCGCCGATGAAGTTCTGGTAATCGAGGCCGGTGATGTGGTCGGCCACGATGTTCAGCTTGGCGTCCATAAAGCGCAGCCAGCCGCTGTAGGCCGCAAGCTGGTTTTCGTCATTGGCCATGGCCAGAAACAGCGAGGGAAAATTGGCGAACGAGCGCACCTCGGCGCGGAAGCTTTCAATCTGCGACTTGAACCAGTGCAGCGTGGCGCGCGTGATGCGGATGGCCTCGGGAATCTCGGTCAGAATCTGGTCGCGTTGCGCGGCCTCCAGAGGCTGGCTCACTCCGCCAGGCACGATCCATCCGGGGTGAATCCGCTTGCCGCCCAGAGTCTCCAGCACCCGCTGCCCAAACTGCCGCAGCTTGATGCCGTCGCGCGCCATCGCCGGATGCTTGCGCGCCACGCCCAGGATGTTGCGCTCCGCCGGATCGGAGTCCATGCCCAACAGAAAATCGGGCGACGAGAGATAGAAGAAGCTGAGCGCGTGGGACTGAATGATCTGCGCCAGGTTCATGATGCGACGCAGCTTCTCCGCCGTCTCCGGGATGCGCACCGCCATGATCTCATCGCAGGCCTTGCTGGAGGCCAGCAGGTGGCTGGTGGGACAGATGCCGCAGATGCGCGCCATCAGCGCCGGCATCTCGGTGAAGGGGCGGCCTTCGCAGAGCTTTTCAAAGCCGCGCACCTGGGTTACGTGGAAGCGTGCGTCCTGCACCTCTCCCTGCTCGTCCAACTGCACCGTGATGCGGGCGTGGCCCTCGATGCGGGTTACGGGATCGATCGTCAGTGTAGGCATACGGCTCCTAGGATCCAAAGCGCGCGCGGGAATCCATCTCCGGCATGCGCCCTTCCAGCAGTTCGCTGAGTACATAGAAAATGTTGTCGGCCGAAGGCGGGCAGCCCGGCAGATAAATGTCCACGGCCACCACTTCATGCAACGGCCGGACCCGCTCCAGCAGCTTGGGCACATTTTTGGTGGGCACGTGACGGTTGATGGTCGTGTTCTCCACGTAGACGCGGTCCATTACCTCGGCCAGCGGGAACAGCGTACGCATGGAGGGAATGTTGCCGGTCACCGCGCAATCGCCCAGCGAGACCAGAACCTTGGAATTTTTGCGAATGAGCTTGATCTTGTGCAGATCCTCATCGGTGCTCACCGAGCCCTCGACCAGGGCCACGTCCACGTTCTCGGGGAATTGCTTGGCGTCCACCAGAGGGCTATACACGAGCTCGATTTTTTCCGCGAGCAGAATCAGCCGCTCGTCCATGTCCAGCAGAGACATGTGGCAGCCCGAGCATCCATCCAGCCAAACCGTTGCGATCCGCGCCTTGCCCGTCGTCACTTCGTCCGGCACTGCCTTGCTCATTTCCCCACCTCCCGCATCATGTTCAAGTAGGGCAGGAAGGAGCGGCGCTTGAGCATCTCGCCGGCGGCCTGTCCCTTGTCGCTCAGCGCGCCCGTGGGACACACCTGCACGCATTTACCGCAACCGGTGCAGGTTTCGCTCTCTCCCCAGGGACGGTTCAGATCGGTGATCACGCGAGCCTTGGTGCCGCGGCCCATCATGTCCCAGGTGCGCGCGCCCTCGATCTCCTGGCAAACCCGGATGCATCGCGTGCACAGGATGCAGCGGTTGTGGTCGGCGATGAAGCGCGGGTGTGAGGCGTCGACCGGCATCAGGGGATGCATGTAGGGCATGGTGATGTGGTTGACGCCCAGCTTCTGCGCCAGCGCCTGCAGGTCGCAGTGGCCGTTGGTGACACACACCGAACAGATATGGTTGCGTTCGCTGAACAGCATCTCCAGGGTCAGCTTGCGGTACGCGGCGAGCCGCGGGGAGTTCACCGTAACTTCCATGCCCTCCTGAATGATGGTGACGCAGGCAGGCATCAGCTTGTTGCTGCCCTTCACCTCGACCAGGCACATGCGGCAGGCGCCGATATTGCTCAGCCCCGCCAGCCGGCAGAGCGTGGGAATGAAGATGCCATTCTCCTCGGCCACCTCCAGAATGGTCTGGTCGGCGCGGCCGCCGCACTCGCGCTCTTCGATCATCAGGGTGCGGATCTCTACCCCTGGATTGTTCATGCGTCCACCTCGGCTTCGGCCTTTGCCGGGTGGCAGACCCCGGCCGGGCAGCGTCCTTCTTCAATGTGCGCGCGATACTCGTCCATAAAGTACCGCAGGGTGGTCAGCGTGGGGTTGGGAGCCGTCTGCCCCAGGCCGCACAGGCTCGCCGCCTTCACCATGCCGGTCAGCCGTTGCAGCAGTTCCAACTCGTGGCCACCCGCGCGGCCTTCCGTAATGCGCTCCAGAATGTCGTGCATCTGGGTGGTGCCCACGCGGCAGGGAACACACTTGCCGCAGGACTCCGTCATGCAGAAATCCATGAAGAACTTGGCGACATCGACCATGCAGGAAGTTTCATCCATCACGATCATTCCGCCCGAGCCCATGATGGAGCCGACGCTGGCCAGCGAATCGTAGTCCACCGGAATGTCGAGGTGCTGTTCCGGCACGCAGCCGCCCGAGGGACCGCCCGACTGCACCGCCTTGAAGCGGCGGCCGTCCGGGATTCCGCCGCCCAGCCCGAAGATGATCTCGCGCAGCGTCATGCCCATGGGGACTTCGATGAGGCCGGTGTTTTTCACGCGTCCGGCGAGGGCAAATACCTTGGTGCCCTTGCTCTTCTCGGTGCCGATGGAGGCAAACCAGTCGCCGCCGCGGCGGATGATGGGCGCAACGTTGGCGAAGGTCTCGACGTTGTTGATCAGCGTAGGCGCATTCCACAGCCCCATCTGCGCTGGGAACGGTGGACGCGGCCGCGGCGTGCCGCGCCCGCCTTCGATGGAGGCGATCAGTGCCGTCTCCTCGCCGCAGACGAAGGCGCCCGCGCCCAGCCGGATCTCAATTTTGAAGTCGAAGTGGGTGTCGCCAATGTTCATGCCCAGCAGCCCGTGGCTCTCCGCCTGGCGAATGGCCAAACGCAGCCGCTTGACCGCCAGCGGGTACTCGGCCCGGCAGTAGATGAAGCCGCGGCTGGCTCCCACCGCGTAGCCGGCGATCGCCATGCCTTCCAGCACGCGGTGCGGATCGCTCTCCAGCACGCTGCGATCCATAAACGCTCCGGGATCGCCCTCATCGGCATTGCAGATGACAAATTTTCGATTACCGCCGGCCTTGTACACCGTGATCCACTTCAGCCCCGTAGGGAAGCCGGCGCCGCCGCGTCCGCGCAGGCCGCTGCGGGTGATCTGCTCGATGACGCCCAGCGGCTTCAGGCGGGTGATGCAGTGAAACAGCGCCTCGTAGCCATCCGCGGCGATGTAGTCCTCGATCTGCTCGGGATCGATGTCGCCGCAGTTCTCCAGCACCACCTTCTTCTGTTTGACGAAGAACTCCAGCTTGCTGTCCATCACCAGGGCTTCGGGGACGGCTACATTGTCCATCACGTTGTCGATGATGGCGCCGGCGTCGTTCGGGGTCACGTCCTGGAACATCTTGTCGTTATTGTCGGCGGCGACCAGCGGGCCGGCGGCGCACAATCCCATGCAGCCCACGCCCTTCACCTTGCAGCAGCTCTCCAGGCCGCGCTGCTTGATCTCGCTCTCCAGCTGCGTCTTTACCTGGTCGGAGTTGGCCGAAAGGCAGCCGGCGGCAACGCAGACCTTGACGATGTGATCGTAGCTGCTGTCGGTCTGTTTGGTGTGGGCCGCAATGTTGGCCAGATCGTCCTGATTCATCGGTGTTCCTCTATCACCAGGGATTCGGGTTCGCTGCCCACGTAGGCCGCAACCCGCTGCTTGATCGATTCGGTCGTGATTTTGCCGGCCACCTGGCCGTCAAAGACCACCGCCGGCGCCAGTCCGCAGGAGCCCACGCAGCGCGCCGTCAGCAATGACAGCTTGCCGTCGGCCGTGGTTTCGCCTGCCTTGATTCCGGCCAATTCGCTCACGGCGTTCAGCAACGCAGGCGCGCCCTTGATGTAGCACGCCGTGCCGGTGCAGACGACGCAGGTATGCTCGCCCGGCGGCTTCATGGTGAAAAAGTGGTAGAAGGTAGCCACGCCGTACACCTTGCTGGGAGGCACCCGCAGCGAGGCTCCCACGTATTTCAGCGCGTCGTCGGTCAGGAAGCCGAAGGTCTCCTGCACCGAATGCAGCACCTCGATCAGCGCGTGCGGTTCGTGACCATGACGCCGCATCATTCCATCGACGATCTTCCAGCGCTTATCGTCGGAGGGAGGCGGCACTGTCTTTGGCGTCAGTTGCATCCACGGCTCCTCAAACCTTTTTGGTTGCGCAGGCAGTCTCTTTTGCACGAAAAGACGACTCGGCCATCATGCAATCGAGTGTAGGCGTGGGGCGAACGCCGCGATGTGATAAGGCTCACCTGAGGATGTGTTGGCGGCCCTGCCTGAAAGCCCGCGGCCGGAGCGGCATCCTTTGCCGCGTACCCGCCGCGAAGCTCAGGATCAGCAGATGCGCGGCAGCTGTTCTCCACTCAGCATGTCGATGATGCGCGTGGTGCCGATGCGGCTCTTCATCTTCACCAGTCCGCCGCCTTCCGCGGAGACGCGGCCGATCTCCACGGCCCCGGCGGTGTGCGGATCGCCGCGCAGCAACTCCAGTGCGCGCGCGACTTCGCTCTCCGGCACAAAGACGATCATGCGTCCCTCGTTGGCCAAATACAGCGGGTCGAAGCCCAAGACCTCGCATGCGCCGGCCACGTCGTCGCGCACCGGAATCTTCAACTCGTCGATGACGATCTGCAGTCCCGTGGCCTCGGCAATTTCAATCAGCGTGGTGCCCAGCCCGCCGCGCGTCAGGTCGCGCAGGCAGTGCACCTCAACCTTGCCCGAGATCAGCTTCTGAACCGCGCCATTCAGCGGAGCGCAGTCGCTTTCAATCGCCGACTCGAATTCCAGCCCCTGGCGCATGGCCATGATGGCGATGCCGTGGCGGCCCACGTCGCCGCTGAGCAGAACCACGTCGCCCGCCCGCACGCTGGAAGGCGCGATGGTCAATCCGTGTTCCACCACGCCGACTCCCGCCGTGTTGATAAACACTCCGTCGCCTTTGCCGCGATCGACCACCTTGGTATCGCCGGTCACCAGCTGCACGCCTGCGATTTCGGCCGATTGCTTCAGGCTCTGCACCACCGCCCAAAGTGTCTCCATGGCGAGCCCTTCTTCGAGGATGAGGCCGCAGCTCAGATAAACCGGGCGCGCCCCGCACATAGAAAGATCGTTGACCGTGCCGTTGATGGCCAGCGAGCCGATGTCGCCGCCGGGGAAAAACAGTGGATTGACCACGTAGGAGTCGGTGGTGAATGCCAGCCGCGCGCCGCCCAGTTCGAAGACCGCGCCATCGTGCCGCGTCTCCAGCAGCGAATTGCTGAAGGCCGGAAGAATCATCTTCTCGATCAGCTGGTGCATCAGTTTGCCGCCGCCGCCGTGGGCCAGCGTTACCGTGGGATAGTCGGAGATCGGCAGCGGGCAGCTCAACGTAAAGTCTTTCAGGGTGCTCATCGGTTATCTCTTTCCCGCGGTGGCCAGTTCGGCGCGGCGGTAGCGGTAATACGCGTTGCAAGCGCCTTCATTGGAGACCATGGGTGCGCCCAACGGCTTCTCCGGTGTGCACTGCTTGCCGAAGGCGCTGCACTCGTGCGGCTTCTTCTGCCCCTGCATGATGAGGCCGCTGATGCACAGCGGGCTCTCCTCGGCGGTGTAGCCGCCCACGTTGAAGCGCAACTCGGCGTCGTACTCGGCGTAATCAGGCCGCAGGCCCACGCCGCTGGAGCCAATCTCGCCAATCCCGCGCCACTTGCGGTTGACCACGCGGAACACTTCTTTTATATAGTGCTGTGCGGGAAGGTTTCCAGCCTCGGTTACTGCCCGGGTGTACTGGTTCTCGACTTCGTAGCGGCCTTCTTCCAGCTGCGCTACGCACATCGCAATGCCCTGCAGAATGTCGAGCGGCTCGAATCCCGTCACCACGATGGGAACCTTATACTTGGCCGCAATCGGGATGTACTCCTCATAGCCCATGATGGCGCAGACGTGTCCGGCGGCCAGAAAGCCCTGCACACGGTTGGTATCTGAACCCAGGATCGCCTGCATCGCCGGCGGCACCAGCACGATCGACACCAGCACCGAGAAATTCTTGATGCCCTGCTGCTTGGCCTGATAGATGGCCATGGCATGCGCCGGAGCCGTCGTCTCAAATCCCACGCAGAAGAACACAACCTCCTTCGTCGGATTTTCCTTGGCGATCTTCAGCGCTTCCAGCGGCGAATACAAAATGCGCACATCGCCTCCCCGCGCCTTGATGCCGAACAGATCCGAGTCGCTTCCCGGCACCCGCAGCATGTCGCCGAAGGAGCAGAAGATCACCTCGGGCCGCAGCGCGATCTGCACCGCCTTGTCGATCAGCTCCAGCGGCGTGACGCAGACCGGGCAGCCCGGCCCGTGCACCAGTTCAATCTGGGCCGGCAACAACTCATCCAGCCCAAATTTCACGATGGCGTGGGTTTGTCCGCCACAGATCTCCATGAGCGTCCAGGGCCGCGTGGTGATTTTGCGAATCTGCTGCGCAAAGCCCTGCGCCGCACCTGCGTCGCGATACTCCGATTGATATTTCACTGCTTTGCTCCTGGTGTCTGAGTTCCCGGATCCGGCGTCAGATCTCCTAACTCGCCCAGATCGCCCATTTCCTTCAGATAGCCGAAAACCTTGCCGGCCTCTTCTTCGTCCACCACGCTAATGGCGAAGCCCACATGCACCAGCACGTACTCGCCTATCTGCGCCTCCGGAACGTAGGCCAGGTTCACTTCCTTCAGCACGCCGCCAAAATCCACGCGGGCCTGCCGTGCCAAATCTTCGCCGCTCACGCTGACGATCTTTCCCGGCACTGCTAAACACATGGCTGCTCCCTCACGATCTTTTCGAATCTCAATTTCCTTGCCGCCGCCACCACCTGCCCCAGGCTGATGCCTCCGTCGTTGGGAGGAACCCTCTGGTGCCAATATACCTTGACTCCGCACGCTTCGAGCCGCGCCACCGTCAACTCGGTGAGCAACCGGTTCTGGAAGCATCCGCCGGTGAGCAAAACCGGCACTGCCAAATCTTCTCCGGCCACGCGGGCAATCATCTCCGCCAGCGTGTTGTGGAACTTCCGCGCCAGCGTCTCCGGCTTCGCGTTTTTCGCGAGTTCACCAATTATCGCGCGCACCATCGGAGCCCAGTCCAGCTCCGAGGGAGCTTCCTTGTCAGCAGGTTGGTGGATGGCAAAATCATAGGAGCTACTCTCCGTGCCCCGCTCCGCCAGCCACTCCAACTCCATCGCCGCCTGCCCCTCGTAACGTGAGATCTGCCGCACGCCGATCAGCGAAGCGACTGCGTCGAACAAGCGCCCGGCGCTCGAGGTCCACGGGCTGTTCAGTCCCTGCCGCAGCATTACCGCGATAATTTTGCGCTCGGCGGCAGGAAATGCGCGAACCGGGTGGAGCTCCTCGCGCGCGAAGATTTCCTCGCCCATGGTTTCGTAGAACGCTTCGTATAGCAAAGCAAGTCCGCAGCGCCGAGGTTCGCGCACCGCCCGTTCGCTGCCCGCCAGCCGCAGCGGACGCAGGCGAGCCACTCTGGTATATCCATATTCGTCAATCTTTAAAAACTCGCCGCCCCACACCGTGCCATCCGGGCCCCAGCCGCTGCCGTCCCAGGCCACGCCCAGCGCCGGAGCCTTCACCCCGTTCTCCGCCAAGCAGGCCAGCACGTGGGCATAATGATGCTGCACCCGCACCGGCTCTTTGCACACTCGATTCGCGTAGCCGGTGGAGATGTAGTTGGGATGCAGGTCGCAGGCCACGCTCTCCGGCTTGGCATCATAGAGACCTTCCAGGCTCTCCACCGCGCGCTCGAAGGCCTGGCTCGCCGACACGGTTTCCAGGTCGCCGATGTGCTGGCTGAGAAAGACCTGGCGTTCCACGGAGAGCGCCACGGTGTTCTTCTGGTGCGCGCCTACGCCAAGTATTGTCGGCATCTCCGGCATTTCGTTGCCCCAGTCGAGCATCACCGGCAGCGGAGCAAAGCCGCGGGCCCGGCGCATCACCATCTCGCGGCCGGCCATCAGGCGCACAATCGAGTCGTCTACATGGCGCAGAATCGGCCGGTCGTGCACCAGCAGCAGATCGGCAATGTCATGCAAACGTTCCAAGGCTTCCCGCTCGTCGGTGCAGATCGGCTCGTCGCTCAGATTGCCGCTGGTGGCGACCACCGCACATCCCAACGCTCGCAGCAGCAGGTGATGCAGCGGAGTGTAGGGAAGCATGACGCCCAGCATGGGGTTGCCCGGCGCCACTGAATCTGCCAGTGCGGAGTTGTCCGAAGGTTTGCGCCGCAACAGCACGATGGGAGACTCGGGCGAGCGCAGCAGCCTGATCTCCAGCGGCCCGGCCTCGCACTCCCGCAACACATCTTCCTCCGCCGGAAACATCAGCGCGAACGGCTTCTCCTCGCGATGCTTGCGCTGGCGCAGCCTGCGCACCGCGACCTCGTTGCGCGCGTCCACCATCAGGTGGAAGCCGCCCAGTCCCTTCACGCCGACAATGTTCCCCGTACGGATCGCCGCAGCGGCACCCTCCAGGGCCGCGCCGCGTAGCGCCCGCACCGCGCCGGTCATGCTCCAAAGCTCAAGCTGCGGTCCGCACTCCGGGCAGGCGTTGGGCTGGGCGTGGAAGCGGCGGTCTGCAGGGTCACCGTACTCGCGCGCGCACTCCGCGCACATGGTGAATTTCTTCATGGTGGTGCGCGGCCGGTCGTAGGGCAGCGACTCGATGATGGTGTAGCGCGGTCCGCAGTGGGTGCAGTTGGTGAACGGATAGCCGAAGCGGCGGTTGCGCGGATCGAACACTTCGCGCAGGCACTCCGGGCAGGTTGCGATGTCGGGCATTACCAGCGCGGTCTTCTCGCCGCCTTCGCTTTTGCGAATCTCGAATCCCACATAGCCGGCGGGATCGGCAAAGCTGCTCTCCAAACTTTGGATGAATGAGATCGCGGGCTTTTCACGCTCCACCCGCAGCAGGAACTGCTCCAGCTGGGCGTGGGCGCCCTCGACTTCCACCAACACGCCACGCGAGGTGTTGCTGACCCAGCCGTTCAGGCCGAGCTCGGTTGCCAGACGGTAGAGAAACGGACGGAAGCCGACGCCCTGCACCGCGCCGCGAATCGTCAGCTTCAGCCGCCGGAGCGAACTCTGGCCCTGGGCCGTGCCCGCCACGCTCTGCTTTGCAGTCGCCAAGCTCCCTCTTTTCGCATAGGGCTGCGATCCACGTGCGCGTTGCCCCACCAGCAGGCTAGTTTCCAGAGTCACTTCCGGGGAGGGCGCCTATCACTGTTGCGTGTGATGCCACGCACGCCGAGTGCGCTGCCTTCGGGCAGCGCCGCGGACGCTCAGGCCGGGCGAAGCAGGCTCGCCGAGTTCACCGGCTGCCGGCTGGTTGCTGCGGTCTCCCGTGGCCTGGACTGTTGCCGAAGCCGCTGCGCCTGTGCCCGGTAGCGCCGGTAGTCGCGTTGCAGCAGCGTTTCGTCAAATGCACCCTGCATGGCCGCCGCCGCCATGCGCGACCATCCCATGCGAAACGTGGCATAGGCCAGCAGATAGGGGCCGAGCCGCTCGGCAATCGCGTCTCCGGAGCGCCTTGCGTACTCGCCGGCGAAATAGTCGCGTGACTCGCCTTCGAGCTCCCACTCCACAATCGTTCCTGCCACGTCCCATGCAATATCGCACGGACCGGGGAAAAAATGATTGTCGCCGTGGCAGCCGGAGTCCAGCTTCAGCAGCTCTCCCCGGTCGCTCCGCAGCCACTCGTGCGGCATCATGCGCCCGTCGCAGAGCACCACGCGCTCCGCGCTCAACCGCGACTCCGCGCTGTCAAGCTCTTCGCCAAATTCGTTCTGCCAGTTCCAGCGCAGCATGGTCTCCAACTCAGGAGTCTGCTCCGCGCGGCTCGCAAAGGCGGTGCACCGCAATGCTAAATAGCCGGCCATTCTCTCCAGCACCTCGCGCGAGCGGTCGCCCAGGGACAGCATTCGTCCGGGCAGCAGCGCATACTCGCCAAAGCCGCGGCGGTTGCCGAGATACGGCGGGGCAAATCCGCAATCGGCCAGCAGCGCTGCCCGTGCGCCCACCGCCTCGCCATAGTGTCCAAAGCCTTCGAAGCGGAAGATGCTCGGCTCATCGCGCGCCAGAAACCTGGCTGGCTCCAGCGGTGGCCACGATGCGGGCATGGCGCCTGCCGCGCAGTGCAAATCCCTTCGCCACATTCCGCCGGAAAGGTTGACGCCCGCGCCGGGCGGCTCCAGTGGAGCAGATTGCATGACGTGAAAACCGTAGCGCCCCCAGCGCCGGCGGGCATCGGCGGCGCGCAACGTCGCTGGGTCCGCCTCGCGGCTGCCAATCAGGTGAATCCGGCTGTTATCGACTCCGCAGCTTTCCAGCGCCTCGGCCACGGCCAGAAAAGAGGAGCCGCTGATGCCCGGCCCTTCGTCCACCACCAGGAACTCCGCATCGCCGGACGCCGCAATCCATTGGCGCAGATGCGGCGTCAGCTCCAGCTTGCGATCGTAAGGGTGGCCGGAGGGCCGCACGCTGATACGCCGACACGGGATGCCGCGCAGGGCGAGCGAGGCGCAGGCTACCGCACCCAGGGTGACTCCGATGCTGCGGATTCCCAGCACGCAGACGCTCGTTCCGATGCGGGTGCCGAAGCCCAGTTCCTCGATGAGCATGGCTACCTTGCGTGGGTGCAGCGCGTAGTAGGCAAATCCCTCCTGCACGGCGGCCTCGTAACGCTCTCCGATGCGGAGCTGCTCCGCCATCTGCAAGATCGATACCAGTGAATCTTTGCGCCCGGTGAGAAGTGCCTGGGCCAATAGGTCGGTGATCTCCGAGGCAGTCCCGCAGGAGACTTCCAAGCAAGAGCCGCCGGCTTCGGAGCTGTCCAGCAGCGCGCATTCCAGCTCGCCGGCGGCGATCAGCGCCGCCAGCAGGCAGTCTTCGGAGTCCTGCGCGGGCGTATTGCGACTGCGCAAAAGCGCGTCCGTCAGGCGGGAGATCAGCTCCGCTCCACTCGCCGTGCGCCTGCCGTCGCGGAAGACATACATGTTCCACGCCGGGTCATTCATGGCGCGGCGGGGCGGGTGCTCGGAGCTGGAATCGGCATTACGCGGCTTTCTTTTTCTGGCCGCGGGGCGAGCGCGAGATATCGCCCTGCTTGTCGATGTAGTAGAGAAACTGGTTGTCGCGCTCTACGGCATGCTGCAACAGAACCTTCGATTCGCCGCCGCCGCTCTTCGGCTTGTGGCAAACGTTGCCCTCGCCATCGATAAAGTAAAGAAACTTCTTGTAATCCCTCTGGAGGTCCAACTTCTTGATCTTTTCGGCCATGACCGTTACTCCGTCTTGCGGAGGGTAGGATTCGGGTTGGCCCTGCGGGGATTGCCCTGCGCGGAAGTTTTAGCCTGAAATTTTGCCCTGAAGTCCCGGGCGGAGTCGATCAGGGTTTCTTGTGGGGGTGCGGGCCGCTTTTGCCGTGCGGCAACTTCTTTTCCGCCGCAGACTTCGGCTTTGGCTCGTCGGGCGAGTGGGCCGCATGGGGCGGCACCTCGCCGGGAGCCAGCACCTGCCGCACCACGTTGCCGATGAGCCGGTACTCGCGCGGCGTGATGGAGCCGTCCTCGTTCTGCTCGCGCAGGGTGAAGACCGGCTCGGTGCCCTCGCGGTCAAAAGCCTGGGTCGAGACCGTGGCCGGAAAGTATCCCATGATGTAATGTTCGCGGTAGCCGGTTTCGTAGCGATGTTTCTTCAGGTTCCAGGTGAAGACGCGGACCTGGTTGAAGTCGTAGGCAATGCCGTCGCGGTTTTCGTTCAACAGCACCAGATACTGGGGAATCGTGCCCTTCTGCTCGTCCTGCACGGTGTTGAGTACAAAGGCCGCCAGAATGCGCTGGCCCTCGGCGTACTGCACCACGTCGAGCGGAAGATCGAGATCAACCATGCGCGCCAGCACCCAGCCGGTGTGTCCCTGCGCATCGCGCACTAGCCACCAGTCGTCCATGGGCTTGGGTTGGGCTTCCTCGGCCGGGGCGGGCTGGTTGGCGGACTCGGCTGCGGGTTGGTTTGCCGGGGAACCCTGGGTTGGCTTCGACTCAGGCGCGGCGGGCGGCGGGGTTTTGGGTTTCTTTTTAGGCGCCAGCTTTATGGCATCGCCGGCGATGCGGGCCAGCTCGGCGGCTTTTTGGGCGGCGACTTCCTCAGGCGTGGCGCGCACGGCGGTGGCGCGTTTGAGCATCTCCACCTTGGAGCTTTCGACCAGCTGGTACAGCGTATCTGTCTCGCGTCCGGGAGCGACGTGCATGTTCAACTCGACGCGGGTGATGCCGTGGCCTTCGACGGCTGTATTGCGGTTGTCTTTGCTCAGCTGCTGGAACCGGTCGTAGATTTCGCGGGGCACCAGCGCGCGCAACTCGATCCAGCCTTCCACCTTCTGCGCGGTTCGCACGCGGACGAAGCGGTGCTGGCGCTCCAGAACCTCGACGCGATCGCCGTTTTTGACCGTTCCCACGCGGTTGTAGACGGTGGCGACATGGTCGCGGAGGTTGGCCTGGGGAGCCGAGACGTACATGATTTCTCCGCTGCCGGCCGGGCCCGAGCGCGCGCAGCCAAGCAGGCAAAGCAGCAGGAACACGGGCGCGAATCGAAGGGGGCGACCCAAGGAGACCAGGCCCAGGGAGAGCCGGCGAAAACGGGAGTTCGGGAAATACAATGGCTTCTCTTCCGTATGAAACTCCACTATAAACCAGAGCACAGGAGCGCAGGAACGATTCACCATTTCGGCAATGGTTTTGCAGGCTGGGATAACGCGATGGTCAATGGTTCGCCCTCGGGTCCAAGAGATTCCACCGCAGGAATGGCACATTTGTTAGAATTCCGCTCAGGCCCATCCTCCCCGATGGGCACACCCGGCCGTTTCAGCGGAGAGTACTCGTTTGCTCACCACGATTCCAGAAGCGCAGAGCTGGCAGAGATCGTTTCCGGCCTGCATCGCGGCACGATCGTGGAACTCCCCTCGCATTCAGTCCCCACAGAGCTTTAGGATGGCGCGTTCGAGGCTGGGTTGTTGAATCTGGCTGTTGAATTCGCATGGTTCTTTCGCCCCGCGCATCGCGCATACCCATTCAGGAGAAGGCTTCATGTTCCGTAAGACTCGTCTCTTCACCCCCGGCCCGACGCCTCTGCTTCCGGCCGCGCAGTTTGCCATGGCAGCCGCCGACCTCCACCATCGCACCCCGGAATTCCGTGCGCTCTTCCTCAAAGTTCTGGCGCAGTTGAAGGTCTTCATCGGCACCAGCAACGACGTTGTGGTGCTGGCCGCCTCGGGCACCGGAGCCATGGAAGCCGCCGTCAGCAATCTGACCAGCCCCGGCGACAAGGTCCTGGTGCTGAGCGCCGGCAAGTTCGGCGAGCGCTGGGTTGCGCTGGCCAAGGCCTTCGGCTGCCAGACGGCGGTCCTCACCAAGCCCTACGGCCAGACGTTTCCCATTGACGAAGTCAAGGCCCTGCTCACTCCGGACGTGAAGGTCGTATTTGTGCAGGCCACGGAAACCTCCACCGGCGTGCGCCATGACGTATCTGCCCTGGCCAAACTGGTGAAAGGAACCGACGCTCTGCTGGTGGTGGACGCCATCACCGGACTGGGCACCACGGCCTTCGACGTGGATGGCGACGGCATCGATGTGATCATCGGCGGCTCCCAGAAGGCGCTGATGATTCCTCCCGGCCTGGCCTATCTGGCCGCCAGCGAGCGCGCCTGGGCCCGCATGGACACCAGCACGCAGCCGCGCTACTACTTCGACTTGCGCAAGGAGCGCAAAAACGCGGTGAAGGGCGAAAGCGCCTATACCCCATCGGTGGCTCTCATCGCCGCCATGGGCGCGGCGCTCGACTACCTGGAGCAGCAGGGAAGCGGCGACCTGGCCAAGGGACGCGACCTGCTGGTGGCCAACGCCGAACTCTGCGCCCTGTGCACCCGGACCGCCGCCGAAGCGCTGGGGCTGGAACTGTTCTCGGTCTCGCACGCCGCTGCGGTTACCGCCATCAAGGCGCCCGCGGGCGTCTCCTCCAGCGACGTGGTCAAGGGCTTCAAGAAAGAGTTCGCCGGGGTGCTCTCGGATGGACAGGGTGAGATGAAGGGCCAGATCCTGCGCATTGCGCATATCGGCTTCCTTGACTACCTGGACTGCATCGCCATCATCGGCGGGCTGGAGCAGGTTCTCATGCAACTCAAGCCGGAGAGCTTCCAGTTTGGCGACGGCCTTCGCGCCGCCCAGCTGGTTTACGCCAAAGCACGCCAGAGCGGAGAGTGAACGTGAAGATCGTCGTGGCGGAAAAAATTGCCGGGGCGGCCATGAAGGTGCTGGAGGAGATTCCCAACTGCACCGTCGTCACCCCGGAGCAGTTTATCCTCGACCCTAAACTGGCCGTCCACGATGCCGACGCGCTGATTGTGCGCTCGGCCGTGCAGGCCGACGCCGACCTCATCGAAGCCGCCGGCAGTGTGCGCGTCATCGGCCGCGCCGGCGTGGGAGTGGACAACATCGACGTGGAGGTTGCCACCCGCCGGGGCATCGTGGTGATGAACGCCCCCGGCGCCAGCGCTGTCTCGGTGGCCGAGCTGACGCTCGGCCTCATGCTGGCCATGGCCCGCCACATCTCTCGCGCCGACCAGAGCACCCGCGCCGGCAAGTGGGACAAAAAAAGCCTGCAGGGCACCGAACTGAATGGCAAGACGCTGGGCATTGTCGGCCTGGGCAGGATTGGCACCGAGACGGCGCAGCGGGCCCGCGCCTTCGGCATGAAGGTGGTCGGCAGCGATCCGTATCTGTCCCCCTCGCGCGCCAAGGAACTGGGCATCGAGCTGATTTCGCTGGAGTCCTTATACGCCCAGTCCGACTACATCTCGCTGCACCTGGCGCTGACCCATCAGACGGCCAGCATGATCAACGCCGACTCCATCGCGCAGATGAAGCCCGGCGTCCGCCTGGTGAACTGCGCGCGCGGCGAACTGGTGGACGAAGGCGCGGTGGAAGCGGCCCTGCACTCCGGACGCATTGCCGCCGCGGCGCTGGATGTCTTCCGCGAAGAGCCGCCGCGCAATCCCGGCCTGCTCTCCGCGCCCAACCTGATCGCCACGCCGCACCTGGGCGCCTCCACCCGCGAGGGACAGGAGGCGGTGGGTATTCAGATTGCCAAGCAGGTGCGCGACTACCTGCTGCAGGGCATCGCGCAGAATGCGGTCAACCTGCCCTCGCTCTCCGACGTGGAGTACCAGCAGATCAAACCGTACATGGCGTTGGCAGGCAAGCTGGGACGCCTGGCCGCCCAGCTGTTCACCTCCAACCTGGCCGAGATCGAGGTGAAGTTCGAGGGCGAGATCGGCGGCTGGAAGACGCAGCTGATCCGCAGCGCCGCCGCCGCGGCCATTCTCGGCTCGGAAGACAATGGGCACACCAACATCATCAACGCGCTGGCCGCGGCCGAAGAACGCGGCGTGGTGGTGCGCGAGCTTCGGGTCAATCCCAACGCGCGGGTCAACCTGATCCACCTCAATCTCTCCGGCCCCACCGGCTCGGTGGATTGCAGCGGCACGCTGCTCCACGGCGCTTGGCCGCGGCTGACGCGGCTGAACGGAATCGAGATCGAATCGCAGCTGGACGGCAAATTCATTGTCTTTTCCAATCTGGATGCGCCCGGCGTGGTGGGCTCCATCGGAACCCTGCTGGGCAAGCACGGCATCAACATTGCCCGCCTCTCGCTGGGACGCGAAGGGCGCCAGGCTCTGGCCATTGTGCAGGTCGATGAGTTGGCTTCCGCCGAGGTGCTGGCCGAGTTACGCAGCGCGCCCTCGGTGCAGAGCGTGGTCAGCGTGGTGGTGTGACCTCATGGGTTAAGTCTGCTTACCAGGTTGGTGTGTGCTGCTGTCCCAGGTTAGCGCCGCAAAAACCGCGGCGCGGAACCTGGGGCACCCGCCGGTCGTTGAGGGATGCAGCTTTTTGGATAAGGCTAAAGGCTCGGAATCTGAGTAGAGCAACGGGGTGCCCCATCCAAGCCATCCGTTGGCTTGGGTGGGGCCGTTGAACTTGCTGTCTGAAAGTCGGCGCAGTTCGTTCGGCCGCAATCCGAGCTTCTTATTTTTAGCCTTACCCGGCAGGGGCTGGTTTCTCCGCGCTTGCTTCTTTTAGAATGAAATTCTCCGATGCCACTCGATCACACACTCTACGTCGATTCAGCGCCGAAGTTTGAAACTTTGCTGCGCCACCTCTCCTCGCACACCATCATTGGCCTCGACACGGAGTTTATCTCGGAGGGCCGCTACGAGCCGGAGCTCTGCCTGGTGCAGCTGTCCACCGCGGAAGAGATCTTCATCGTCGATCCCATTGTCTTTCCCGGCCTTCGTCCGATGTGGGAGCTGCTGGCCGCGCCTGGCCGCGAACTGGTCACCGTCGCCGCCCGCCAGGAGGTGAAGTTCTGTGCCAAGGGGGCCGACGCGGCTCCGGCGTGCGTGCTCGATCTGCAGGTGGCCGCCGGGCTGCTGGGCTACGGATATCCGCTCTCGCACACCAATCTCTGCCTGCGCATTCTGAACGCGCGGGTGAACGGCGGAGAGAGTTTTACCGACTGGCGCAAGCGTCCGCTGCGTCCGGTGCAGCTGGAATACGCCGCCGACGATGTTCGCTATCTGCTGCCGATGCGGGAAAAGATTTTGGAGCGCGCGGGCAAGCTGGATCGCACCAGCTGGGTGCGCGGCGAGTGCGATCATCTGGTGGAGACCGTGTTGCGCGAGGACGAGCGCTGGAGGATCTCCGGCAGCGCGCGCCTGAGCCGCCGTCAGCTGGCGGTGCTGCGAGAGGTTTGGCGCTGGCGCGACCGGCAGGCCTCCAGCCTCAACGTTCCGGTTTCGCGCGTGCTGGGCGACAGCATGCTGATTGAGATCGCGCGCCGCTCCCCTGCAACCGCAGAGGACCTGTTCTCGATTCGCGGCCTGGACAGCCGGATGCTGCGCAAGGCCGAGCAGGATGTGGTGGACGCCGTGGCCCGGGCCCGCTCCATCCCGGAATCCGATCTGCCGAGCAACGAACGGCGCGACGACCCGCCGCAGGTAGCGGTGCTGGCCAAGCTGCTCTCGGTTGCGGTTGCCAATCTGGCGGCGGAGACCAACGTGGATACGGCCTTGCTGGCCACCACGAGCGATATTCAGGAGATCGTGCGCTGGTTTCTCGATCAGGAAGGAACGCCACTCCCCGAGGTGATGGCGGGATGGCGGGGCGAGATTCTGCAGGAGTCGCTGATCGGTTTTCTGGAAGGGAAGAAGGTCGTGCGGGTGGGCAACGTGCGACGGCCCAACCCGCTCGTCTTCGAGCCGTTTCACAAGGAGCCGCTGCCCAACAAGTAACGGTCTGGGGAGCGGCTGCGGTGAAACGCTACATCAAAACGCTACATCCGGGTAAAGCCGCGCCACAGCCACAGGCCCGCCATGATGAGCAGAAGCACTCCGCTGGAGGCGCCCAGGACACTGAGGAATGGGCGCAGCCGGTCCATCCGGACCATCAGCTCCTGCTGCTCTCTCTCGAAGTGCGCCTCGGCGCTGGTCAGAAAGAGTTCATCGTCCTCGTGCCTGGCGAGCGCGCTGCGGTAGATCAGCAGGACCACCAGCACCGTGGTCAGCACGCCCCAGATTGTCAGCAACACAGACATTGGTTCCATAAACACCACCTGTGCCCTCGTCGCGGGGTACAAGGATAGCCCCTGCCTTTCGACCGCCGCGACGTACCGGACCCACGCATTATAGGCATGATTTGGCAAGGGTCAAGCGGATTTAATTTGTTTCCTTTTCGGCGAGTGGGACAACTCGGCCGCGCCACCAGGCATCGCCTACAAGTTTTGCGACCGCCAGAGTTCCGGTCGCATCAAAACCCCAAGGATTGAAATCTTCCGGTTTAGCGACATCGATGCCAGGTGACATTCAGGCCCGGAGATTTGCTATATTAGGATTTTCGACGAGGAGAAAAACGCCATGTCCACGACCACTACCACTCCCGAGGTAAAGAACGCACCTCTCACCCTTACTCCGTCCGCCATTGCGAAGGTGAAAGAGATCATGGCTCAGCAGACTCCCGTTCCCAGCGGTCTTCGCGTGGGTGTGGTGGGTGGCGGATGCTCCGGATTCTCCTACAGCATGCAGTTTGAGAATGGCGCCGGAGCCATGGACAAGACGTTTGAGTTCGGGGACCTGAAGGTATTCATCGATGCGACCTCGCTCATGTATCTGCAGGGCGCAACCGTGGATTACATCGAGACCCTGGAAGGCGCCGGCTTCAAGTTTGAAAATCCCAACGTCAAGAGCACCTGCGGCTGCGGCTCGTCTTTCAGCGCATAACGTTTAGCGCATAACGCGTAACGCTCGGCGAAGAACGCCCGGCCTGCCGCGGCGGCTTTGCCTGCTGCGAACCACAAACCCCCGTTCTCTGTGGCGGGGGTTTTCGTTTGCGGCATCCGGGGAGCAATGCCTGGATCAGGGTGTTGGCGTAGCAGTGGGTGGCGTGGCTGAAGTTGGAGCCGCGGATGTTGAGCTTCCGGGCGCCGTGGTGGAGGATGCCGGCGTGCCCGGCTGTCCGGTGGGTGTTCCCGTGGTGGCGGTGGTTAACCCGATGGTCATGTTGGGATTAAACGGCCCCGTCAGTTGCACTCCTGGCCGGTCCTGGGTCGGCACGTAGATGAAATACCACTCATTGTAATGGCTCTTGTCGTTGAAGGAGTGAATCCCCTCGGCCTTGGCCTTGCTGATTACTCCGAGCATGGGGCCGCCGCCGAGGACCGGGCCCGCCCCGTTGCCGGAGGCTCCGCTGCTATCCGCCGGGCCGGTGCCGGAGCTTCCTGTCGTCTGGCCGGACGTGCTGCCGTTGCCGGTTCCCGCGCTGGTTGTTCCCGTGCTGGTTCCGTCTGCGCTCTGCGCAGCTCCGGATGCCGCAGAGCTCAGGTTATTGTTATTGGCCTGCAAGAGACTTGTAGCCGCCAGGGCGGTGTTCGCTGCCGCGCCCGTCAGACCGGCACTTCCGGCTGCCGCCGCGCCGACGGTTCCTGCACCGCCTGTCAGGGTGAATCCCGTCAGCTTGATGTCCGTGATATGAGCGATCTGCCACTGCCCATCGGAGGACATGGGATCTTTATAGCGCTTGCGCAGAAAGCGGAGTTTGTTGGTGTTCTCCAACTGCTCGATCGAGGTGGGGTAATTGCCGAACTTTCGGTAGTAGAGCTGGACCGCCCGCTCGTACTGCACCCCGCGGTGGATCATCTCCACCTCGCGGTCGCGCAGGATGCTGCGGCGGTAGTTCATGCCCACCTGCAGCATGGTGATGGTCAGCACCGCGACCGCGATCATGAGCACCAGCAGCATGTAGCCGGAGTCCCGCCGCCGTCTGAGGTTTCCGCGCCGTAGAACTTTGCCGCACATCGCTGCTATCCCTGCGTCAATCGAATGCTCTGGCGGTTGCTGTTCAGCAGATCTTCCACTTCCACCGCGGTGGGTGAGATGTGCACGATCTTGTAATGGCGGTCCACCACATCGCCCTCGCGCGCGATCCACACGTCGTCGCCCTGGGAGAGAAATGCCTTGGGCGTTTCCCCGGGCTTGTTGCTGAAGCCGAAAAACTTGAGGTTAATCGGCGGCGGGGGTGGCGGAAGGCTGGCCGCCAGCGCTTTGGCCGCCTGCTCCTGCTGCTGCTGTTTGGCCAGCAGCGGCGAAACTTTCACCGCGGGGATCGCCACCGCTTCGGATGTGGCCCGAAAAATATTCTTGCCCTCACCTTCGTACTTCACCGCCTCGGAGCTGGCCAGCAAGTCCAGGTGCAGCCTTGGGTCCAGCGATTCCTCGCCCGGAGCGGCCGTTCCCTTGGCGGGAGCCGTCGCCACCGTGGCTGGCGCCGGGGCGCCTCCGCCGCTGGGGAGAAAGGCGCGCGCCACCATGAAGACGGCGGCCAGCACCAGTGCGGTTGCGACCCACTGTTTGGTCTTGCCGGTGGCTACCGCCTTCATGCCGCGCTCCTCAAGTAGGTAGTGAGGTGGACCGAAACCGTGAGCTCATCGCCCTGCATTCCGCTGAAGCTGACCGTGTCGATCAGCAGCAACTTCTTCTGCCGCTCCACGGCGTTGATAAACCGCATGTCCTGCGCGTAGCTGCCATGCACCTGCATGGCGATGCCGATGCCGTCGTATCCCGGCGGCGCCACTTTGTCCTTCTCTTTGCTCGCCTGCTCGTCGTATTTTACGTCGCTGACGCTGACGCCGGCCTCGCCCGCAATGTGGGACAACAGCTCCGACATGTCCGAATAGCGTCCGGTGAGCCGCTCGCGGTCGAAGTCCTGCTCCTGCTCGCGGGCGGTCGCAATCTTCTGGTCCATGCCCTGGGTTGAGGCGGACGCCCTGGCGCGCTCCATCTTGACCATCCGCAGCTGTTCATATTGCTGCTGCCGCGCACTGCGCGAGCGGCCCGCCGGAGACAGCAGAACGGCCACCGCCGCCAGGTCCAGCAACAGCAGCACGGCCACAACAATCAGCAACTGCGTCCGCACGTCCCGGAGATCGATGGTCATTGCGGCCCTCCTTTGGCTTGCGCGATGCTGGTTCCCGCGGCCCTGGTTCCCGCAGCCTTGGATGCAGCGGGTTTGGATGCGGCAGGTTTGCCGTCCGGCGCTTTGGCCGCCGGCTTTTGGCTCTCCGCCGTCCCGGCCGCAGGAGCGGGCCGCGGAACGTAGATTGCCGTCAGGTGAAACTGCACCGTGTCCGAGCTCTCCTTCGCCAGTTTCAGCGAGCTCTCCTCCTCGATGCGTGCATTGCGGAACGAGGGGGATTGCTCCAGCCGCTTCACCAATTCCACCGCGGCGTCGCGCGAGGTGCCGGCGACCGACATGTGTACCTCCACCGTGTCGGTTTTGGGGGAGAGCGAGGGCTGGATGGAAACCACGTGCAACTTGGGCGGCATGATCTCTTCCAGTTGCATGAAGACGCGGGTCCAGGAGAAGGATTTGCGCGCAATTAATCCATTCAGGAACTTGGAGTCGTCCATGACGGGGCGATTCTGGGGAAGCTGCACCAGGGCCAGCGCCGCTTCATGCTGGCGGTCCAGGGCCGCGATTTCCGAGTTCAGTCCGGCGATCTTCGCGTTCACCTCGCGCGATTCCCGCCAGTTGGTCACCGCCATCCAGAGCAGGCCCGCGGTGCACAGCGCAAGCAGCAGGACGAGCCCGCCCCATTGCAGCAGCACGCGGCGTACATCCTGGTACGGCTTGGTCGCCAGATTGATGTTCAGTCGCAACGTCCGGTCCTCTTTCCTACCGCAGGGCCCCAATGGCGCCCGCAAACTCATTGCGCAGCTTTTCATTCACTGCGCCGGGTTCGATCAGCTCGCGCACCTTGACGCCGGTCTGCTCCTCCAGCGCGGGGGAGATCTCGGCCAGGCTGTGGATTCCGCTGACCAGCAAGGTTTCCACGCTCATGCCGTAGTTGTCCTGGAAGTAGACCAGCGATGGATATATATCGTCGGCCAGTTGCCTGGCGCCCACGGCCACACTGCCGGCTCCTTCCAAAATGCGGAAGAGCAGCAACTGGCCGTCGCTGACCACCGCCACGGTAGTCGCGTCCTGCCCCACCTTGAGCAGCATGGTGGGGCGCGGCTCGTTGACCGCTCCCATCGCTCCCAGGCTGGAGGGCATCACCACGCCCGGCGAGCAGCCGGCGGCGCGGAAGACCGACTCGTATTCTTCCAGCACGCTGTGCAGCACAATCGCAGCGGCCACGCGCAGGCCCTGCGGAGTCCGCTGCACGTCGAAGCTTAGCGCAGCCTTTTCGATATCGAAGGGCAGCGACTTGCGCAGGCGGAAGCGCACCGTGGCATCGGCCTCATGGCGGCGCTCCGGCAGGGAATCGAAATCCAGCAGGGTTACGCGCACCGCCGAATCCGGCAGCACCGCGATGACCTCCTGACTGCGTCCGCCCACGGCCGTAAGGGCCTGTGCGATGGCATCGCTGAGCGCCTTGGCGTCCTGCACGTTTTGCGCGGTCAGCGTGGGCGTTAAAACCCCGGCGCCCAGGGTGCAGCTGTGGATGGCGCCAATTGCGCCCGTCTTGCCCTCGGCGCGGGCGGCGGCCACGCCCTGCGGAGTGACTTCGCAGGCGACGCGGGGCAGGCGCATTACATTTTTTCTCTCCGGCATCAGCGGGTCGACTCGATAAAGGTGACTTTGTTAATTTCCTTCAGCGTGGAAACTCCGGTCCTGACCTTGTCCAGCGCCGACTCGCGCAGGAACTGCATGCCTTCGTCGCGCGCCGCGCGGCGGATCTCCGAACTGGGACGCCGCTCCAGGATCAGCTCCCGGATATGATCGGTCAAATCCAGCAGTTCGTGGATCGCGGTCCGCCCGTGGAAGCCGGTTCCGGCGCACTCCATGCATCCGGGGCCCTCGTAGAACGGAACCCCGCGCCACTCCTCGGGACGCAGTCCGGCGAGTTCCAGCTGCTCGTCGCTGTAATGCACCTGCTGCTTGCAGTGCTGGCAGATCAGGCGCACCAGCCGCTGTGCCAGGATGCAGTTGAGCGAAGAGACAAAGTTGTACGGCTCCACGCCGATGTTCAAAAAGCGTCCGATGACGTCCACCACGTTGTTGGCGTGCACGGTAGTAAAGACCAGGTGTCCGGTGAGCGCCGAGTTGATGGCGATCTGCGCCGTCTCCTGGTCGCGGATTTCACCCACCATGATCTTATCCGGATCGTGGCGAAGAATGGAGCGCAATCCGCGGGCAAACGTCAGCCCCTTCTTTTCGTTCACCGGAATCTGGGTGATGCCGCGCAGCTGATACTCGACCGGGTCTTCGATGGTGATGATCTTGTCCTCGTCGGACTTGATCTCATTGAGCGCGGCATACAGGGTGGTTGTCTTCCCTGAGCCGGTCGGGCCCGTCACTAGCACCATGCCGTAGGGCTCGGCGATGTATTGGCGGAATTTCTTGAGGTCGTAATCGCTGAAGCCGACCACGTCCAGAGTGAGCTTGTGGAACTGCTCGCTCATCGACTCCTTGTCGAGCACGCGCAGCACCGCGTCTTCGCCATGGATGCTGGGCATGATGGAGACGCGGAAGTCGATGAAGCGTCCGCGGTAGCGCACGCGGAAGCGGCCGTCCTGGGGCACGCGGCGCTCGGCAATGTCCAGCTCGCTCATCACCTTGATGCGCGAGATGATGGTGGAGTGATGCTCCTTGCCGATGGGCTTCATCGCCTCCTGCAGGACGCCGTCGATGCGGTACTTGATGACCACGCAGTCGTCGCGGGTTTCGATGTGAATATCGCTGGCCCGCCGCTCCAGGGCGGAGAAGATGGTCGAGCCCACCAGCTTGATGATGGGGCTGGTGTCGTCTTCCTGGGTCAGCTTTTCAATGGAGAGGTTTTCCTCGCCGTTGGCGTCGTCGTCGTGGATCACGTCGAGGGTAAAGGTTTCGCCGGCCTCGTCCAGCACGCGCTGCGACTGCTCGGTCTTCTTGAGGATTTCGGTGATCTCGGTGAGCGTCGCCACCCGGGGCGCCAGCCTGCGGTTGAGCAGCAGTCCGATCTCATCGATCACCATCAGCTGGCTCGGGTCCGGCAAGGCAATCGCCAGGCGTCCGTCGGCGAGCTCTTCGAGCGGAATGAAATTGAAGCGGAACATCAGCTCGACCGGAACCTTGCGGAACAGTTCGTGCTGAATCTTGAATCCCTTCAACTCGATGTACTCGCAGCGATAGCGGCGCGCCAATTCCTGAGCCCGCCGCTGCTCCTCGTTTGCGTCCGAAACCGGTTCTACAAAAAGCGGTTGTGTCATAACCCTCGTTGCGCTGGCTGCAGCGCCGCGGCCTCTGTCAGGCCGCCGTAAAGCTGAAGATCGGCAGGTAGAGCGAGATCAGGATAAAGCCAACCACCACGCCCATCACCACCAGAATCAGCGGCTCGATGAGCGACATGGCCGCCGCCAGCGCCGACTGCACGTCTTCTTCGTAGAACTCCGCAATCGAACTCAGCATGGTGGGCAGCGCGCCGGTGGCCTCGCCAACCTCGACCATCTCCACCGCCAGGTCCGGGAACACCCCGGTCTGCTCCAGGCTCTGCGCCAGCGTCTGGCCTTCGCGCACGCTCTTGGAGGCCTCGCTGATGCCCATGACGATCAGGCGGCTGGCCATCGACTGGCCCGCGGTCTCCAGCGAGGTGACCAGCGGCAGTCCGCCGGAGAGCAGGGTGGACATCATACGCGAGAAGACCGCAATCTGGTAGCGCTGCCAGATGCTGCCCACCACCGGCAGGTTCATCTTGAACCTGTCCAGGGTCTCGGAGCCTTGCGGCGTCTTGGACCAGCGGTTTACCACCAGGAAGATCACCACTGCGGCGATCACAATCACCGGCAGGTAATGGCGCAGGGCCATCGCCGTGCTGATGGTGAACTCGGTCAGCGGCGGCAGCTTCTGGTTCAGATCGGAGAACAGCTCGGAAAATTTCGGAATGACGAAGGTCACCAGCATCGTCACCAGCCCGATCACGCCCACCACCAGCAGAACCGGATAGACCAGCGAGGCGATCAGCTTCTTGCGAAAGCTCAGCCCCAGGCGCTGGAAGGCAACGTAGCGGGAGAGCACCTCGTCCAGGTTGCCGCTCTTTTCGCCCGCCATCAGCGTGGTGGAATAGATCTTGGGAAACGCGCCCTGTTTCTCGAAGGCGTCGGAGATGAGGTCTCCGCCCTTGGTCCGGTCGCGCACGTCTTCCAGCAGCATGCGGAAGTACTGATTGCGCTGCCGTTTGGCCAGCAGATCGAGAGCCTGCACGATTGGAAGTCCGGCGCGAATCAAGGTCAGGAACTGCTGGTTGAAGATGACGAACTCTTCCAGCTTGACCTTGCGCCGCTGCGGCAGATGGAGCTCGCCGCCGGAGATCAGCCCGCGCGGCTTTACCCAGTACACCAGGTAGCCGGATTGCTGATAGCGGTCCCGAATTTCCGCAGCGGAGTATCCCGACTCGGCCTTTTCCAGCACCTTGCCGCGCTCATCCGCAACCCGAATCACGAATTCGGCCATTCGTCTCCTCCGCAGTCGGCAACTGCACCGCGCGGCCCCTGGCCCTCAGTGTAACATTATGATCCCTTGGGAATTGTAGCCCAGAGAGACCGTCTTTTATCCCAATCTCACAACTTGCCCAGCGCACGGCGGGCGGCCGCGGGTGCATGGTGGGTAACGCGGCGAAAGACGCCGCTGCCGGCCGCAGGCGCTCGGTCAAGGCTCGAGCGGCTCGCCTTCCAGAACTTCCACCCCGGCTGGCGGCTGGAAGCGGAACTCCGCATCGGGGATCGCGACATTTTCCTGCTGTTGTTCCAGGCGGAACTCGGTTTTGCTGCCGTCGAGGCCGTCCATCGCGATGCGGCGCAAATAGCCCTGCGCGTCGCTCTCCAGCAGCACCTCCGAGATGCGGTCTTCCATGCCCACGGGAACCCCGCGCAGCACCACGTCTCCGGCTTTTTCCGGCGCCACGTCCACGGCCAGCGAGAGGCCGCGCAGCTCTTTTTCCAGACGGGTGCGCCCCAGCAGGTAGCGCAGCGGCGAGCGCAGATCGTCCAGACTTTTCACCTTCATGTGCCGCGCCTGGCGCTGCTCCGGCTCATAAAACCAGGCGGCGCCGCCATCGATCAGGAAGATCTTCTTGTGCGGCGAGGTGTAATCCCAGCGCATCTTGCCCGGCTTCTTCAGCCACAGGGTTCCGCTCTCGCTGCGCGCGATTCCGCCGCCCGAATAATTTTCCGTGAAATTGGCGCGCAACGACTTCATCCCGTTGTAGCGCGCATCGATTTTCGCCGCCGCCTCCCGCGCGCCGATCCCGTTCGGCTGGGCCCAGAGCAACGGGATGCCGAACCACAGCAGCAGGAAGAGTCCCGCAGTCGCTTTTCTCATATCAGGTGTTTGGGAACCTTGTATCCCTTTTCGCCGGGCAGGGCCCCGGGTGTCGCGCCCGGAGGAAGACCGCGCGTAATGAACGGAAAATAATCGGGCTGCGCAACCTGCACCCGCCCGTCCACCAGCCGGTAGACATCTCCCCTGGGGTCCACTGGCAGGCCAAACAACAAGCCCGCCGAGATCATCTCCTGCCAGTTCGCGGGCCGCCGGCCGCTCTGCTTGATAAACTCGTCCACCGCATCCTGCAGCCGCTTGACGTCGCTATCCACCCGCAGGCAGCGCAGGCGGTTGATGGCGTTCCTCCGCAGGTTCGGATCGTCGGTGCTCTTCAGGATGTTGGTCCACATGTAGGTTGCGGTCTCGGTTTCGCCGGCGTGCGCCGCCAGCGCCGCCGCCATCACCCGCATCCAGGGCAGGGCGCCCGGAATCCTGGAGCCGCGATCGAACGCATCGGCGGCCTTCTGCGGATCCTTCAGCTCCAGCCAGTAGATGTAGCCGAGATCGTAGTACAGCCGCCAGGATTGGGGATTCGCGCGGATGCCGCTTTCCACCAGTTGGGCCGCCGACTGCGGATCGCCTGCCCCCTCGGGTGGCTTCTGGGCCAGAAAAACCGAGCCGAACTGATAGGCCGGGAGCAGCTTGGGATCGAGCGAGGTGGTCATCTCCAGCAGCGGCTTCAGAATCAGGTACTGCTTCGACCGGGCGCGGTGCTTGGTGCCAAAGTACTGCACCACCCTGGTCCAGTAAATGTCGGCCAGCAGCCCGGAGTAGCCCAGGCTCATGCGTTTGACCACGGTGGGAGAAGGGATATAGAGAACCTCCTGCAGCGGCTCATCGTCGCGCACACGGTCCACCTGGCGCACCAGGATCGCGCTGGCAGCCAGCAGCGCCGCCAGCAACAGCCCCAGACTTGTCCCCATCCGCAGATTCCTGGTCATTTCAGATTACGCCGCTCGAAGATCCAGACCGAGGCGGTGAGCACCGCCGCCGTGTAGGCCAGCACGTACAGAGTGTTCAGCAGGATCAGCTTGGGTTCCACCGCTGTGTCGTGCGCCACCTGGCTGATGACGTTGAGCGCGGCAAAGTTGGGCACCAGGTACGCCGCCCCGGTCATCGCCCAGTGGGTCACGCCGCTGGTCATCCGGGCAATGCCGCGCAGATCTTCGCCGAAGGTGCCGATGGCAAAGATGGCAAAGGCGAAGATGGAGGAAAAGACCGGCGTCGAAAAGGTGGAGAACAGCAGCGCCAGGGCGGTGATCATCACAAATTCCAGCAGTATGAAGTAGACCGCCGTGACCAGTTGCAGATCGCCGCGGCCCAGCCGGTGCGAGACATAGAACACCGCGGCAAAGAAGCCCACGCTCATCAGCAGCGCGTTCACCGTCAGGGTCATCACCAGGCCGAGGAACTTGCCGGTGATAAACTCCCAGCGCCGCACCGGACGCGCCGCCAGCACGGTGTACAGCGTCTTCTTCTCGATCTCTTTGGAAACCAGTCCGATCCCGATGAAGATGGCGATCACGATGCCGAACAGCGAGATCGCCGTCAGCCCGAGGTTGATCAGCACGATGCGGTTGATCTGCAGCGAGATCTGGCCGAAGATCACCGACGAGCCCACGATGAGCAGGGCGAACAGAATCAGGTTGTACAGCACGCGGTCGCGTACTGCCTCGCGATAGGTGTTGTAGGCAATCGCCCAAAGCCGTCCCGTCATGCCTTCACCTCACTCGGCTTTTCGTCCCCGATACGCGACAGGAAGTAATCTTCCAGCGTGGCCTGCACCGGCGTCACGCTGATGAGGCGGGCCTGGCTCTTGCGCAGCGCCGCCAGGGCATTTTCCAGCGAGCGCTCCGGCAACAGGGCGCGCACCACATTGCCTGTCGCATGGCACACCGCGCCCAGGGCAGAAAGCGCGGGAATCGCCTGGGCTCCGCTGCAAACCACTTCCACCTCGCCGCTCACCTCGTGGAGCAGGTCGGCCACCACGCCCACGCCCTTCAACTCGCCCTTGTTCAGTACGGCCACGCGGTCGCACAGGGTTTCGGCATCGCTCAGGATGTGGGTGGAGAAAAAGATGGTCTTGCCCTCTTCGTTCAGCTGCTGCACCAGGTCGCGCACCTCGCGCCGCCCAATCGGGTCCAGGCCGCTCATGGGCTCGTCCAGCAACACCAGCTTGGGATCGTGCACGATGGCCTGCGCAATGCCCACTCTCTGCAGCATGCCCTTGGAAAACTTGCGCAGCTGGGTTTTGGCGCTATCGCTCATGCCCACCCGCGCCAGGGCCGTATCCACCTTGCGTTTCCGCTCGCGCGCGTCCACCCCGCTCAGCCGGGCGTAATAGTCCAGCAGCTCCAGCGGGGTCAGGTGGTCATAGAAATAGGGTTGTTCGGGCAGAAAGCCGATGAAGCGCTTGACGCCGATATCGTCCAGCGGCCGTCCCAGAATCCGCGCCGTGCCTCCGGTGGGAAACACCAGTCCCAGCAGCAGCTTCAGGGTGGTGGTCTTGCCCGCTCCGTTGGGGCCCAGGCAGCCGAACACTTCGCCTTCTTCCACGGTGAGCGTCAGTGGCTTAAGGCCCTGCTTCCGTTTGTTTCCGAAGAAACCGGTCTTGTAGGACTTTTCCAGTCCCTGTATCTCAATCGCAGCCATACTGTTATGTCAGATTATAGTCGAGGGCTTCGACCTCGTCAGCTTACCAAAAGTTCATCGGCCCGTCAGTGCGGCGAACCTTGTGGTGCACGCAACGGAGAAGGAGGAGCCATAAGCTCCTCCTTCTCTTTGAAACCTTTTCGGTTGTCCAGCAACCTCTCCGAAGGCCTACTGCAGCGAGGAGTCGGTCGAGGTGGCCTGGGCCGAGGTGTTGTAACGGATCACGCCCGAGGCATCGCTGTAGAAGTAGCGCTTGCCGGTCTGGTCCACGGTGACCGGGTTGGCGTTGGAGGAGTAGGTCGGAACCGGCGTCGCGCCGGTGGCGGTGATCCAGAAGGTGTATCCGCTCTTGGTGTTGGCAGCCCCAGAGTTGGCACCACCACCGCTGGCGCCGCCCAGAACGTTGTCCAGCAGCAGCGCGCCGGTGGAGCTGGCGGTGGTGCCCGAACCGCCCAGGGTGACGAGGTCAGTGGCGAAGCCGGCCAACGGATAGGTCGAGGCGTAGGTGACTTCCGCGGTGTTGATGGTGCGCAGCGAGCCCACGGCCGAAGATTCATTGGCAGCGATGCGCGAGCGCAGCAGGTTCGGAATTGCAATGGCGGCGATGATCAGGATGATCGCCACGACGATGAGAAGCTCGATGAGTGAGAAGCCCTTCTGTTTACGCATGCTAGTCTCCAAAGAATCCTTGTGCGGTGGTCTGCTGAATTGCGGATGCACCCTTGGATTAAGCAATCGGCGTACCATCGCTGCAGAGAATGACTGCGATTGGTTGTAAGTAATTGAAACAGAGGTAATTAACGTTGACGATTGCAGGTCGGTCCAAGTTTGCCTGTCTAGGTGTTTACCCCAATCCATGACGCTGCATGCTATCGGAGTTCGACAATGAATGTCATGAGTGCGTGACCTGGTAATGGACCACCATTGGCCTTTCGTGCGGTTACGGGCAGCAAACCCGCTCGCCTGGCCGGGCAAAAACAACGAGGCGCCACCGTTCAGTGGCGCCTCGTTGCGTCAGGCTTGACCCCCCGGGGAATCTTCGCCTGGTGCTAACTCGTTTTCTACTACTGGAGCGAGGAGTCGGTATTGGTGGCCTGGGCCGAGGTGTTGTAACGGATCACGCCCGAGGC
>Ga0316217_10000253_pt1 | contig 79685 bp, 68 predicted proteins | sample 1anoAmetaG_FD_203633 | JGI IMG/M metagenome (GOLD analysis project Ga0316217, IMG submission 203633) | Freshwater microbial communities from Trout Bog Lake, Wisconsin, USA - 1anoA | ecosystem: Environmental > Aquatic > Freshwater > Lake > Hypolimnion/Profundal zone | place: USA: Wisconsin...
CTCTCCCTGCACCGGTCCCTCTGCCTGCAGGGCATCGGCAAGGCATTCCACAACTTGCCAGACGTTAGTATTCTCCAGCCACTCCCGCAGCCGAAGCATGACATTGTGGCTGAAGAGGTTCACCCTGGCATCGCTTTGCAGTACCTTCCAGGCCTCTTCCTGCCATGCAGCCAAGTCACTCAGGGCTACTACCGGTTCACCCTCCGGTGGCACCTGGGCCAGATAGCACTCTTCGGCGGCTATGCCGGCCAGCGTTACCAATCCGAATTCATAGAGCCCCAGGAGCGCCTCCCTGTCAAGGAGAGCCTCTCCATGGGCAGGAAGCTCCCTCCAGGATCCGCCAGGCTCCACATCGATCGAGACACGCCCCACCTCAAAACGCCCTCGCCCTACTATGGTCTGCACCACCGCATGCCCGGCCAGATGAATGGCCACCCGTCGCGGCTCCGGAGTCAAGATTTCCTGATCGACGCCCCGGCATTGGTGACGCAGGGGCAGTTCCGCGGATCCCGTGGACCGACGCTGTCTAGCGCGAGACCAATCCAGTTTTGCACTTCCGTCACGTCAAAGCCTGCCAGCCGTTCTTCGCCGACCTGCATGAGCGGACGCACAATGAAGAGCGGCTCGGCAACCAACAACTCCAGTGCGTCATCCCGCCCGAACGCGGATGGAATCACCCCTCCGGATTTAATCCGCGGATGGGAGGGGTTGAACCAATCCGCCACCGGGCGATCACCGAAAAAGAGCGCCAGGCTTTCCTCGCTCCACGGCTCGGTTAGCAGGTCCCGCACCTCCAGTTCGTGGCCCGAGGCGAGCAGGATCTCCTTTTGTTTGGCATTTCCCTGGCAACCCGGTTTTTCCCAGAATACGACCTTTGCCATTGTTCCTCCCATGGCGATGAAGCTCAACGGTGATAATGATCGCAAAGAACCGCTGCCTTCCGTAACGCAGTGATAGAACTTACAAACCGCTTGACACGTCAGGCCGGTGGCGTCAAAGGACCGAACCAGTCACCGTTCAATGATTCGACCGGCATGGTATCGATAACGCCGTGCAACAGCGCCACCAGATTGCCATTGGCATCAGGGCGGATGGCGACGATTCTCAATTCGTGTGTCTTGCGGCCTTCCTGGTGATGTCCGTTCGGATCATACCAGTATTTTCCAGCGACAATCGGTTTTACCGAAGTCCATGACATGATAGTTCCCCCTCCGCATATAACATCTTGCTCGATGCAAAATTGGTCAGCTCAAACTACTCATTATATCCGTAGGCATGGGCCTCAACCGGCGCAAAAGAAAAACAGCCCTTCGGGCAATTCTGGCCGCATGCCTTGCAGCCGATACAGTTCCCATCATTGGCTATCGTCATGTATGCTTTAACGGTTTCCTCGGTATCTATTTCTTCGAACGCCAGCACGCCTTTAGTGCACGACTTGAAGCAACGTCCGCAGCCGATGCATAGGTCTTTATCCAGTGCCTTGATGAACTCCGGAGTCCACTCCCGCCCGTTTTTAGTAATCCCCTTGATCAAAGACATTTTTTTTCTCCTTGGATTCGGCCGGAACACAAAAAAGCCTGGCACACCATGAAGGCATGCCAAGCTTCTTTGCTCGGCTGTTAATCTTGATTTTTTTGATCATATACAAACTGACCCCATTATTCAACAGGAATCTTGGTGTAGTTTCCGCCCCGAAGGGCCTTTTCCTCCTTGCTGCGGGGCTTGATTGCGCGGCGTACCAATTTACCGCTCCGCGCGAATTGATCGGAACCTGCAAATGCCAGCCTCAAAGTGACCCATCATATATGGCGGTAACGCTAAATATGATGGGTGCCGGCAGCATTTTTTCAGCGATCTTCGCTCCCGCCAGTCAGGATTTTCTCTGTAAAACCAGAGACGTTGAGTTTCGTTTGTCCATACAATTTCCCTGGCATTTTAGTTGCTCTATACCCTGTTGGCAGAAAAGGGTTCAAATGTCGTTTGGATGGACAAGACATAAACTCAGCAGAAGGTGATCCTTGATACTGGTGGGTAATCCACGGGAAGGCCAAGCTGTTTACATTTTTCGGTACCATAAGGATACGGTGGTTTTGACCTGATTTATGTTTGTTGAGTGTCTTGGGATCTCTTTGAAACGTCATCATCATCGACGATCGTTTCGGAAGAAACATGACTGATTCGGTTTTGCAGGCATGCCCGGACAAATCAAAAAAAGGAGATAAATCATGCTCAAGGACAAAAAAAAGGTGAGTTCCGCAAAACGCACACATGAAAAGGACCCTGCTTCCATCGGAAATCCACTAAAGGCCGCCGGAGGCGAGCTGCACCAGCCGGCTGGTGGAGAGCACTCAGCACTTACCACGAACCAGGGCGTCGTAATTTCCGATAATCAAAATTCTCTCAAGTCCCATTCGCACGGTCCTACGCTCCTGGAGGATTTCATCCTCAGGGAAAAAATCACCCATTTTGATCATGAGCGTATTCCCGAGCGCGTTGTTCATGCTCGGGGGACAGGCGTACATGGATACTTCGAACTGACCCACTCGTTGAAGCAATACACCACAGCCAGGATACTCACGGAGGTTGGCGAAAAAACGCCGGTGTTTACGCGTATATCCACCGTGGCAGGAGGTGCGGGTTCGATAGACACCCCCCGTGACGTCCGCGGATTTGCGGTAAAGTTTTACACCAAAGAAGGCAACTGGGACCTCGTAGGTAATAACATTCCGGTTTTCTTCATCCAGGATGCCATCAAATTTCCCGATCTCATTCACTCCGTAAAAATGGAGCCAGACCGCGGTTTCCCGCAATCGGCGACTGCGCACGACACCTTCTGGGATTTCATTTCACTCACGCCTGAATCCATGCATATGGTCATGTGGATCATGTCTGATCGCACCATACCCCGTTCGCTGCGGATGATCGAAGCGTTTGGGATCCATAGTTTCAGGTTGATCAATGATGAAGGCGAGTCAACCTTTGTCAAATTCCACTGGCGTCCCAAGCTTGGCTTGCAGTCCACCATCTGGGACGAGGCCGTCAAGATCAGCGGTGCTGATCAGGACTTCCACCGCCGCGATCTGTATGAGGCGATCGCGGCGGGTAATTTCCCGGAGTGGGAATTCGCGGTCCAGCTTTTCACCCAGGAAGAAGCGGACAAATTCCCGTTCGATCATCTGGACCCCACCAAGCTTATTCCCGAAGAACTGGTGCCCTTGACAGTGATCGGTCGCATGGTGCTCGATCGTTGGCCTGCCAATTTTTTCGCTGAAACCGAGCAGGTGGCCTATTGCCCCGGCAATATCGTGCCGGGCATCGATTTCTCGAATGATCCGCTGTTGCAGGGCCGACTGTTCTCCTATATCGACACGCAACTTTTACGCCTTGGTTCACCCAATTTTCACCAGATTCCGATCAATGCCCCCAAATGCCCGTTCGGCAATGACCAACGCGACGGACATATGCAGATGTCGCAACAGGTAGGGCGCGTTGCATATGAACCCAGTTCTCTGTCTGAAGATGCGCCACGCGAAGATCCTGAAAAGGGCTTCCGCAGCGCTGCGCTATCTGAAGCCGGCGAGAAAGGGCGTATCCGTGCAGAGAGTTTCGCCGACCACTATAGCCAAGCACGGCAGTTTTATCTCAGCCAATCCGTTCATGAGCAGGCGCACATCGCCTCGGCATTGGTATTTGAGCTTTCCAAAGTCCAACATCCGCACGTGCGCGAGGCTATGGTCGGTCACCTGCGACACATCGAAGAAGACCTCGCCGGTCGCGTCGCATCGGGCCTTGGGTTCGACGCAATGCCCGATGCGCCGGAGGCTGCTGCTCCCGTGCAGGAGATGAAACCTTCGTTTGCATTGCAAATCATCGGCAACATGAAAGACACACTCATGGGGCGTGTGGTTGGCATATTGGTCGCTGGCGGTTCGGACGGCGATGCTATCGAGAGGATGAAAAAGGCGGCCACGGATGCGGGGGCAACCGTGAAGATAGTCGCCCCGAAAGTGGGGGGCGCGAAGCTCGCGGACGGCACCCTACTGGTGGCTGATGGACAACTGGCCGGTATGCCTTCCGTACTCTTCGATGCAGTCGTAATCATCCTGTCCGACGAAGGCGCAAAAACACTGTCTCTGGAAAGCGCCGCGATCGATTTCGTGCGTGATGCGTTTGGCCATCTCAAGGCAATCGCTATCGACAAAGGAGGCCAGGCGCTTTTGAACAAAGCGAACGTGGAGCGAGACGCCGGCGTTGTGGATACCACCGAGACAAACGCTTTTATTGCTGCGGCAAAATCGCGGCAATGGGACCGGGAAAAGACTGTGCGAATATTGGCGTAACCGCAGGTTCCCTGAGGCAACGCCTGATGCTACAGGTTTTTTAAACGTCCTACATCCGAAGTGTGGACCGATGAGTTTCTTACAATTACAAGATAGGGGCAGCTGTGATGGCTGCCCCTTTGGTTTCTCATCCGGAGTTTCAGGTTAAGAAAAATTCAGTTTAGACCGGAACGGCACCTTGTTTTATGTATTCGCTCCCACTTTTTTCGAAACTCCAACTAAACGTTAAAATTGATACGTGGTCACACTCCCGGAAACAGACTGAGGGAGTACATTGTTCCCGCATGACCCTCACTGTCCCTGTCAGGGACAGTGCCTATTTGTTAAAAGCTTGTAAGTAGCTTGATTTGCGTGTATTAGTAATTTGGCACCATTCCTGTAATTACCACTGCATAGCTAGTTATTATAAGTCAACTGTCCCATTATGAGACAGTTGGTCCGTGTGCCTCTGAAATTTATCGGATGAAGTCAGAGATATTGCCAAAAACCAATCTTTGGCCATGGCACATGCATCCAAGCCGCTCAATCTCAGAGTGCTGGCTTTTAAGATGAAGCGGATAAACGGAAGTCGTGACGGTAAGAGATGAGGAGTGACAACATGAACAACATGAGAGCCAAAGTACTGATCGTAGATGACGAACCCTTGAACATCAGGCTTCTTGAGGGGGCACTCAAGAGAGATTACGAAATCTGCTTTTCACTGAACGGCTTCGAAGCGATTCGCGATATCAAGGATCAGAGCCCTGACCTGGTCCTGCTCGACATCATGATGCCGGACATGAACGGCTTCGATGTCTGTCGGGTAATCAGGTCGGATGAGGCATTCTCGGCTATCCCGATTATATTCATCACTGCCATGGACACCTTCGAAGGCGAAGTCGAGGGCCTGGAGGCAGGAGGAATCGACTATCTTTCCAAACCGGTTAACCTTGATTTATTGAAACTCCGAGTTCATAACCATCTGGAGCTGAAGCGCCGAAACGACTTGATACGTGAGCAGAGGGATCTGCTTGATAGTCAGAAGAAAGAGCTGGAATCGGCGCTTGCCCGTATCAAGTGTTTGGAGGGGATCATACCCATTTGCATGTACTGCAAGAATATTAGAAACGATGATAAATCCTGGCTCAAACTCGAAGAGTACATCCGCGAGCATACGGATGCCCGCCTTAGCCACGGGATATGTCCTGAGTGTTTTGCGAAGTTCCATCCAACGGTGGATCTTAAAGATTCATAATGGATGCCAGTTCCTTTTCATTGACATCGGCCGCAATAGGTTTCATATGAAGCTGAATAATAGTGTGTTTGATCGGGGTTTGAATATCAGGCTTGTTAGACTGTAGGCAATGGATTTTTGTTTTGAGGTGATTACATGGCGAAGTGGAAGATACTGGTTGTGGATGATGAACCTGCGATTCTTGTCCTGGTCAGGGAATTGTTACAAGACGATGCATGTACAGTCGAGACTGCGGCTGATGCCACGCTTGCCTGGGATAAACTCGTCAATGCTGATTCGCCGTTCAGTTTTGTGATCCTTGACCGATTGATGCCGGAAATTGATGGTCTCGAATTATTGCGCAGAATCAAGGCTGACCCCAGATTTGCTGCGGTGCCGGTAATCATGCAGTCCGGCGCCACGTCACCAGAACAAATTGCTGAAGGGATTGAAGCCGGTGCATTTTATTACCTGACCAAACCATTCTTAACGAAATCCCTGCTATGCATTGTTCATGCTGTCATGGCTGATATCGAGCTTCGGGCAGAGGTGTCATCCCAGGCTGCGCGTTATATTCAATCACTGAGTTATTTCACCCGTGCGGAACTCAGATTCAAAACGCTGCAAGATGTAAACAGGGTGGCGGGCATTCTCGCAGCCATGTGTCCGGACCCTGAGGCGGCATCTCAAGGTTTGAGTGAATTACTGCTCAATGCGATAGAACACGGAAACCTGGGCATTAGCTACGATGAAAAAAAACAACTGATGTATGAAGATCGCTGGGAGACTGAAGTGATGCGCCGTCTCAATTTGCCGGAATTTATGGATAGAAGCGCAACAGTAAACTTCGAGCGTAAGAAAGAAGCCCTGGAGTTTACCATTACTGATCAGGGGGCTGGATTTGATTGGTCAAAATATATCAAACTTGATCCGGATCGATCACATGACCCGAATGGCCGGGGTATTGCCATGGCCCACCGTTATTCGTTCTCAAAGATTGAGTATCAATTTGCCGGCAATGTTGTAGTCGCAACAATATGCCTGGATGAATAATTGTAATTTCAATAATATTTATTTATATTTATAATATAAACATAATATAAAGCCGTGATTAGCGTTTAAACTATAAAAACTACGAAAAAAGGAGGAGTCAAGGATCAGATGATTGAGAGTGTAATCAGTTACAGTCCCTGTTATCTGTCCTTGAAACGATTATGATAGGATTCCTTGTTGACAAATATTACCATCTGACGATTAGGAGCCGACTTTTCATACTTTGCCTCTGTTATTCAATTTGTATAATAATTGCCTCTTATGCCGGCCAAAGTGATAATCCCTTGATTCGTTTCGGCGTATTGGTAATTTCTATTGTTGCTGGTTTTATCTTTGGTTTTTTAAACATGACCGGCATAAAAACATCAATAGATCGCACGATGAGTCATGTCAGGTCTCTGGCAAACGGTGACATATCGATTCCTATTGTTGCCCTTCGCAACAATGAGATCAGCAAAATGTTGCAAGCCTTGGAAGTGTTGCGGCTTGCTACGAGGGAAAGCGTAACGCATTCGGCTGCGACCTCGGAAGAAGCGGCTGATGCGAGTCAGAAACTCTCCCTTATCGTTGCCAACCTGTCACAGACTGTTCAACAGCAGTCCGATCTAATTGAAAAGAGTAATCAGCTTACGCAGGATGTTGCGGTTAATCTCGATGTAACCGAGGAAATGTCTGTTTCAACAACTGAAACGATCGAGGCGACACGAAAAACACTTTCACAATTTGTCGAGGACTTGAATCGTGCCGGCAGCACTATAATCAGCGAGGCGGAAAGTCAGGCGCTGCTGAATTCACAAACCCAGGAGTTGTCCTGCAAAGCCTCGGATATCCGCAACGTACTGGAAATAATATCGGATATTGCCGATCAGACCAATCTGCTCGCCCTGAACGCTTCAATAGAGGCGGCAAGGGCCGGAGAAGCCGGGCGTGGGTTTGCGGTTGTCGCCGATGAAGTGCGTGCGCTGGCCGCCAAAACGCAAAACTCCCTGGCCCAGATAAACGGCGGGGTGCAGGCAGTGATACATGGCGTGGAACGCGTATGTGCGGCAAATGAGAAGAGTGCTTCACGGATGCGCGAAATTGCGGAGGAAACCAGCAAGCTTATCATAAATGTCGATGAAACTGATGTGCGGCTTAAAGGGGCGGTGGATATCTCCTCGAATCTTGTAATAAAAAGCACTTTCATAGCTACACGTACCAAGCAGTTGATTGAATTGATGCAGCAAACCTTGGCACTCTCCGAGCAGAACGGTTGTGTCGTCAGTGAGGTTGGTATTGTCGCCGCTAATCTGGCTGAGAAATCCGATAACCTGCGCAACGAACTTTCAAAATATAAAGTCTGATAAACGTGGAACTCGGTGCTGATCAGGGCTATGTAACCATTTTGGCCAAGAATTGGGCAGCCTTTATTCTGCGAAATGGAACATAATGAAAATTAAAATCATGAGGTTGCAGTCGATCAAAACCAAGGTGACTCTGACCACGCTGTTAATTTTTATTATCAGTATCTGGACCTTGGTATTCTATGCCACTCTGATATTACATGACCATATTGAGCAACTGGTAGGAGAACAGCAGCGGTCTACGGCTGATTTTATGGCCGCTGAAATCAGTGAACAGTTAAAAGTCAGATTGGATTCGCTTGAAAAAATCGCCTCGGAAATCAAGCCTGCCATGCTGGATAATCCGGCATCATTGCAGGCATTTCTGGAGCAACGTCCGCTTGCCCAAATACTCTTTAACCGAGGCATTTTTGCGACCGGCACGAATGGAACGGTGATTGCCGATGTCCCTCTGTCGGCTGGACGTACCGGTATAAATTACATGGACAGGACTTCCATAGCTGTCCCGCTAAAAGAAGGAAAACCTATTATAGGCCGCCCAGCCTTGGGCAAAGCCTTGATGGCCCCGCTGTTCAGCATCTCGGTGCCTATCCATGGTATGGGCGGTGAAGTGATTGGTGCTTTGGCGGGGACGATTACTCTTAAAAACCCCAGTTTTCTGGATAAAATCTCGAATAATCGATACGGCAAGACAGGTGGTTATTTGCTGATCGATCGGCAAAACAGGCTGATTATTACCGCTACAAATAAAAACCGCATTTTAACACCACTCCCCAAGCCGGGTATTAACCCTTTGCTCGACCGGTACATGCAAAACTACGAGGGTTTTGGGACACCGTGGATTCTTTGGGTACCAGGGTGCTGGCCGTTGCGAGACGTATCCCTATCGCAGATTGGATTGTTCTTGTCAAGGTTCCTACCGAAGAAGCCTATGCTCCTATCCGCGAGATGCAGCAACGCTTGTTCGGGGCAGGGATCTTGCTGACGTTATTGTCTTGCGGTCTGACCTGGGGGATGTTGAGTCGCCAACTTGTGCCATTATTTTCAACCATTAAGAGCCTTGCCAAAATGGCCGACTCAGGCAATCTTTTGAAACCTCTGAATGTTGTTAAACAAAATGAAATAGGTGAGCTCATTGGAGGTTTTAACCGTTTGCTGGGGCTTCTTGAACAACGAGAAGCTGAATTGAGAATCGCCAAAACAGCCGCGGAATCCGCCAATAGGGCAAAAAGCCAATTTCTGGCCAACATGAGCCATGAAATCCGAACCCCGATGAACGGTGTCATCGGCATGACCCAACTCATGTTGATGACAGACTTGAGCCAGGAACAGGCAGGCTATGTCGAAGCCCTCAAGACATCCGGCAACAACCTGTTGTCACTGATCAACGATGTACTTGATCTGTCCAAGATGGAAGCTGGGAAGGTGGAAATAACATTGTCCCAGTTCGCCCTGCGTCACTGCATCAACAATATTGTCAAAATGCAAAAATCGCTGATTCATGTAAAAGGGCTTACGCTATCTGTTGATGTAGCCGAGGAGATTCCGCGGGTGTTGGTAGGGGATCAACTGCGGATTAAACAGATTCTTCTTAATTTGCTGGGGAATGCCATCAAGTTTACGAGCCAGGGAAATATCACCATCACGGCGCAGGTTCTCAAACAAATCGACGCCGTAGTGTTCATACAGATTGCGGTTCGAGACACCGGCATCGGCATCTCTGCCGAGGCCCAGGAAAAGATATTCCAGCCATTTGTCCAGGAAGACGGCTCTACGACCCGCTGTTTCGGGGGCACCGGTCTCGGCCTGACCATCAGTCGGCATCTGGCAGAACTTATGGGTGGCGGTATTTCCGTTGACAGCGCTCCAGGCGCCGGCAGTAACTTCAAAGTCATTCTTCCGTTCTCCATAATCCCGGATGCCGACACCATTGGCGGGGCTTCGAAGAAAACGGCAGAAACCTGGGACGTCCCCCCCATGCGAATACTGTTAGTCGAAGATGATGCGATAAACATCTCATACGGGAGTACCCTGCTTAAAAAGATGGGGCACGAGGTCTTTGTGGCGGAAAACGGCAGCGACTGCCTTGCGGCATTGGAGCAGGGAAGATTCGATGTCGTGTTGATGGATATCCAGATGCCGGTCATGAACGGCGCGGATGCCCTGCGGGAAATCCGCAGGAAAGAGCAGTCAACCTCTTTACATCAGCCAGTAATAGCAGTGACCGCCTTCTCGCTGGATGGCGAGAAGGAACGTTTCCTTGCGGAAGGTTTTGACGGCTATGCATCCAAGCCGCTCATTCTCAGTGAATTTATTTTTGAGATGAAGCGGGTGACCGGAGGTCTTGACGTTAAAGATGAGGTGCGGCAACAGGAATAACATGAGAGCGTTGTCAGATCCGCTCAAACAGGAGCTTCAGGTTTTTGATGTGGTGTGGACGCATCAAGCGGCACATGGATGACGAACAATTTTATGGCAGTGTTGCCAGTACCACAGAGATGTTATCTCTTCCCCCCTTCGCATTAGCCGCATCAACAAGATATTCTGCCAAAGCATCAAGGTTCGCATTCCCTTTTGCAAGAATTGCTTCGATTTCGGCTTCAGTCAGCATATCGGTCAGACCGTCGGAACAGATCAAGAGCAGATCTCCTTGATGGAGTTCGACAATTTTGAAATCAGGGTACGGCGGGTCTCCACATCCGACCGACTGAGTCAGCGTATGAAATTGCCTCTTTGGAATCTGACCAATGGAAGTGCCGCTTGCCAGCAGTTGTTCGCCGACAGTGTGATCGTTGGTCAGTCGTTTGAATTTATTTCCTTCAAGTGGATGGCCAGGGAGGGAAGGGGGCCTGTTCTGAAACAAGTAGCACCTGCTATCTCCGGCATGAATGATATACGCCTTGTTATCCCGCACAACTACAACTACCAGTGTTGTCCCCATCCTCATAAGCGACAGGTTTGTCAGTGCTTTGGTTATTATCTCCCAATGAGCGGTACGCATGGCATGTACCATGAGTTCGTAATAACTATCAACCGCGGTATGTGCAATATTTGAACGCAAAACAGCATAGACGGTTTCAACTGCAAGCGCGCTAGCCACTTCGCCGGCGTTATGTCCGCCAATGCCGTCGGCAAGCAGGTAGATACCAAGATTGTCATCCGTGCGAATGTAATCTTCGTTATTTTGACGGACAAGTCCGGGGTGGGTGGCCTGGGCAGAAGTCATGCAAATCAGGCTGAAATATTAATAAGACTCTTGCCGGCATTTTCAAGAATAGGTCCATTATGCAACTTGTGTCTCCTTAATCCGTGACTTGACGGAGATGTCTTTTGTTTTGGATTACTGATAATAGCGTGCTGAAACCTATTGCAGCACCGGTTGACAATGTAGCTTATAAATAGCTTTTAAATAAGAAATTTTGTCCGGAGTAAGTTTCTTGTTGAAACTTAAAGCCGTAATGACCGGTTCGACGTGAACCGTAATACCGTCAATAATAAATTCGTGACATGGGAAGTCCTTGCCTATCCTCTTTTTAACGAAAAGAGCCCCTGTTATATCCGTCATTGGCAAGATCATAAACGGAATGATAATATTATTTTCCGCCAAAATACCAACCAGATCCAGATCCCTCTTCATGCTTTTCAGCAATTTAAGCGACTGGTTGGTTAACTGAATATTTATATCAGGAGTTAAGTCGATTATTGTGTATGTCCGCAGATCGACAATTTTTTCATATGAGAAAAGAATAGTGGTAAATGGTGAATTGTAGCGGCAATTGCGCTTTATTTCGTGATTCAGTAAGAATGACATCGTGGAGGCGTTATATGTGCCGTCGGCGATTTCTATTTTATGAGTTATTGCTGCTGCAATACGAAGTTGGGCTTTTTTTACCATGTTATCTGTCTTCTCGACAGTGAAGCCCTTGGAGATCAGTATGGACCGTATCTCCTCTACAACATTACCCTCCTGCCCCAGTTCTACGATCTGCTCAATAATAGACAGTATGGTCTCTTCATCCAAATTTTGCGATCTGTTGATGTTCGTTTTGACCCAATCGCCCTTCAGAGTAGAAACGGTTTCAGAGAACTGGTTTGCAAGTCTCTGGGCGACATCAGAGACGATATTCGAGTCGACATTCTGTGATTTCAGCCGGCCGAGAATTTCGCGCTCAATCCTCGTAACTACGGTCTTCAGCATCATGCCGCCGCCACGGCGAGCAGCTTCGGGGGATTGAAGGGCCAAGGCGCAACTTACTTTTTCGATATATTCGCTTAAAACTGACGACATTTGTTGGTCATCGACCTTGACGCCGCCTCTTTTTATTTCTGCTGCCAGAACAATAAGCTTGGCAGCTTCTTCCGGCGCCTCTTTGATATTTTCAATCAGCTCGTTCAGGGAAAACCCGATGAGGTCCGATGCCTCGACCATAATCTGAACCAAGGCATCACTATTAAGCTCTTTGCCCAGTTCCTTCACCAGCAACAAATAATCAGAAGGCGACATCCCTTCGGCGAAAAGACCATCTTTAAGCTGAGGCAGCAAAAACTTCAACTCTCTGATATCCGGAAGCATACGCCGGATAATCTGGGCCAGTCTCTTGACGGAAATCTTTCGGTCGCTTCGGTATTCCTCCTTGATCAGTCGTACAATAACCTGGTAACTAGCCTGATTAATTTCGTTTATTACAAGCTCATTTATGGAATTCAGTTTTCCTGTTTCTTTTTGAAGCTTGGTAATTTCAAGAAAGTTTTCTCGAAGCTTGCAGATTGTTTCGAGCATTTCAGAGGCTGTAAGACCTGCTTTATTTTCGGATTTAAGTTGATTGTGGATGGATTTTATTCGGCTTGTTATGACTTGGTCGTATTCGGGCTGGGATGATTTGGAAGGGTCGGCATCTCCTGTTTTAGAAGCCTCCATTTCTTCCGCGGAATAGTGAAGAGACATAATTTCCGAAACTCCTCTGAGAATTCCGGCCGGATCAGCCTGTGCATACGGATTCCATCCAGGAGTTCGCATGCCAAAGAGTGATTGAGTTTCCGATAAAACATCTTTATTAATGATTGTATCGTCAATAGTAACTTTCTTATAAACTACATAGTTGATTTTTATTCCCACAAAATTATTATCATTAAGATAAGCCTGCATGGTATCTACACTAGTAAAGTCGGATAGCGAACCCATCAGGTAAAATAATGCCTGAACGCTCTCCAGTGATGCCTCCCTGTCGAAACTGACGGATTGGACTCCGGTCTTTTTGAACCGACTGTTAATACGCTGGACGCTCACCAGTTTGTCTACGCAATGATTTTCAATATAAACCGAATCCTTTTCAGCGCTTACAGTAATAATAGTTGTGTCGCTTAATATCGGCAGCAAAACGTTGAAAAAATCTCCGGCATTCTCTTTGGTTGTCTTGTGATTTCCGCCATACATAAACGCATTATTGAATGCGAGGTTGAATGACCTGGCAATCAGTAATGCCTGCTTTAGATCGATAGCAATTTCTGACATATAAATTACATCCCTTTTTTAAAATTACATCCCGGCTACATCAAACCCACTCTTTCGAACGTAATTCTCGAGCGCTGTTTTAAACTCCAGGCACTCGGAAAAACGGTTTTCGGGGTTCGCTGCAATAGCCTTCATAATTATCGCCTCGAGAGAACTGGGCATTGACGGATTAATTTCCGATGGCTTGGTTGTAAAAAAAGTGTCGGGCTCGCTCCTCTTGCGTTTTATCAAATCAAAGGCTGATTCTTTATGCATCGGCAAATAACCTGCTGTCATCTCCATGAGTATGACGCCAACCGAGTAGATATCGGTTCGGCCATCAATTGCCGCGCAAGCAGCCTGTTCGGGCGACATATACGTCGGTGTCCCGACCAGCAACCCTGTCGAGCTGTATTCAGTCCATACAGTCCGGGCTATGCCGAAATCTGCCACTAAACAACGATTGAATCGGTCATCAACAAGAATATTCGCCGGCTTGATATCTTGATGGAAAACACCTTCTTCATGAGCATATCCAAGGGCATCAAGCATCTGGCAGACATACTGGATTGTTTCCTGCACGGGAAGGATTCTCTTGGTAGGAACCGGATGTTTGCGTGCCTTGCCGATGATGGTTCTCAGATCACTGCCAATAACCAGCTGCATGACCTGAAAAAAGAAATCGCCGGTCTCCCCCATCTCGTATACCGGCACAATATTAGGGTGCGCGAGTATTCCGACCGTCTCGGCTTCATCGCGAAACATCTGCTGAGCTCTTACAGTGCTTGCAACTGCTTTGGGAAGGATTTTAACCGCAACCTGGCGCTTGAGGGTAGCCTGATACCCGATGAATACAGCGCCGAAAGATCCATGGCCCAATAATTTGACCAGAGTAACGCTACCGATATTTGCACCAATATATTGTGAGAGATCAATAGATGCGATGCTGGCCATAGATCATTCTCCAGCTATGATAATTTCTGATATTATTGTATGGTCTTCTAAACTAATATTGATATGGTCAAACAGGCAGACACTTCTAAAGGGTGAGGACACTTACTGTTACAGATTAACATTAAAATATTTGCATTATCAATTGACAAATATACTACAACAGGTTATAAAATTATAATGAATTTTTTTGGGCTCCCTCAACAAAAGATACCATGCGATGGAAAAACCCTTTCCCCTGAGCTGTTGCACAGCCGACCAACCTCAGAATCATTATTGCCTGACTTGCCCCTTCCGGGAACAGTCAAACTGATTCGACAAAAGATAAATGAAAGGAATCACTATGTTTAGATCGATCATTCTGGCTTTTTTCTGTCTAATGGCAACTTCGTCCTTTGCGGCTGAGACTATTACAACGAAAACAGGCATAGAATACACTTCACTTAGAGAAGGTGCTGGGGCAACCCCGGGACCTACTGATACGGTAAGTGTCAATTATCGTGGAACTCTGTTGAACGGACGAGAGTTTGACAGTTCTTATAAAAGCGGAAGGCCGGTCGAATTTCCCCTTACAGGAGTCATCAAGTGCTGGACTGAAGGGTTACAATTGATGAAAGTGGGCGGAAAGGCTCAACTGGTCTGCCCATCAAATCTTGCCTATGGGGAAGAAGGTGTACCGGGTTCCGTCCCGCGAAACGCGGTATTGATATTTGAGGTGGAGCTGCTAGGCATCAAATAATATGAACAAAGTTGAGCAGCTGAGACCACAACTCTAAATAAAAAGGCCCGTCTCTGATCGCTCGAAGACGGGCCTTTTACTTTTTCTCCAAGAAACCTCTTCTCTACAGCCCTTTCAGATCCTTGCCAGGCGTGAACTTGCCGCTCTTGGAAGCCGCGATCTTGAGTGGCGCACCGGTGGCCGGGTTGCGCCCTTCCCTGGCTGCCCTGCTGGACACGCTGAAGGTGCCGAAACCAACCAGCGCGACCTTGTCGCCGGCTTTGAGGGCCTTGGTGACGGCCCCGGTAAAGGCGTTCAACGCTTCGGCTGCCTGAGCCTGGGTAAGCCCTGACTCTTCTGCTATCTCTTTTACCAATTCAGCTTTCGTCATAATCGATTCCCCCCCTATTGTTATTTCGCCCAACATGTTGGGACTATCTGCCGATAGTAGGCGTTTTGCCAACCGTATGCAAGGGAAAGAACCCGGTCAATGCATCTTGCCTGTTCAAACCCGGATTTTACCGCTCTCCTCAAGGGTCACGGAGAGTCTTTCCGATGCCTGGTCAAGCCTGAACCTTGCGACGTCCGGCATTGCGCAGGCCGAGCGTGCCATGGCCGCCAGCAACGCCCGGATCGGGGTATCTAAGTCGGCATTCTTTCCGGCTGTCAGGTTGACGTAATTTCAGATTATCATTGAACACGGCTAATCTCCTATGGCATAAAGGTAAACAATTCATAAATGGAGACGGGCATTGAGTTCAGAGAAAACAAATCTCGATAAAACCGAAAAATTATTCCAAAGGGTTCTTGGCCAGCAAAAAAGCAACATGAGCGATGCCTTTAAACGAGGTTTCATGGCAGCTTTGGCTTATCGGGCAACAGGGATAAAGGTAAGCCTCAATTGCCCATATGCGATCGGAACCGCAAATTTCGATGAGTTTTTAGCCGGGGCGGATGAAGGCCACAAGTCCTGGAGGGCGCACGAAGACAAGGTGAAGCTTAAGCAGAAGTGATGTTTATTAAGGGGATGTGGCAAAAATGGTTGCTATTCCGGATGATATTGGGAAATACAGCGAGGAAGGTGTAGATGTTCCATTCGAGCAGATATCACCTGCCACGCTACGAGCTTTAATAGAAGAATTTGTATCACGTGAATGGAGCGAATTATCAGACTCCAATTTTTCGCTCGAAGAAAAAGTTGAGCAGGTGTTGCAACAGCTTCGAGATAGGAAGGCAAAAATTGTTTATGACCTGACCAGCGAAACCTGCAATATAGTGGTTAAAGGAGGATCTTAGATGAAAGTGTATGCCATCAATGGAAGCCCGAGAAAGAAATGGAACACCGCGACGCTTCTCGAACATGCCCTGTCAGGAGCTGCTTCGCAGGGAGCGGACACCGAACTTATCCATCTTTATGACATGAATTACAAGGGATGTACCAGCTGCTTCTCCTGCAAGCTCAAGGGGGGGAAGAGTTACGGAAAATGCGCCATGAGAGATGATCTCACTCCTGTTCTGGATAAGCTTGCCACAGCCGATGCCTTTGTCCTTGGTTCTCCAATCTACTTCGGCACAGTGACCGGCGAGATGAGGTCTTTCATGGAGCGTCTGTTATTCCAATATCTTGCATACACACGACCACCAAGTTCGGTTTTCGACCGTAAAATCCCGACCGCATTCATATACTCCATGAACATTTCGGAAGAGATGATGAAGGAGTACCAGTACCCGATTCATTTAGGATCAAACGAAAACTATCTGACCAGGATTTTTGGTCAATGCGACACGTTTTGCTGCAATGAAACCCTTCAGTTTGAGGATTATGACAAGGTGGTGTTCAACTACTTCGACCCGGAAGAGAGAAAGCAGCGACGCATCGACGTTTTCCCGGACGATTGTCGTAAGGCGGCCGATTTGGGGGCCAAACTTGTCAATACCGCAAGGAAAGCGAATTCTCTTCCACTATGAGACTGAACTCATCATGGGACTAGGGCTTGGCGAAGGTGTGCATGGGAGCAATAGATCAAAGCGGCTGGTATCATTCAAACAAAAGCTGATTATACGCTCAGAAAAAAATAAAAAACAGTCTGTTTTTTTTAGCTGCGATTGAATATATTGGAATCAAGGTAGTGCTACCTGAAACAAGAAAAAGCTTAAAAGGAGTAGATGCGTCAAAGAGGAAGTTCCAGGGATAAGCAAGCAAAGCCAAGGAGGTAAAGCATGACGGAAGATACGCCACCGGGTATTTTTGCACACATAGGAAGTCCATCATAGGCTTATGAATGATGCCTTTAGACCCATGAAATGGGATTAATCAAAAAAAATGAAGCCCGCTATTAAAAGCGGGCTTTTCATTTTGTAAGCCTGGGGCAGGGCGCTGTGCCCGTCACCAGCTCTAATAACTGCTGCATTCAACAATTTGTAACGCTATTTAAGATCAATGTAACTTTTGTGCCGATATGCCGTCTTTTATCCAATTGGCTAAGCAGTTTTCAAAGGGGCAGATGCGAAAGATAAAAATGATTGCCATATTCAAATTTCATTCGGCCCTTCAAACACGTATCAAGCTACTGGCATTAATTATCTTGCTTGCCGGCGTAGCATCGTCTTGCTTCATTTATCAGAATGCCAAAGACATTTCCCCGGGCTACGACTTGGCGGTTTCAAGAAACTATCTTTCGAATTTGGGATTTTACGACGGCATCATGAATATTCTTTTCACCGATCTCAAGAACTGGTTCTGCGGACTCTGGCAGGGGAAAGATCTGGCATTTACCATTGCACATATGACGGTCATTGTATCGGTCTGGTTGCTCTACATTGCCAAGTTGTACTCGTCAGATCCGGCTGACGTAGACGACCACATGGGCGCAATCGAATGAAAGCCATTATGAGACGAACTACCCCAAATAGAAATATTAAAGCATGAAAACTCTACTATTTCATAGTTGGGTAAGATTAACGCTCTGCACGATGATCTCAGTTTGCTCCTTTGGTTGCGGGGTTGTCTCAGCTGCATCTGATAATGAGATTCGTAGCGTAGAAGTCAGCTATATCATCCGGAGTCTTGGTTCTAATATCGGCACAGTCAGCGCACGAACGGTCGGTACGGCTCGTAATTGCGATTTTCAAGCCGATACCAAAGTAAATGTTCACTTCTGGTTCATGAATTTTTCCCTTATGAGTATCGAGAAAGCCCGTATCCGCGATGGGAAATTAATCAGTTACCATAAGACAGTTGATACCAACGGGCACCGCAGGGAGATATCAGGTAAACTTGTCGGAGACATTTTAAGAATGGTTGCCAGCGAGGGAGGAAAGGAGGAACATAAAGACATTCCGACGACAGGATATGTCACAACCAATCTGGAATACCCTGAAATGACGCTTGCTCCCGGCGAGGCGCGAACAACGCCGGTAGTCGATCTGGAGAATACCGCAATTGTCAGCCGGAAATACCGATACGTTACGCAAGAACATGAAAAGATCAACGGGCAGGACAGCCGAGTCATGGTGTCCGATTTTTCCGACAAAAACTCCGAAGGCAGAAGGTGGACGACTTCCATCGTCGGGTTGCCAATTGTTTTGCGGCAAGAAGGCAAGGAAAAGACAGGCCTGTTCAACCCTTCTTATAAGGTCTTGCAGACAAGGGTCACCATTGGTTTTAAATAGGCGAAAACCCCTTTTAGCTTTTAGCGCTACCCTTCTCATCATCTCCATACCGGTCCATTCGAAAGCGTTCGGTCATGCAGGCTGCTCTTCTCCTCCTCCTCCTCCTCCTTCTCCCGGAGGCTCAATGTCCTGAGCCGCGGCAGGTGCGTATTTGCGCGCCAAGTCATTGTCAATCACGTACACGCATACTTCCTTGGCGCTCTGCTTCGTATAGCGGAATCTGCTGGAGCAAAGGTTGTTGATAAGGAAGATCACCTCATTGCGAATGCGCTTGTCATAGGTTTTGAAGCTCTCCGTGTCATAGTCCTTTATGGCACGGCGGAAGTTGGCATTGTCCAGCAACGGCTCCAAGACCTTTTCCTTCAGGTTGTGGACATAGCGTTCGTGTAGAGACAGATAAAGGGAGGTATCTTTCGGATTCTTTCCATCAACCATGATATCCTGGGTAAGGGTTCTCGACGTATATTCCTTCTGAACCTCACGGCGAAAGGCGAGACGCCTGCCTTCGTCGATCGACGGTCCCAGCAAGCGCCCTTCTATGGTGCCAAGGAAATCGTTGGTGATCTCCAAGCGTTCACTGGTATAGCGGCAGACCTGCACTGCGCCTAACTCAAAATTAACGGCAAACATATAGTTAAGAATATCTTTGGCGATCTGCTCTTCGTTGTAGTTATAAAGAGACTCCTTTACCTCCTGGAGGACCAGATAATCGTAGTGCCTCAACAGAGAATCCATGAAACCCTGCGGCACCATCTCATTTAGATCCCTGCGCCATTTGGTGAAGAAGATGATCAGGCTGGACATGGTGATCAGCTTGTCCTTGCGGACAAAGGCGGTATAAAAGTCGCTGAATATCTTGATGGAATCGCGTCCTGAAAATCCGGTCAAACCTTCCGATTCGGATTCGGATATGATCCGCTTTCGCCTTTTTGCGGTAAGCTTCTTGCGGTCTTCTTCGGTCAGCCAGTGAGGTATATGCCCGGCATACATCTCCATCTTCAGGAGTTGCAGATTCTCGTCGCAATAAAGCCGATACTTGGGCGGATCGACGATCCACTCCAGAAGCGCCTCCGAACGCAGGGCCATGCGGGTGGAGATGATCACCCGGGCGAAGTTGTGCAGTACTCGCGGCAAAAAATTTTCATCGATGTGTTTACCGAATATATTGCGGTAAATATTAACCTCGGTATTCAAATCCATCACGTAAGGGATATTGATGAATTCAATCCGATCGGTAAATGATTGGAATCCTTCGATAGCTTTCTCGTCCTCGGGATTCATCAGGGCGATGAACAAGGACGTGACGTTTTCCTCCAATTCCTCTACCTTATGTATTCCCTCGCTGATGATGTTATGCAGTTCAAGCAAGCGTTCGGCATTATGCGATTTGACATCCATCAAGGCATAGATGCCGTTGTTGGTCTTTGCGAAATTTGAGTAGAGGTACCTGACCTCGTTACTGTCGCCCAAAAGCATGTCGATTTTGCGTTGCAAGAGTTCATTGGTCATCATGCTCTGCTTAATCGTTTTGTCGCCGGGGTTGAATACAGTGATTCCCTCCCCCAGACGTCGATTGAACCTGTATGGCCGGGCATGGATCATGTTATATATGTCCCTGGAGTTGGGAAGCCGCTGCACCAGGGCGTCGAAGAGGGAGCTGCAAATGGTGCAGGGGGTCTCGCGAAAGACCCATTCGTATTCCTTGTCCGTGAAAAGCTTCCACTTGAACTCGTCGTTTTTAAACAGGTCGTCGTAAAAAGTGCGCCGGTCCACCTTGGGAATCATCAACAGCGGGCTGTCGTGCGAAGGACATGGGATTTCCACAAAATCACCGCTACGTTGCAGAGCCTCCTTCATATCGTCAGACTCTGTCTGCCCCAGTTCGTATTCGTCCAGCAGGGTAGAGAGCCGGTCCATGAATGACTTGAGCTGTGTCTCGCTGATCTTGGCCAATACGCGCCGGTCGAGCTTCCAGACAACCTCGTAACGCAGGCCCGCCTCGCTGTTGGTGTAATCCTCGTACTTCTGCAGCAGATTATTGAGAAAAGTACTTTTACCTGAACCGGCCGGGCCTTCGAAGATGAAGATTTTGTTCTGCCGAGCACTCATCTTCATGGCGTCCCCATGGTTGATGAGCCGGTTGGCAAAAAGCCTGTCAGCAAAAAAAGGGCGGTCGGTATTCTCGATGAAGAGCCGGCTACAGTCGTAATTGACGTAGTTGATAGACTCAGGGTCGTAAGGATGCTCATCCGCTCCCTCGACAACGTAACTTCGGATCATGTCGTGAAATGTCTGGAAGACATTGCGCACAATCGATACCGGCCGGGCCGACAGAATCGTCAGGAATTCTTCGAACGTGATAACCTGCCCGTGCTCCCGCTCTACGATCTTCCGATTGAGATTTTTGAGGGCCTTATCTATGGTGTTCATAGGTCACCCTTGGGACTTGCCGATATACCCATACCGTCTTTGCCACCCATTCAAGCGCAAAATCCAAAGCGCAGCTCTGCCATGCCTGTTTTTTTGCTCAATCAGTTGGGCAAATCGGTTATCAATATGAGCCTGAAAAAAGAGTTCCTGGCGGATTACAAGTACCTTACAGCTGTTTTTTCGACAGCACCTTGGCATCCATCGTGTACACCACCCGTTGCCAGCGTACTTCACCCATTTGAACCCCCTCCTGCTTGCCGCCGCCTTGTTGCTCACCACCCGTCATCTCGGCTTCACTGGTTTCCAGCTGCACCGGCCCGCCCCACAGATATTCTATTCCGATCAATGTGTTGGCTATATACTCCTGCACCAGTTGTTTTCCCTCAAAAGCATGCATCAGGTAGAGAGAACCCTGTTTTCCCTTGGTCTCATCAACAGTGATGGTCGGGGGGTGATAAAGTGTGTTTAGCACCATCTTGCGATAGTCATCCGCCCTGCGGCTCTTGACGTAGTACTGCCAGACCATGCGCTCCTGGTCAATCCGCCGGCCGGCCACGAATAATTTGTGATGATCGAGGAAGTCCTGGTCCAGATAGTTCTTGAGAAACAGGTAATCGCACAGATCTTCCCTCACCTTGAAGATGGTTTCCCGTCCCGATGCGGTTTTCAAATCGTAATGCTTGCGGGTTTCGGCATCCCTGAGACGTTGAAACTCAAAGGTAAGCCTTCCCTTCTCGGCCTGATCCTCGATAAACGAAAAGAGTCGCATCCCCAAGGCATAGGGGTTTATCCCCACCCGCGGCATCGAGGTGACACCGGCATGGACACGGGCGAAATCCACTTCGTGACCTTGGATGCGGTCATCTTGCAGAAAAAGGGTTTCGTGCCAATAGCTGGCCCACCCCTCGTTGATGATCTTGGTCCTAATCTGTGGTTGAAAAAAAACCGACGTCTGTCGGACGATCTCCAACACTGATTTCATCCAAACGTTTTCGTCCCGGTCGAGAAATTCTGAATTAAGCAGGAGGTAGCCGAGTAAATCCCGGCCTTTGAGAGAGGACGGCGCTTCTTCCTTGGCGAAGTGTGCCTCCAATTCCGGATTTTTTTGCTCCGTCTCACTGAAGAATGCTTTTTCTCCCTGATCGCCGAAATCCTTCAGGAACCGGTTATAGCGGGCCACTTCATTGAGGTATTCGCTGATAGGGACCTTCTTCACTGATTGAAGAAAGACGTCGAAGTAATAGTTCAAACGAGAGGAGCATTTCGATTCGGCCGGGGTAAACATATCTGACAACGTGGCGTGGAAATCGACCAGATTGTCGATTCCTCTGGCGAATTCGATGACATAATCCACCCAGTGCCCCTTTTCGGCGCGCAGCTTGGCAATAACCCGCTTGTCGGAGAGAGCCCGTCCGTTGAAGTCGTAATCCCACGTATGGCGGAAGTAAATGTTATTCTGGAAGAAATCGATATGAGCCAGCACATGGTAGAAGATCATCACATTCAACCAGTCCGGATTGTTGTCGTTGTAGAAGGAAATAGGCGGACGGGTGTTAATCACCGTCTCGTAGGGGTTGTGGGGATAGAGTTCATACTTCCCCTTCTCCCAGAGCACCTCTACATCATGCACCCAGTAGTCGTAGAGGGTCGGGATCATTATTTTGGGCGAAAGTTCCAGAAGATCGCGATTGGTGACTATATACTCCAAGGATTCGTCGGTAAAACGCAATCCGGCATCACGCGCGCGTTCCTTGCACCCTTCCATGATCTGCTTTGTATGTTGATTGATTAGTTCCATAAGTATTCAGAAAAGCGTTGCCTTGGCGCGTCGTCAGGAGGTAAGTTTCCTGATGCTCTCTATCAGTCGCACTTCGTCAGCGTCTTCCGTAATGATGTCCATTCTGAGCAGTTCAGGATTTTTGTTCAGCAGCCCGGAACTGTTCAAGTAATTTGAAACCTCGGTACCGCTCTTCTCCCCTTGCCCGTGCTCTGCAATGGTTACTCCAACCCGGCTGACGTATTTAAGCATCCGCTCCAGTTCGGGAATAGCCTTGTCGCCCCTCGTGTCCCAATCGTCGCCATCGGTGCCGTGAAAGACATAGATATTGTAATCCCTTGACAGGTCCTCGTTTGCCACGAGTTCATTGACCAGCCGATAAGCGCTGGCAACCTCGGTCCCTCCGGCGACACGGGAGTTGTGGTAGGTGTAAAAATCCGGCACCTCCTTTGCTTCGGTGTCGTGGAGGATGAAACGTGACTCCACCTGCCCGCTGTACTGGTATAGCAGCCAACTGTAAATCAGCACATGCTGGCTGACCACCAGATCTGTCACCTTGCCGGCCATGGAACCGGAATAGTCGCGCAGGAAAAATATCACTGCTTGGGACTCATAGTCCTTTTCCTGCGAGAGCACCCTGTAAACCTTGTCGGACGGAGCAATCAAAAACCTGCTGGGATCGATGTCAGTCACGTCGGGGATGTTCCCCAAGGCGATGTTTGATTCGACGATCCTGCGCAGAGTGGCCTTCTTATCCAGCACCTGGCCAAAACCGCGGTGTTTGTCGGTCAGGTCGTAAGTGTAGCGGGTCAAGGATCGTTTTTTGCCTTTGTCTTTCAGATTGGGGAGTTGGAACATTTCAGTCAGGGTCCGGCCCAGTTCATAGGCTGAGGACTCCATCTCATGGTTTTCCCCTTCCCCTTGCCCAGGCCCGCTCCCAGGTTCCTGCCCCTCCTGACGGACCGGCTGTTCCCCGATAACCTCACCTTCCTGCTCCTCGCCGGTACCGCCCGATTGTCCCTCCTCCTCCGGCGGTCGAACGGTCGGGTCGTGGATCAGCTTCTCCTCGACAGTGCTCGGAACGACCACCATCTTGCCGCCCCCCGTACGCCCAGGCTTCACCAGCCGTCCCACCTGTATTTTACGCGGGAAACCGTCTTTTTCACGCTGCCGATCTCGCTCCAAAAGCTCGTCCAATGACTTGGTCAAACTGGCATAACTGTTCTGAACTGTAGTCTCTGCCTGGAGCACCATCATGTCCTGCCAGGCATAAAGAGACTTCGAAAACCCGGCAAACGGCCCCCATGGGACATCCGCAGCCAGAGAGGATCGGCGCCTCTCCTCCGTTGTTCCCAGTTCGGCCGCGAATCGCGCCTCCCGCTCCGGAGAAAGACCGCGTTCCTTCTGTTCTTCCAGGTATGTTTTCAGGTCGTTCTGCTTACGCATTATCTAGTTTTCGTCCTCTTGGGTGCAGAAGTATTCTATCGTTTTTTGCGCGCATGTCCGGCAATAACCCAACTTGTCAAGCATTGTGGAGATCATGCGGTCATACAGCTTCTGATTCTCCTCGTTGGTCCGGTTGGCCAATGCCCCGATCAGACTGCCGGCGCCGGCGATGTCGCTTTTCAGACGCACATCGGTGACCGCTTTTACCAGTTCCAGATTGTCCATAAAGTCATAGTTGGGATTCACGGATATCTTCTGGCCGTAAATCTTGCGGATCGAGGTGCGAAACGAGTCGCGCTGTTCCTCGGTTTTCAAGCCGATGCGTTCTTCGACACTTTTTATGTAACGTTCGTCGATCTTCAGTGCCCGTAGTTCACCGCTCTGGGGATCCTTGTATTTCCACATCCGGTCGGGCCCCAGGTTCTCGGCGTCGATGCCGATGATCATATTGACGTAATTCAAAACATCCTTGCGAATGGCATATGGTTCATCCATGTAGGCATTGAACATCTCGGTCATGATCCGCTCGCGATAAAGCCCCTTGGCGATCTTGAGATCCTCCAGGTACTTGGCACGGTCATTGGTGTCAACAACATAGTCCAATACCACGCGCTCCAAGGCCTTGAAGATGTCGTAGGCGAACATGCAACGCCCTTCATTGGTTTCCGAATCTTCCACCTGTAGCTGGATCGCCCGGCCCAAGCTGCGGTGTCCCAATCCGCGCTGCCCAAAGCGTTTTGTGATGTCCTGGGCTTGGCTCAATGTATTGATCACCTCTGACAGGGCCTTGATGCTCTTTTCTCCGGCCACTTCACCCGCCGACAACTTCATTGTCTCGATAGGGGTAAGCTTTTCCGAACGGGGCAGCCGGGTCAGGACCACGCCTACCGAAGCGGCATAGTTCTGGTTAGGATCCTGGTGCAGCGCCTCCATGGCCAAAGTGGTCTTTGCCTCGCTGCCGATGGCATAGGAGGTCAGTCCATCCTGGAGCCGGTAGTTGGTGTTGTGGGAGACATAACAGATCCGGCAACGGTCGACGATGGGCGCTTCTTCCTTCTCGGCGAGGAAACGGTTGAATTCCGAGTTATTACTGGTCGCGATGATCAGGGTATCGATGGGCCACTTGTATCCATCTATCTCGATCGCCCGGTTTTGAATCACCCCGAGATAAACCTGAACCAGATCCTTTTTGTTCTTGAAGATCTCATCGGAAAAATGAATACCGCCGCCCGCCACGCGGGCCAGGGCTCCCCGACGCAGGTCGAAACGATAAGGATTATTCGTATCCGTGATATGCAGAAGGCGCTGGATCGACTCCTCGCCCAGGAGATCGACCGAAGAAGATGTGATCTTGTCTTTGGCCGGATACTTGCCCGTGACCGTGCCCAGACTTTCGCTCATGGGCACAGGCATCACCTGCACGAACTCCAACATTCGATGTAGATCGCCATCGCAATAATTGCGGATATCATTCCAGATATATCCGCTGCAGGCACCCAGCGGCCGGTAGTTTTCATATAGCGTATCCATTTCCGCGTCACTGAAGTTCCCCATTTCCGCCAGGTAGCTGCGGCTTTCCGCAGGCGACTCGAAAAGGTTCATGGCCAGAACTATCGGGTCTTCATAAGTCTGGGAATCAATCACGCTGATTCGGCCGTAGTGCCCCAATTGATCGAGACCGACATAGCGGTAGGTATATCGGCGGTTTCTGTCCTCCGAAAGGAAGGAGCGATATTGGGCGCAGAGGAAGTCAACGAAAAAGGTTTTGCCGTTACCAGGTTCGCCCACCAGGACAAAAGCCATCTCTTTGCTGGAGCCACCCTCGGCAGCGTCCTTTACGTAGGAGACGAAGCTGTTTATTTCATCGAACATGCCGATGGTATGCTTCCTGCCACTACGGAAGATATTGAAGTCGTAAGTGGTCCGGCCATTCACCACCACACGCTCGAAACCCGCCTTGAGAATCATTCTCGATACTGATTGAAAGACATTTTCAAAGACCCGTTCTCCATCTTTCACGGCCGCTATATGTTCAATCAGCTTTTGTTGAACAGCCATCCTGATTCCCTCCCCCAGGTTTTGATGTGTTCTGGTCTTCTCTATTTTATCTCATTTTTAAGACATTACAAAGCCAGGGTGAACTATTGCGTGTGTCGACAAATTTCACCCTCCATCGGCAAGGATTTTCCGATGGTCCGTGGTAGTCCGTGGCAGGGGCGGTTCTCTAAGGACCTTTGGCCGTCATCCCGCACTTGCCTCTTCTTCCCCCAATGGTACTATATTTTTAAGCCATATTTTCCTGTCAGATGATTCAACTCCGACCCCTGAGCGTATTGTTGCGATACGTTTTCAAGCGGTGTCTCATGCGGTTAGAATGTTCTGCGGGAAAAGGTTCCCTCCCCCCAGCGAGGGGAGGAGTCTGAGCAGCGGGAGTTGGGTTCCACTCAGGAAAATTATTGATATTACTTCCTACAGGTTATTGAGCACCGGCTAGTAGCCACCCCAATTGACAAAAGAGAAATGATGACGCTCCCATTGTCAAAAGGAGAAACCCATGACCCAGGCACTACGGCTACTGATCATCGAGGACGTGGAGGACGACGCCCTGCGGCTAGTGCGGGAATTGCTCGATGCGGGGTTCAATCCGGACTTTGTGCGGGTAGAGACGCCGCACGAGTTGGAGGTCGCCCTGGAGGGCGGTTCTTGGGACGCTGTCATCTCCGACTACGGCATGCCTTCGTTCAAGGGACTCGACGCCCTGCGGACCATTCAGGCCCGGCATCTGGATATCCCCTTCATCATGGTCTCCGGGGTGGCCAGCGATGAACATGCAATAGAGGCGATGAAGGCCGGCGCTCACGATTTCATCCAGAAGCAAAGCTTGGCACGGGTTGCTCCGGCACTGGAAAGGGAACTGCGGGTGGCGGCGGCTCGTCGGGAACATCGTCATCTGGAAAAGCAATTGACTTGGTACCAAGAACATCTGGAGGAATGCGTTCAGGAGCGGACAGAAGAGCTGAAAAAAGCCAACAAGACACTGCAGGCCGAGATGAGCGAGCGCAAAAAGGCGGAAGATGCCCTGTGCTTCATCAAAGGACGCTACCGTGCCTTGTTTCGCGAGAATCCTACCATGATCGCCATCCTTGATGCCGATCTTACTGTCCTCTCGGTCAACCCGACTTGCGCTTACCAACTCGGTTACGCGATCGACGAACTGGAAGGGCGGTCGGCGCTGGTGCTGTTCCATGAAGAAGATCGCCTCGCCGTAGCTGAACAGCTGTTTATGTGCCTGCAAAACCCCGATCAGGCGTTTCACTGGCAGTTTCGCAAGATTCGCAAAGACGGGTGTCTGTTATGGGTGGAGGAAACTGCACAGGCTGTGTATGACGCGAACGGTATGCTCAACGTCCTGATCGTCTGTCAGGATATCAGCGAGCGCAGGCGGATGGAAGAAGAACTGCGGGAGAGCGAGGAGCGCTTCCGCGTCACCTTCAGCCAGGCTCCAATCGGCATCGGCCATGTGACACCTGATGGGCGATGGCAGCGGATAAACCAGAAGTACTGCGAGATCGTCGGTTATACGGAGGAAGAATTCAAAGCCCTGACCATCGAGGAAATCACCCACCCCGATGACCTGGAAACAAGCAGGCAACATTTCCGGTACCTGCTGAAAGGCAAGCTCGAGCGCTATTCCCTGGAAAAGCGCTATATCCGCAAGGACGGTTCAAGCGTTTGGGTAAATCTTACCGCCTCGTTGGTCTTCGATACCGCCGGCAACCCGAAATTTGTCGTTGGTATCGTAGAAGACATCACGTCACGCAAGCAGGCGGAGGAGGCGCTGAGAAAATCCGAGATGCGCTTCCGTCGACTCTTCGAATCGGCCAAGGACGGGATAATGATCCTTGACGCGAACACCGGGCAGATTGTTAATGCCAACCCGTCCCTGTTGGCGCTGCTCGGCTATTCCCATGAAGAACTCATGGGAATGATGCTCTGGAAGATCGCCGCTTTCGCCGATATCGCGGGGAGCAAGGACTGCTTCACGAAGCTGCAGCAGGAAGAGTACTTCAGTTATGAGGACCTGCCGTTACTAACCAAGGACGGCCGGCGGCTCTATGTGGAATTTGTCAGTAATGTATATCAGGTTGATGGCATGAAGGTGATCCAGTGCAATATCCGCGACATCAGCTACCGCAAGTTTGCGGAGCAAGAGATCAATAAGCTGAACAACAACCTTGCGGCACGGGCCGCCGAACTGGAGTCAGCAAATCTGGAACTGGAGGCCTTCAATTATTCGGTTGCCCACGATCTGCGCACTCCTTTGAATATTGTCGGCTGCTACTGCCAGGTGCTCAAGGAGCTGTACGGCAACAAGCTCGATGAGGAAGGCCGGCACTACATCGACGAGACCTACAACGGCACCCTGCGCATGAACCGGCTGATAGAGGCGTTGCTCAATTTCTCCCGGCTGGCGCATGCCGAACTGAATATGGAGATGGTCGACCTCAGCAGGCTGGCGCATGATGTAGCCAGGGAACTTGAGATGACAGAAACTGAACGCCGGGTCACGTTCCGGATTGGCGACGGGATAGTCGGCCATGGGGATGCAAACCTGTTGCGGGTGGTCCTGGCGAACCTCCTCGGCAATGCCTGGAAGTACACTGCAATCAGCGGTGAGGGAATCATCGAATTCGGCATAAAGGAAATTGATGGAAGACCGGCCTATTTTGTCAGTGACAATGGAGCCGGTTTTGACAGTGCGGATGCGGAAAAGATCTTTACCCCTTTCAAGCGTCTCCCCGACGCCGATAAATGCAGAGGCTTCGGTATCGGCCTGGCCACGGTGGAGCGGATCATCCGGCGCCATGGCGGCAGTATATGGGCTGAGGGGGAGCAGAGCAGGGGGGCGACCTTTTATTTCACCCTTTCAGCGGATAAAGTTTAAGTATAAGCTTGAAATATAGGAGGAGGAAGCCCTTGAAGATCCTGATTGTCGAGGTTGATCATGGGATGATCTGAGAGGAGAGAACAGTGAAGATCCTGATAGCGGAAGATGAACCTGCTTTCCTGCAACTCCTGGAAGAGCTACTGGTCAAATGGGGATACGAGGTGGTGCTCTGCTCGGACGGGAACGAGGCGTGGCAGACACTTAATGCTGAAGATGCACCGCGGCTGGCCATCCTGGACTGGAGAATGCCGGGTATGAACGGAGTGGAAATATGCCGCAACGTCAGGAGAGTTCTGCCGGAACCCTACACGTACATCATTCTTCTCACATCCCAGCAGCGGGACGAAGATCTTGTCGCAGGCATGGAAGCCGGAGCGGACGATTACATTACAAAACCGCTGAAGACCAACGAACTGAGGGTGCGCCTCAACGCCGGGAGGCGCATGGTCGAGCTTCAAAATCAACTTGCAGCCCACGCTCTCGATCTGGAAGTCGCCAACAGGGATTTGGAGTCGTTCAGCTACACCGTTGCCAACGACATGATCAAATCCTTGCTTTCAATCGGAGAGAATGCCAAATCCATCCAGGATATATATTGCAAGGACCAAGATGATCCGTGCAGGTCATATACGCGCCAAATATATGAAAAAACGAAAAAACTCGGACAGCTCATCGGCATCATGCATGATTTCTTCCGGCCGACGAGGTATGAGCTCCACCGGGAAACGATCAACCTGAGCGAAATGGCCGGCAAGACGGCAGAAGATCTCAGGTTTGCGCAACCCGAACGCCGGGTCATTTTGAGGATTACCGAGGGAATTAAGGTCAACGGGGACAGAAACCTGCTGCAGGCTGCCCTGTACAACCTCCTTGACAATGCCTGGAAACACACTGTCTGGTGTGAGGAGGCTATCGTAGAATTCGGCGTTGCAGACGTTGAAGGAAAGCAGGCCATTTTCGTGCGAGATAACGGCATAGGTATCGACATGACCCACTCGGACAAGCTTTTCAAGCCATTCCAGATATTGCCAGGTACTGAGGAGATTACGGGGCAGGGTATCGGTCTGGCCACGGTGGAGCGGATCATCCGGCGCCACGGCGGTAAAATTTGGGCAGAAGGAGAGCCGGGCAAAGGGGCAACCTTCTTTTTCACGCTTTCGGCAAACTGATCTAATTCACATAAGAATCGAGTCATGGAATCTTTGAGTCGCTCGCGCATGCACGGCACCAAATTCTCATATTGCCTCAAATATTAATGGCATCATGAGGTTTTGCCGGAGGCTTTATGGAATATAAAGCAAGAGAGACAAGGTTTTTCACCTTCACCTTCATTCTCTCCCTCATTCTCACAGTGACTATCCTGATTGGCCTTAGTTGGCTTTCCCACAGGTTCGTAATCAACCAGAAAGTGGCCATGCAGTGGGAAACCCAGTCTTATCGGGTAATTAATGAATTTTCTGAACTGCTCAGCTCCCTCAAGGATCTGGAAACGGGTGAACGGGGGTTCATCATTACGGGTGACCGGAAGTATCTGGAGCCGTATACCAGAGGCTTGAGCGTAGTGAACCGTCACTTGTCGAATCTGCGGCAACTGACGAGTGACAACCCTGCCCAACAACAGCGAATCAATTCCATTGCGCCTTTGATCAAACTCAAGCAATCGGTATTATACGAAGCCATCAAGCTGAGATCCGCGGAAGGTTTTCAAAGCGCCAGCGAGGTAGTGAAGGCAGGTCTTGGCAGGAAGACCATGGACTCCATCCTGGAGATTGCCGACCAAGCAATCGGTGAGGAGAGGCGACTACTTCAAATCCGCTCAGAGCAGGAAGGCAAGTATTCCCATAGGGTTGTTCATGCGCTGGTTTTTGGAGACATATTCAACGCGATGGTTTTATTGGCTTTAATCGCCATTTTATTGCGCGAAAATACCAGACGTCGCAAGACGGAGGATGAACTGACCGTGGACCGCAGGCGGCTTGAGACAATCGGAAAAGATCTCAGGGAAACGAACGAAGCGCTGGAAGCCAGTATAGAGAAGCTGAGGATCGAGACTGCCGAGCGCGTCAAGGCAGTGGAAGCCCTTCGCAGCAGGGAGCATCTCCTTATTCAGGAAAGTCGCATGGCGGCCATGGGTGAGATGCTCGTCAATATCTCACATCATTGGCGCCAGCCGCTGAACGTGTTGGGCCTGAAGGTCCAGGAACTGGGTTTGACCTATAAATACGGCGGGTTCAGCGAGGAACTCCTTGATGGCAACGTCTCCGAAGCAATGGCAATCATCAAGCACATGTCGCAGACCATCTCTGATTTCCTGAATTTCCTGACACCCACCAGGGAAAAAATACTCTTCAGCGTCGATCAGGCCATCAGAAAAGCAGTGGGCCTGGTCGAGGAGAATTTCAGGAACAATGGCATCACCATTGGCATCAGTTCAGTAGGAGACCCTCAGATAAACGGCGATCCGAATGAGTTCGGCCAGGCACTGTTGAACCTGCTGATGAATGCAAAGGATGCCTTTCTTGAGGGTAGAGCGGCCGGTGCAAAAATAACCTTTTTATCATGGAGAGAAAGCAACAGAGCTGTGGTGACAGTCACCGACAATGCAGGGGGCATTGAAGAAAAGATCCTTAACAAGATATTCGACGCCTTCTTTACCACAAAGGAGTTGGGGAAAGGGACCGGCGTGGGCCTTTTCTTGTCGAAAACCATCATTGAGGCAAACATGGGCGGCCGTCTCTCCGTGCGCAACGTAGAAGGGGGAGCCGAATTCAGAATCGAGGTCTAAAATGGCAGCCTTTCATTCAGACTCCAAATTTTCTCTGTTGATAGTAGAGGATGACAAGGTGACACGCGATATCATGGTCCGCATGATCGGCTTGAAATTCACGGGTTGCACTGCATACCCCGCAGAAAACGGCAAAAAGGGGCTGGAGCTCTACAAGGCCCACACCCCGGATATGGTCATCACCGATATCAACATGCCGGAGATGGACGGCATCGAAATGGCCCGCGCGATCAGGTCCATGGATGCCACAGCCACATACATCGTGTTGACTGCATACGGCAATGAAAATTTCTTGGAGGAATTCAAAAAGATCGGCTTTTGCGATTATCTGATGAAACCTATTGAATTCAATAAGCTGTTCGCGTCGATTGAAAGGTGCGCTGCCGGTGGTAAACTGCAAGAATAGACGACAAAGGCTTAGAGACAGTACGGCTTCCAGGCATTATTCGGCTGAAATGCCAAGCACCTGGTCATAATAGCTTATTGCCCGTTTGACCCTTGACACCAAAGTTATATCTTTAATCGGCTTTGAAATGTAATCAAAGAATCCCATATTGAAAACGTTTGCCTCTTCCTCATTCGATAATTTGTCGCTGATCAGTATGATCGGAATTGATCTTGTCTCTGGGATGGCTTTAATGGATTTCAACATGGAAAATCCGTCAAACTTCGGCATTATTTTATCTACCAGAACCACTTGAGGTCTGCTGGCAATTACCTCCTTAAACCCTTCAATCCCATCATTTGCAATTATAACGCGAAAACCATGCGTTGTCAGGACATCTCGCAGTACGGCTTGAATCAAGGCATCGTCGTCCACCACAAGCACTGACTTATCCTGCGAATCCTGCATTTGTTTCTGTAAATAAAATTTGCAGATAGCTTTGTGAATTTCATTGCGTGAGGCGACACAATATTCAATCATAAACTCATTATTAGCCGCAAAATTATTAATTACCGTGAGCTCGGTAGGGTCGGCAATTGCCAGTAAAAGTTTCTTCCCTTCAAGTTTCAACGGGAATATTGAATTTTCCAGGGCAAACTCTTGAGTAATGGTGTTTAACGTTTCCTGGGAGTAGGAATAATTAACCAATCCGGAAACCTGCTTGAGGCCAAATTGTTCTGCCAAAGCCCCTGCAAGTTCATCACCTGTAACCACACCCAGGTCTTCGAGAGTCCATCCGAAACGTTTCTTTTGACGATTTGAAAGGACAAGGAGACGTGGAACGGATATGGGGGCCAAAAGGCCTTTTTCTACAAGAATTTGACCAAGTTTTTTCCATTGCTGCATAAGGCCTCCGAAATTCTCTTTGACAGCAGTTACATGTGCCACATTGCAAAAGTAAAGTAAACAGGGTTTAATTTTAAATTCCAGTTATTCGATTCCACCGCCAGCTTAAAAGATCTTCTGTACGCCTTGCATACAGATTTTGCTGCATTATCAAGTTAGGGATTGGGAGTAGGGGGGAGCAGTCAGCCGATGCGCCGCACCTTGTCTCCCGGACGGATGATGCCGCCGGTGACGACCCTGGCAAAAATGCCCTCCTTGGGCATGACGCAGTCGCCGGCTTGGTGGTAGATGGAGCAGGGGGTATGGCATTCCTTGCCGATCTGGGTCACCTCCATGACGGTTTCCCCCACCAGCAGGCGGCTCTCCACCGGCAATGCAACGAGTTCGATGCCTCTGGTGGTGATATTCTCGGCGAAATCGCCCATAGTCACATCCAACCCCTTGGCCCGCATCTTGTCGATGCTCTCCTCGGCAAGAAGGCTTACCTGGCGGTGCCCATTGCCGGCATGGGCGTCCCCCACGATACCGTGGTTCTCCTGCACCCGGACCTCTGCCACCGGCGTCTTGCGCTCCCCTTTTTTATCGCTGATGCAGACGGCGACGACCTGTGCCATCTTATCCCCCGGTCTTTTATGCTAAATTTCTCGTGTCTGTGTCCGCTGCCGGAGATGTCGTGCCCGGTTTACGTGGGCTATTCCATCGGAACTAGTACGCGGCTGCCGCACTATTTGAGATCCTATCCTGTTGCACGGATGATCATTTCCTCCACAAAATCGGCCACCTGGGCCGGATTGTTGAGATCCAGCACCGGTACATCCAGCTGCAACGGTTCATCGCTGGCAACCGCAAGAAGGCTCGGGTCATGCTCCTTCCCCCGGCAGAGCAGTGTTATGCTCCTTTCCCGCCGATGGACCTCGATCTTGGGCAGGTCGCTATTCTTGAAGCCTTCGGTCAGGACCACGTCAACATCGGCGAAATAGGCGGCAATCAATTCCGCGATGGGAGGGGAGGAGTCGTGCTTCTTGACTACGGCCAGCTTCTCTTGCGATGAGATCAGCATGGTGTCGGCGCCGGCGCTGGTCAATCGGTGGCTGTCCTTGCCAGGGTGGTCGATATCGAAGCGATGAGCGTCGTGCTTGATGACCCCCACGCGATACCCTCGGCACTTGAGCTCGGTGATGACCTTCTCCAGCAGTGTGGTCTTGCCGGTGCCGGATTTTGCAACGAATGAAACGGAGCGGGTGGTCATGGATACCCCAGGTGTGGCTTTATGGAGGGACTCTATTTATCATATCATCGCCCAAACCTCCGGTCAACGCAACGGTAGCAGCATGGTCCACGTATAACGATTCAGGGTTGATTACAGGGATATTGTAAAGCCGGATGCGACCAGCGCTTTACCAATTCGTGATTCTGTGATATGGATCACAAAATTTTTATCGGTCTCAGTGAGATAGTTAGATTCAATGTTCGCCGCAGTCAGGGTATCCGCAGACGTCTGTAGTCACCGCTGCTCTCGGCAAAGGTATATTCGTGCGTCTTATCTACAGCTTCATTGCACTTTGCATGTTTTTTCCAGCCTCGAGCCTCTTTGCAGCGGACGATGTTCAGGTATACGACCACATCGCCATCATCGATCATCTCATGGAACGGGCTATTTCCAACAACCTTATCGCCGGCGGTGTTGTTGTGATCGGCGACCACACCGGAATCCTGTCCAGCGTGGCCCGCGGGCGGCTCAACGCCGGCCCGGATGCGCCGCTGCTCGATGAGCAGAGCATTTTCGATCTCGCCTCCCTGACAAAGGTGATTGCAACCACGCCGGCTGTGATGAAGCTGTTGGATGAGGGAAAGATCTCCCTGACCGATCCTGTTTCCCGCTGGTTTCCCGAATTCAAAGGGTCTGAAAGGGAAAGCATCACCATTCTCAATCTGCTGACTCATACTTCCGGGCTTGTTGACTTTGATATGGGTTCGGTACAGCCCATGGAAACCGCCGTGCGCAGGGCAGCGGCGGAAAAGGGCCTGCAGCGGGGAAGCGGCTTCAAGTATGCCGATATCAACTTCATTCTGCTTGGAGAACTCGTCCATCGGGTTTCAGGCAAGACATTGGACGCCTTTTGCCGCGATGAACTCTATGCACCGCTTGTCGTCCCGGATACCATGTTTCTCCCGAAACCGGATATTGCGAACCGGATCGCCCCGACCCTGGGAGGAACCAGCGGAATCGTCCAGGACCGCAATTCGCGCTGTCTTGGCAGTGTCGCGGGTCATGCCGGCCTCTTCAGCTCTGCGCGGGATTTGGCCAGGTTTGCCCGTCTGATGCTGGATAAAGGGGAGATTGACGGCAAACGCATCCTCTCCGAAGAGACGGTGAAACGTATGACCTCTCCCTTGTTGTGCGGCAACGGCACCGTGGTGCGCGGCCTGGGATGGGATATGAATTCCCCGTTTTCAGCGCCGAAGGGGAGATTGTTCTCCGAGGCATCCTTCGGCCACACCGGATACAGCGGTTCTTCGATATGGATAGATCCCAAGCAGGATCTGTTCGTGATATTGCTGACAAACCGTCTGAACTATCAGGACGTCAGGCAGTTTAATCAGCTGCGCAGTAACGTGTCCACCACTGCCGTGGCAGAGTTCCGCCAACCCGACGCCCGGCAACAGTCCACGGCACTCCCCGACATCGCGCGGGTAACGGCGAGACTGCACCGCGCGGCGGCACATCATGCCATTCGGACCGCCTCGCACAGCCGCATCAGGATGGTCGCGTCTTTATCCGAAGCACACACCAGGACCCATCGCCAGGCCGGCAAAAAAACCGGCAAAAACCACCATCATAAACCACACGGTCTGACCCATCGGGCTTAAAATCAAAAATCACGTTCCCCATTGAACTTATCCTGACCGCTTTCCGGAGATTGCCGGATGGCGCTGAACCATCAAAACGGCTCGTATCGGTTATGCTGCTGCAATCTTGCGGTTTGATCGAAACTACCGATTTGACCTGGCTATGGCGCCACGCTATAAAGGGTGATCTCATTCCGCTCGAACCTCAAAAGGAGAGAACATGAATTCCAGCAGATCCCTGGGCATGGTTATAGTCCTTGCAGCAGCCCTTGCCATTGTCGCTCCCTCGTGGGCTGCGCCCGAAAAACATTCAGGAACCGTCACCACCACCGTGGACCTGTCCGGCTACGACCCGTCAGGAGAGGCGGAGTTGTGGCTGCCCTATCCGATCTCTGACCTGGACCAGAAGATCACGGACATCAAGATCAGCGGCGACTTCGTTGCTTCGGCCGTGTACGCCGATTCGACCTTCAGCACCCCCATGCTGTATGCCCGCTGGAACAAGGGCGCCGCGAGCCGCAAGCTGACCTTTTCTTTTAAGGCCGAGCGTAGCGAGGTCATTCGCCGCGACTTCCCCTCCGTCGAGGGGGCCTGGAATAGGGCCGATTTTGCCCCGTATCTGGGCGCTACCAGCCTTGGACCGGTGGACGGGGAGGTGGGGAAGCTGGCCAGGGCAATCACCGCCGGCAAGACGTCAGTGCTTGATAAGGCTCGGGCTATCTACGACTGGACCTGCGAGAATACCTACCGCGATCCAAAGACCCGTGGCTGCGGGGTGGGCAATGTGTGCAACCTGCTCAGGCAGCCTGGCGGCAAGTGCGCCGATATCCATTCGGTGTTCATCGCCCTGGCAAGGGCGGCCGGCGTCCCTTCGCGGGAGGTGTTCGGGATCCGTATGGGGAAAAAGGATGTTGAGGATGTCTCCACCTGGCAGCATTGCTGGGCGGAATTCTATCTGCCCGGCTACGGCTGGGTGCCGGTTGACGCGGCCGATGTGCGAAAGGCCATGCTGACCGAGAAGCTTACGTTGGAGGATCCCAAGACCAGGAAATACCGGGCCTATTTCTGGGGCGGCATCGACCCGTATCGGGTCAAGCTGTCCGTTGGGCGGGATCTTACCCTCAACCCGCCCCAGCCTGGCGGCCCGGTCAACTATCTTATGTACCCATTTGCCAGGGTGGGGGACAAGATTATCGACTCCCTCGATCCGGCCGGCTTCAAGTATTCGATCATCTATACGGCACAGTAGGGTGCAGGTGATAAAAAGGGCGTGCGACCTTCGCACGCCCTTTTTTCATAGTCAACCGCTACTCTGGGAGAGGGTGGCCGGCCAAAGTGCGGGTGAGGGCAGCGGCGAAATCCCAGGATTTACCTGTACGGACGGCAACCGGGATAGTGACTTGGACTCCAATGGCGCTCCGAATGGGCGACGCAGGTTGAGTCAAAAAATCCCTCTTTCCGGATCCAACTAGAATTTGGCGATGTTCGACACGGTCAGCCGGGATATGCAGACGAGCTTTGCCTGTTCGTCATTGATTCTGATCTCCCAGATCTGTGTTGTCTTTCCAACGTGAATCGGCCTGGTAATGCCGGTAACCCAGCCATCTTTTACCCTGCTGATATGGTTCGCGTTGATTTCGAGCCCCACGATCATCTCCCGCTCACGGTCAACGCACATTCCTGCCGCAATGCTCCCCAGTGTCTCGGCCAGTGCCGCCGAAGCACCTCCGTGGAGGATGCCGGCTGTCTGTTTAGTCCTGCCGTCCACAGGCATCCTGGCCTTCACATAATCTTCGCCTATCTCCAGGTATTCTATCCCCAGATGCTCCATAAGGGTGTTTCGCGAGCGCTCTTTTAAATCTTCCAGTGTGGCCGGTGTTTTCCAGATGGGCATGGCGTCTCCTTTTCGTGATGTCAGACCGGTGGAGAAAACGGTTCCGATCCATGGGAGTAGGGTACCAGAGAGGCGAGGGCTGTCAATGGATCCCGGAGAGTCAGGGACGCTATCTTTGACATCATCCGTTACAGCGGTAAACTTTCCACTTGGCAATCGAGAATCCGCGATCTCTCCACGACTCTGCCATCTGGGCATGCCTCTGACCCGGCGGCGCCTGCCGGAGACGAAAACCGCGCGACGCGGACGGCGGCGAACTTCCGAAGGTCGCTCGCCCCGTCGTCATGTGCAACGGATTCAGATTACCGCAGGTGCGGAAAAACCGCTTCAAGCGCTCATGCCGCTTGTGCTGCACGAGGAGGCGTAGATGAGTCCAGTTGTCGCGGCACGCGCCCTTATGGGCATCTCTCTCGGTTTTCACATAATCTACTCTACAATCGGGATCGGCCTGCCGCTCCTTTTGATGATCGCCGAATGGCGGTCGCTTAAAACAGGAGACGAGCTCTATCATGAACTCGCCCGTCGCTGGATACGTACTGCTGGTGTTCTGTTCGCCATAGGCGCGGTTTCCGGCACCATCCTCTCCTTTGAGTTGGGTTTTCTGTGGCCCCGCTTCATGGTGTTCAGCGGCCCCATTATCGGCCTTGCCTTCTCCATGGAGGGTTTTGCCTTTTTTATCGAAGCCATCTTCCTTGCCCTCTACATTTACGGCGCCCAAAAACTCTCCCGCTGGGTGCAATTTTTCTGCACCATTCCAATCACCGTTGCCTCCGCCGCCTCTGGGGTCATCGTCATCAGCGCCAACGCCTGGATGAACACGCCCGCCGGTTTCACCATTGCGAACGGAATCCTGGTCGACGTGCACCCTTTGCAAGCATTTGCCAACCCGGCCTGGGCTCATGAGGCGGTCCACGGCACCCTTGCCGCGTATGTGGCCACCGGCTTTGCCATTGCCGGGGTGTCAGCATCGGCCCTGCTGCGCGGCCGCGACCGCGAGGCCAACAAGCTCGCCCTGACGCTCTCGCTCGCGGTTGCCTCCGTATGCCTCCCGCTCATGCTGATCTCGGGGGACTGGGCCGCCACGACGCTTGCCGTTCAGCAGAAACCCAAGCTGGCGGCCATGGAAGCCCTTTTTACCACGACCAGGGGAGCGCCGCTGGTCATCGCCGGCTGGCCGGACCCTGCTTCGGGCAAGGTGCTGTACGGGATTGAGATTCCCAGGATGTTGAGTTTTTTGGCTCACCGGGATCTTGACGCCATCGTCGAGGGGTTGGACGCTTTCCCCCCCGGCAACTCCCCTGACCCTCGAATCGTCCACCCTTTCTTTGATCTGATGGTGGGTTCTTCCTTTATCATGATCGGGGCAGCCGCCTGGTTCTGGTGGCTCCGATGGCGATGCCGGGAGGTACCACAGGGCAAATGGCTGCTTCGGACGCTCCTGTTCGCATCCCCGTTCGGTATGATCGCCCTGGAAAGCGGGTGGCTCGTCACCGAATTCGGCCGCCAGCCGTGGATTGCCCAGGGCCACATGCGCGTGGCTGATGGGGTAACGACCCAGACCGGCATCGGGCTCGTGCTGTTCATCTTCCTTATTGTCTACCTGGCGCTTACCGCCGGCCTCCTGTGGCTGTTGCTCCGGCCGCCTTCAGCGGGAACCGGGATGGAAACGAAGCAGGAGGTTCCGCATGTGGGCACTTGAGAACCTTGCCGGCGGGGCAGTCCTTCTCGGACTGGTCATGTATGCTGTGTTCGGCGGCGCCGACTTCGGTGGAGGCATCTGGACCGCCCTGGCCTCCGGCCCCCGTGCCGCGGAGCAGCGTGAGAGCCTTTTTCACGCCATAGGACCGGTCTGGGAGACGAACCACGTCTGGCTCATCTTCGTGGTGGTGACCTTGTTCACCTGCTTCCCCAAGGGGTTTGGCGCCCTGTTTACCGTCCTTTTGGTTCCCCTCGTGATCGCCCTGATCGGTATCAACTTCCGGGGGGCAGCCTTTGCCTTCCGCCACTTCGGCGGCCAGACGGGAAGGCACATCCCCTTCATGGCCGAAGTATTCACGATATCGAGCATACTCACCCCCTTTGCCATGGGGGTGGCGGTGACTGCATCCGTAACCGGAAGGATCGTCTTGGTGGATGGTCAGGCAAAGGCCGAGCCGTGGTTTTGGCTGAGTCCGTTTACCTTGTTGGGAGGGGTGATTGGAATGGGCATCTGCGCCTATCTGGCGCCGATCTACATGACAGTTCGCACGGACGGGGAGTTGCAGGGGGATTTCAGAGTACGGGGGATCATCGCCGGTCTGGCGCTCGGCATCCTGACCGCCGTGGAGATACCGGTTGCAATGATGGAGGTTCCCCTCTTTGCCGGCCGCCTTCTTGCTCACCCTGTGGTGTATGTCGTTGTCCTGGCCGCGATCTTCGGTATCGCGACTCAGATACTACTCTGGAAGTTGCGGTTCTTCTGCGCCCAGATATGTGCTGCCGGGACCGTCAGCCTGACGCTTGCCGGTTTCGTTGCAGCCATATATCCGGACTTTCTGGTTGGGCAGCTCACCCTGGCAGGGGCGGCGGCACCCCACGTCACGCTTATCGCTTATTTCGCCATCCTTGCGGTCGGCACCATCAACCTCGTGCCATCGCTGCTGCTCCTCTACCGGACGTTTGGCGGGGAGTCGGATGCTGAACTGTCCTGAGTCGGACAGGGCATTACACAGCCGCCCCGGCTCGCTTCCAACGCCGGTGCACCCAATACCACTGGGTCGGATGGGATACCACGAAATCTTCCACATAGCGCGACAGGGCCTGGGTGTCTTCTCTGATCCCCTCGTCGCTCATGTCGCCGCTGAAAAGGTGTTCGGGGTAGAAGGCAAGCACATGCCGCTCTCCCTCACGGTGGAGAAAGACAGGAACTAGCGGTACACCGCTCTTCCTGGCAATGATTACCGGCGCCTTGGATCCCCAGGCCTTTCGCCCAAGAACGTCGATCAGGTAACCCTCCTCGGGGAAAACAGCCTGGTCAGCGAGGATGCCGACCATCCTCCGGTTCTTCAGTGCCGCAAGGATCCCTCTCAACGCTCCCTGCTTGTAGATCAGCCGGCTATTATAGCGCGAGCGCATCCGCTCTACCATCCTGTTGAGAAAGGGGTTGTTCTGGCGGCGGGCAACCCCGGAAACTTCGTTGCCGAAGAGACTGCTGAGAGTCAGTGACATGAGTTCCCAGTTGCCGCAGTGGCCGCTAAGAAAGATCAGGCCCTTTCCCTTCGCCCTTGCTGCCTCGTAGTTTGCCCAACCTTGTATCTCGATGTTTTTGATGACCTCTTCGCCCCTGCCGTGGTACAGCCGGCAGACCTCCACCAACGATATGCCAAGGTTTTTAAACGTTTCCCTGGCAAGCCCCGCTGCGTCTTCAATTTTAGAATCCCAGTGCTTGTGGGCCTTCATGAACGGAAGAGAAAGAGTAATGTTATCGATGATGATGCCACGCCGTTTGGGGACAATATGGGGGATCAGGAGTCCCGCCATCGCTCCAAGGCGGTAGGCCATGGAGGCGGGTATAAGAGCTGCTAACAGGGTGAGGCAATATATGACAGATGTCTGAAGTGCCCAAAAGATATATTTCAAGGTTTAGCGACGCCTTCCGGCGTACCCCGGTCCCAATCCTTCGAAACGACAGCCCCTGCAATGAAAGCGATGCGCATACGGTTTTCCTCAACTTTGTTATGTCTTCACCATACACTATCCGTTTATAAATAGGTTTTTTATCTTGCTTAAATTGGAAACCCCGTTTCATTTTTATTGCCTAGGCAGGAAGGTTAGGGGAGGGGAAATCATTCCGCATTACCGGAATGCATATTTTTCGTTTATACTGGACAGGCATTTAGCCTGACTTCAAACCGCGAATACCAGAGAAAGTACGGATTATCATGGAGAATTTTGTATTGATCGGGGCTTTTGTCCTGTTGGGTATGCTGTTCCGCCGTCTCAAGGCCTTTCCTAAGGATTCGGCCCAGGTCCTCAACATGTTTGCCCTTTATGTCTCGCTGCCCGCGCTGATCCTCCTCAAAGTGCCGCAGATCGTCTTCTCCCGCGAGGTCGTGGTCGCAGCCGTGATCCCTTGGGGTATGCTAGTCTTTTCCGCGGCCCTGGTTTTCCTTGCGGCGCGGCTCTGGCGGTGGGATCGCTCAACCACCGGCGTGCTGCTGCTGGTGGTTCCGCTGGGCAACACCTCTTTCCTTGGAATACCCATGATCCAGACCTTCTTCGGGGCGGCAGGACTTCCTTATCTCATCATCTATGACCAACTTGGCAGCATGATGATCATGGGGACCTACGGCTCATTCGTCCTTGCCCTGTACGGCAGGGAGAGTTCGCTGGGCCTCTCGGCCGTGGCCCGCAAGATGTTGTTGTTTCCCCCGACCATCGCCCTCATGGTCGGACTAGCTGCCCGTTCCTGGCCCTATCCGGAAAAACTGGCCCAGGCGCTACAAAATATAGCCACGACCCTGGTTCCGATAGTCATGACCGCCATCGGCTTGCAACTTCGCCTGCGGGTATCGCCCAAGGTAGCGGCGCCCCTCGGGTTTGGGCTGGCGATCAAGCTCCTCGTCGCCCCCTTGTCTGCGTTGCTTATCTGTCGCCTGACCGGACTGGGTGGCATGGCGGTCGATGTTTCGGTCCTGGAAGCAGGCATGCCCCCCATGGTCACCGCCGGTGCCCTGGCGGTCATTGCCGGGTTGGATGCCGACCTGTCAGCGGCCCTGATCGGCTTTGGCATTGTCCTCTCGTTCGGCACCCTGCCGGCCATATTCTGGCTGGTGAAGATGGCGCCGCACCTGCAATAAAAAAGGCACTCACGTAAAATGTGTAAGTGCCTTTTTATGGAACACAAGACAATGACAATAACAACCTGCAAAAGAATCCAAATTATTTTTTTACTTCTTGTTCTTGTTGGCGGCTTCAGCAGCCAGTTTTAATTCAATGTTTACCTGATCGAGCAGTTCTTTCGCTTTCTGGGCATGGCCATCCATATCCCATTCATTGGCCTTCTGTGCCGCAACAATCTTGTCATAGGCGTTACGACTTAATCTCTGGGCTGCGGCGATATTTGGATGCCTCTTCTGGCTTACGTTCAACACCGGTTCTTCGGCAAAAGCCATACTTCCGGATAACATCAGAAGGCCGGTTAGTGCAAAAACAATGATCTTTTTCATGGAATCTCCTTTAACGCTGGATTTATTGGACCATTTAACACGATACGAAAAAGAGACTGTCGGTTCCCCGATAGTCTCTTTTTAATGATAAATTCTCGCTTATCTGATTGACAAAAGCGGTGTCAACAGCGCATTGGCCAGAGTGAGGTCCAGATGGGTCTGCGTATCGCTGGTGACGAAGCCGTTTCCCCAGCCAAGAGCCGTTACGCCGTAGAAATCACCTGCAGAGCCGGACGGCACATTGATGCTGGGAGCGTTGCCGCCATTTTTCAGCATGACGCTGGTCATGTCGCAACTGTCGATGATCAAGCCACCCTCGGTGACAAATACAAAGCCTGTTACCTGCCCGGTTCTCCTTGTTGAAACCGTCGCGGTTATGGATCCCATTGTTGCAGAGGTTGGGGGCGCCACGGTAATCAGTCCGTTGGGGGCGGCGATTGCCGGTGTAACAGTTGTTGGTGCCCCATTTGTGTAGCGGTCAGCCACGGCGATCGCGGTGAACCTGCCCTGGTTTGAGGTGTACTGGGTGAACGCTACGTTGCCGCCGTTGAAGGTCGTCACCTGGAAAGGACTCTTGGAGAGCGGGAACGGTTTTGGCATCAAGCCGGTGTAAGGATCAAGGTGGATGTAGCGCACCTCATAGGGGATCGGGTCTTCCGCGATGGTCTGGTAGAAGTTGATCCATGAGCCGGTCGGGTGCATCGGACTGCTGAGCTGGACCGTATAGTCGTTGCCGGCCGTCATGGGGATGGTTCCCAGGTTGACGCCAGTGCCGACGGTCGTTCCTTTATGGACCTTCACGCCTTTGACCACGGCGGTTTGAACTCCGATTCCGCGCAGGAGGATATCGTATGCAGCGGTAGTGTTGTTGCCGAACACGGGGATCGGATATAATTTGAATGTTCCGTCCGTTTTTGACAGGTTGGTGGTAAGACGCCGCGTTACGCGGTAGGAAGCACCTTTTGGTACGTACTCGGCCTTCACGATAAAACGTGATGTTGAAAGATTCGGGAATCCTATGATCCCGGTGACTGCTCCGACGCTGTTCATGTCGAAGAACGACAGGCGCGGTTTCATAATGTACTCTCTGGCGCCATTGGGGAATGTGACAACAATATCATCAGACAGGTTGAAGTCCAGGGCCAGGTTGATGTTGGCCGCGCCGTCAGATACGATAGACGAATCCGGGAGGACCTTGATGCCCTCGCCGGCGGTCGGGATGCGCAGGATGTATTCGTTTGTATCGTTGGGCAATACCACTTCGTTATTGTAGGTTAACCCGGTTATGCTCCCGACGTACGCGCCTTCGCTAGGAGCCAGAAATATCCGGATCTGATTGTACGAGCCCTGCGGGATGTTGAGGCCATTGAACAGCGGATTGCCGCCGGGGCCGCTGTACATGGTGCCATTCGCCAGGGTGACCAGATCGATGGTCACCGGTGTCGGCAGGCGGTAGACCTGCCAGCCGGCCAGTTTGCTGGTGCTGTAGTTGGCAAAGCTGGCATTGGCATCGGTGTGGAAGGCCAATTGGGTCACCGTCACATAGACGTGGGCGAAATCGGTGGTCGGGGCATCGGTGACATTGAGGCTGGCGGTTGATGGATTGGCGTTTGTTGTGGAGTTGCTGCCGCCACAACCGGATATCAAAGTAGTCAGTAAGATAACGGCAACAAAAACAGATAGAAAATGAATTCGCCTTATCATTAGAGCCCTCCTTGAATTTTGACTAATGGTAAACTTTAGACGATTCATCTCTTTCAATGGTTACACCAAATTTTGATTTTTCCTTGTCAGCAAAACAAGGTTTGCATGGGATTGTGCACCCGGGACATCTCTTGAGATGAAAGCCTCCGGCAAAATCAACGCACTGCCAGTGAGTATCCGGTGTTTCCCTTGGGAATGTCATATGCGCCAAAGTCACAGCTGTAAAGACTCCATGCCTCGCCGGAATAGGCGGCGTTGGTAGTAGAAGTCCAATAAAATTGGGATGAAATAAAGTTGTTGAATATCGCTGGCTGGGAACTGACGCCGGCCATGCCGCTGACGAATGTCTCATTAAAATAGTCGCCAGGATTATTTTGCATCCGGTCGGCTAAGCTGAGCATTTCTTTCCGGTTTGGCATTCTCCAACTGCCGGCTGATGAGCCATCGGTCAGGCCGCACTGACCGCTTGCAAGCGAGTTGACTGCGCCTACGGCGCCTGACCACGTGTCATTTATGCAATCGGCTTTTTTAAGCCAGACCAGGCCGGTTAACGAGTCGGTCACCGTCCCGTTTCCATTGTCGATCATGCGCGGAGCAGGTAGCGGCACGCCGCTTTCTATGCTCCCGTCGTCGCCGTTTGCAAAGAAGGCGTACATGCCCGTTGCCTGCAGCTTGACCGCTCCACCGCCGGAGCCCTTTACAGCCCAAACGGCATTGTTCGACGTCGCCATGACATTGCTGACATTGTCATTCATATACCGCCCATCGCTAAAACGTATGGCCCATGCGTTCGTAGTGCCTTCCTCTCCGCCGAAATAAGCGGTTGAAGACCAGTAAATGCCGTTTGATACATTGGTGAACGGGCTGCCGCCAGTTACTGCCGGATTGCTGGCAGAGGCATCCACCATGCTCTCCAGTTCGACGATGTTGGGCAAACGCCATTGGCCGGCCGTGGAGCCGTCTGTCAGGCCGCATGCGCCGTTTGCCAGTTGATTTACGTCAGACAAGGCGCCGGCCCATATCGTGGGGGTGAAACAGCCGGCATTTTTCAACCAGATGAGGCCGGTTAAATTATCGGTGACGGTTCCGTCCTGGTTATCGACATATCGCGTATTGGGCCATGCAACGCCTTCTTTCAGCGAAGCATCATCGCCACTGACATAACTGGTTGTCTGGCCAGTGGCGGCAAGGCTCACCAACGGATTGCTGCCGTTGTAGGCATTGAAATCCGCACCGCTAACCGAGTTGTTTTTTAGCGAATTGAAGTTGATGACGTTAAACATGATAGGCGAACCGCCATTTGGGTTGCTAAACACGCCGTTGAAACCTGCCCTGATGGCATTGGCGCCTGTATTCACATACCAGGTCTGCGGCGCGGGATCCCACAGGTAATTGGCCCGGTTTCCTGTTGGATTTGAAGCCAGGTAAGGGTTGAACGCGTATCCTGGTTTGGTTGCGACAAAAGAAAAATTCGGCGTGGCATCCCAACCCGTCGGCAGGCCGGGAATGCTGTAGTTGCCTTTCGCATCGGTGGTCGCTGTCGCGAAGACGGTACTGGGATTGGAATTGTTGTTGAAGACCGTGATGGTGACGCCAGGGAGCGGTGCCCCTTGAAACAGAACGGTGCCGGATACGGTATTGGGAACCGGGCCGCCATTATCGGGGGGGGTTGTATTACCGCCTCCGCCTCCATTGCCGCAGGCAGCAAGGAACATACTGCTCAAAATCATGAGCAGAAGCCCCATCCGCGTAATGGCAATTTGCTTAGACACTCTGAACCGGCCGGAAAATACTGGAGAAATTTGGGGACGGTCAGTTTTTCGCATAATAGCACCTCTGAATGGCGTTTATGGTACGATGAGGGCGTCATAAAAAAACGCCCACTCCTTGAATCAGGAAGGGCGTCATTTGTGAACGATGCGCCCTCTTTTCGGTAGCCCGGCTATCCTCTAAATAAGGACCCGTGGCTTTGCGTCCCTGGATTACTCCAGGTTTGCTTTTTACAGAGAGGTCTATGCTGAAACTGTATTACGGATTATTCTGCAATTTGAATACCAGACAACCATTGTGCTGTATATGGCTATTGTTATTGATATATTTTTTAAATCTCAAATTGATTAACTGTTTTTTGGCACAAAGCGACGGCTGCTAGTGACAAAAATGGTCAAGCTTGTATACCCGGACCGACGAGATAGCGGGACTGGCCGAACCGGCTATTGGGTTGTCACGGTAAAGCTGGTCAAGGAGGTTAAGCTGTAAATCCCATTGGCACCATTAACGCTGATGGCTATGGGTCCGCTTGTCGCGCCTGTCGGGACGGACGTGACGATCTCGGTGGGTGTGCTGCTGGTTACGCTAGCTGCTGTGCCGTTAAAGGTCACGAGGTTATTGGCTGGGTTAGGATCGAAGTTCGTTCCAGCTATGGTCACAGTCGCGCCCACAGGGGCGCTTGCCGGCAAAAAGGCAGGGGGAGCGAGCACCGTGAAGCTGGTTTCCGACGTTGCACTGGATACTACATCAACGGTAATGCTTATCGGCCCGCTTGTCGCCCCTGTCGGGACGGTCGTTACGATCTGTGTGGGTGTGCTGCTGGTTACGACCGCGGCTGTGCCGTTAAACGTCACGACATCATTGACCGGTCCCACATCGAAGCCGGTTCCCGTTATTGTTATGGTTGTGCCGACTGTTGCGCCGACAGGCGAAAAACCGGAGATGGCGGGAGAGGGGTTGCTTCCGCATCCGGAGAGGGAAAAAAGAATACAGATCAGTGCTCCGCCAATCCTGAAATCTCTGAACATACATTGCTTCCTTCATTGTTATTTTGCAAAAATCGGGAACGAGGTTTCAACCCCTCTTTTTCGCATCATTCACTCTATCAAATTTTATTGTAAAGAATAAATGTCTTTTCCATTTTTTGTCGCCATTCAGGCCACCTTGCATGCCTTGGAGTAGGGATGAGTAAGGGCTGTCCGTAGTTCAACTGCTTGTCGGGCAGATTGAGCAAACAGTCCGCATTTCATGTGTTTGGACCTAATGCAGAGTGTTGGGTTCCGAAAAGGTTCCTTCCTCCGCTATCCGCGAACCTGATAAGTCGTACTTCCAAAATGCAGGGTCCAAACGGTGCAAATCGGTATAAAATAAAAACAGGGAAGAAAATTGACGAAAGGGGACTCTACCATGGCAACCAAAGCGGAATATAAGAAATTTGCCGCCCCGGACGAGGTTCGGACGTTCAATCACGGCAGGATAGAGTTGGTCAATATAGGGGGTGGAACCGTAGGGCGCATGACTTTGAATCCGGGCTGGCGGTGGTCAGAGGATGTCAAGCCGGTTGCCGGAACAGATTGGTGTACAGCGCCGCATTTTCAATATCTGATTTCGGGACGGGTGCACATAAAAATGGCCGATGGCAATGAATTTGATCTTGGTCCGGGAGATGTTTCGAGCCTCCCCGCCAACCATGACGCATGGGTGGTTGGGGATGAACCTGCGGTATTGGTAGACTGGTTTGGCGCTACGACTTACGCCAAACATTGAGGGTGCGCGACGTCGGGTGGCGGATCCAGCGAATGCCTGGAACGGGATGTGCATTATGCGCGGATTTCCTCTGCACAGGCTCCCCATCCCTTTGTTCGCTCCAGCGCCATGTGCCATCTGCTGCGCAACTCCTCCGCTTTGCCCGGCTCCATGGAAGGGGCAAATGTCCGCTCCGCCCGCCAGAGCCGCCCGATCTCCGCGCGATCCCGCCAGTAGCCTACCGCCAGTCCGGCCAGATAAGCTGCCCCCAGCGCCGTCGTCTCTCGAACCATCGGTCGTACTATCGGGACTCCTAAGAGGTCTGCCTGAAACTGCATGAGCAGGTCGTTCGCGGTTGCTCCGCCGTCCACCCGCAGTTCGGCAAGAGGCGCGCCGGCGTCCTCCTCCATGGCGTTAAGAAGGTCTGCGGTCTGGAAGGCGATGCTCTCCAGGGTGGCCCGGGCAATGTGTCCGGCAGTGGAGCCGCGGGTCAGCCCGAAAAGGGCGCCACGGGCGTAGGGATCCCAGTGAGGGGCGCCCAGACCCGAAAAGGCGGGGACGAGGTAGACGCCGCCGTTGTCGGGAACCGAGGCGGCCAGCGACTCGACCTCCCCGGAGGTGCGGATGATGCCGAGTCCGTCCCTTAGCCACTGCACGGCGGCGCCTGCAACGAAAACGCTTCCTTCAAGAGCGAACTCGGTCCGGCCGTCGATATTGCACGCAACGGTGCTGAGGAGGTTTTGCCCCGAGGCTACCGGCCGGTCGCCCGTGTGCATGAGCATGAAACAGCCGGTGCCGTAGGTGTTCTTGACCATGCCCGGCCGGTCGCAGAGTTGGCCGAACAGTGCCGCCTGCTGATCGCCGGCGATCCCCGAAATCGGCACGGCTGTGGCGAAGAAGCGGGCCGCTGTCACGCCGTAGAGCGCGCTGGAGGCGACGACCTCCGGCAGGACCGCGGGAGGAATTCGGAGCAGCGCCAAAAGTTCCGGATCCCACTTCCCCTCGTGAATGTTGAACAGCAGCGTGCGGGAGGCGTTGCTGGCGTCGGTCACATGACGCTCCCCACCGGTCAGGTTCCACACGAGCCATGAGTCCACCGTGCCGAAGGCAAGCTCCCCCGACTCCGCACGAGCCCGCGCACCAGGGACGTGATCGAGAATCCAGGCCAACTTGGTGCCGGCGAAATAGGAATCAAGCACAAGGCCGGTCCGGGCACGGAAGAGAGGTTCAAGCCCCTCGGTTTTAAGGCGGTCGCAATCGCCGGCGGTACGCCGGTCCTGCCAGACGATTGCATTGTGGATCGGCTTCCCCGTGCGCCGATCCCAGACAACGGTTGTTTCCCGCTGGTTGGTGATCCCTATGGCGGCGATGTCCGCGGCGGTAAGGCCGGCCCTGGCGATGGCCTCAACCGCGACGCCGAGTTGTGACGCCCAGATGTCTTCGGCATCGTGCTCAACGAGGCCGGGTTGGGGGAAAATCTGGCGGAATTCCTTCCCTGCTTCGCCGCGGACACAGCCGTCATGGTCGAATACCAGAGCGCGGGAGTTGGTCGTGCCCTGGTCCAGGGCAAGGATGAAGCTCATCGTGACCTCCGTCTTTAGCACTATTAAAATTAATAACAGATATTACTTGAATTTCCAAGGGAGGCTGACCACACTCCTGGCAAATTACTGGCATGCCATCCCATTTATGACTTCATATTTATGATTTGTAAGGTCTCTTACCCTTCCCGGAAAAAATTTATTACAAATATGATTTGAACATTGCTATTTAATTAATTATATTATGAATTCTAAAAGAGAATTACTGTGAGGGACGAAATGAGACATGTACTTCTTTTTAGTATTGTTACAATCATGATTCTGTCTAGCGGGTGTTTAGAAAAAAAACCAATAAAAATCGGATATCTCGGAAGCATTACCGGTAAGAATAGTGATCTCGGTGTTGCGGCACGTGACGCCACCATGCTTGCCATCGAACAGATCAATAGCCAAGGTGGTATCAACGATCGTAAATTGGAACTTGTTGTTCGTGACGATACCCTTGACCCCAAGGTAGCCGAACAGATGACGGGTGACCTGATCAAAGAAGGCGTTGCCGCCATAATCGGCCCGGTAGCCAGTTCAATGGCCAAGGCTGCTTTACCGGTCATTGAAAAAGCCGGGGTTGTCATGGTAAGCCCCACCTCCAGTTCCAATGAGTTGATCAAAGACGATCACTTCTTCCGCGTGATGGAACCGAACTCCAAGTTTGCCCGCCATCTGGCGGAAAGCGCCCTCAAACTCGGCATCAAGCGACTCACGGTCATCTGCGATACCAACAACCGTCCCTACACCGTGGACATCTATCAGGTATTCAGGGAAGCATTTGTCAAGGGTGGTGGGTCCATCTCCAGTGAGGTGTTATTCGACTCAACACAGAAACGAGAACTCCAGCCCTTGGTCAAGCAACTGGGACTCAAAAAAGCCGATGGTGTGATGATGCTGGCCAATAGCGTGGATTCCATTGTCATAGCACAGCAGATTCGCAAGGAAGACTTCAAGGCACCCATCCTGTCAGGAGCATGCGGGATTGCCCAGCGCGACCTGTTACAACTGGCCGGTAAATCTTCTGAAGGATTGATCTTTACCCTGCCGGTCAACAGCCAATCCAAGGCGCCTGCTTTCACTGGTTTCCGGGAATCATTCATTAAACGCTTTAACTACCCACCGACATTTGCCGCTGTTCTGGCCTATGATGCCTCGCAACTTGTTCTTACCGCTCTGAAAAAAAATGCAGACCCGAAGTCACTGCGCCAGACAATCAAGTCCATATCCACTTTTGACGGTCTTCAGGGTGTGATCAAGCTGGATCAATACGGGGACCCAGACCGCAATCTTTTCATCATACGCTACCATGATGGTCGCGAGGAAATTCTGGACAACCCGAAACCATGACCATTGGCATCAAACGCCTCTTCTTTCTAACCAGCTTTTTTTCGGCTGTCATACCCATGTTGCTGGTGGGTGTTGTCTCACTCTACCTTATCACAAATCACCTTCGTGATGAGATGGTGCGTGAAGGAATGCATTTCTCACTGGCCATTTCCACCCAGATCCGCAATTACTTGCGCGAACCGGTCAGAGTGCTCTCTCTAGAGAGAAACTACATTGAAGGGCAGCAATACAGTGATTCCAGAACTGAACGCTTTTTCGATGATGTTTTGCGCAGTCACGAATATTTTGAATCGATATATTGGCTCAATCGTTCCGGTATTGTTCAGCAGGTCAGCAGTCGTAGCAAGGCCGGCATCAACGACTTGCGCGGCATCGATTTTTCGACGCAGGACAGCTTCCGTGATGCTATAAAAAATAACCGTGCCAGTTGGTCAAATAGTCAAACACTGACATACGGGGAACCTAACATATCTCTTTGTGTACCTTGCAGGAACGGAGTCATACTTGCCAGCTTGAAGCTGGTTGACTTGTCGAGAATCATCAACGAGGCAAGTTCCAACAGCTATTACACCGCCTTTGTCGTGGAAAAGGGGGGGCGTATTATTGTCCACCCTGATTCTTCCGTGGTTACCAGACGTGAGAATATCGGTGACCTGCCGTTGATGGGTGATGAAGTGAAAAATATTGTCAGCGGCAAACTGGATTTTCAGAACATTCACTATCATGCCACTGTTGTCCCGATTCCGGAAACACAGTGGAAGCTGGTGGTAGCCAAGCGCCTGGAGCTTACTGAAAGGCCTGTTCTATATCTTGAAAATACTTTCTTTTTTGGTGTCGGCATTATGCTTGTCCTGACATCGTGCTTTGCCTTCGTCGGTAATCGTATAGTCAGTAGGCCATTCCGAAAAATAAACGAACAATCCCGCCTCGTTTCCGAGGGACGCTTCAATGAAATCGTACCGGTAGATTCAATATGCTCCGATATTGTCCTGCTTTCAGAGACTATCAATACCATGGCAGCCGAGGTTCAGAAGCGTGAGCTGATACTGCATGATCAGAACGAGGAGCTTTCACTCAGCGAAGAGATGCTGCGCGCCCAAATTGATGAGTATATCGAAACCCACGACCAATTGCTGGCAACAGAAGAGATGTTGAGGGTCCAATTGAAGGAATCAGAGAGTAACCAGAAACTCCTGAGTGAATCCTCCAACAAACTGGAAACGATGATAGATGCTTCACCACTGGCGATCATCAGCCTTGACCACTCAGGCCGGATCAGCTTCTGGAACCGGGCGGCAGCCACACTGTTTGGCTGTGCTGTGGATGACATTTGCCGCACACTGAAGCCTCTATTTCACACCGATGCAGATTATGATGTATTTCTCAATCGCCTTGTGCTTGAACGGAAGCTGTTCCTGCCCGAGCAACGGTTTCATTCGATCGAAGGCCGACCATTAGTGGCCTCCGTTGTCACAGCACCGATTTCATCAAGCACATCGGAATCTAATTTTATCATCATGCTGGAGGATATCACCAAGCGCGCCCAACTGGAGGAACAGCTTCGACATACGCAAAAGCTTGAAATCCTGGGGCAATTGGCGGGCGGAATTGCTCACGATTTTAACAATATGCTAGCTGCTATCATGTCTGCTTCAGAACTGTTGCAATTTCGATTGGCAGGCGACGAGAAGAATATAAGGATGGCTGACATCATCCATAATGCTGCTACACGCTCGGCAACACTGACTCAGGACCTACTGGCTTTCTCACGAAAAGGCAAGATAGAAAACCGTCCTGTTGACATCAATCAGATGATAGTCGTCGTTCTGGGTCTGCTGGAACGTACCGTCGATAAACGCATCAAAATTACAACCCATTTGGATGCTGAAAACTCAACCGTAATCGGCGATCCAACCCTGTTGCAGAATGCGCTGCTGAATCTAGGGGTCAACGCCCGTGATGCCATGCCGGAAGGGGGAACCCTGACTTATGCAACCTCAATGGTAGTTCTGGACAGCGCCTCTTGTAAGTATAATCAGACAGATGTTTCTCCTGGAATTTATCTGCAAGTCTCCGTATCCGATAGCGGAGTTGGTATTCCAAAGGAGATCATCAAGCGCATATACGAACCCTTTTTTACTACCAAAGAGGCCGGCAAAGGTACCGGACTTGGTCTGTCTGCGGTCTATGGCACGGTCAGGGAGCATGGCGGAGGAATAAGTGTCTACAGTGAACCGGGGCAGGGAACCGTCTTCAATATAGTTTTGCCGCTTCTCATTAACGGGAAAGAGACGGTTGAACTCAGAGAAATGGCAATTCGTGGAACAGGCGGCATTCTCCTGGTTGATGATGAGGAGTTAATCCGCAGCATGGGGCATGATTTGCTCGAAGAGCTGGGCTACACCATTTTTCTTGCCGAGGACGGCGAGCAGGCACTAGAGTTTTATAGGAAGCATAGGGATAAAATCTCGCTGGTCATTCTTGATATGATCATGCCTAAATTGGGTGGGAAGGAAACCTGTCAAAAGCTTCTAGAAAAAGACCCGAATGCGCGGGTGCTCTTCTGTTCCGGTTTCCACCGCGAAGGAACAGTCGAAGAACTAGTCAAGTACGGGGCAAAAGGTTTCATCAAGAAACCGTTCTCCATGATTGACCTCAGTCGAGCGGTCAAGAAGGCACTTGAATGAAATAATGAGGTAACCGATTGTCAGGCCTCAGTTGCTCCGTTCCGTGTGGCCCTTTCTCTATACGTTTTTAAAGCCATTTAAGGCGGACATTCCGCACACATGGATTTGAAGAGATTCGTACTAAGATAACGATCACCTCGATCAGGAATTATTACAACCACCATGCCTGACTCAAGATCACTTGCCAGCCTGAGTGCGCCGGCCATTGCCGCGCCTCCGGACATGCCGCAAAAGATCCCCTCCCGGATAGCGAGCATTCTTGCAGTCTCAAAAGCGTCGTCGTCTTCCACAACCAGTTTGCAATGATAAGCTGCAGGATCGTAAATGGGAGGAACTATGGCCTCCTTCATGTTTTTCAGTCCCTGGATCTTATGTCCCAACACCGGTTCTATCGCCACGACCCGCACCTGAGGCGCATGCTCCCTGACATAGCGCGATATCCCCATGAGCGTGCCGCTCGTACCCATGCCGGCCACAATATGTGTCACATCGCCGTCTGTCTGATTCATTATCTCAGGGGCTGTCGTCTCATAATGCGCCAATACATTGTGGGGGTTGGCATACTGGTTCGGCATATAATATTTAGCAGGATTCTCTCCCTTGATCTTGTGAGCCAGCCTGATGGCTCCGTCCGTAGCCTCGCAACCTGGGGACAGCACTATCTCGGCCCCGTAAGCCTCCAGCACGCTGCGCCGCTCCATGCTGACGCATGCCGGCATCACCAGCTTGATGCGGTAGCCACGTGCCGCAGCGATCATCGCCAGGGCAATTCCGGTATTGCCGGATGTCGGTTCCAGAATGACCTTGTCCGGCGTCAGTTCGCCACTTGCTTCCGCCGCAAGGATCATCTGACGCGCCGGCCGGTCCTTGACCGAACCGCCGGGGTTGTTTCCCTCCAATTTTGCCATGATTCTGACGGCCGGTTTTGTCGAGAGGGAACACAGTTCAACCATGGGGGTTGAGCCGATTGAATCAAGAAGACTTTGTCCATTCATATCTGCCTCGTCTCTCTGGGATGAAACTCACCATAATAAACGAATCTATTCGAGTCAAGCGGAGGAAACACTAGATAGTAGATTATTCCAGGCTGGTTTTACCGAGCCGGTCATGCAATAATATATATAAGGTAAGGGGGTGGTTAACAATGTTGTGCAAATTCGACGATGGACTGAGAGTCAACTACTGGGGACCGCTTCAGATTTCGAAAGGACAGGATGTAAATGTCTTTATCAAGGAAGCATTCATCCCTGACCACATAAAAGGCGATCTGGAGACGGCCCTCTTCAAAAACAGTTGCAGCGACATGAGAACTGTTGCGGAAACGGTTACCAAGACCTACGGGCAACGGGCTTGCATCCATGAAAAGGAATAATTTCAGCAGAAGACAACGCTACCAGCATCAACCCTTGCGGCCACGACCTGCCAGAGGGTAGCAGCAGAGAGTGAAGAGATTATTTTTTGATGGTATGGCTGCCCCTATCAGTGAGGGTAGCCATACCATTTTTCTGTTTTGGTCGTTTTGGCTCGCGGGATACCAACCTGTTGCCAAGTCGGTATCCCGCGAGCCTTTGGATTAATGCTGTTTTGGCGACTTCTTGGTACCCATTCCGGGCAATTCGTGCACGTCGAGGTGGCAGTCAAGGCACCTCGGGAATTTCTTCAGGATCCCGGCCGGATGAACGTTCTTGTGGCACTCGGCGCATTGCGGAACGTAGCCGTGTTTGTCATGGTGGCACTGTGCGCAAAGTACCTTGGCGTGTTTGCTCGGGGATGCCTGCCACTTGGCGTAGATCTTGGTATGACAGGAACCGCAGGTTCTTGCCGGCTCATTTGCCTGGTAAGTGACCATCTTCGGTTTGTGGACCGAGTGACATACTTTGCAGGTTGTGTATTCCTGGCCTTGATAATGCGGCTTGTGGCACATGGAACAAGAGGGTTTGAAACCGTGCGAGGTGTGGCATTTCGCGCACCCAAGCAGGGAATGCTTGCTGGGAAATTTCACAAGGTCAGCCTTTGGCTTGGCATGGCAGGTCGCGCAGGTGTTGGCGAGCCTGCTGGTCATGGCGACCTTGCGAGGCGTGTGCGGGTTGGTGTGGCATGAGTCGCAGTCCTTGTTGGCCGGCCCGTGGATATAGGTATGGCACGACGAACACTTCGGCATCAGCTCTGCATAATTGCCTTTCTTTGCATTATAGGCGTGGAAGACCTTATGACACCCTTGGCAGTCGAATCTATGAAGGCCGCCGTTCTCCTTCAAAGAGCCGAACTGGCCGACGTGGCACTGGGCGCATTGGGTGGGTGTAAGCGCCTGCGGTGTCTCGCTGTAGAGATCGGACCTGACTGGTATATCTACCGTAGCAAATTTAGCCGCAAACGCGACGGAAATAGCCATAAGCGATATCAGCAGGGCACCTAACGCAATCTTTGCCAACTTCCTTGAAACAGCTTTTTTCATACTTCCTCTCCTCCTATGCATGTGTATTGCCAAAACTGACTAAGGCTCCTGGATGCTTGCTTCACCCGAGCCACACCAGATTCAGATTAAACCCGCTATTGCTTATTTTGAGTATGCTTGCCCCGCCGGTCGCCGGAACGGATTTTTGTTTCAATTTATCATGTTCTGTTTACATGACAATTTACATGACAATCAAGAAAAAAAAGTACCCTTTCGCCTGATGTGCGCGGAAGAGCTCTTTTTTATTGATGCCCTAGTTGAAATCGGACCCAATGAACTGCCGATTTAGAGTCGTCAGCTCTGTCAACTGAGCTTTTTTACCTGGAAACCCGGGTGAGAAACTCATCCGGCAACAAAGTTGCATCAAGGTATATTCCCAATACAGGAGGAATGCCATGGAGCCACTTGACAAGGATACAGCCGCTAAACTTTTTACTCATTATCGCAAGAACCGCGACGGCATCAGAAAAAAACCGGAAATGGCATCGATCTGCTTGATCTGCGGCTCTATCCATGTCATTCCCAAAAGCGGGGATGATCATATGCTGGTCTGTTGCAATTGCGGCTTTGCCTTTTGTCGTTATGAATGCGAGGCTTGCGGTGAAACCGTCGATGGGCGTGATTCGCAAAACCCGGGGTGTCGATTGTGCGGATGGCGAATCTGCACCTGCGGGGTATGCGGCTGTCCACCTGCAGACAATGTTGCGTGAAAGAATGACTTCCCCCTGGCTTTCCTGCCGGAAAAATGACCGTCGTTGGTAAAAAAACAGGCATCGCAGCCATAAGATGAGAAACGATTGGTGCCAAGCGGAAACCAGATAACATTCAAGTGTGCTTTTAATTCTGCTCCTGATCGTATAAGATTAAATTTTATCGCAGTCTCGGCTGGTTGCAGAACGGTTAAAATGATCATGAAGTTGCTGCCACTTAATGCAAGAAGATACTGGATCTTCGATCTGGACGGTACGTTGACTGTTCCGGTTCATGACTTCGAGTTTATCCGAAGAGAGCTGGATATACCCGTCTCTGCCGATATCCTCGGCCATCTTGATGCCTTGTCGAATGCAGAAGCCGAGAAACGGTATTCCCGCCTGCAGGAAATAGAATGGGAATTGGCATGCCATGCCGTTCCGGCACAAGGGGCAGTGGAGGCAATCGCCGGACTTCATCAGTCGGGCGCAATACTGGGAATACTCACCAGAAACGACAAGGCCATTGCCCTTAAAACCCTCGAAACAATCGGCATGATGCCGTTTTTTTCCGAAAGCAATGTGCTGGGCCGCCGCGAAGCCCCACCCAAACCTGATCCCGCAGGAATACATCTACTCTTGTCCGGTTGGAAAGCCGAACCATCGGAAGCGGTCATGGTAGGCGACTACCTCTTTGACTTGCAGGCCGGCAGGACAGCCGGTACAGCAACTGTTCACGTGTGGCGCCCCGATGGCAAAACATGGCCGCAATTTACCGATATTTCCGTAACAAGTCTTGCCGATCCATCGGTACATTTCGGGTAAAAATCCAAAAACGCCAACAGAAAACAGCCCATGATGCCTCGATACGTCGAACCGCTCTTCCGACCTCCAAGCGAAGCCAGTAGCCTGATCTTCCAGATCACGCTCGGTTGCTCCCAGAACACTTGCACCTTTTGTGGCATGTACAAGGGCAAGCAGTTCAGCATCCGACCCGTTGCAGAAATTATTGAAGAGATCACCGGCCTCCCGGAACGCTATAAGCCTGCCATCGAGCGGGTCTTTCTGGCTGACGGCGACGCCTTGGTCTATCCCTTTGACGGCCTTTTGGAAATCCTGGATGCACTGAAGGCCTCGTTCCCGCAGCTGACCAGAGTCGGGGCCTATGCCTCACCTAACAGCCTGGCTGACAAAGATCCGGAACAATTGCGACAGCTCCGCAATCGGAAGCTTCGCATCCTTTATCTAGGTCTTGAATCAGGGGATGACGAGACCCTGGCCGTTATCAACAAGAGGTTCACATCCGACGAGATTGCGCAACAGGCTATTAAGGCGCGGGAGGCGGGGATCAAGCTGTCTGTGACTGCAATACTGGGCCTTGCAGGAAGGAAGAGAAGCCTGTACCATGCGTATGCTACCGCTGGATGGGTTAACAGGGTCAACCCGGAATTCTTTTCTTTGCTGACACTATTTCACCGACACAATGATGACTTTGTGCGTTCTCTTGACCAGTGCACCCATAGAGATCTGATGCTGGAGGCTCGTGAGATGCTGCTGCATCTTGCCCCGGCCAAGACAATCCTTCGCTCCAATCACGTCTCCAATTTTCTCAATCTTGCCGGCAGCTACCCCAAGGATCGGGAGCGGCTGCTCGCGGATATTGATACAGCAATGGAGCAGGCACAGCGTATTCCCGGCTTTCTGGATTCAGTGCCGAAGTATGCGGAGGAATACTATTAATGGCTTGGAACAATTGATGGACTTGGTTGAAGGTACCTGTATGCGGCCTCGTTCTGATGTACGAAACTTTTGTACCAGGGGATAGGCATGATAAACACTTCATACGACGGCAAAGCATCCCCGGAAAACACTTTGATGCTTCGCATCGCCAAGCTGATCCCGATTTTTTACTGGCTTCCCAGGTATCAGGCTGCATGGCTCTGGCCTGATATGACGGCAGGGTTTACACTTGCTGCCTGCGCCGTTCCGTTGGCGGTGGCCTACTCATCACTGGCATCCTTGCCGCCTCAGGCAGGTTTGTATTGTTGCGTTTTCAGCGGCATGGCTTATGCCGTCTTTACCACATCCAGACATCTGGCAATCGGTCCGACAACTGCTATTTCAGTCATGGTTGCAAGTGTACTGGGGACATTGGCAGGGGGAGATGCGCCCCTTTATGCTGCAATGGCAGCCATGACGGCCGCACTTGTCTCTGCAATCTGTATTTTTGCGTGGATAATGCGGTTGAGTTCTTTTGTAAACTTCATATCAGAGTCTATTCTGCTCGGTTTCAAAGCCGGGGTTGCATTGAGTATTGCCACCATGCAGCTTCCAAAGCTGTTAGGCGTCGACGGTGGAGGCGGTAATTTCTTTCAGAATTTTTATAATACTGTGCGACAGTTGGGCAATACAAACCTTACGGCACTTATCATAGGCGTCGGCTCTCTCATACTGATTCTGGTCGGAGAACATTTTTTCCCGAGACGTCCTGTAGCATTGGCCGTTGTTGTGATCGCTATTGGCGCTGTGTCGATGTTCGGACACACGGAGCAAGGGGTGCGTGTCATCGGGTTTATACCAGCAGGATTGCCGGCATTTGGAGTGCCTGCCGTCAGCTATAAACAAATCGATGGATTACTGGAACTTGCTTTTGCCTGTTTCCTGCTCTCGTACGTAGAGAGTATGGCGGCAGCCCGGACATTTGCCTCTAAAAACCATTATTCCATTGATCCTCGCCAGGAGCTTTTGGGATTGGGTGCGGCAAATTTGGTCACAGCACTCGGACATGGGTATCCTGTTGCCGGAGGCATGTCTCAGTCTGCGGTCAATGAAAAAGCCGGTGCACGTACTCCCCTATCACTTATCGTCGCATCAATCACCATTATGGCCGTGCTGTTTTTCTTGACCGGACTAATGAGCAACCTGCCGCAAAGCGTGCTGGCGGCAATCGTCATAGTGTCCGTTGCGGGTTTTATAAGGTTGGATGAATTCAAGCGATTATGGGGCATCAGCCGACTTGAATTCAATGTGGCTCTTGTCGCTTTTGTTGGAGTACTTCTGTTCGGCATTCTCAAAGGGGTCACGATTTCGGCGATTACTTCAATCCTCTTTCTCCTGCGCATGATGGCCAATCCCCATGTGGCCGTTCTGGGGCGTATACCGGGAACGATACGTTTCAGCGACATAGCTCGCCATACCAACAATGAACTCTTTCCGGGACTGTATCTGTTTCGTGTTGAAGCTCCACTTCTTTATTTTAATGTGGATAACATCAGTGCCACCGTAATGAATGGAATCCACGGGGAGGCTGTACCCGTCAAGCTGGCAGTCTGCGATCTTTCCACATCTCCATACATTGACGCGGCAGGTACCAAGATGCTGGCCAGACTTGAAGATGAACTGGAACGTGAAAATATCAGGTTCAGGGTTGTTGAAGCTCATGCAGAAGTCAGGTCTATATTGAGGGCTACCGGCATCAGCGAATTGCTTGGCGGTGTTAGCCGCTATACCGCACTTGCCGATCTTGTTGAAGACTTCGAACGAGAAGCGGGTCGCAGCAAGATGGCTCCGGATTTTGTCCTAAAGGCTCCCACAGCACTGGACTTGCCCTATGCCGGGTAAGTCTCTCTTCTTCGGCTATATTCAGGTATGCTTTCAGTTCGTCAGATAACCGTACAACATCAAGATTGAATGTCTTTTAGGTGCGTTTACGCGAAGCCTAAGAAATATTATCTTGGCATGCTGCGGCAAAATAAAGAAGAGCCTGGCCGGATTAAGCCAAGCTCTTCTTTGTTTTTTTGCGTCCAAGATGCTCACTCTGTTTGTCAACTTGCTGGCATGATTCGCAGTCGCTTATGATCTGAGGACCCTTCTAAAGGGTCTGCCTTTGGGTTAACCTTGATACATACAATTTACTCCGATCCAATCAAAAACAAGCTTTTTTCAAGGACTGGTTTCCTTAGCAATTTACTCAGTTATTAGAGCAAACTTAAACTAATCTATTTTCGGTCTTGACAACCGGCAGTACATTAGATAGCTTTCATCCAGAAAAATCCGGATGACAAGGCTCCGAAAGGTGATGCCTGCCGGAGATCGGCACCGCATGGCGAAAAACCTTTCCGGCCGTAAAAACCAGCGTTGGAAAATCTGCAAATAACAAAACATCGACGTAGGAGAAATTTTAATGACTGAAATCGGAAATAAATTTCCTGTGAAGATAGATATTGATAATGATGAACCAGGAGGGGATCTGATTCAGGATATTTTGACAGAAAAGGCTACGCTGCCCTCACCACCCCTCATTTGCATTAAAATACTCGATTTGGTCCGTAGAGATGATTTTACATTCCAGGAGCTTGCCCAAATTATCGGTGCTGATTCATCTTTGACCGCCAAGCTTTTGAAGGTTGCCAATACCCCCCATTACAATCGTTGCGGCCAAGTCAGCAGTGTCGAGAAGGCAGTTGCCATTCTTGGGGTAAATTTAGTCAAGATAATCGCTCTCTCGTTCGTCATTTACAGCGAATTTCAGACAGAGGGAAGCGACTCTTTCGACATCGATCTCTTCTGGCGCAAATCCCTGACATCTGCCGTAGCTGCCGAACAGATCGCTCTGTCGGCAACAGGTTCATGCAATGACCATTTCCTGATAGCCTTGCTGCAGGACATAGGAATTCTAATCATGCACAACTGGCGGCCGGATGCTTATCAACAGATCTGCAAAGGCGCTCTGGATGGCCATACGTCTCTGCATCAATTGGAAATTGATCATTTCGGTTTTGACCACCAGATGTTGGGTGCGGAATTGTTCAAGAGTTGGAACTTCCCGGAAGAGCTCTATCAACCTATCCGTTATCATCATTCCAGCGACACCGGCCCTGATCAGTATCGCAATGTCATCGATATCCTCGATGTCGCAAATCTCCTCTCGTCCTTTTATAACGAAAATAACGACGTTGATAAATTCCGGCGCTCCAGGGAGATGTTATCGACAAAGTTCGGCACCGATGAAAGTGCCGCCGACACCTTGATCGAGGCCATTGCCCATAAGAGTAATGAGATGTTTTCAGCTTTTGAGATAAGCGGTGAAGACATGAAACCGCTTTCCCAGATTCTGCAAAACGCGAATGAAGAACTAAGCAGCTTATATCATTCCTATGAGATAATGATGCTTGAATTGAAACAGGCAAAAAAGAAGGCCGATCTCTTGGCCAAGGAACTCCATGAGTCTAATGAGCGGTATCGGGATTTGATATATAAGGATGCCCTGACTCAAGTTTACAATTATCGTTTTTTTCAAGAGGCTCTGAGTTCTGAAATTGAGAGAGCCAGGATGTACGGCCGGGAGTTCTCGCTTGTCCTTTTCGACCTCGACCAGTTCAAGAAAATAAACGACACCCACGGCCATCTTGTAGGCAGCCAGGTTCTAGTCAATATCAGCGGCCTGGTACAGAAAAACGTCCGCGGTACCGATATATTCGCCCGCTTGGGTGGAGACGAGTTTGGCATCATTCTGCCGGAAACCGATATTTCCAGCGCCAGTTTAGTAGCCGAACAGATCCGGCGCATTGTTGAAGGTTCAAAAAAGCATGCCCCGGTGACCATCAGCGCAGGTTTAACGAGTTATTGTGCCGACAAAGGGGATTGGGATAAATCAGTGCTCTTTACTAAAGCGGACGAAGCCCTGTACTTGGCAAAGAATAATGGCAAGAATCGAGTCTGCATTGTGTAAACCGGCTTTTTAAGAAGGATGGGGAATCAAGTGATTTTATATCTTCCCGGTCGCCGGTTGAAACTTGGCAACCAGGTTGGCCCGTCTGGAAGCTTATAGAATAAGTTCTTTATTGTGTCTAACGGGAAGGTGGGGGGAGGGTTTTAAGGGCAGAGGAACGGAAAACCTGGTAAGTATCCTACGGCCAGCCTTCACGTAGGATGCTCAACCGCCTCCTGCCGAAGCGGCAACAGCACCATAAAGGTCGCACCCTCGCCGGCGCGGCTCTCAAACCGTATATCACCCCCATGATCCCTGACGATGCCGTACGAAACCGCAAGCCCCAGCCCCGTGCCGCGCGCCTTGGTGCTGAAGAAAGGGGTGAAGAGCCGCTCCTTGTCCTTGTCAGGGATGCCGCAACCGCTGTCCTGCACCGTCACCATCACCTGCTGGTCACTCTGGTCCGGCTCGGTTCTTACCATCAGATCCCCACCCTCGGGCATGGCCTGGAGGCCGTTAATGATCAGGTTGGTAAAGACCTGCCGCAACTGGTCCCTGTCCCCGCCGATCTCCAAGTCCCCTTTCCGATAATCCCTCATCACCCGGTAGCAGTCCAGGGAGATCTGGTGGCCGATCTTATTGAGGATGGCATCGAGCATCTTTCCCAGGGAAAAGGTTGAAACACGCTTCATGCCGTTACGCGAAAAGACCCGCAGGTTGTTGACGATGCGCTCGATGCGGATAGCTTCTTCAACGATGGCGTCGGCCTCTTCTCGGTTTTCGCTCTCTTTCGGCAGGGAGCTTTGCAGAAGCTCGGCATTGCCGCGGATCACCGCCAGGGGGTTATTGATCTCGTGTGCCACACCGGCCGCCAGCAGGCCCAGCCCGGCCAGCCGCTCGGCCCTGTACAGTTCCTTCTGGGTTGCCAGCAGTTGTGAAGTCTTCTCCTCCAGATCCCTGGTGCGTTGTTGCCGTTCTTCCACAGCGCGCTTCCAGTCTGTAATATCGCGAACCGATTCAATGGCGCCAACGCGATTGCCCTCACGATCAAACAATGGTGATGCCGTAATCCATATCTGGAGGCCGTCTTCTCCATGGAATCGGGGCAGAAAGGTTTCCGCAAACAGTACGTTACCCTTTCGTTCTATGTTCTGATAACGATTGCTGAACTGGGAGGTATCATCATCTATGAAGTCTATGAGTGCTTTCTGGGGTGATCCGTAAAATGGCGTGCCGTACTCGTAGTAACCTTTGCCAAGCATCTCAGTCTTGTCTACGCCTGTCATCAGCTCCATGGCATGATTCCATGCTATTACCCGTTTATCGGCATCAATGACAAAGGTGGCGTCCGGCAGAAATTCGACTATATCCTGCATTTTCTGGTGAGAAAGCATCAACTTATTCTCTGTGTGCTGAAGCTCCTCTATCATGGTCAGCAACGTCCGGGCTTCCTCGTTGATTAAAGAGCCAAGCTTGGCAATCAGTTCGTTTGGCGAGTCCTCTGGTGCCCGAACATCAAATTGGCCATGAGCGAGCTTTATCAAGGCATCGTAATGTTCGCACAGGCCGATCGCCATTTCGAGACTGTCATTGTCCATTTTTAGCATGATTTCAGCAAGTTGATTGAAGCGAGATACAAGATTCTGATTCTGCGGATTGTTGCTGTACATAGCTAAATGCGCTGTCGGGTCCCCTAGGCAAAGCTTGTCAACCATTGCCTCTATTTGATCGGAGTTCCTGGTAAAATCATCGCGTTCGCAACGCATCCGGTCTTCGCACTCGCTCATGGTTTTCCGGCAGCGCTGGAATGCATCCTTCAACCTTTGCACATCTGCTACCTTTTCAAACTCCAGGCAGTCTCCACATGCGCAAAAAAGGTCTGGAACTGCTGCATTAGGGCACTCGATATCAGGCAAAAAACGACAATTATAGTTTGCGCCATTGCTAGTCATGAACAGTGCCTTTTGGTTCAATTCAAAACAATATCTGAACGGTTCTGCGATATCCGTCTTCCGTTTTTACCATGAGGAGCGTCTTTTTCAGTCGCGTACACCACGCGCGAACATCATTCTCAAAAGTAGGACAATCTCCAATTACCTCCAAGATATCGCCAGGTTGCATGCTTGGAGACTTTACTGCGATCTTAAGTATCGGTTGCGGACATTTAAGTCCGCTTGCGTCCAGAAGATGTAGCGCCATTTTATACTCCGTTTCAGATCAGCCCAAGTCACCGATGCCAAGCCTCGAAGTCGATGAACAAGCTGTTGGCTACCTGTTTTTTATTTGCCGCGGTAACAGCAGCCGAATAAGCTTTTCGAGCACAAAAAAAACCGACCCGCACAAAGAATATACATTCTTCGGCAGCTCGGCCATCTCATCAGGTTGACGAGGTTTAAGATCCGCAGCTTTCCGTCCCTACATCACTGTAGGTTTGGCTTTATCGCTATTCACAGATGCTGTATACAAAATACAGATAATTTTAAACCTGTCAATTTTTTAATCTAAGATGATAAATTCCGGTCAATTTCTTTAAACTGCTGGATTTCGTTCTCCAGCACCCCGAATGCTGTTCGTAACCCATTCCATTGAAGAGGCGCTGCTGCTCGGCAGGAGGATGTGGTGATGTCTCCACATCCCGGACGGGTCGAGATTCCTTCTGTTCTTGCCGGTTTGATAACTGTTATTCTGATTGGCATAGCGGTCGGGAATCTGATCTTCAACCGAATTGAACAGGCCACGGTCATCAAATGGGGGATGAAGAACAGCGGGGGCAGGAACACTAGACAAGATCTTCGTTCCTGAATCGCTTTAAAAGCAATGCACCAAGAATAAGACAATAAACAAGTACATTGAAGAGTGGATAAAGAGTACCGAAACCATGGGATGATTCGGTCTCAACCAACGAGGATGCCAACTGTTGAACACCTAAGAGTTTCGGCCAGAAAACATAAACAATTTTCCACCACGTCATCTCTGACTGTGGATGGCCGGTCGGTTGCCGCAGCATCGCCTGTGCTATCTGACTCTGGCTGGCAGCAGCTATGCCGTCGGCTACAAAGCCAACAATACCGATGCCCAAAACACAAAGAAAAGCGGCAATATCGGGCATCAGGAGCGATAAAAGAAGCACAGCAATGACCACAAAGAGCAGATTTATCGAACATAGCAGCGAGCCCATAAGGAATTGCGGCATGAAAACCTTCAAACTGATGGATGTTATCAAAAAGACAATGCTATGCAAAATGAACATGAATAGTACCGATAAGCCCCAAATACCAATGATCTTTCCTAGAACATATTGCCAACGAGCTATTGGTTTAGACAATATACACGATTGCATACCCTCGTTCCGGTCGCGCCTGAATAAGCGCATCGAAAGCAAAGCCGCTATGACCATTACGCTGGCAGCAATAACGTGAAACGTTGCTTTCGATAACGTACGGACAATGGTTCCGGCATCAAGAGCTTGTCCGTTCACTATATAATTGCCATGATAACAGCCACGAACAAGAAATACGGAGATTGCGCAGATAACGAACATGACGACAAAACTTGTCTGCTGCACTTCGTCAATAAGCGTATATTTAGTAATCCTTGTGATAGGGAGAAGTGATTTTGGGGTTTCCATGTCAACCTTTCACTAGTCTTACAAACACATCTTCCAGCGTTTCACCATCTTTGACAATGTTGCGAATCGCGTCTTTCACCAAAAGCTTGCCACGATTGATTATAGCAGCGGTATCGCAGATTTTTTCAACTTCCGACAGCAGATGTGAATTCAGGAAGATGGTTATGCCTTGAGCTTTAAGCGACTCCAGGAGCTGGCGCATTTCCCTGATACCAATTGGATCTAAACCAGAGGTAGGCTCATCTAGAATTAATAACTTTGGATCGCCCATGAGTGCTGCGCCTAAACCGAACCGTTGAACCATGCCCTTGGAATATGTGCCGACCTTTGTATTCTCCCTGCCTTGCATTCCAATCCGCTCGACAATGTGACGGCATTGATCTATAGCCTCGGACCTACTTACATCCAGTAATTCGGCACAGCGTAGGAGGTATTGCCACCCTGAAAGAGATGGTGGAATATGGTGGTTTTCGGCAAGATAGCCGATTGATTGCCGGCACTCTGCCTGTGTACTTGGGATGCTGCCTAAAGATATGCTTCCCGATGTCGGCCGCGTAAAGTCGAGCAGCATCTTAACGATTGTCGTCTTCCCGGCACCATTGGGTCCAAGCAGGGCAAAATACTCGCCTTTCTTGACAGAGAAGGTGACATCATCAACAGCCGTCAGCGATTCGTATCGTTTGGTTACGTTGTTCAAATCAATCATTCAGAGGCCAACCATCCTTTTGGCGTTCTTCAGGCTTTCGGATAATCCCACATTGCCGGGGATGATGCAATAATTTCAAATGTGTCAATTGAGGCGGAGGTTGCCTGGGCTGAACCTTTTACCGTCTTATTCGGGCTTATGTGGTTCTGCTCTCTACAGGATACGCTGCTGCAACCAGACTTTTCGGGTGCGTCCCAAATTGACTAAAAATAATGTCACATATTTAATAGTCGCGGGTTCGGCCCCCCACTTGCCACTTCCCTCCCAAATGGTACTATTACTTGTACCTGTTTCAGAAAACGGATCGTAGAGTACATTAGTGTGCCGGGAGATCGGCAAATTCGTGGCCTTGGATGATGGTAACGCAGCCTTCACAGATCTGGAGGGATTATCCGGCTAAGGGGATTTATGGCGGTGCAATCGGAGATCATACACGGGGAGTTTAAGTCCCACCCCTTGGACAGCCTGGACTCGCTGACACAGGCGATGACCTGGTGGTTTGTTGACTGGCGAGGTTCTGGCCGGTTACATAAAATCATTCTCGATAACGACAGCGTTGCTCTAAACGGCCTCTCGTAAACGGGCCGTTTTCAATAGGTATTATTAAGAACGCAGTCATATTAGTCCTACCTCGAATGCAACGTTCTCCCTTTTTAAAAAGTTCCTCAAATGGCGCTTTTGACAGCTTGGCGGCTACTGGGCCAACTATGGAAACTTTTATAGGTTAATAAAGACAACAAGGAGTAAAATTATGAACGAATTAATTATTGCAGGGTTCAAGGGAGAATTAACTGCTGATGAAGTTCTTCTCGATCTTGAAAAAATGCGGCAGATACACAAAATCAACCTTGATGACGCAGTTGTAGCGATCAGAAAAAATGCCGAACCCATAAAAATAAAGCACAGCAACCTCCTCGTTATGACCGATGCTGCTATAGGTGGCCTTTTGGGTATGGTGCTTGGCGGCCCCGTCGGTCTTCTTGCTGGAACAGTGATTGGCGCAGCAGCAGGCGAGGCGGAAAATATATTAAAACAGATCGGAATCACAGATGAATTTGTCAAAGAAGTTGCAGATATATTAGAAGCGGGAAGTTCGGCAATTTTCTTACGTGTCAATAAATCTCTGTCTGATAGTGTTGTAGATGAACTGAGAAAATTCAACGGGAAATTGTTGCGCTCTTCATTATCTGTAAAGGCTGAGCAGGAACTGTTAAAGGCATTAGGGACAACAGTACCGTTGAAAGAGAAATCAATATAACCGAAGATTCAGTAAATCAACTCCATCACGGTACTTGCCTACCATTCTGTGTGGGGGTAGTATTTGATGTTTTACAAATTTGAGCCATGATCGCTACGTTATTTGGTAATGCAACTAAAACCGTATGCCACTGAATCCAACGAATCGCTGCTGGTACTATACGTGGCGATAATACTCACGCAGGGGGCCAAGACCGCCTGTAGTTCATACGAAGTCGGGGTTCGCCCGGATTCCGCTGCTCCGACAAAATGCCGGATGAATTCTCCGCCTGTCGCCGGCATCCCGACCGGGCTCAGGTCCACGAACAGCACCAGACGGTCGTTGTCATCAAAATAGATCAGATGCGGTGTACCAGGCGGGGCATAGTAGCGCTTGAAGGGAAGAAGTGCGCTGCCGAGCCGCACCGCCGTCGCAGTAACATGTTCCGCTCCCATCTCGACGCCAACCCTTTTCAGCGCCCTTCGGGCGGCTGAAGCATCCGTCTCACCCAGCTCGAATGTCCCAACCTTATTGCCATTAATGAGTCTTACCGTTACCGTTGTTGCTGCATCCAAAATTTGTGCGGCCGGCTGGGTCTTCTTTGGAAGCTCCACTGTTGCAGCCGGCAACATGCCGGCTGGCATTGGTGCCGCAGCAGCTGGGATTGGAGCAGAATCAGCAATCGGCAAGAGGGCAACACTGATCCGGCCGGCCGGGGCATGAGGCACTGCCACTTCCTCCCTGGCCACGTTGGCGCCGCCAAAGGCAATCAACGAGGCACCAATCCGTACCGGTACCACGGTCCTGGCACCAAGCAGAGCATCTGTCGTGCGGACGACTAGATAGCGTTCATTGGCGTTAGCTCTTTTGAAGTCGACTTTTCCCGAGAGTTTCTGGTCCAAACCCCCTGCTTGTTGTAGCGCCTCCACCAGCCCGGCTTGCGCAACGGTAAAATCCTCCTGCGTTGTGGCTCGCACCACCTTGAAGTCCTTGTCCAAGGTAACAAGCTGGGGAGCAAACAGATAGGCGGTCTTGAGGTAACCACCAACCAGGTAGCTGTCCACTTTCAGACGGTAGGGCGATAATGTGTCAGGGAGAACAAAGGCCCGGAAATAGCTTTTACCTGTGTCAAACTGGTATGCTGGAGTCCCCTGGCCTATATCAAATGTGCGTGGGGCTTGCCCCATCTTGAGCGGCTCGGTCGGCAGCCCAGCCAGGGATGTGCAGCATGATGGGCTTTCCCGCAACTCCCTGATAACTACGCCTTGCCGCTTGGCGCAGCCGGCAGAAAGGCCGGTAATCATTGCAAGCAGTATGGAATAGCTTATCAAGCTTATCAGACAACGAAATACCTTCATGGCATCACCTCGAGTGGACAGTAGCCGTAAGGCGCGGCAAAGTAAATCCGGGAATCGGCCTGACACCGGTGCAACCAACTGTTTTGCAATCCGGCCACGTTAAGATTTGGTGCCTCGCGACATTTGCCTTGATGCCGATGCTCTGAGGTATAAGGATTTTATGCACTCCAAAGAGGGGGGCAGGTCGTCCCCCATCCGACTGACGACGATAAAGCCTAGAAAGCAAACACCATGGCTACATTCATCGTGTTATCGTGTGACACATTTGAGTCCTGAAGCTTATATTCAAGGATGATTTTTGCATCCTGCAGTGCGGCATAAGCAAGCGACGAAATATAGCGTCTGGTGATTCCAAAGCCATTATCCTGGTATTCGTACCGGAAGGACGGAATAAAGTGCGATCCGATCAGGTACTGGCCTTCTGCGGCACATACACGGGATTTATGGGCGCCATACGGAACCGTGTTTGCCAAGTCCTGTACATTGTCGTCATTGCCGAAAGCGCTTGCCAGTTTGAAGCGATAACGCTGGTAACGGATATCTCCTTCAGCACCTAGCCGGTAGTAATGATTGGCTAATTCGTTTGCTCCGACGTTGTTGGTACCACTATAACCGTAAACGCCAAATGTTGTGGTGAGGTAATCAAAGATACTATCGCTGTCAAAACTGATCGGTGCTTCTCCGCCTTCATAATCGGTCCCTCCAAACTTCACCTGCATGCTGCCATAACCGTCGATATTATTCTGGTCCTTGCGTTTTACGGCGCCACCGGCAACAAACACACGTTTGCCAATGACAGCGTTGAATTCCATCCCGTCAGCAGCGGCATCGGTGTAAAAAGGGGAGTTGCCGACGGTGTAGAACGTGGTAGCCATTTCTGAAATTGAGGTTCTGTCAGTGCCCTTCCAGAGAGAGAGCCACGGGCGTATGCGGCCGACTTTGAAGTTTATGGGCGTATCGAACAGGTGCCGGGCTGAGACGAAGGCATCATTCAGGTCAGGCGTGTTATTGGTAGGCACATTGCCGTTCAGGCTGGCATTGTTGTTGGTTCCGGTGTAGGGCCCTTCTGTGTAGAGGTCATAACTGAGCCAGAAGCCGAGTTTATCACCCAAGCTGCCGGCACCCTGCAACTCTACATAGCGGGTGACGAAATCAAAACGATTGCCGTCATTCGGGCGCTGGTCATTATAGGAAGCATTGAAGGCAGCTGAAATTGAAAGTGGCACATATTCCGGCAAGGTGGCCAGTGCCAGGTATTCCTTTCCTTTGGACTCTTCGGCGTCCTTCATCTCATCTTTCTTCGCAGGTGGGGTTTCACCCTTGGTTCCCAGCCAGACAAAACTGTTCTTCTTGAAGTTTGCACCTTGTTCGGTCAGTTCAGGGAAAATGGTATGGCAAGTGGAACATTCGGTCTTGAACTGACGGGTGAAAGCCGGGATGGCTGACGCTTTGCCGACATGCACAAATGACAGCGCCAAGCCTCCAATTACGGTAATCAAGGTAGATCGTATCAAGCGATTTTTCATGCTAACCCTCCGTACAGGTATGTTTGCATTGAGCTTCAGTAACGAGTTCCGCCAGAGCCACCTTGAAGCAGATAATTGATAGCATTGGCCTTTTGCGTGCTGGTCAGCCCGGTCAAGGCATTGATCGTGGCTTCAACGCTGCGGTCAAGCAGGCCATTGTCAATATAATCGATGGAATCGTAGATGAGCCGACGGGCGTAATAGTCATTGTGTGCCCAGGCTCCCGGCTCCTTGCTGAGCAGCATGTAGTTGAAAGTCGCTCCCATGGTGTCGGCATTGCCGTAGTTCGTGAATTGGTCGGCAAAACCACCATTGGGAACCGATACCACATAAGGGTAGCTCGACACAATATAGATGGCAGGATTATGATTATTAAGCACCAGCTGCAACGCGGCAAGCGCGGCGTTGAATCCGTCTTTCTGGGCCTGAAGCTTGGCGGTGGTCCAGGAATAATCGGCGCCAGGACCATGATTGTAGTGACAATGAACACACATGGGGCTATCCACGGAGGCGATATTGCCCGAACCATCTTCTCCAACGGCACTAAGGGTATGGCGGTCCGGCGACATATGGCAGCCGATGCAGGGGCCACCCGTTCCAGTGCTGGCGCCGTCTTCAGCCAAAAAGCCGTTCACGCCGATGCTTCGGTGCATATAGTATGATGGATCGCTGTATTTGGCGCTGCTGGAATAGAACTGGTAGCCGGTTGTCCTGAACATGGTGCCGCCACCGGACAGATAATGGGGTTGGAGCAGCCCCTGGTTGCCGAAATTGGCACCCGTCGCAGCGACAAGCTTTATCGTGGCACCGCTATCCCTGCCCACATGGCAGTTCAGGCACAGATTGGATTCACCTACGTCAGGGAATGATACAACATTCAGGATCTTACCGTTTGCAGTGGAAAAATTGTAAAAACCTTTCGCCGCTGGCACCTGTCTGCGGGCATAGTCGTAGGATCTGCCGTTATTTGCGTCGTAGTGGCAGGCATAACAGAATATCGTCTGTTTGCCGAGATCCGTTGGCTGTGCCCAGGCAGCGACATTCGTAAGGCCGCTATTCACAAAATTTATATAGCCGGTTGTAGTATGGCAGCGGACACAGTCGTCCTTGACCGCGCCGCTGGTCGCGGGATTGACACCGGCTGTGCCGCGCGTTTTAAAATCATAGGTAGTGAATGGGGCATCGGTAACGGCGCCATGGCCGGATGCTGCCCAGTCGGTATGTTGCGTCAAGAGGGTGTTTTTATGGGGATTGTGGCAGCTCCTGCATTGTTTATCGACAACGGCGTCGCTGGTGATTATGTATGAAGCAGAGGAAGAATTCACGAAATGGTGTTTGTCGCCGGGAAAACCTGCCAGCGGCAAGACCGTGGAACTGGGGCCATGGCATTTGTAGCATTTGCCGGCGGCATCGGGATTTCTCACGACATCGTCACTGGAACCGATAACATTGGTCTGGCTCGGTGTACCGTTATGGCACTGACTGCATACGTTAGGGTGCCCGGTGGCTGGTTCATGGCAGTCTCGGCAGCTCGGACCGAGTTGGGATTGGGCATGAACCGAACTGCTCCATTCATCTTTTATCAAGGCTCCGGTTCCAGGGGATGTGGCGGTGTTGTGGCAATTTATGCAGACAGTGGCAGCGGCAGCCTTGGGCAATACGTTGCTGTCACCGCTGGTGCCACCACCGCAGCCACTCAGCGCCATCAGCAAGACCAGTGCCGTAAACCAAGTGGAAATGCTAGTCCAAAATACCCTCATGCAATCCTCCTGTCATGTGATATGTCTATTTCGCCGCTTCCTCGAGCATGAATTTCATCAGTCCCACGAAAGTCTTTGCCTCGGCCTTAGTCATGTCAGAGTCCGGCTTGCGCAGCATCTTTGCGCCGTAAGCGTCGACGGAAGTGTTGTCGAAGACTGTACCGGATGGGTCATGCCGGTTTGCAGGGTGATGACGGTACGATCAAAACCACGTCAGTCAAACCAGGATTATCGTATCGCTGTAGGCAGCAATTATCTTATCATGCGTAAGCAAGTGCATCGGTTCGTACAAGGCTTGCGCCACCAGCATCCGATCAAATGGATCAGCATGGTGGGCAGGGAGTTTTTCAACAAACGCCGCATGTTCGATGCTGATGTCCAACGTCACGTATCCTGCCTGAGTGAAATATTCGGCTGCTTCGCTCCCTGAAACAGGCATATTTCCACGTCCCAGGCCATGCTTAATGGATATCTCCCAGATCGAGGCGGCGCTGACATACACTTCGTTATTGGGAGCAAGGATGAAGCGGCGCGCCTCTGCCGAAAGCGCGGAACTGTCGGTTATGGCCCACAAGGCAATATGGGTATCAAGCAGCAGCCTCATTCCGTATCCCCTGCGAACATCCGTGCAATCAACTCATTTGACTCATCAATGCTGTCCGGTACAACAAAAAGCCCTTTGGCTACACCTATCCTCTGTTGCGCCGGTTGACGGGCGATACTGACAAGCTTGGCAACGGACATTCCATGGCGGGAAATAACGATTTCTTTTTCCCTGCCGCTTTCAACCGCCTCAACCAGCTTTGACAGGGTTGTCTTGGCCTGAAACATACTTACCGTCTGCATACGCCTGACCTCCGATGCAATAGTTATTATGGTTTATTCTAGCTAAATTATTTTCGGGTGTAAAGGTGTTTCAAATATCCTGAAGAAGCATTACGAAAAGCATTACGGGGCCTGTCCTTGACATAAGACAATGTCTAGTGTCAAGGACAGGCCCCGTTGTCTCACTCTATTCGAGCAGATAATATTGCATTTCATGAGTTCACATGTTATGCAAACTATTAGCTTCCACGGCCCGTATCTTTGAACTCAACGCGAAATTATTCGATTTTTCTCCAGGGCAGTTTGGGAAAAATTCAGGCCGTAGAGTACTTCTCCGTCAATGAAAGTCTTTTTGAAGATGCTGCCGTAAGTTCCCATACTTTTGTAAGTGATCAGCATATTGTAGACTTCCCAGTAATCCCGCCAGTAATAATAGAGGACATAGCCGCCTCGCTTCGACTGCTCTTCTGGCGTTGGCAGCGGCGCTCTGTCCTCCAGAAACAGGATTGCTCCCACCAGTTTGTCGCCAAAATAGAGACTGATAACCCCACGCAAATTCCCGACCCATTTTGTGTAATTAACAGAGTATCGACCCAGAGCGGAGGCCGGATACAGTTCGGCGTTGAATGCGCTGAAAGTGAGAGCCTCATAAGTGACTACACCGCCGGCATCCCTATCGTCCGGTTCCAGAGCATGGGCGAGTGTCGGCAGTGTAAGTAACATGAGGAATAACAGCAGGGTTATGAATTTCATTTTTTTCTCCAAAAAAATCTTGGATATTGTGAGGGACAAGCTTAGGATAAGTGCCAGGATAAGTGCCGGGATCAGGCTTCCAAGATACTAAGTCTGACTTGTCAACTTGGTAGCCTGGCGGCTCCCCCAAATTTGTCAAGGTTTCTCTTGATCAACGAATCTGCCTTGATATTTTGCCGATCCCAAACAGCGTTCAAAAATAAACTGGCAGATTCTCGTCCCCGGATAAAGCGCCAATGGCGTATGGCCCAAATTCACAATTTCCAGCACCTGCTGATTTGAAATACCCGGCTGCATGAATCCAGCGGTAACATGAACAGCCAAACCAAAACGGGCAAAGCGACTCCGACCCTCCAACCATCCTGCGATTGTCTCTGCAAGCGTTATGCGTTCCTTTGTAATGCCCAGAATCATTTCACAAGGGGCTATCGAAATATATTCCCCGTCTGCCAATGATACTGATTCCGTAACACCGGCAAAATCTGATTCATTATGCACATGGTAAATTTCCATCTGCTTTTTGAAAATCCTAAAATCATTCCCCAATGTCAAATCAACAGATCCGGGACCAATCTGAGAATCTTCCAGTGGATCAATGATTATTTCACCTCGACTGATTGCAGCTAATATCTCCTGGCCTACCAATATCGACATCTTCTGGACCCCATATTTTCCGAACTTTCGTACAATACCCACCTGCCACCGTGTATCATATTGTAATGGCGGTGGGGTTTCCAAGTTGACAAGTTAGATTCCTGGGCTGGCTTTAAGAAGACCATGATTTTTTAAAAGATACACCAAGGGATACATAAAGAAAAGGGGTTAGACAATCAAGTCTAACCCGCTGTAATTATTGGCGTCCCCGAGACGAGTGGACGCAGGGATTCTGCCAAGGCCGTAACCACTATATATAGTTTAGAAATATCAATTATATCAAACTGTTTAAAATGGTCATTCGTTGCAGCAAGGGGTAACAGTTTTGGTAACAATCAAATTAAGAGGAAACGAGCGCCTTTATTCACTGTTGTGTCCACTAATCACAATAGAACTGCATTCAGGAAGGTTTTCAATAGAAGTCTACTGAATTGTTTTCATGATATTATTAGCCTCATTAGAAACATATTTATAGCCATTGGTTTCTTTTATTGTTTTGTTTAAATATTTAACTGCATCTTTATAGTTTCCAATGCTGATGAAATACTTGCCTAATTCAAAATTCATTCTTTGACGTATTCTATCTTTAAAAGTCCTGTTATTTGCTAAAGAAATAGCCGTTTCGTACAGTTTAATCCCTTCTTCAATACGTCCTTTTTTAATATTTGACAGGCCAAGCGTAGCGGTGCAATAAGGGTCAATATTAACAAACTTCATAATCTTGTTTATATAATATTGTGCATCAGTTATCGTATTATATAATAAGCAGTTAAAAGCAATGTTGTTATAAGCAAATCTAATTGTTCCTTCAGAAATATCACTTTTGTGTTCTTTTATCAGAGACAATAGCATTTTCGTTGATTTAGCCCACTCTTCTTGGTCTTTAGAAATTACTGCGTCGAAGTAAGTTTTGCAACAAAGCAATATAGCTCTGCCTTCAATATCAATGTTTGGTTTATCTAAAAAATTACGCAGTTCTACGGCAGCAGAGGATGTCTCCTCAAGTGCTTCCAACGATATAAAATATTGAATTGCTATTTTTGCTAATATTTTACCGTCTACATTATCGGTATTTTGTGAAATAAATCTCTTAAGCAATTTAGCACTGTCTTTATACTGTCTCTTTTCAATTAAAAATATAGCCATATTAAGCAAAGGAATTGCGAGTTGTTTGATGTCATTACCAGCTTTATCTACAGCTTCAGAAATACAATCTAGAGCTAATCTATGCTCCTTTAACTGCCAATGAACAAGCCCTAAATTGTTATAAATATAAGATTCATTGGAAATACTTAATTGATTTTCTAACGCAAATTTAGCTTTTGAAAATTTACCTGTGAAATAATAGGCTCTGGCAAGACGTTCCCATATAAGTTCTGATTTCTGATTAAGACTTACATAAAACTCCAATGGTAATATTGATTTAGAATTATCATTATTCTGGTGCATAATATCTGAATAAAATATTAATGCATTTTCGTTCAATGGATTTATTTTAATAGCCTTTTTTAATTCTATTATTGCTTTATCCGAATGGCCAAGCGACCAATGTGAAGCAGCTAAATTAACATGAAGTACTGAAGAATCCTTTTTGCTACTGGATGCGACACGAAAACTTCTAATTGCTTTTTCGCATTGTCCATTATTTAATTGTATGGCACCCATAAACATGCGTGTACGATAATCAGCCGGGTCAATATTTTGTGCATGTTCCAAATATTTATAAGCTTTTGTGATGTTATTATGTTTTGTATGAATAAATGCAATTCTGAGATTTGAATATATATCATTGTCTAAATTTGTTTTCTCAAAAGCTTCTATGGCTTTATCATCTCTTCCTTTTAAAATTAGCGTATCACCTAATTTATGCAGGACTTTTGCATTGAACTCATTATTGATAGATTCTGAAAGAATGTGCTCAGCTTTATCAAGTTCACCAGTTAAAGATGCTAGCCCAGCAAACTTTAATACAAATGATGTAGAATTCTTGAATCGTTCATATTTATTTGATAAATTAATAAACTCTTTACGATATATTTCTCTGAAATTAAAAGGGTCTTGTGCTGATAATTCAGTTACAGATATTTTATCAATAGCTTTGCAATGGTTTGCTTTAAGACGGACAGCTGAAGGGACTTCAAAAGCCAGTTGGAATTGGCCTTCTTCATCAAATATAATGTCAATATCTTTTTGCTGAGCTTCAATTTCTTTCAATTTATGAAAAGATTGAGAATTTAACATGGTATCCTCTTAATATTTTGAAGATAATGGTTAAGTTTAGCTTCTTTACGTTGAAGTTTATCTGCTAAATTAGCCTTATATTGTTTTTTACGTTCAATAACCTTTTTTTGGTGTATTTCATTGTCAAGTATTTTAATAGCTATATCAATACGAGACCTAATTAAATCATAATTGCTCTGTCTTTGATTGTAGTCAAACTTAACTAGCCCCTCATATAGATATTTAATAATATGTGAAATAGAAGATGGTAAGGTACTGGCAGCACTAGCTATGTCTGGAGGTTCTACCACCTTATAAAAATTAACAACCTCACGCTTAAAGCACTTTATCTTGTCTTCCATTGCTGTATAATTTGCCAGCTTTAGCCAGAGTGAAGTCAAGGCAATGTTTATATTAGGATTGCTAATCAATCCTTGAATGAAGTAAGAATCATTAAAAAGTTCATACAACATGCACCCTAAAGCATAGATATCTGTTAGTTTTGCAATTTCTCTTTCGCCAGCAAAACCAAGAAAAGTTTCTGGAGCTGAGTATGCATTTGCTCCAACCGGTCTATATTCCTTTAATAATTTACTGGAAACGTACCGAGCTGCTGTTCCAAAATCTATTACTAAAACCATCCTATCGTCAGGCTTGATGGAATCTGCTTTCATATTATCTGGTTTTAAATCTCTGTGAAAAACACTACAATTATGTATAGCTTCTACTGCTGATACTATATGTCGAAATAGAACAAGTTTAGCTTTAGCTGTGTTGTGTTCTTTACCTAAAAAATAATCGTCAATATCATATTCAACCCAATCAGTAACAAAAAACCCACAAGATAGGTCTATAGATAGACCGCCTGGAACAACAACTTTAACAGTGTGAGTAGACATACCTTCAATGAGTTGAAGACAACGTCTTTTACCTAATAGATTATTAAGAATATCTGGCTCTCTTTGAAAACAAGCCATTCTGTATGCGTCAGGAGGAATAAAAGGGTCATAAAATTTAATAGCAACATTCTTACCTGCTTTTGAGTCGAATGCCTTAAATACAAGTGAAAAACAGCCTCTTTTATCTTCTCCAGGTTTTGGTGGCCAATTGACACATTTTATGTTTTCATATCGGTCATTTAATAATTTAACTTTACATACTTCATTTACCAGAAAATCTCTGTTGTCATCGTCTGACATTTGGATTTCACCTCGAAATGTAGATTACAGAAATTAAAATGTCGGAAACGACAGAATTCTAGCGTTATTCTAAATCAATCTAACTTCCATGATTTTGACAACTTATCAACGATGTCTTTCCGTGATAAGACCTTCGAGCATGACTCACACTTATTTTCATCATGATTTCCAAACCGACCTTAACACCACAAGCAGAAGAAACCGCTTTAGCGTTTGCAGACGAAAAGGTAGGGGCAAAGCCTTGGGGGGGAGGAAAAAACCGCCCAGAAGTTAAATTTGAGCCCCTCATGACAAGTTCCTGAAAGTCACGTGAGATTATACTATCCAAATAGGCTGCCTTGTGCAACTTTCCTGTGCTTTGTTGCCGCTGCCTCGGATGCTGCAGGTGCCGGTAGGGTAACATCAACGATGTCCAGTCTCAGGTTGGCCTGCGTGTCATGCAGCGTGTCCAGCACTCTCTTGATTTCGTCATGGGATGCGTTACTCATAAACCGGAATATGGACGATTTGAGGTAATCTTGGCTTAAATCAAATGCTAGCCATTTCCTGTCTAGTCCCTCGCAGACATACCCGGTGGTATTGCTCCCTCCGAAAATGTCAAGCACAGTATCTCCAGGCTGGGTAGATTCTATTCGTAAGTGCACCACTGATGTGACGTGATGAAAAAGCAGGACATGATGAGGTTTTCTGGTATGTTGGAAGCGCGACCAACC
>Ga0316217_10000255_pt1 | contig 79465 bp, 58 predicted proteins | sample 1anoAmetaG_FD_203633 | JGI IMG/M metagenome (GOLD analysis project Ga0316217, IMG submission 203633) | Freshwater microbial communities from Trout Bog Lake, Wisconsin, USA - 1anoA | ecosystem: Environmental > Aquatic > Freshwater > Lake > Hypolimnion/Profundal zone | place: USA: Wisconsin...
GGCTATAGCTCCGCAGCAACGACGAACAGTCCGGCGGGAAGTTATCCGATTGTGCCGGTGCTGGCCGACCCGAACGGGCGCTTGGTGAATTACGTGGTGGGCAGCACGAATGGGACGCTGACGATCAGCAAGGCTGTGCCGGTGGTGGGCTGGCCCACACCCACGAACATTGTTTACGGCACGCCCTTGGGCACGAACCAGAACAATGCCACATCGGGCACGCCTGGCAGCTATGTTTACAACCCGACGAACGGCACCGTCTTGCCGAGCGGCACGAACCAGTTGACGGTGCTGTTCACGCCGGGCGACACGAACTACTCGGCGGTCAGCCTGACCAACCTTCTGGTAGTGAGTCCGGCGGCGTTGGCGGTGAGCGCGAACAATGCGAGCCGTGCTTATGGGCAGACGAATCCGATCTTTAGCGGGACGCTGACGGGTGTGGTCAACGGCGACAACATCACGGCAGGCTATAGCTCCGCAGCAACGACGAACAGTCCGGCGGGAAGTTATCCGATTGTGCCGGTGCTGGCCGACCCGAACGGGCGCTTGGTGAATTACGTGGTGGGCAGCACGAATGGGACGCTGACGATCACAAACGTGGCGGTGACGACGGCGGACATCGCGGTGTTCAAGACCGGTCCGGCCAGTGGTGTCGCGGGTTCCAATCTGGTCTATACCATCACCGTGACCAATCTCGGTCCGGCCACGGCAACAAATGTCGTTGTGTCAGACATGCTGCCGGCTGGCTTCACGTTTGTCAGCGCGACTCCAGCCACGGCGACGGTTTTAAATAATGTCGTGAGCTGGCCGGGATTCAGTTTGGCGAACAATGCCAAATCGAATTTCACGGTGACAGCGGTGTCTGCCGAGGGCGGCGTTTTCACGAACATCGCGTCGGCGACGACCGGCACGTCTGATCCAAACACCGCGAACAATGACGGTTCCTCGACCAATTCGCAGGCGCGCACGGTGGTGTCATCGCTCGCGGATGTGGCCATCTTCAAAACCGGCTCTCCGATTGTTTATGCCGGCACCAGTCTGATTTACACCATCACCGCCACGAACGCCGGACCTTCGACGGCGACGAACGTCATTGTGCAAGATCAACTGCCGGCCACCGGCATTTTCCAAAGCGCGTCAGGTGGTTACAGCTTGAGCAATGGCGTGGTGACCTGGTCGTCCGTAATTCTGGCCAACGGCGCGACTACGAATTTCACCGTGGTCATGACGGCGCCGGCCAGCGGCACCTTGACCAACATTGCGTTCAGCACCGCCGCGACGGCGGATCCGAATCCGACCAACAATAACGGTTCGGCTTCAACTTCGCGTGTCAGCACGTCCGTCACGCCGTCAGCGGATTTGATGGTGTTCCTGTCCGGTCCGACCGATGTGAATGTGGGCGACAGTTTCACCTACACAATCACGCTGACCAATGCCGGGCCGTCCACGGCGGCAAATGTGGTGGCGGCGGACAATTTGCCCGCCAGCCTGTCATTTGTCAGCGCGACGGGCGGCGGCGTATTCTCGAACAATATTATTACCTGGCCGGTAATCGCCGCATTCGGAAACGGTGCGACGACAAATTTCATCCTCACCGTCAAGGCGCCGGGCCTCGGCCAGTTCACCAATATTGCGTCGGCCACGTCCACAACGTTTGATCCGAATCCGGCGAACAACGACGGCTCGGCGCTGGTTTCGCAGATCCAGACGGTGGTGGGTTCGGCACAATTCGGCATCCTCGAGGGAACCGCCGTGTTCAATCCGCAGACCGGTCTGTTCGAAGAGTCGGTGGTCGTGACAAACATTAGTGCAACCACGGTGGCCGGAGTGCGGCTTTACGTCGGCGGCCTGCGCAGCGGCGTCACGCTTTACAACGCGACCGGCACAACCAACGGCACGCCGTATGTTGAATATGACGCATCGCTGAATCCAGGCGGCACCGTCACCTTTGCGCTGGAGTTCTACGATGCGAACCGGTTGGCGTTTACCAGCACACTGACGGCGGTGATGATTCTGCCTGCAAGCCTGCCGTCGGCGGGCACGAACGGCGTGCTCGTCACCACAGAATTCATGGACACACGCATCGCGGGCGACCCGCGCTTCGTGATCGAGTTCCCGACCATTCCGGGAAAGAGCTATACGATCCTTTACTCGACCAACATGAACGCGGCCGTCTGGAACATCGCCACGCCGTCCATCACCGCCAACGCCAACGTCACACAATGGTATGACGATGGCCCGCCCAAGACCATCAGTCCGCCGCTGTCTGTGAGCAGCCGGTATTACCGCGTCATCCAGAATTGATGCCAACATTTATTTGAAATGAAAACGAACCATTACAACTGGGCAATCAAGACGGCGGGCATCTGTTTGCTGGCGGCCACCGCTGCGGCGCAGTCGGACGATAAAGTCTATTCGGACTCGACCAACCGCCTGACGCTCTCGTTGCAATTCGGCCTGAACATCAACGCCAGTTTCCGCGGCATCGGCGGCCGGTTGAACAATGCCGCTGGCAATTACGACGACGGCTACGTCCTCACCGACATCAGCGGCAATGCCGGCGGCCAAACCTGGAATTGGGGCTACGACAATTCCGGCCAGGTCATACCGGCCAATCATACGATTGCCTTCGACCGCACGACGCTGCCGGCGAACGCGATTCCTTCCGCCAGTGCCGACGATTCCGCCGCGACGCCCGGATTTGCCCTGGACTACAACCGTCAACTGGGCGCGAAGGCGGATTGGCACAAGCTGCGTTACGGCTTCGATTCCGCCGTGAATTTCGTCCCTGTTTCCATCAACAATAACAACACGGTCAGCGCCGTCGCCTCGAAGCAGACCGATCTTTATTCTTACACGCCCGGCACGACGCCGCCAACCGCGCCGTATCAGGGCAGCTACCAGGGGCCGGGCTTTGTCATCAATGTTCCCGCCGTCAGCAGCTCGACCGCGCCGGTGCCCAACGCCACGGTCTCGTCGCAGGACAATTTTGACGCGAACCTTTTCGGCTTGCACCTTGGGCCGTATGTGGAAATTCCGTTTGGCAAAAAGGAACAGTTCACGCTCTCGCTCGCCGGCGGCCTCGCGGTCGGCTTGCTCGATGCGAATGAATCCTGGAGCCAGACCGTCGTCATTCCCGGAACCAGTTCCACCCATTCCACCGGCAGCGGGAACACGTTCGATGTGATGTGGGGTTGGTATCTCGGTGCGAATGCCGATTACCAGATTAATGAACACTGGGGCGTCGCTGGTGGCGTGCAATTTCAGGACTTGGGAACTTACGACCACACCTACGACGGACGGCAGGTGAGTCTGGACTTGAGCCGCTCGGTTCTCGTGCTGGTCGGCGTCAGCTACAATTTCTGAAACGCGCGGAAATTATTTTCCAACGTAGCCATTCGCGCGGAACCATTCCACCGCGTCGGCGAGCGCCTGTTTCGGCGGTGTCTGTGGCAGGCCGAGTTCGCGGATGGCCTTGGCGGGATTGAACCACATTTTATATTTCGCCATCCGCACGCCGGCCAGCGGCGCTTTCGGCGGTTTGCCGGTCATCGAGGAAATGGTTTCGTCCACATGCGCTGCCGCGAGCGCGACCCAATATGGCACTTTCATTTTTGGCGCGGGCAGGCCGGTGATTTCTTCCAGAACTTTCAACATCTCCTGCATCGTCCAGTTGCCGTCGGTGCTGCCGAGAATGTAGCGCTCGCCAAATTTCCCTTTTTCCGCCGCGAAAATGTGCCCGATGGCCACATCGCGGACGTGAACCCAGTTCAAGCCGGTGTCGAGATACGCCGGTAGCTTGCGATTCAGAAAATCCAAAATAAGCTGGCCGGTTGGCGTCGGCTTCACGTCGCGCGGACCGACGGGCGCGGAAGGATTCACGATGACGATAGGCAAACCTTTTTGCGCCAGTTCCAACGCAACCTGCTCGGCCTGCCATTTCGAGCGCTTGTAATGGTTGGTCATCTGCGCTTCGGTGGCGACGGCCAGTTCATCCGTCGGCGCAAATTTTCCATCCACATTTTTCGGCAGGCCGATGCAGCCGACGGTGCTGGTGTAAATAATTTTCCGGCAGCCGGCTTGGCCCGCCGCTTCGAGGACGTTGCGTGTGCCTGTGACGTTGGCCGCATACATCGGCGCGTAATCCCGCATCCAAAGCTGGTAGCTCGCCGCGACGTGAAAACACCAGTCGCAGCCGGCGATTTCTCGGTCGAGCAACCGGCGGTCGCTCACGTCGCCGGTCACGCGCTCGAAAGGTGCGCCAGCCAGCCCGCGCTCATCCGTGCCGGGACGCAGCAACGCCTTCACGCTATGCCCGCGCGCGACGAGCTCGTGAACCAGGTTCGCGCCGATGAAGCCGGACGCGCCGGTGACAAAACATTTCATGTTCGTTGATCGTTGAATCGTAAAATTGGAAAAACGGGTGGTGTTGCACGAGTCAACGATTCAACAATTTATCGTTTCTCCAAATTCAAAAAAGTTTTTTCGCGCACAGCCGCTTGACATGCCGGCGCGACATGCAAAAATTATCGCCGTTGTATGCCGGTCAAAAGCACAGCCCGAAAAAAATTAAGCCGCGCGCTCCAGCGCGATCTCGACACGCGGATCGAATTCATGGAGGGCATCGTCCGTCGCGACCCAAATTATGTGGACGCGCTCCAGTTGCTTGGCGACGACTACACGCAGCGCGGCCGTTTCCCCGAAGGTCTGCAGGTGGACGAACGCCTCGCGAGCCTTGAACCGCAGAACTCGCTCGTTTTTTATAACCTCGCGTGCAGCTACTCGCTCACGGAAAAGTTCGACCGTGCCGTGCAGGCGCTGGAAAAAGCGTTAAGCCTTGGCTATCGTGATTTTGCGTGGCTTGCCAAGGATCCCGACCTGAAAAAACTCCGTGCCCAGCCCATCTACCGCGATCTCAAGGAAAAAATCTCGCGGCTGAAAAAAAAGGCCGGTTGAATAAGAAAAGCATTGATGCTTTCAGCGGTGACAGTTCTAAATTTTAAACGCTCATGGCCTTCAAAAACTTTCCGAAGCAGACGCAAGGCGTTCAGCTGTTGCAACGCTCGTTGGCGCGCGGCCGGCTCGGTCACGCTTATCTGTTTACCGGCGACCAGCTTGACGATCTGGAACTGCTCGCCCGCACGCTGGCCAAAACCTTGAACTGCCAGCAGCCGGTCAAAACGGAAGGCGTGGCGACGGATTGCTGCGACGAATGTTTGAGCTGCCGAAAAATTGACGGCGAAACCCACGCCGACATCCATTGGACGCGGCCGGAATCCAAGTCGCGCGTCGTCACTGTCGAGCAGATGCGGGATTTGATGCAGCAAATCCAGCTCAAACCGACCGAGGCAGAGTTCAAAGTGGCGGTCATCGCTGGTGCCGACCGGCTGAACGCGCAGGCCGCGAATGCCTTTCTCAAAACCCTGGAAGAGCCGCCGACGAATTCCGTCTTGATTTTGCTTTCCGCCGAGCCGTCACGGATTCTGGAAACGATTTTGTCCCGCTGCCTGCGCCTGAATTTTTCCGGCGACGGCGCGCGTCCGCTCGATGCGGCGCAGGCGGAATGGCTCGAAAAATTCGGCGCACTAGCCGGCGGTGAGCAGAAAAGCCTGTTGGGCCGCTACCGGCTGCTCGACGCGCTGTTGCAAAAACTCGGCGAAATCCGTTCGCGCGTGGACGAATCGTTGACCGCGCGCTCGCCGCTCGAAAAATACGACGAGGTTGAAAAAGATTTGCGCGAAAAATGGGAGACCGAGCTCGCCGCCGCCATCGAAGCCGAATATCGCCGGCATCGTGCCGACCTGCTGCTGCTCGTTCAATGGTGGCTGCGCGACGTTTGGCTGCACACGCTCGCCGCTGGCAGGGATTTGCTGAAGTTCCCCGCTGTTTCCGGCGCGGAAGCCGTCGCGCGCCGGATCACGCCGCGCCAGGCACTGGAAAATCTCCAGACTCTGGAACAGGCGCAACGGCTGCTGCACACCAACGTGCAAGAGGCTCTCGCACTTGAAGTCAGTCTGCTGAAATTGAATTTTTAATTTCAGACCGCAATGGTTAAAGTCGGCGAATGAAGTCCGAGAGCAAATCTGGTAGGGAAAAATATTTCGCGCTCGCGTTCGGACTTTTTCTCGGTCTGACGATTTTGAAGTTCGGCAATCCCGTCATCCTCGACAGCAAAATTTCATCGCCGGTTTCGCTTTCTGATTTTTTGAATGACGCCTGGCCAACGCACTGGGCCAACTGGATTTTATTGCCGCTCGCGCTGGCCGGCGCGGCAATTGCCTTCTCAAGAAAACTGCCTTGGCCGACAATCAAATGGCTCTGGCTCCTGCCGCTGCTTTGGTTCGGCTGGCAGCTCTTTTCCGCGAGCGCGACAGTGGACTCAGATCTCACTGCCACGACGCTCTGGCAATTCTCCGGCTGCGTGGCGTGCTATTTTCTTAGCGCATTCCTGCTCGGAAGTGAACATGCGCTGCGCTGGCTTTTGATTGGCGTGCTGGCCGCGTTCACTTTTTGCCTGATCCGCGCCGTTGACCAGCGGCTTTTTGAGTTTCCGCAAAACCGCCAGATGCTGATCGAAGGCGAACACGCCGGTTGGACAAATTTTCCGCCCGAACTGTTTTTGGACATGAAACGGGAACAGGTGATCATCAATACCAACGGCGTGGATGTGGCAAATCCCGCCGTCCTCGCCAAGTTCGCCAAAGGGCGCGTCAACGGCACGCTCGTCTATCCGAACGCGCTGGCCGGTGCGGTCCTGCTGCTGTTTCCGGTTTCTCTCGTATTTGCCTTTAATAACACAAATCGGCTGCGGCCGATGATCCGCGTCTCGGTCATCGTGCTGGTGCTTTTCTTGGGCGGCGCGGGATTTTTTTGGACGGGATCCAAACTCGGCTGGCTCATTGCCATGGTGATCGGCGGCGCTTGTTTGTTCCGGTTGAAATGGCCGGCGCGGTTGAAATGGGCGGCGTTGATTTTGGTTTTGTTCGTGGGCTTGGGAATTTTCGCAATCCGGTTTCATAATTATTTTGCCGCCGGCGCCACCAGCGCCGGCGCGCGCTTTGACTATTGGCGGGCGGCGGTGCAAACCACTTTGACTCATCCCTTGCTGGGAACCGGGCCGGGAACGTTTCAACGTCCATATGCCCAACTCAAATCTCCGGACGCAGAGATGGCCCGGCTCACGCACAACGATTATCTCGAACAGTTTTCGGATTCCGGAATTGCCGGGGGAATCTTTTACGCCGTCTGGATTGTGACGGCACTCGTGGTGGTTGGCCGGCGCGTTTGGAGTTTCGGCAGCCCGATGGTCTTCGCCATTTTTATCGGACTGCTCGGCTGGTTTGTCCAAGGGATTGGCGAGTTTGAGCTTTACGTTCCGGCACTGGCTTGGACAGCTTTTACCCTGCTAGGCTGTCTGCTGGGGTTGCCGGGAAATCGAATAGACAAGCCGGCAGCGGCAAATTAACCTTTTGACCCTGAATGAAGATTTTATTTCTCAACGGCCCAAACCTGAACCTGCTCGGGCAGCGCGAGCCGGAAATTTACGGCTACACGTCTTTGGCGGACATTGAGGCCAAAGTGCGTCAACGCGCCGCCGAATTGAAGGTGGAGATTGATTTCCGGCAATCTAACTTGGAAGGCGAACTGGTGGGCTGGATTCAACAGGCCAAGGGAAAGTTCGACGTAATTGTGATCAACGCCGCCGCCTACACTCACACAAGCATCGCGCTTCGAGATGCCATAGCTGCCGCTGGCGTGCCGACAATTGAGATTCATCTTTCCAATGTCCATGCCCGCGAAGAGTTCCGACATAAATCTCTGATTGCACCGGTCTGTCGGGGGCAAATAACAGGTTTCGGACAAAAATCATACATTTTAGGTCTTGAAGCGGCAGTTGACGTTAAAGAAATTTATAAAAACAAGAAAAATAGCTGAATATTGGCTTCGATACTTTTCTGATTTTGATTCTTGACGCTCGCCTGAAAGAATAATAGGCTGTGGCCACATTTCAGCGGATTCTGTTTTCGGCTGTAATTTGTTGAAAAAAACTCTAAATCTTAATTTGCTTTAACGAAAACGCATCGTGGACCTAAAAGATATCAAAGCCATCATCGATTTGATGAAAAAGAACTCCATAACGGAGTTTGAGTTGGAGCGGCAGGATTCCAAGATCAGGTTGAAGCGCGGGTTGAACGGCGGCACGCCGACTGTTCAATATGATGAACCTGTCATCGCAAGCCCGGTTCAAGTTTTGCCGTCCGTCGGTGCTGCATCCGCCCCAGTGGTTGCGCTGCCGCCGGCGGCAACCGGTGAAATTGACATTAAATCTCCCATGATCGGCACTTTCTACCGCGCGCCATCCCCTGAAGCCGGCAACTATGCCGAAATCGGAACGGAGGTCAACGCCGACACCGTCGTCTGCATCATTGAAGCCATGAAGGTGATGAACGAAATCAAATCCGAAGTCAAAGGCGTCGTCACCCAGGTCTTGGTCGAGAACGGCAAGCCGGTTGAATTTGGCCAGCCCTTGTTCAAAGTTCGTCCGAATTGAAACGGCGGCTTACGCCGCTTGAACCCTGTTCGCTTTCGCTGAAAGCCCATGTTTGAAAAAATTCTGGTTGCCAATCGCGGGGAAATTGCCGTCCGCATCATCCGCGCCTGCAAAGAACTGAATATCCGCACCGTCGCGGTTTATTCGGAGGTGGACGCCAATTCCATGCACGTCCAGATGGCGGACGAGGCGATTTGCATCGGCAAGGCTGCGGCCTCGGAAAGTTATCTGCGGATTGACCGGATCATCAGCGCGGCGGAAATTGCGGACGTGGACGCGATTCATCCCGGCTACGGTTTTCTCTCGGAAAATTCCCATTTTGCGGAAGTTTGCGAAAGCTGCAACATCCGGTTTATCGGTCCCAGTCCGCGCGCGATGAGCGCACTGGAAGACAAGGCCATGAGCCGTGCGCTGGCCAAGAAGGCCGGCGTGCCCACGCCGCCCGGTTCCGAGGGGATTGTCGAAAACGAAAAGGATGCGCTGGTAATCGCCAAACGGATCGGGTATCCGGTGATGATCAAGGCGGTTGCCGGTGGCGGCGGACGCGGAATGCGCGTGGCGCATAATGATATTTCGCTCGTCAAAGGCTATCACACGGCGCGCACGGAGGCGGAAAAGGCGTTCGGCAACTCCGGCGTCTATATCGAGAAATTCATCGAGAATCCGCACCACATCGAAATCCAGATTCTCGGTGACAACAAGGGTCACATCATCCATCTGGGCGAACGCGATTGCTCGGTGCAGCGCCGCAACCAGAAGCTCATCGAAGAATCGCCGTCGCCGCTGTTGGAAAATAAATTTCGCAAGCTGCGCGACAAGATCGGCAAGGCCGCCGTGCGGATCGCCGAGGCCGCCCGTTATACCAACGCCGGCACCGTGGAGTTCATCGTGGACAACGACGGCAATTTTTATTTTCTCGAAGTCAACAAGCGCATTCAAGTTGAGCACCCGGTCACGGAAGAAGTCACGGGCATCGATCTCGTGCGTTACCAGATTTTGATCGCGGCGGGTGAATCGCTCCAGCATTCGCAGAGCGACATCGTGATGAAAGGTCACGCCATTGAGTGTCGCATCAATGCCGAAGACCCCTTTGACGATTTCCGCCCCAGCCCCGGACGTCTGGAAATGTATTACCAGCCCGGTGGACGCAATGTGCGCGTGGACACCCATGCGTATGCCGGTTACACGATTCCGCCGACCTATGATTCGATGATTGGCAAACTCATCACGACCGGCAAGGATCGGCGCGAAGCCATTGACCGCATGAGCTGCGCGCTGGGGGAATACATGGTTACCGGCATCAAGACGACGATTTCCTTCCAGCAGGCCATCATGCAGGATCCGAATTTCCGGCGCGGCGTCTATTCCACCGCCTTTGTGGAGCAATTGCTCGGCGGCGCGCGCCGCGAATTGATTGAGGAGAAAACTTAAGCGTTGACTGGCAGGTTTTTCGCTGAATCCCGCCCGCTTTTTGTTTCAGAATTAAATTTGACACCCGCCGGACGCCGTTTATCTTTGATTGCTAAAAGCTATGGCTGACATTCCTCCAATCAATCCGGGCGCCGAGCCGCTGAAAAAATCCACCGGCCGCGTCCAGCCCAAGAAAGAAACCGTCCGCATTAATTTGCCGCCCAAGCCCTCCGCCGCGCCGACCATCAAGTTGCCGACGTTGCCGCCCGGCGGCCCGACCGGTGCGGCCAGTGGCTCACCGCTGGTGCCGACGCCGCCCAGTTCGACCAATTTGCGTTCTTCGGCCACGCCGGCCGCCCAACGTTCCTCTGCTGCCGCGCCCGCCGCCGCACCTGCCACGCAACAACGTTCCGCTCCGGCCAAACCAGCGGCGGCCTCATCGGCCATGAGCCCGCTCGACAAAATTTTCGCCATCACCGCCGGCGTGGCTGCCCTGGCCGCCGCTGGCACCACGGGTTGGATGTTGTGGATGCTCAACAACGCCGTGAATTCTTGATTTAAGCAGTAAACAAAAGGAAGAGTTTTACCTATGGCTTCACCATTGATTTCCGCGCTCACGCAGGACAATTTTGACAAGGAAGTTCTCCAGTCCGCGACGCCCGTGCTCGTGGATTTCTGGGCGGAATGGTGCGGTCCGTGCAAGATGATCGCGCCGCTCCTCGATGAGCTTGCCGACGAATACGACGGCAAGGTCAAAATCGGCAAGGTCAACATTGACGAGCAGCAGGCGCTCGCCACCAAATACGGCATCCGCGCGATTCCGACTCTCCTGCTGATCAACAAAGGCGAAGTTGCTGAGCAGATGGTCGGTGCCAAAAGCAAGCGTGACCTCAAGGCCAGCCTCGACCGCATCGCGGTTTGAGTCCGGCCGGGGTGTTATGTCGTTTGTCGTCACGCCCCGCCAGTTCACCCAGCGCGCGGAATTTTATCATCAGCTCGCCCAGCTCACTTCCGCCGGTATTGGCGTTTTGCCCGCGCTGGAGCAGTTGAAACGCAATCCACCTGCCCGTTCCTACCGCGAACCGATTCAACAACTGCTCGGCGAACTCGCGCAAGGCCGCACGCTGACCGGTTCGTTGCAGCAGCTCGACGCCTGGCTGCCGGAATTTGACATCGCGCTGATTGACGCCGGCGAACGCAGCGGCCGGCTCGACGCCTGTTTCCGACTGCTCGCCGATTATTACAACGACCAGGCCCGCATCACGAAGCAGATGATTTCGCAGCTCCTGTATCCGGCCGCGCTGGTTCATCTCGCCGCGATAATTTTCATTATCGTGCTTCCGTTCGCCCATTCGCAATTCAACGCCAGCCTGATTTTGCTTTCGGCGAAGGCCGCGCTCGCACTCGCGCCGCTTTATTTGGCGACCGCCTTCATCATTTACGCCACGCAAAGCCGGCACGGTGAAAAATGGCGCGCATTGATTGAAGCCATTTTCCGTTGGATTCCGATTTTGGGAAAGGCGCGGCATTATCTTGCGCTCGCCCGGCTGGCGGCCGCGCTTGAAGCACTCATCAGCGCCGGCGTGAATATCATTCAAGCCTGGGATCTGGCGGCGAGCGCGAGCGGTTCACCGGCGCTGCGCCGTGCCGTCGCAGCCATGAAACCGGAAGTTGTTGCCGGCCAGACACCCGCGGAAGCAATCCGCAAGCAATCTCAATTTCCCGTTCTGTTCGCCAATCTTTATTCGAGCGGCGAAGTCAGCGGCAAACTGGATGAAACCTTGCGCCGCCTTTACGCGCTTTATCAGGAGGAAGGCTCGCACAAGCTCCAATCCTTTGCGCAATGGATGCCGCGCCTTATCTACATGCTCGTCGCTTTGGTGGTCGCTTACGAAATTATACAGGCTTGGAACGGCCTGTATGGTCCGCAAAGTGAACTTTCCCATATCATAAACGAAAAATGATTTCCCTTTGCACCTTTAACTTTAGCAATTTACTTTCACACGATGACGCTGAATGAAATCCTGACCAACGAAGAGCTGCGCCGACATGAGTTTCCCGTCGTGCGTGATAAAATTTTCCTCGGCCACGCCGGCGTCTGCCCGCTGCCGCGCCGCGTGGCCGACGCCATTGCCGAATGCGCTCGGCAGGGAACACTCGGCGACCAGGAAGCGTTCATGCTTCATCGTCTGGACGAGGCGCGAAAACTGGCGGCGCAATTATTGAACTGCCAGACCGACGAAATCGCGCTCGTCGGGCCGACTTCGCTGGGATTAAGCCTTGTCGCGTCCGGCCTTAATTTTCGCAAAGGCGATAACATCCTGATTTATCACGACGATTATCCGTCCAATGTTTATCCGTGGATGGCGCTGGCGGAAAAGGGCGTCCAGGTGCGGCTGCTCAACACGCGCGGCCTCGGCGTCATCCGCCCGATTGATGTGATCGGCCAGGTGGACGAAAACACAAAACTCGTCGCGCTCGCGACCTGCCATTTCATCAGCGGCTTCCGGATTGAAATTGCCGCCATCGGAAAATATCTGCGCGAGCGCGGCATTTTATTCTGCCTCGACGCCATCCAGACGCTCGGCGCATTTCCGACGACGGTGGAACACGTTGATTTTCTCGCCGCCGACGCGCACAAATGGCTACTTGGCCCGTGTGGCGCGGGAATTTTTTACGTCCGACGCGAGCTTCAGGAAAAATTGAACCCGCCGGTTTACGGCTGGCACAATGTCAAAAATCCGAATTTTGTCGCGCAGGAACAGATTGTTTTTCGCAGCGGCGCTGTGAAATACGAGGCGGGCACGCAGAATCTGCTCGGTCTCGTCGGCCTGATTGCGTCCATGGAACTCGCGCTGGAGATTGGCGTTGACAACATCGCCGCCGAACTGCTCCGCAAACGCGCGCTGCTCGCGCCGGCGTTGCAGAAAAAAGATTTCACGGTCTTGAACGCCGACGCGAAACCGGAAAACGCCGGCGGCATCGTTTCATTTTTTCAGCCGGGCAAAGATTTGACGGCGTTGAATCAGAAATTGTCCGAAGCGGGAATTGTTGCGTCGCTGCGCACCGACCGCAAAGGGCAGAATTACATCCGCCTCTCGCCGCATTTTTACAACACGGATGCGGAGCTGCAGCGCATGCTGGAATTGTTGTAACGGAATTTTCTAATCACGACGACTGAATTCCAGAATCGCGCCGCGCCACCAGGCCGCGAGCGATTCGCCGGGCCGCTGCCACGTTTGTTGGTGCAGCCAGACCATCACGCGCTGGTCGGCCATGACCTGCATCCGTTCGGCGGCGGTCAGTTTGTCCGGCCCATCCGCCAGCAATTTTTCTCCCAAGGCTTGAACCTTTTCGCCGCCGCAGCCGAATTTGGAAAATTGCTCGGCGTAAACCGGGTTGAGCTGTTTCTCGCGCAGCAGAGAGACGTGGATGGCGTTGACGTAAGGATCAAGAATCGCCTCGGCCAATCCGGCGTGCGGACGCGGCGGCGTGGGATCGTCGGTAAGGTCGTGAATTTTCAACTGCGCGCGGAGTGAAATTAGTTCCACCGGCGGTTTGGTTTCTTCCGGTGTCAGAAAAAATCCCAGCCGCCGGGCCTGTGCGCCGAGGCTGCGACGGCTCGTCAGCACGCTCAGCGGAACCGAGAACGCCATGCCGGCCAGCACGGGCGTGAACCACCAGAACAAGGTCGGATTCAACTGCCACATGAACACGCCCCACAAAACGCCGATGAGTGTGTGTCCCCAGTGCCGTTGCGCGGCGTAAAGCCAGTCGGTGCCGTCGGCGGAGCGCTTTTGCGTCGCCCAGCCGACACCGATGCCGAGCACGTTGGTGATGACAAACCGCGTGTGCCAGAGCATGAGCAGCGGCGCGTGCAGCGTTGAAAAAAGGGTTTCGCCGACGACGCCGGCGGCGGTCCGCGCCAGTCCGCCAAACGCCTGGCGGCGCGGCCAGTCGCGCGCGAGGTCAATCAGCGCCAGAAATTTTGGCAGCATGATGACGACCATGCAGATGAGGAAGATCAGCAGCGCCTCCGCCGTGCCGCTGCCGTTCCAGTTGCCCAGCAGCGACGGCATGGTGATGGTGGAGAGGCCGGTGAATTTTTGATACCAGAACAGCCAGTTGAAGCAGAGCAGGAACATCAGCCAGAGCGGGCCGGAGAGGTAGCCGCAGATGCCCAAAATCAAATGCAGCCGGCTGACGCCGCGCAGGCCCTTCGCGAACATCACCAGCGTGTGCTGTAAATTTCCCTGGCACCAGCGGCGTTCGCGCTGGGCGTTTTCGATGAGCGCCTGCGGCGCCTCCTCGTAGCTGCCTTCGAGGTCGTAGGCGAACCAGACCTCCCAGTTTTCGCGGGACAACAGCGCGGCTTCGACAAAGTCGTGGCTCAAAATCTGGCCGCCGAACGGTTTGCGGCCGGGCAGTTGCGGCAGGTCGCAGCATTGCATGAACGGCTCGGTGCGGATGATGGCGTTGTGGCCCCAGTAATTGCCCAGTTCGAGCGCCCAAAAGTTCAACCCGGTGATGAAGATGGGCGCGTAAAGGCGGTTGGCAAACTGCTGGATGCGGCCGAACAGGGATTCCGCGTTCACCAGCGCGGGCACGGTCTGGATCATGCCGGCGGTCGGATGCGCTTCCATCAATTTCACCAGATCCACCAGCGTTTCGCCGCGCATCACGCTGTCGGCGTCGCAGCAGATGAAATAGCGGTAGCGCCGGCCCCAGGTGTTCAGGAAATCGCGCACGTTGCCGCTCTTGCGGGCCTCGTTGATGAGGCGGCGGCGGTAGTAAATTTTTCCGAGCGCGTCGAGTTCGCGGATCAAGTCATACCAGCGGCGCTCCTCCTCGATCCATTTGTCCGGATTCGTCGAATCGCTCAGGATGAAAAAATCGAAGCGGTCGAGCTGGCCGGCTTTGGCGAGCGATTCGTAGGTCGCGCGCAAGCCCTCGTAAACGCGCACGACGTCTTCGTTGTAGATCGGGAACACGATGGCCGTGCTGATGCCGTCAATGCTCTGACCGCGAAAATTGGCCAGGTTGGTGATGCGGCGGTCGTCGCCAAACGTCCGCAGAAAAAATCCAAACACGCCATGCACGCAGCCGATGGCGGCGAACAGAAACAGGATCACGAAAAGCACTAGCAGCACGGTGCGCGTGGCGGACCAGCCGGTGCGCCAGAGCAAATCGGCAAAGAGCAGCGAAACGAGGCCGGTCAGCAGCACGGCGCAGGAATAAAAAATAAACACACGCCAGCCGCGCCGGAAACGCGGGGGTGTGGCTTCATTTATATTTTGAAAGTTATGGACCTTGGCCATATCCCCCTTCCAACAAGAAAAGTAAATACCGATAGGCTAGCTGACATCTTTCCCAAAAGGAGAAGTTGGGATCGCCAATATGTGCGATCCAAAAAATACTTACGAGCAGCAGCGCGAACAAGGTCCAGACCAGGACCATCCGGACATAAGGCAGTTGTCCGAGGTTGGTCAGCGTGGTGATCGGGCCGAGGTCGAGCGGGCGCGGCGTCATTTTGGAAAGCTGGAAATCCGGGCCGGCGCGAAAAAAAGTTTCGCGCATGGCACTGGTGAATTCCTCCGGCCACGGGCCGGGGCGCAGGAATTGATCCTGCCATTTGCCCGGCATGTCGGCGAGCAGCAACGCGAGCCGGCCCCGTGTGGAAAGGGTCTGATCGGTGTTCGTCGGCGAGACCTGGAGCACTTCGGAAAACCATTCGGTTACGATGCGGTCCATTTCCTCGGCGGCGAGCAGCGTGGCGGAACGGTTTGGTTCGGACGGTGCGCGGCGCTGGGCGCGTTCGAGCACGCGCAGGACGAGCTGGCCCAGCAGCGGCTTGTTGCGGATGCGGAGCGCGTGAAAATAACTTTCGACTTTGGCGTAGGCGGCATTCCATTCTTCCAGCGGACGACCGGCCAGTTGGCCGGATTCATCAGGCAAAATCGCGGGGTTCACGGCGGACTCCATTGATAAGTCCACGTCTCGCCAACGGTATTGGTGCCTTGCTGCAGCGTGCAGCGCAGATCCACAGGGTTCATGTTGCCGGGATTGGGCTGCATCTTCAAAATCACGCGCCAGGTGCCCAACTCTTGGTTGCGGATGACCTGATTGTCCACAATTGCCGCGTTCGTGCTGCAATTGGCAATGGCCACCGGCGGCGTGTTTTCTGAAATGGCGTCGAGTTTCGGCCCGTCAAAATCAATCACGATCTGCCGGCACTCCTTGCAGTTCAAGTCCAGGCCGATGCGCGTGGAAACGACCCGTTCTTCCGATAGCTTCATGACGCTTTCCCCGTTTTCCCGCGTCCAGTAAAGCGTGTAGCCAAACCGATACGGCTGCAACGGCGCGGGTTTATTTTTGGGATCCCAGAACGCGACGATGTTGTCCAAGCCTTCAAACTGCGCGCTCAATTCCAGCAGGTGCAGGTCACCGTCGCCCCAGTTGCCGTGCGGCTCCACCCAGACGCTCGGCACGAGATGATAGGGATTGAAGCTGTCCTGATAAGCCGCAAACGAGCGCTCGCGCTGCATCAGGCCGAAACCGCGAATGTTTGGCGCGGAAAAAATTTGGTGGCGGATGACCGACGGATTATCAAGCGGACGCCACAGGACTTCGCCGCCGTCCATCTTGGCCAGCAGGCCGTCGCTGTCGTGGACCTCCAGCCGGTAATCATCGGGTTTGTGTTCGGTGGTTTTGCCGAACCAGAACATGCTGGTCAGCGGCGCGAGGCCGATGGTTTTAATCGGTTGCCGCTCCGGATTCGCCTTGAGCACCTTGTTGGTCTCGCGCAAATACAGAATGGCTTCCACATCGCAAACCGTCGTGTCGCCGGGCCGGATGAGAAATTCATACGCGCCCACGCAGCTCACGCTGTCGAGAATCGCAAACAGCCGCAGTTCGTTGTCCTCCTTTTGCGGCTTGCCCAGCCACCAGTCGGTGAAGATGGGGAACTCCTCCGGCCGGTCCGATTCGCCGCTGTCCAGCGCCAGCCCGCGCGCGGACATGCCGTAACGCTGGTCTTTGCCGAGCAGCCGGAAATAGCTCGCGCCCAGAAACGCGCCGAGTTCGTCCAGCTGGTTCGTCTGGTTCAGCGGATACAAAACCCGGAAACCCGCGTAGCCGGTGTTGACCGGAATCTGACTTTGAATCTTCAGGTCGCCATAATCAAAAAAGTCCTGCACGAAGCGGATCGGCTGGACGTGTGTCAGCGTGAATTCATAAACGTGAACCGGCTCCTGGTAAAGATAGCCCGGATGAAAAAACTCCATGCGGAAGGGCAGACCATCCGCCGACCACAGCGCGCGGTCGCGGCGGAAACGGATTTCGCGGTATTTGTCGTAGTCGAGATTGTCCTGGCGCAAGACCTTGGGCAGATCCGCGCGCGGCGAGTGAAACGGCTTTTGCGCCCGTTCGAGCGCCCGCTTCGCCACATAATCAAGGTTTACCTCGGCGGATTCCGAGGCGGCGCAGACCGACACGACCAGCAGACTTCCGATTAAAATCAAACGCCTAAAGGCTTGCCACATCTTGGGAACATGAAAACCGAAAACAGGCCAATTTGCAAGTTTAGTGCGAAAACACCTTGTTTTGCTTGGGAAATTGATTAATCCAGCGTCTGCCGGTAGCGTTTGATGCCGACCACCAGCATCACGAGGAGGAACAGCGCGATCGGCCACAAATCCGGCGCGATTTCCGTCAGGCCATTGCCCTTCAGCAAAATCCCGCGCACGACGCGCAGAAAATGCGTGAGCGGCAGGCATTCGCCGACGTTTTGCGCCCAGACCGGCATCCCGCGAAACGGGAACATGTAGCCCGACAGTAGCAGCGACGGTAGGAAAAAGAAGAACGCCATCTGCACCGCCTGCAACTGGTTTTTGGCGACGGTCGAAAAAGTGATGCCGACCGCGAGATTCGCGACGATGAATAAAAAGGTCATCACAATCAACAGCAACAGGCTGCCCACCATCGGCACGTCGAACAAAAATTTGGCCGCAACCAAAATCAATGCGACTTGGATGTAGCCGACCGCGATATACGGAACAATCTTGCCGATGAGCACCTCGCCCGGTCGCACCGGTGTGGAGAGCAGATTTTCCATCGTGCCGCGTTCGCGTTCACGCGTGATGGCCAGCGCGGTGATCATCACCATCGTCATCGTCAGCATCACGCCCATCAAACCGGGCACGATGTTATACTGCGTGATATTTTCCGGATTGTAATGCTGCTGGACGACGAGATTGAACGGCGTGGCGCTGGGCTGAAGTTTTGCCAGCGGTCCGGTCAAATCGCGGTTCAGCACCGTCGGCGTCAGCGAATTCATCGACGCAATCGCATAACCCACGGCCGTCGGATCAGTCGCATCGGCTTCCAGCAGCAGATCCGGTTTTTCGCCGCGCAGCAGCTTGCGGGAAAAATCCACCGGAATGGTCACGGCGAACTGCACGGTGTTCTGCGCGAGCAGCCGGTTGATTTCCGCCTCGTTCTTCGGCTCGCGCGTGATGTCGAAGTAGCTGCTGTTGCGCATGCCCCACACGATGCTGCGCGCAAACACGCTGTTGTCCGCCGAATAGACGGCCGTCGGCAGATGTTTCGGGTCGGAATTGATGGCGTAGCCGAAGAGAATGAGCTGGATCATCGGCACGCCGATCATCATGCCGAAGGTCATCCGGTCGCGGCGCATTTGGATGAATTCCTTCCGCACCACCGCGCAAAACCGCCGCCAGTTGAATTCGTGCAGTTTCACGAGAAATTGTCCTCCGCCGTGTCCATCAGGCTGATGAACACGTCCTCCAGCCCGGATTGAATCTGTGTCCAATGATAGTCGTCCGTCATCCACGGACTCACGCTCGCGCGCAATTTTTCCGCGTCGCGTCCGCTGACGTGCAGTGCCGTGCCGAACGCGACGACTTGTTCCACGCCCGGCAGTCCGCGAATTTTTTCTGCGAGCGCAGCAAGATTTTTCCCAGAAACTTCCCACGTCGTCAGCGCGGCGGCTTTCACTACGTCCTCCACCGCGCCGCTGGCGAGCAAATTCCCGTAGGCAATATAAGCTAGACGATGGCAGCGTTCCGCCTCGTCCATGTAATGCGTTGTGATGAGCACCGTCAAACCGCCGGCGGCGAGCTGGTGGATTTCGTCCCAGAATTCGCGGCGGGCCTTCGGGTCAACGCCCGCCGTCGGCTCGTCGAGCAGGAGCAGTTGCGGCTCGTGAATCAGGCAGGCCGACAGCGCGAGCCGCTGTTTCCAGCCGCCGGAAAGCGTGCCGGCTAGTTGCTTGCGGCGCTCGACCATGCCGAGGCGCTCCAGACTTTTTTCCACGGCGGCCTTGCGTTGCGGAATCTCGTAAAGCCGCGCTATGAAATCCAGATTTTCCTCGATGCTCAAATCCTCGTAGAAGCTGAACCGCTGCGTCATGTAACCAACGCGCTTTTTGATCTCGGCGCTTTGCGTGCGGAAATCGAGACCGAGGCAGCTTCCCTCGCCGCCGTCCGGCTTGAGCAGGCCGCAGAGCATCCGCAAAAAAGTCGTCTTGCCGCTGCCGTTCGGGCCGAGGAAGCCGTAAATCTCGCCTGGCCGCACCTGCATGGCGATGTGGTTGACGACGGTGCGCGCGCCGAATTTTTTCGTGACGCCGCGCACGTCAATGACCAGATCGCCCGTGTTCATTGCGAAATTTTCACATCCACCGGCTGGCCGGGCCGGACATCCGCCGCGTCCGCCGGTGAAAATTTTGCCTCGATCATGAACACCAGCTTGGCGCGGTTCTCTCGATTGTAAATCACCGGCGGCGTGAACTCGGCCTGCGTGGAAATGTAATTCACCGTCGCTGAATAATTTTTCGCCGCGCCGTCGAAACTGACATTGACCGTCTCGCCGGTTTTGATTTTCGGCAGCACTTCCTGCGGCACAAAGAAACGGACTTTGAGATTTTCCGGCGGCAGCAACACGACGACCGGATTTCCGGCTGCGACCCACTCGCCCTGCCGGTAAAGCGTGTCATGCACCTGCGCGTCTGCCGGTGCGAACTGCTGCTTCTGGTCGAAGGACCATTTTGTCTTGGCGAGTGCGGCTTGTTGCGCTTCAACATCCGCCTGCGCGCCACGAATGGCGTCCTCTCGTCCGCCAAGTTTCGCGGTCGCCAAATCCGCCGCAAGCTGGTCAACTTGCGCCTGGTCTGCGTCGCGTTGGGCGCGGGCCTGATCCAATTCCTCCGCTGAAATCACGCTGGCGCCGCCGAGCTGTTCGCGGCGCGTGAACTGGTCGCCGGCCAGTTTCAAGTTGGCCTGTGCCTGCTGCAACTGGGCTTCGAGCGAGGCGATTTCCGTCGGCCGTTTTCCCTTGGTCAAATCATCCAACTGGGATTGGGCCTGCGCGAGATTTTTCTCGGCCTGCCGGACGGCGCTGGCTTCGGATTCGCGCTCCAGCGTGAAGAGCAGTTGCCCCGATTTCACGATGTCGCCGCGGGCAACGGCAAGATTTGTCAGCGCGCCGCCGAGCGGCGGGGCGACATAAACGTATTCGCCCTCGACGTAGCCTTGAAATTCATCCGACGAATTGCGCGAGCAACCGGCGATGAACGCGGCCGCCAGAACGAACAGGCTTAAGCTAGAGAAAATTTTCATGCAAACTTCGGATTCATCCTAGCAGGTGGGCGGTTTTTGACGAGCGAAACGATTCATTCGACTTTCAACTTACCGAATGGTAGGATGTCTTCCGTTGTTATGAAAAAATTGACGTTGCTTTCACTGTTTCTGGGTTTCACTTTCGCGGTAGCCGCCGAAGACACCAATTCCGCGCCGTCGTGGCTCACGCGGCCGCTGTCGCTGGCGGACTGCCTGAACGTCGCGCTCGCGCAGAACCCAACGATTCTCAAGGCGCAAAACGATCTTGAGGCGCAATATGGCGTCGTGGTGCAGACGCGCGCGATCGCGTTGCCGCAATTGACGGCGAACGGCCAATACAAGCACACCGACCGCAATGCGATAGAAAATTTCCCCGGCACCCACACACCAAACCAAAACTGGAACGCGGGCCTGACCATCACGCAAACCATTTATCAGGGCGGCAAGCTGATCGCAGCCATCCGCGCCGCCAAGGTCACCAAGGAGCAGGCGCTGGCGCAATACCAGTCCACGCTTGCTGACACGCTGCTGGCCGTGCGACTGGCGTATTACGACATTTTGCTCGCGGCGGAACAGATCACGGTCAACGAGGCGTCCGTCAACCTCCTGCAAAAGGAGCTCGCCGACCAGCAGCACCGTTACGACGCGGGCACCGTGCCGCATTTCAACGTGCTGCGCGCAAAAGTTTCCGTGGCCAACGCGCGGCCGCCCCTGATCCAGGCGCAGAATAATTATCGCATCGCCAAAAACAACCTGTCCAATCTGCTCGGCTACAACCTGCCGCGCGAAATCACGGACAACATTCCCTTGAACCTGACCGACACGCTCGACGCCGCGCCGTATCAGATCAACCTTTCCGATGCGCTGCAACAGGCGCTGGAAAAACGCCCCGAACTGCTCGCGCTGCAGAAGACCGAGGAGTTGCAGAGGCTCAACATCACCGATGCCTCATCCGGCTATCAGCCGCAGCTTCAAGTTTTCGCTGGCTACAACTGGTTAAACCAGCAGTTCAACAATTCAACCACGGACACTTCGGCCCCTGGGCTCAACGATTATCTTGACGGCTGGAACGCCGGGGCGCAGGTGAGCTGGGACATTTTTGACGGGATGCTGACGCACGGCAAGGTCGTCCAGGCCAAGTCGCTTTACCAAAAATCCAAAACCGCCGTGGACGAGGAGATGCGCAACATCGAACTCGAAGTTCGCACCGCCTATTCTGATTTTCTCGAGGCGCGGGAAGTTTTGGAATCGCAGAAAACCGTGCTGGAAGAGGCCGAGGAATCACTGCGTGAGGCCAACGCCCGCGCCGACGCCGGCACCGGCACGCAGCTTGATGTGCTGGATGCCGAGAACCAGCTTACGCAGGCGCGCAGCACGCAGGCGCAGTCGCTGCACGATTACGACGCGGCCCGCGCCAAGTTCGAGCGCGCCATCGGCGCGGAAATCGTCCAGAACCAGAACACGAAACCGTGATTTGAGATTGCGGCGGCGGCGAAATTCTAGGATTTTGTCCGCTCATGGCAAAAATTCAACGCGCACTCATTTCGGTCTCGGACAAAACCGGCTTAATTCCCTTCGCCCAGATTCTCGCGCAGGCGGAAATTGAAATCATCTCCACCGGCGGCACCGCCAAAACTTTGCGCGAGACCGGCCTCGCTGTAAAGGACATCTCCGAGCACACCGGCTTTCCCGAAATGCTCGACGGTCGCGTCAAGACGCTGCACCCGCTCGTCCACGGCGGCCTGCTCTACATTCGCGGCAACGCCATGCACGAAGCGGCGGTCAAACAACATGCCATCAAGCCGATTGATCTCGTCGTCGTGAACCTTTATCCGTTCGAGGCCACCGTCGCCAAGCCGGACGTGACGCTGCACGATGCCATTGAAAATATTGATATCGGCGGCCCTTCGATGCTCCGCAGCGCGGCGAAAAATCACGACAGCGTGACGGTCGTCGTGGATCCGCTGGATTACGCGGAAGTGGCGAAACAGATTTCCGAGACCGGCAACACCACTTTGGAACTGCGCCGGAAACTTTGCGCGAAAGTTTATGCGCGCACGGCGGCCTACGACGCGGCGATAGCGGCGCATTTGCAAAAGGAATTTAGCGCCGACAAAAATGCGCTGCCGCAGGTGCTGACGATTTCCGCGCCGCTGGCCCAGCCGTTGCGCTACGGCGAAAATCCGCACCAGACGGCGGCGCTCTACGGCAAGTTTCACGATTTCTTCAAGCAGCTCCACGGGAAGGAACTTTCTTACAATAATATTTTGGATCTCACCGCCGCCACCGCGCTCATCGCCGAATTCCGCGAAGATTTGCCCACGCTGGCGATCCTCAAGCACACCAATCCGTGCGGCGTCGGCCAGGGCGAAAATTTGCGCGAAGCGTGGGACAAGGCGTTCGCCACGGACAAGCAGGCACCGTTCGGCGGCATCATCGCGGTGAACCAGACGCTTGACGGCGCGTGCGCCGAGGCGATTGCGGAAATTTTCAGCGAGGTGATCGTCGCGCCGGAATTTTCGGCGGAGGCGCTGGCGGTTTTGCAGCGGAAAAAAAATCTGCGGCTGTTGCAAATCCAGAAATGCCCGCTGTCCGCGCAGCCGTGGGATGTGCGCAGCGTCGGCGCGGATTCGTTTTTGCTGCAACAGCGCGATTTGAAAATCACGACTGCCGCCGATTTGAAAATCGTCACCAAACGCGCGCCAACGGTGCAGGAATTGAAGGCAATGCTGTTTGGCTGGCGCGTGGTGAAACACCTGAAATCAAACGCGATTCTTTACGTTGACGATGGCCGGACACTCGGCACCGGCGCGGGCCAGATGAGCCGCGTGGATTCCAGCCGCATCGCGGTGTGGAAGGCCGGCGAGGCCAAACTGCCGCTCGCCGGCAGCGTGGTTTGCAGCGATGCATTCTTTCCTTTCCCTGACGGTTTGATTGCGGCGGCGGACGCCGGCGCGACAGCGGCGATACAGCCCGGCGGCTCGGTGAAGGACGCGGAAGTCATCGCGGCGGCGGATGCGCGAGGCATGACAATGGCGTTCACCGGCGCGAGGCATTTCCGGCATTGAAATTGGTTGCAGGTTAAAGGTTGAACATTGCAGGTTTGCGAAGTGTGTTTAACTAGCAACCTTCAACGTGCAACTGGCAACTGTTCACTTCAGCAGCCAGTAGATCAGCACCATTTGCCCGGCGGTGACGCCGGCCAGCAGCGCCCACACAAAACTTTCACGAGCAACGAGGCTGCCTTGCCGGGCGGCGGCGAGCCAGAACTGGATTTTCACCGAACCCGCCGTGATGGTGTCGCCGTTGCGGAGAATTTTGTTCGAGACGGATTCGCCGTTGACGGTGGCGAGCGCGTTGGCGGCGGTGGTCAAGTTGAAGCCGGCCTGTGGTTGAAATTCGAGCGTGAGATGCCGGTCCCAGACACCGTCATCTTCCAAGCGCAGTTCATTCTCCACCGTGCGTCCGATGTGGAAAGGAAAACGGCGGGCCACCGTCTGGGTGCCCGCCTGTTTGCCGGAAAGAATGCTTAACTGGATCATCAGAAAATGCGGCGCGGCACATAGACCTGATCGCCGGGATAAACTTTGGCGTCGAGCGTCGGATCTTCCAGGGCTTTGTCCACATTGACCTTGAGACGATCACCGTTGGCGCGGATGAGCGTGACCTTGTGACTGGCAAAATCAGTGAAATCGCCGGCGGAGGTGATGGCCTTGGTGACGGACGTTTCTCCGACGTAAAGCTGGCGTCCTGGTGTCTTGACCTCGCCTTTGACATAATAAAGGAGGTCGCCCGGCTTCACGGTGACCGTGAGGCGGACGTAATATTTCGGGACGTAAAGATCCTGAATTTCCTTCTGCAATTCGCCGGCTGTTTTACCCAGCGCCTGAACCGAGCCGATTAGCGGCAAATTGATGTTGCCGTCTTCCTTGATGGCTTCTTCATGCGGAGGGAATTCGGTCGCATCTGGCAATCCAGAGAAAATAATGTTGACCGTTTCGCCGACATGAAAACGGGCGACTTCGGCATTGGGCTGCATAATCCCCGTGGCTGGCGCATCTGTCAGCGTGAGCGCCGGGGAATTGGTGGTGGTCTGAACTGTGCTAGCAGCGGGAATGCTCGCCAGCGTGTTGGGGGTCGAGGAACAACCGGTAAAAAGCAAACCGACCGCAATCAGGCCTGATACGATCAATCCTTGGACAAATAATTTCATGGGGGCTTATCTTTGTAAAATCCGGGGCGGAATTAATATTTTTGTTTGATTTCAACTTTATCCGAGTCGCCGGCATTCTTGGGCGCGGTGGCTTCCTGATCCTTGGGATTGCCGGAATAATAATAATCGTGGTAATAACCGCTGTAGTAATAATAGCTTTCGTCCTGCGACATGTTGATGTTGTTCAGCACGATGCCGAGGAAGGTGCCGCCAACTTTTTCAATGACCTGTTTGGCGCGCAGGTTCATCGGCTGCGGATAGCGGCGGTATTGGATGACTTGGATGACCATGTCCACTTCGCTGGCCAGAACCGAGGCATCGCTCACACCCAAAATCGGCGGAGAATCGAAGAACACAAAATCGTAGCGGTGCTTCAATTCAGCGATCATGTCCTTCATCTGCACCGAGTTCAAAATGCTCATGGAACTGCTGGGCAGTTTGCCGCTGGCCATGAAGTTGAGCATCGGCACGCCGGTGGTCTGGATGACTTCCTCGAGCGTGTTTTGTTTGAGGAGATAATTTGTGAGGCCGACGTCATTGGCGACATGCAACAGCTTGTGCAGGGTGGGGCGGCGCAAGTCCGAGTCCACGATCAAAATACGCATGCCGGCCTGGGCGAAAACCGTGGCCAGATTGAGCGCGGTGGTGGATTTGCCTTCACCCGCACCGGCGCTGACCATGACAATGGTCGTGAGTGATTCGTCCTTGCGCGCGAAGAGAATGTTGGTGCGCAAAACCCGGTAGGCCTCCGCGTAACGGCTCTCGGCCCCTTCGTCGGAAAGAATGCCGACGTTTTGCGGAATGACGCCCACAACCGGGGCTTGGAAGGAGCGCTCCACATCGTCAATGGTCTTGACGCTGGTGTCGAGATACTCAATGAAAAAGGCGAGGCCAATGCCGACAATGAGGCCAAAAACGATGCCCAAGCCGATGTTGAGCGGCTTGTTGGGCCGGACGGGATCCTTGCCCGGCTCGGCAAGCGAGGTGATTTCCACCACGGAGGTTTTGGGTATGGCCAGGTCAATTTTTTCCATTTCAACCCGGTTGGCGAGCGCCTTGTGGAAATCCACCAGGTTTGCCAGTGCGCGCTTTGCCTCCCAATAAGGCTGGCTGCGGACGGATTCATCGCGGTCTTTTTGAATGGCGGCATCAACTTGGGCTTTGAGCGTGTCCAGCGCGGCCTTTTCAGTGTTCAAATTGTTTTCCATGCCCGCCATGATGCCGGCAACGCGGTCGTCAATTTGCCGGTTCACTTCGTCAATCGTGGACTGAAGCCGGATGACATCCGGGTTGGCCAGCGAATAATCGTTCGTCTTGCTGGCGTAGGCTTGTTGCGCCTCGTGCAACTTGTCCAGCAACCCGGTCAACGCGGTGTCAGGAGTGCCGATGGTTGGCAACACATCCCGCAGCTTGTCCGTCGGCAATGCTTTGAGCTGTTCCAGTTGCTCCTTGAACCGGTTGTAGCGGGACTGGCCTTCCATCATCGTATCGTTGTATTGACGGATTTGTTCCTGGGTCAACGTGGGTGACGGAACGAGGGATTGCGGATCATTGTCGGTGACATCCAGTTCCTTGCGCAAGTTGTCCACCTTCTCCCGCATCACCTGGAGTTGCTGTTCTTCCGACTGGTATTGTTCTTCCAACACCTTGATGCCGCCGACCGTCAGTTGGGTGTGCCGCCCCAGCCGGTAATCTTGATAGGCTTTGGCGATGGCGTTGGCTATGTTGGCCGCCTCCTGTTTATCCGAACTATAAACCGTGATGTCCACCAGCGTGGTGTTGCGGACGGGAGCCAGACTGATCTGGTGCTTCAAAAACTCCAATGTCTCGGAGGTTTTGAACGTGTCCACGCCATATTTTTTACCCCATACGGCATTCAAATTCAGCTTGTCAATCACCTTGCCCAAAACCTCGGGTCCTTGAAGAATTTCCAGTTCCGTCTCTTGAAAATACGGATCGTAAGTCGGATTGACTGTTGACATGCCATTCATGCTGGGAATGTCCGAACCGGTGTCCGGCTCGATTTTAATCTGGGACGTGCTGGAATAGGAAACCGGCAGGATGAACGTGACCGCCGTGGCAATGATGGCCGTGATCAAAAACACGGTGATGATGATGGCCTTGCGGATGCGGATGATGCGCCAGTAATCCAGGAAGTGCAGTCTGGCTTCTTGCGGCGGCTGATTTTGTGGCGAATCCATATAAAAATAAATGGGAGCCTTGAAAAGTCTTGGCTCCCGTCTTGATTACTTAAAACATTTGGTCAAATCCACAATCTTAATAGGCGGCGGTGACACCGATATAGACGCGGTTTCTGGAATAAGGACCAGCTGCTGCAACGCTGGACGATTGTAGGCAGTCAAAATTGTAACCCAGTTCAGCCGAAAGGTGCTGGTTGAACGCGTAGTTCAAATTTGCCCCAAAGCTGTAAAATTGTTCCGTGTCGTTGTTATAGGCACCTTGATTGAATTGGGACAACTGGACGCTGCCAATGATTGATCCCATCAACTTGGCCGTAATCTCTTGATTGACCGAGGCAGAGATCACCGTGCTTTGCTGGTTTTGAGTGACTTGCCCATTGCTGGCAGTTGCAATTGATGTCGCATTTTGAGAGTGAGTAACGCCCAACTGCGCATAGCTGCCTTCAGCGTAGGTGTAGGTTGCCGAACTGTTCACCCACGGCGTGGTATAATTCTGACTGGCGGTATTATCACTAAATTCGGTTATTTGCGCGCCAACTTTCGCCGAGACACTCAAATTAGCCAAAAATGAATGCTGAAGACCAACGTAGGGAATGTAGGACGTGTTATTACGGCTGCTGCTGTAGAAAGTATTTCCGTTGGATTCGGCAATCGGTTCATCGCCCCAATAATTGACCCATGCATATTGAAACCCAATTAAAGCGGTGGTTTCTGGGGCCACAGCCCACTGTAAATCGATTGCTACAGATTGTTCGTCGCGGGTGAGCAATCCATTTTGACTGGGATTGGTGGCTGTTCCGCCGCTCTGCGTATAATCATAATAACCGTTGTAGTATGACAAAACCGTGCTGAACAGCCGTGTCCAGTCCGTGGTTAGCGACACATTGGCGTCATTAAAATAGTAATCGCTTTGAACACGTTGCGGTTGCGCTATTGCCGCGCCGTTATTGGGCAATCCTGGTTCATTGCCCACTGCAAAGGTGTCATGCACCGTTGACTGCCAGCGTTCCGAAAAAGCGTGATCCAGCCACAAATCCACCTGATGCGTTTGATCATAGGGGTCATTTCCCTGATCCCGCCGATCTTGGTAGTAATACAAACCGTATGTGTATTTCACATCAAATTCTGTCTGCTGCATCGGCACGTTGAAACTTACCGAGGGGCTGACTTCATAACCCGCGCTGCCCTGTTTCTGTCCGTTGGGCGCCGTGTTATAGTTGTCGTCGTAAAATCCGCGCAGGGTGCCGGCCACACTCCAGAACTTGGTGGTTTCCATCGAATTCAAACCCGGCGCATAATCTGCATGCAAACTGGCCGTCCCGGCTGCCACTAGACCCACAGAGATAAAGAATTTTTTCATGACTCGTCTGGATGTTATATGTTGACTCACCAAAGCTCTTTCCGTTCAAAGAAAGTGCAACAGCTTATGACAAAGTGAGATTATCAGTTTCCCAAGATGCCCGTCAAAACATTTTTTACGGTTTTTATCGCCATTCCGAGGGCAATTTTCCCCCAAGGAATGATGAAAATTCACCGTTTCAATTCCTTCAAGAGGGTTTTCAAGGCGTGAGTGTTCAAAACATTTTTTTGTTCCAGCCAGCCTTTGCGGGCGATGCCCGCGCCCAACCGCAGAAAACCTGCGTGTTCATTCCGGTGCGCGTCGGGGTTGATGACGCACTTCACGCCCTTGCTCTTGGCGTAAGGCCAGTGCCGCCAGTCCAGGTCAAACCGGTGCGGATTGCAATTCAGCTCGATCCAGGTGCCGGTTTCGGCGCAAACATCAATCACCGCCTGCACGTTGACCGGATAGGGCTCGCGCTCCAGCAGCAGTCGTCCCGTCATGTGGCCGAGAATGTGGACGAATGGATTTTCCGCCGCGCGGATCAGCCGCTTGGTGTTTTCCGTCTCGCTGCTGCTGGGAACGTGCAGGCTCGCCACCACCACGTCCAGTTCCGCCAGCGAATCATCATCAAAATCCAGCCGGTCCTTCAAAATGTCCACTTCGCTGCCGGTCAACAGCCGGAAGTCGCTGCCCCGCGCCGCAATTTTCTCATTCAATTTTCGGATTTCCGAAATCTGTTCGCGCAGCCGTTTTGCATCCAGGCCGTTCGCCTGATACGAAGCTTTCGAGTGATCCGTGATCGCCCAGTATTCCAGCCCCAAATCCTCCATGTGGGCCGCGATCTCTTCCAGCGAGTTGTGCCCATCGCTCCAGTTGGAGTGGTTGTGCAGCGCGCCTTTCAAATCCGTCCATTCAATCAATCGCGGCAACTCATTTCTCTCTGCCGCCAAAAATTCGCCGTGATCCTCGCGCAATTCCGGCGGCACAAAAACCAGATCCAGCTTCTGAAAAATTTCCGCCTCGTCCTGGCACGCCACGAGCAGTTTCGGGTCGCGCGTTTCCTCCTTGGATTTGAACAGGCCGTATTCATTCAGCCGCAGCCCGCGCTGGATGGCGCGCTGCCGCATGACGATGTTGTGCTCCTTGCTGCCGGTGAAATACGCCAGCGCGAACGGAAATTCCGCGTCGCTCACCACGCGCAGATCGCACTGAATGCCGCCTTCCAGAATCACGCTGGCCTTGGTTTCGCCTTGGGCGATGACCTTGATGATGCCGGGCAGTGATGCAAAAAACTCAATGACATCAATGGGTTTCTTAGATGACGCCAGCAAGTCAATGTCGCCGCAGATCTCCTTGAACCGCCGCAAACTGCCCGCCGGGCTGCACCGGATCACGTCGGGATGCGCGCGCAGATTTTCCAGCAGCGGCTCCGCTGCCAGCCACGCGTCGCTCAGCAAATGTTTGCTCGCGTAAGTGCGTTTGCGCTCGATGCCCTCCAAAATGTTGGCCTGCGTCTTGTCGCCGAAACCATCGAGTTCCGCGACCTTGCCGGATTTGCACGCCGCCTCCAGTTTTTCAATCGAATCAACGCCGAGCTTTTTGTTCAGCGCCTGGATTTTCTTCGGGCCCAGGCCGGAAATTTCCAGCATCTCAATCAAACCCGGCGGAATCGAGGCCTTCAGTTCGTCGTAGTATTTTAATTTTCCCGTCTCAACCAGTTCGGTGATTTTCTGTTCCAGCGCCGCGCCGATGCCCTTGATTTCGCCCAGCCGTTTTTCGGCGACGAGTTTTGCCAGCGGTTCGCTCAAGCCTTCAATCGTCCGCGCGCCGTTCGCATAAGCGCGCGTCTTGAACGGATTTTCACCCTTCAATTCCAGCAGCGTTCCAATCTCCACCAAAATTTCCGCCACTTTGTCTTTGTCCATGCGCCCAAGATGGCGTTTCAAGTTACAAGTTTCAAGTTGCACGTTGCTCCGCTAAAATGTCCGCATGTCGAATCGCAAACAACTTCCCGTCGCCCTGACCATCGCCGGCTCCGACAGCGGCGGCGGCGCGGGCGTCCAGGCGGATTTGAAAACCTTCGCCGCGTTCGGCGTTCACGGCACAAGCGCCATCGCCTGTCTCACGGCGCAAAATCCCAAGCGCGTCCTGGGCGTCGAAACGTGCTCGCCCAAAATGTTGCGGCAGCAAATCGAGGCCGTGTTTGAAGAACTGAAGCCGGCGGCGGTGAAAACCGGAATGCTCTTCTCGGCGGAAAACATCCGCGTTGTCGCATTGCTTTTTAAAAATTCAAAATTCAAAATTCAAAACTTAAAACTGGTTGTTGATCCGGTGATGGTTTCCACCAGCGGCGCACGGTTGCTGAAACCCTCGGCGGAAAAAGTGTTGAAGGAAAAACTCCTCCCGCTCGCCGCGCTCGTCACGCCGAACCTGGACGAGGCGGAAATTCTGGCGGAACAAAAAATTTCCGCACCGGAAGACTTGCGTTCCACCGCGCGGAAAATTCATTCGCGTTTCGGCTGCGCGGTTTTGGTAAAGGGTGGACACTTGAAAAATTCCGGCGAAGCCGTGGACATTTTCTTCGACGGTGAAACCGAGCTGCTCCTCTCCGCGCCGTTCGTGAAAGGCGTTTCCACTCACGGCACCGGCTGCTCTTATTCCGCCGCGATTTGCGCGGCTCTGGCGCTCGGCCACGACTTGCCGCACGCGGTGGAAATCGGGAAAAATTTCATCACGGCGGCCATTGCCAACAGCCATCGCATCGGAAAACACTTCGCGTTGGGAAATTTTCCGCTTAAAGGTTCGGCCAGCTCAACTGGAAAAACTCGGCTGCATTCGTCGCGTTCAGATAAAGGTAATTGCTGCCGTTTGCGATGACAGGCACCGGAATGTCGTTGGTTTCCCAGACGACGGGCGGCGACAGGCTGGCGGTGGCTTCCACGAAAAATCCGGCGGGATAAACCGGCCAGGCGAGCGTCACGTTCGTATCCGTGGCGGCGATGTTTAGCGACTGCGAGAAAAACGTCCACGCCAGCGCATAAGCTTCGTTGGTGGTGACGGTCGTTCCGCCGTGCTTTAAGACCTGCAAGTCATAGCGGCTTTGCGGCAGTTGCGTCAGCCAGAGGTGCTCGACATTGTCCACGAGGCTCGTGCTGCACGCGACGAGGTTGCTGGAAAGCGCGTCATACAAAAACAAATCGAGGTTGTTGATGTTGGTTTTGCCTTTGTGCCGGTCCCAGACCAGCGTGGCGGTGGCGGTGAACAGGGCCGTGTTCGCGGCATTGGTGACATTGAAATAATAATGTTTCACGGTGTCGGCGGTGGCGCTGCTGGTGTTGGTGTTAAAATCCCAACCGTTCAACACGCCGACGGTTCCGGTCGCGCCGGTCGGCAGATGCGGGCTGTTGGTGATGACGCTGGTGGAAACAATGTAACTCTGTTTGCCGCCGGCAAGCTGTTCATAGGAATTGAAGACATTCAATACACCCGCCCCGTAACGGTAGTCCAGTGGCGAGGGTGCGACATTGGTCCAGTCGGCAGGCTTGACTGCGCCGTTCAGCAAAAGCGCCTTCACGGTGCGGATGTCGGCGGTGGCATTGGTGTTGCTCCCGCCGTCGCCGCGCAACCCGGCCTGCATCAGCACCGCCGCCGCGCCCGCGACCTGCGGCGTGGAAAAGCTCGTTTCGCCGGACAGTGCGGTGATGTCCGGCTTGCACCGGCCGTTGTCAATGGTCGGCCCGACGCTGTTGTAACTGGAGCCGTTTTGATACGCGCCGACGCTGATGCAATTGTATGCCGTCCCCGGAGGGCAAACCGAGGCGCTGATGCCATAGTTGCAGGCGGCGGAGACCAGAAGTGTGTTGTATTGCGCGGCGTAATTGTCGTAATTCGTGTCAATGAATTCCTGTTCGCTGGCCGGCACGCCGCCGAAGGTGAAACTTTGGTTCACCACCGGGTCGTTGATGTTGGGCGGGTTCCGTGCGGCGATGATGTTGTTGAAAAAATCATCCGCCTCATAATTGTCCACATGCGCGACATTGGTCGCCACACCCGTCCCCAGGCCGTAAAAAATCCCGCCGACCGAATCCGCGTGGCCGGATTCAGAGCCCAGGCTGTTGGGGAAAGTGCTCGCGGAACCGCCGCTGGAAATATATGTGAACAGACTTGAAGACTGACCGACCGCCGCCGGGTTTACTTGCCATATCATTGGTGGATTATTTGTGTCCAGCCCCGCTTCAGGCTGCGCCACGCGGATGCCGGAGCCGTTTACGTTGGTCGCCACTGACCGCAACACCGTGACGCCGATGGTATCAAGATTTTGCGCCTGCGCCAACGTGCCAATGCAAACCGCCAGCGCAAAAATCAGAAATGCATTTCGTCCCGGTAAATCCTTCATAATATGATGCGGCAAACGATAACCCATCCGGCGCGAAAATCCAGAGCCGCGTCCGAATAATCCTGTTTAATTTCGCCGGTTCCGTTAATTTCAACCCGATGTCCGACACGCTCGTCGTCAACGAAATCTATTTGAGCCTGCAAGGGGAAAGCACCTTCGCCGGCCTGCCGTGCATTTTCATCCGACTGACGGCCTGCGACCTGCGCTGCTCCTACTGCGACACTGCCTACGCCTTTACCGAAGGCAAAAAGAAATCGCTCGTGGAAATCCTGGCGGAGGTCCGCCGGCAGGCGGCACCATATTTGAATTCAAAATTCAAAATTCAAAATTCAAAACTGCCGCTGGTTGAGCTGACCGGCGGCGAACCGCTGCTCCAAAAAAATTCCCTGCCGCTGATGGAATTGCTCTGCGACGACGGCTACACCGTTTTGATCGAGACCAGCGGCGCGCATGACATTTCAAAAATCGATCCGCGCGTCCATCGGATCATGGATTTGAAATGCCCGTCCAGCGGCGAGGTGTCGCGTAACCGGTTTGAAAACATTGCGCAACTGAAGGCCACCGATGAAATCAAATTTGTCATCGGCACGGTGGAAGATTGCGAATGGGCCAAGCTTCAAATTGTCGAGCACGAGCTGGCTTCCATCTGCCCGCTGCTGTTTTCCTGGGTGCATCCGCTCGCGCCGGAGCAGCAAAGCAAGGTGCTAAAAAAAGTTCCGACCGGTCAAACGCCGATTTCGCGAAAAGATCTGGCGGAAAAAATCATCGCCGACGCGCTGCCGGTGCGTTTCCAAATTCAGCAGCACAAAATCATCTGGCCGCCGGAACAGCGCGGAGTTTGAGATGAGCAAGACGAGCCAAACACTTCAACTGCTGCGCGACTACGAATCGCGCAACGTGCTGTTCACCGAGTCGGACGGCTCGTGGCCAATTGTCTGGGAACGCGCCAAAGGCGTTCACGTCTGGGACGCCGAAGGGAAAAAGTATTTGGACCTGACCGCCGCGTTCGGCGTCGCCGCCGCCGGTCATGCCAATTCAAACGTCGTCAAAGCCGGGCAAACGCAGATGGCAAAACTCCTGCACGCGATGGGCGACGTGCATCCGCACGCTTTGAAGGCTCAACTCACGCGCGAATTGAGCCGTATCACCTATGAGCGCTGGGCCAAGACAAATCGGAAATCGGAAATCGGAAATCGGAAATCCGGGAAGGTCATTTTTTCCAACTCCGGTTTTGAAGCCGTCGAATCCGCGCTCAAGACAGCAATGCTCGCCACCGGCAAAAGCGGCGTCATCGCGTTTGAAGGCGCGTATCACGGACTCGGCTACGGCGCGCTGAACGCCACGCACCGAGAACATTTCCGCAGCCCGTTCCGGTCGCAGCTCCGGGAGTTCGGAAGCTTTGTGAAATTCCCGGCCAAGCCGGAACAACTGGCGAAAATTGAAAAGGAAATTCGCCGGATTTTCCGCCGCAAAAAAATCGGCGCGATTCTGGTCGAGCCAATTCAGGCGCGTGGCGGCATCAACATTCCGCCGCCGGAATTTCTCCCGCTGCTCCGCAAGCTCTGCGACGAATTCGGTGCGCTGCTGATCCTCGACGAGATTTACACCGGCTTTGGTCGCACCGGAAAATGGTTTGCTTGCGAACACAGCGGCGTGGTTCCCGATGTGATTTGTCTCGGCAAGGCGCTTACCGGTGGTTTTCCGCTTTCGGCCTGCGTGGGCCGAGCGGATTTGATGGACGCCGCGTGGCCGGCTTCGACTGGCGAGGCAATCCACACCAGCACGTTTCTTGGTCATCCCGTCGGCTGCGCGATGGCGCTGGCGCAAATCTCCGAAATCCGGCGGCTGAAACTTTGCGAACGCAGCGCCACGCTCGGTAAATGTTTGCTGGACGAACTCGCTTCAATTCAAAATTCAAAATTCAAAATTCACAATTCCGTCCGTGGCCTCGGCTTGATGGCCGGCGTGGAATTGACTTTGTCCAACGGCAAACCCGCAACGGAAACCGCACTGACTGCGATCAAAACGCTGCTGCATCGCGGCTACATTTTCCTACCGGAAGGCGAATTTGCCAACGTCATCAGCTTCACGCCGCCGCTGACCATAACCAAAGCACAATTGACGAAAACCGTAAAAGCATTGGCCGAAGTTTTAGCCACAGATTGACACAGATGCACACAGATAAAATCCAATGAAACAAACGCGATTCTTTTCCATCTGTGTTTATCTGAGTTCATCTGTGGCTCAATTTTTCCCATGACGCTCACCGAAATGCGCTCCTTGTTGGCGAAACGCGACATTCAGTTGACGCGCTCGCTCGGCCAGAATTTTCTCCACGACGGCAACCAGCTCCGCCGCATCGTGGCTGCGGCGGAAATCACGCCGGCGGATAAAATCCTTGAGATCGGGCCGGGGCTGGGGCCGTTGACGGAAATGCTTTTGGAAAAAGCCGGCGAGGTGCTGGCCATCGAGATGGACGCGCGGCTCGTGGATTTTTTGTGCGAGCGGTTCGGCACGGAACAGCGAAGTCCCGATTTAATGGCGGACGCTCTGGCCGGCCAGCCGGAAAAAACGGCCGAACCGAATTTGGGCGCGGCGTTCCATTTGTTGCACGACGATGCGCTGGCGTTTTTGAAACGTGGCCAATCAGTAGTGGGACAGGCTTCCAGCCTGTCCAGTTCCACGTCCGAAGAAAAAACCGGCACGACAGGCAAGATGCCTGTCCCACATGACTGGCGCGATTGGAAGCTCGTGGCGAACCTGCCGTATTCCGTCGCCTCGCCGATTTTGGTGGAACTCGCCGCCGGCCCGCGCGCGCCGAAGCTGATCGTCGCCACGCTGCAACTGGAAGTCGCGAAGCGGCTGATGGCGCAGGCGGACGACGACGATTACGGTATCCTGACGCTGCTGGTGCAGCTTGATTTTGAACCGCGCGGCAGCTTCAAGATTCCGCCGGAATGTTTTTTCCCGTCGCCGGACGTGGACTCCGCGTGCGTGTGTCTGGTGCGCCGCGCGACGCCGCTGCTGCCGGAAAATCTCCGCCCGGCTTTCGTAAAAATCGTCAAGCGCGGCTTCTCGCAACGGCGCAAGATGATGCTGAAACTGTTGAAGCAGGATTGGCCGGCGAACAAACTGGCGGCCGCCTTTGCCGAATTATCAATCTCACCGCAGGAACGCGCGGAGAAATTGAGCTTGGAACAATTTGTCGCATTAACCAAATTGCTCGCCAGTTGATTCGCATGAAGAAGCCGAAGGATTCAATTCAAAAACCTTTGCCCGGCATGGGCAAAACCCTCGGCTCAAAATCTTCGCCGCGACGTTATTTTGAAGCCGTCAGATTGCAACGAGATAAAGCTCCTGGATTTGAAACCTATCCTTTTTCTATCCCTTCAATCCGTCATTTAACGCGTTTAGAATTTCATCCAGCCGTGACTTTTTTCGTGGGAGAAAATGGTTCAGGTAAATCAACTTTGCTGGAAGCAATCGCGGTCAAAGCCGGTTTTAGTGCGGAAGGCGGCGACAAACAGCTTCAATTTGGCACGCACGATACACACTCGCCACTTCATGACTGCCTGACATTGGAACGAAAGTTTGGCCGACCAACGGATGGTTTTTTCCTGCGTGCTGAAAGTTTTTACAACGTGGCAAGCGAACTGGAAAAACTTGGATCATCATTTGTTGGATACGGCGGCAAACCTCTTCATCAACAATCGCATGGCGAATCGTTTCTCGCGGTGCTGAAGGAACGACTACAAGGCGGTGGCGTTTATCTGTTTGATGAACCAGAAGCTGCGCTTTCTCCGCAAAGACAGTTGAGTGTATTGACTTTGATGCACCGACTCGTTTCGCATCAGTCCCAACTAATCATTGCAACTCACTCGCCGATTCTTCTCGCATATCCGCACGCGAGAATTTACCAGTTTTCTGAAAATGGCATCACCGAAGTGAAATATACGGACACGGAGCATTATCAGATTACCAAAGATTTCCTAAATCGGTATGAAAGGATGTTGGAAATTTTGATGTCCGCCGAAGAAGAAGATTTTGATGCAACCAAATGGAAGTTATGAGCGAAGAAATTTTTGACATCGTCAACGAGCGCGACGAGGTGGTCGGGCAGAACACGCGGCGCGAGGTTCATGCGCGCGGGTTGTGGCATCGCGCGGTGCATGTGCTGGTGTTCAATGCGCGCGGTGAGGTGTTTCTCCAGAAGCGCTCGCTGAAAAAGGACATCGCCGCCGGCAAATGGGATTCGTCGGCGTCCGGCCATCTGGACAGCGGCGAGGCTTACGACGCGTGTGCGATGCGCGAGGTGCGCGAGGAGATCGGCCTGCACCTGTCGCAGCCGCCGCTACGGCTGTTCAAGATTGACTCGCGCAAAGAAACGGGCTGGGAATTCTGCTGGATTTACCGCTGCGAAAGCGAAGGGCCGTTCACGCTGCATCCTGATGAGATCGAGACGGGCGCATGGTTCGCGCCGGATGCGGTGACGAAATGGGTGAGTGAAAAGCCGCAGGATTTCGCGAGCGCGTTTGTGCTGATCTGGAAAAAATTTCAGGCCATAGATGGGCACAGATGAAACACAGATAAAAGTCGCCGCCACAAATATGGATTTTCCCATTTGTGTTTCATTTGTGAAAATCTGTGGCTAAAAATCCTTCCCGCCTTTACTTGCGGCGAAAATGGGGTAGTTATTTCCCATGCAAAATTATTTCGTTCCGATTGTGGTGGAGCAGACCGGTCGCGGTGAGCGGAGCTGGGATATTTATTCCCGGCTGCTGGTGGACCGCATTCTTTTTCTCGGCACGCCGGTGGATGACACGGTGGCGAACGTCGTCATCGCGCAGCTCCTGTTTCTCCAGATGGCCGATCCGAAGAAGGACATCCATCTCTACATCAATTCACCCGGCGGCAGCGTCACGGCGGGGCTGGCGATCTACGACACGATCCAATACATGACCTGCGACGTGAACACCTATTGCGTCGGGCAGGCGGCAAGCATGGGCGCGGTGCTGCTGGCGGCAGGCACGAAGGGCAAGCGATACGCGCTGCCGAATTCCAACATCATGATCCATCAGGTGCTCGGCGGCGCGGAAGGCCAGGCGAGCGATGTGGAAATCCGCGTGAAACACATGCTCAAGTTGAAAAATACTTTGAACGCCATCCTCTCGAAGCACACGGGCAAGCCGGTGGAACAGGTGGAGAAAGATTGCGACCGCGACAATTTCATGACGGCCGAGGAAGCGAAGGCTTACGGCCTCGTGGATCACGTCGTGCAATCGCGGCGGGAAATTCCCGGCGTGGAAAAAAGCTCGGTGGTGGTTTAAAAATTGTTTTGGGATAGCGTGTGCAATGTGAATGTCTTTTTGAATGCCACTTTCGCCTCAAGAAAAATTTGTTCTCCAAAAATTTGTTTGGACAGAAACGGATTTTGACAAAATGGGATGGCATGATGTAATGATTCATGGAATTTCATTTGACCTGCCTCAATACGAGCTTTTGTTCGACATAGATTATATTTTTGCGTGGGTAAATCCCGATCCGCCGTCTGAATATTTTTCGTTTTGGGTTTCTCCTGCAACTTTGGTGTTTCGAAATGCTTATGACCTCAAAATAAATATTGAAACGGGTTTAGGATTGCAGCTTCAAGGAATTGGGCGAAGCGAGGAACGCGAACCGCGAAATGCTGCTTACATTAAAGACAAAAAGGAATGGAAATGGACTCTGGAAGGGAATGAAGGTGATATTTCGTTTTATTCCGTAGGTTTCATACAATACACGCGGCAATATCCGAAACATATAAAACGCCAGTCGTTCACACTTGAAGAACGCATAGGAATTTCTTTTGAAAGGCCAGAGAAATCAAAAGACGTTTCGTAATTAGCGCGCAAAAATCTGGCGGATGACGTCTTCAATCGGCACTTCTTGGATGTCAATGTCGCTCACGGGCAGTTCGTCCAGCAGCGCCTTGCACGCCGCGATGACGCGGTCGCGCTTGACCTTGAGCGTGATGGCGTCGGGAGTTTTTTCGACGACTTCGCCGTAATGCGCCAGTTTTTCCGCCGGATATTCATTCGCCTTGTCGCATTGAATGGTGACGAATTTGAAGTCGGCAAAGCGATCCACGATTTCTGAGAGCTTGCCGTCGAAGAAAATTTTCCCGTGGTCAATGATGATGACGCGCTCGCACAGCGCCTGGATGTCCGCCATGTAATGGCTCGTGAGCAAAATCGTGGTCTTGCGCTCGGCGTTGTGGCGGCGGATGAAATCACGGACGGTCTTCTGCGAAGTCACGTCGAGACCGATGGTCGGCTCGTCGAGGAACAGCACTTTCGGCTCGTGCAGCAGCGACGCGATCAGCTCCATCTTCATCCGCTCGCCGAGGGAAAGTTCGCGCACGCTGACGTTGAGCTTGTCTTTTACGGCGAGCATTTCGCTCATCTCGGCGACGGTGCGCTCGAAGCGGTCGGCAGGAATGCCGTAGATTTTGGCGTTCAGCTCCAGCGATTCGCGCGCGGGTAAATCCCACCAGAGCTGATTTTTTTGTCCGAGCAGCAGCGCGAATTGCCGGCGATAACCGTCGGCGCGCTCCCACGGCGTGTAGCCGAGAACTTTCGCGGTGCCGCTGGTCGGATAAAGCAGACCGGCGAGCATCTTGAGCGTGGTCGTCTTGCCCGCGCCGTTCGGGCCGAGAAAGCCGACCAGTTCGCCTGGTTCAATCTTGAAGCTGACTTCGTTGGCGGCCAGCGTCTGGTCGTATTGCCGGTGAAAAAGCCCTTTGACCGCGCCGGAAAATCCCGGCTGCTTTTTGTAAGTGCGGAAGGCCTTGGTGAGATTGCTGACTTCGATGACCGGCATTGCAGCAGTTTCGAGTTTCAAGTTTTCAGTTTCAAGTTCAAAACCGAACGCCGAAACTTATCGCATCAACTGCTTTTCCAGATAGTGAACAACTTGGCGGACATTGGCGTCCACTTCCATGCGGTCTTTGACGAGCCGGCAAGCGTGCAGCACCGTGCCGTGGTCGCGGCCGCCGTAGGCTTCGCCGATGGTGTTGAGCGAACTTTCGGTCATCTGGCGCGAAAGATACATGGCGACCTGGCGCGGGAAGGCGATGTTTTCCGGGCGGCGCTTGCTGGTCATGTCGGCGAGGCGGATGTCGTAATGTTCCGCCACTTTTTTCTGGATGACTTCAATGCTGATGGAAAAACGGCCTTCTTCGTGGAGAATTTCCCGCAGCAGACCTTCGACAACTTCGATGGAAAGTTTCTTGCCGGTGAGCGAGGCGTAGGACGCGACGCGAATGAGCGCGCCTTCGAGTCGGCGGACGTTGGTGCGAATGCGGTTCGCGAGAAAATCCAGCACGTCCTCCGGCAGCGTGACGCCCATGTTCTGCGCCTTTTTGTTGAGAATGGCACGGCGCATTTCGATGTCCGGCGGCTGTAAATCCGTGACCAGACCCCATTCAAAGCGCGAAACGAGCCTGTGTTCGAGGCCCTGAATTTCGCTGGCCGGCCGGTCGCACGTCAGCACAATCTGCTTGTGGCCTTCATGGAGTGCGTTGAACGTGTGGAAAAATTCTTCCTGAATGCGCTCCTTGCCCGCGAGAAACTGGATGTCGTCAATCAGCAGCACGTCGGTCTGGCGGTATTTTTTGCGGAACTTGGCAAGCTGGTTGTTCTGGATGCCGTCAATGTATTCGTTCGTGAATTTTTCGGACGAAAGGTAGGCGACGCGTGCGCCTTTTTTGGTCGCCGAAACCTGCTGGCCGATGGCGTGCAGCAAATGCGTCTTGCCCAGTCCGACGCCACCGTAAAGAAACAGCGGATTGTAGGATTTGCCAGGCGCCTCGGCGACGGCCTTGGCGGCGGCGTAGGCGAAATTATTGTTGTTGCCAACAACAAAGGAATCAAACGTGTTCTTGGGATTGAAATGGGTGTCGCCGTTGGTGGCCCGATCATGAACCACCGCCGGGGGTTTCACTTTCGTCGGCGCGGCGGCGGGCGCAGCAGTCATCGGGGTCATCCCGGGCGCTGATTTGAATTTGATTTGCAGCTGCCGGCCGGCGGCAATGGCCAGCGCGTCCTGCAACAAACTTGAATAATTGTCCTTGAGCCAGACCTCGCAGAATTCGTTCGCAGCTTCCAGCGTGACGTGACTGTTGTCGATCGCACTCGCGCGCAGCGATGCGAACCACATGTTGTAGGTGTCGGCGCTCAATTTGGAACGGAGATGTTCCTGCGCTGAACCCCAAATTTTTTCCGCCGAATGTTGCATGTGCGTTCGATCAAAAGGCCGTTAATAAAGCGTTTTATTCACCTAGTCCAAATCTCGGGTTTTCCCGCCAGTTTGCCGGGCCGCTCCCCTCGTCAAACACCGTCCATCCAGCCAAAACAAACCGCCGGCTCGAATTGTTCACAGAGGATTTCATTTCATTCAAAAAAATAAGCCGCTTGTTTTCAATAACTTAAAAAGAATCCGGCAAACCGCTTCCAACTTGATTGTCAAGACCCGGTGAAACTCTGCGGACCGCGTTTGTTGGTGCGGATGTTTTACGCAAACGAAGCGGAAGATTCGAGGACAACATATTAACTCTTGTTCGCAAGTTATTCACAGGGGCATTTTATCCAATAAAATCAACCTCTCGCACCGCTTCTCACCATCATTGTCCGCCGGTTCAAACCGCCTGTTCGCCCGTTTCCCCGGTGCGGATGCGGATCACGCTTTCCACGGAACTCACGAAAATTTTCCCGTCGCCGATTTTCCCGGTCTTGGCCGCTTTTACAATCGCATCAACCGCGGCCGCCGCCTGCGCGTCTGCCAGGACAATTTCAATTTTTATTTTGGGCAGAAAGTCCACGGCATATTCACTGCCGCGGTAAATCTCGGTGTGGCCTTTCTGGCGGCCGAAACCTTTGACTTCGGCAACCGTCAATCCTTGGATTCCCATATCCGCCAAGGCGGTTTTGACTTCCTCCAATTTAAAAGGCTTGATGATGGCTTCGATTTTTTTCATGCGTTCCTCGCTTCGTTTTCTTCACGGATGCTAACAGCCGGAGCATTTCTGTAAACAGGATTTTTTCCGAAGTGCCGGCCAGCAAGGAAAACCGAAACCCGTCCCCCCCAATGCCAAGCCAGCCCGGTGCCCGGCGGCTAATCAACTGCTTCGAAAATGATTATAATACTTATACTTTCAAAAGCACATTGACAAAAATTAGGAACCATGATTAACTAACAACAGTTGCAACGCGGAGCAGGCAGACAGTGACGGTCCGGTTGCAACACGATCTTTGAATTTTACATTTTCGATCTGCGCTCCAGTAAAGGCGCGGATTGGAGTTCTCCGTGATCCCACGTTTTACTCATTCTAAATTCCCCGGGCCTCTCGGTCATCTTCTGACCGCTTGGCCCGGTTTTTTTTGCCCGGTTTCAATTCAAATCCAGGCCGCGCGCGTTCGTTGACACCCATTTTTCCGGCTGTTACCGTCTGCTTTCTTAAATGGCAATGGAATACAAAGACACGCTCAATCTCCCGCGCACCGACTTCGCGATGCGGGCCGACCTCGTCACGCGCGAACCCGAACGCCTCAAAAAGTGGGAGACCGCCAATCTTTATGCGAAGATTCAGGCTTCGCGCGCGAGCGCCGAGAAATTCGTCTTGCACGACGGCCCGCCCTTCGCCAATGGCGATGTTCACGTCGGCACCGCGCTGAACAAGATTCTCAAGGACATCATAATCAAGTATCAGACCCTGCGCGGCAAAAGCGCGCCCTACATTCCCGGCTGGGATTGCCACGGCCTGCCGATCGAGTTCAAGGTTTCACAAGACATGCGCAAAGCCGGCGATACTTCCGCCGACGCCAGCACCATCCGCAAAGCCTGCGAGGTTTACGCCCGCAAATATATTGATATTCAGCGCACGCAGTTCAAGCGCCTCGGCGTCCTCGGCGATTGGGAAAATCCTTATCTTACGCTGAACAAGGAATACGAGGCCGACGAATTGCGCCTGTTTGCGGATATCGTCGCGAAAGGCTTTGTGTATCGGGGCAAAAAACCAGTTTATTGGAGCATCCCCTGCCGCACCGCGCTCGCGGAAGCGGAAGTCGAATACGCCGATCACGTCAGCCAGAGCGTATTTGTGAAATTTCCTGTCGTCGGTCAACCGAACACGTTCATCGTCATCTGGACGACCACGCCGTGGACGCTGCCGGCGAATCTGGCCGTGGCTTACAACAGGGAATTCCAATACGTTACCGCCAAGGTTGGCGATGAAAACTACATCGTCTTCCGCGGCTTGCTGCCCGCCGTCGCCGCGAAATGCGGCTGGGCGAATTTCACCGAAACGCCGCTTCCGACTGAGCAACTCGCCAGGCTGCAATACCAGCATCCGTTTTGTAATCGCACCGGCAAAGCCTTCGCCGCTGATTTTGTCACGAGTGACACCGGCACCGGTTTCGTTCATATCGCGCCCGGACATGGTTTGGACGATTACAATCTCGGCCGCCAAAATGGCCTGCCAATCTATTCGCCCGTGGATGATGACGGAAAACTTGCCTATTCAAACGAATTGCCCGTCGAACAGCAGATGCCTGCCGAGATGGTCGGCAAATCCATTCTCGAAAAACACGGCAAGAGCGACGCCAATGAAGCTGTCCTGCACGAACTCCGCGTCCGCCATGCGTTGTTGCATCAGGAAAATTATCATCACAGCTACCCGCACTGCTGGCGCAGCAAGACGCCTGTCATCTTCCGCGCGATGGACCAGTGGTTCATAAAGATTGACCACGACAAGTTTCGCGAGCAGGCCGTCACCGAGATTGACCGCGTGAAATGGATTCCCGACTGGGGCGTGAACCGCATCAAAGGCGCCGTGCAATCGCGGCCCGACTGGTGCATCAGCCGCCAGCGCACCTGGGGCGTGCCGTTGCCCGCGTTTTATGACGCGAAAGGCGAAGCCATCCTTGAAGCGCAAATTGTCCGCAACGCCGCCGATCTCATTGAGAAACACGGCTCAAACATTTGGTTCGAGAAATCCGCCGCCGAGCTCTGGGCGCTCGTGAAGCCCGCGAACTGGACCGGTGCCGAAGCCGTCGCCAAATCCAACGACACGCTCGACGTGTGGATTGATTCCGGTTCGTCATCGCGCGCCGTTTTGATGCGCCGCCCGGAACTCAATCACGCATTACGCATCACGCATCACGATTCCTGGCAGGCCGACGTTTATCTCGAAGGAAGCGACCAACATCGCGGCTGGTTTCAATCCTCGCTGCTGCTCTCGCTCGCGGGCAATGGCGCGGTGCCGTTCAAGACCGTTTTGACGCACGGCTTCATGGTGGACGCCGACCGCGAAAAGATTTCCAAGAGCAAGCAGGGCGCTTACGAGAAGCCGCAGACCGCCGAGGCCTACGTCAAAAAATACGGCGCGGACGTGGTGCGCCTCTGGGTCGCGTCGCAGGATTACCGCAGCGACATCGTGGTGAGCGAGGAACGCATCAACAAGGTCGGCGAGACCTATCGCGGCATTCGCAACGCGCTGCGCTACCAGCTCTCGAACCTTTACGATTTTGATCCGACCAAACATTCCGTGTCCGACGAAAAACTGACCGGCCTCGACCGCTGGATTCTCGGCGAATTCTCGAAGCTCGAAGCCGAAGTCCTCGCCGCCTACGACCAATATGAATTCCACGTCTTCTATCAAAAGCTCAGCCAGTTCATCGCCGTGGAACTCTCGTCGGTCTATCACGACGTCATCAAGGACCGGCTTTACACCGACGCCGCGAATTCGCCGCGCCGCCGCTCCACGCAGACTGCGCTGCACCGGCTGGTGACCGGCCTGTGCCAGATGCTCGCGCCGATCCTGGCCTTCACCGCCGACGAAGCGTGGGAATTTATTCCGGGCAAACCGACAGGATCGGTGCATGAAGCAAATTGGAAGCTAACTAATTTTGTTCGCCCCGAGGAGGAATCAAAACTTTGGGAAAACCTTTTTTCAATTCGCGGTGGTGCGTTGAATGAACTCGAAAAGGCGCGGCAAACTAAACGTATCGGCAAAGCTCTTGATGCGAAACTCATTTGTGTTGGGGCATCACCAAAGCTGGCTTCTGCCGCTCAATTTAATTCCGAAGCCCGCGAGTTGTTAAACGTATCGCAGTTGGTAATCAATCCGACGGATGCACAAAAGGATGTAAATCCGAGCATGTTCCTTTTTGAAGATGGACATCTTACAGCAGTTCCTGCCGACGGCCAAAAATGCGAGCGCTGCTGGCATTGGGAAAAAGACATCGGCCAGAACACCGCGCATCCGACCATTTGCGGTCGCTGCGTCGAGGCGGTGCGATCATTAAAAGTGTAAGCGCATCGGCCCAAGTGCGCGGTTGATTCACGGCGGGGAATGCTGTTATCCTGTTTTTTCATGAGCAAACCTGCCTGCCCGATGTGCGAGATGACCGACGTTCTGGAATTCCCCGACAAATGGGAATGCGTCACCTGCGGCCACGAATGGCCGCGCGAAGCCGCGCCGGAAGCCGCCGCCGGCCCGCGCGTCGTCAAGGACGCCCACGGCAACGTCCTCGCTGACGGTGACTGCGTCATCCTCATCAAAGATTTGAAGCTCGGCGGTTCATCGGTGCTCAAGGGCGGCTCAAAATCCAAGCCCATCCGCCTGGTGGACGGCGATCACGAGATTGACTGCAAAGTGGACGGCATCGCCGTTGGGCTCAAAGCCTGCTTTGTAAAGAAGGCGTGAAGCGGGTTTGAATTAACTGGCGTTTAACATTGCTATGTGACCGGCGCACACTGAAGCTGGAGCATGAGCAATAGCCTCCAACAACACGGATTCCGGGAAATCACCAAACAACTCCGCTTCCGGATGATCGCCAGCGGCCTGGACACCATCAAAGTCATGGTCACCCGCCGGTCGGGAAAATTCCAATTCAACTTCACCGGCTCGGCCGAACAAGTCGTGAAGGCGGAGGCAATTCTTGCGGCTTGGGGTTGAGCTTGAATCGTCCTCGCCAAAAAATAGGCCGCGCGAGGCGATTCCATCTGGCCGGGCGGACACAAATTTTCACGGATTGAATTCGCGTGAATTCGAGCTATTCGTGTCCGCGTTCAAGCTCTTAGCGAGCCACGGAACCCCCGCCCACTGTAGTAAGACTCCGCGCCGTTGTGACCGATGAAGACGCGGTTGTAACGGCGATCACCATAAATCGCGCCGCCGAGTTTGCGGATGTCCGCCGGTGTTTTCAACCAGCTCGACGACTTCGTGTCGAACTCACCCAGCTTTTGCAGCGCGAAATATTCCACCTCCGTCAACACCGCCACGCCCATCTCCGCCGCCGCATCGAGGACGCAGTTTTTGGGTTTGTGTTCCTTGCGCGCATCCAACGCCGCGCGGTCGTAGCAAAAACTGACGCGGCCCTTGGGACTTTGCGCGGCACAATCCATGAAGACGAACTCGCCCGACTTTTTATCCTGACCGACCACATCCGGTTCGCCGCCGGTGCGTTCCATTTCCGCGAGCGACCACAACTTTTCCGGCCGGGCCTCCAACCGCGCTTGCACCTTGGCCCACACCAAACCCGGGTGACGGGCCTTGTTCGCATCAAACCGGGCTTTCAACGCGGCCAGCAACTCGTCGTGTTGTTTGGGAGACAATTCCTTTTTCATTTCAAATCTTTATGTTTAGGCGGATTCGATGTGGTAAATACTGGCGAGAATCCCAACGGGATTCAAGGCAGGGCATGCCCAAAGGATTAATTCACGATTTCACGCTCGGTGAAAGGTTCTCCGAGAATCATCTCCATGCTTGTAAAAACGTCCCGACCGGGGTGAGCTTCCATATCCTCGGTGATGGCCTTTACAAATTTTGACCACGCAGGATCTCTTTGATTGTTTTCACCAATCCGCTTTGACTTCCGGTATGCACAAAAACTCCAAGGCCTGGGCAATTTGATAGATGGTTGTCGAATATGAATCAAAGTTTCGTTTGGATTCCTTCCGGGCAATTCTCGCAATGCATTTCTGATTGATGTCCGTAAGCCCAAGTATTTTGAAACGCATCCGCGAACCTCAGATAAATAATCGGGGTTGTGAAAATAGACACACTGTTCAGCGGACTGAACCTGAAGCGAGTTCACTAGTTCGACATCGGCGGGGTTTAGCTGAATAAGCTGCCTCCGCCTTGCGCCAACTTTGTAAACAAACGGGTCGTAGAAGAAGGCGCAAAGATTCGGAGAAAGCGGCAGCACAAGCTGGAAGCCAGACCGACTAAAACCAGCAAAAGACCGATGCGGTTCTGAAGAGGCAAAAAACTGATTCATCATAACAACCGGATGGTCGCTAGTGATAAAGTAGGTGTGTGGCGCGGCCTCCAAAAGTTTACAACCCAGAGTTTGCATCTCCAACCAACACGGGATGGCATTCCATTTCATTAAACTTCCTGCCACGCCTGAAAAATCCATCAACCCCTCTTTCCACCCGCCCGGTTCTGGACAAGGCGGCAATTCGCCTCGCTCAATTGCGCTCTTGATCACCTCGTAGGCAATCTTCTTCGGAAATAATTTGGCAATTTCGATTACTTTCCTGTTCCTGACATGAAGGATGACAGCCAAGAATCTCAATGCAACTAGCTCCTTGTCGTCAAATTCTTTTCCCTGACTTACACGAACTAGAACCGGAGCTAGGTCTTTCTCACACTGCTGAAGTAATTGGTCCAGTTGGCCGTCATCACGATAAAAGTAATCCTGCTTGCATTGCTCATTTATCGTGGCACGAGGAATGAGCGTAAGCGGTTCAAGCCGTGCAACCGCAATTTGCTTTGTTCCTTCGATGCGAAACTGCCGTAGATAATGCTGCGGAACAAAATGCTGACTTTTGTTCGTAGGCATTTTATTTCACGCCTTCCCGTGATCCTCCGCGTCCAAATAGTTGCGCCCGGCTTTCGCGGTGGTTGAGGCGGGCGCGGGTCATGCGTTCGCGGAGGCCGCCTTTTTGGACAAAGTCCGTTTCCAAGCGGCGAACCAGTTGGTCCAGCAGGTAGTTGGTCTGGTGGATCAGGCAGATGGCGATGTTGGCCAGGGTCTCCGCCGGGCGCGTTTCCATGAAAGCACGATAGGTTTCATAGGACTCATCGGGCTGTGAGCCAAGCTTGCGGGCATAGAGGGCTTCCTTGGAGTTCTTGGCCCACTGGGGAAAGTCGCGCACGCGGAGGAAATCCTGGTAGTCCAGCAGCAGTTCCTCGAGGCTGGCGCGCGCGACGTTCATGAGCTTGATCTCGGTCTCGGTGGAGGTGACGGAGGCTTTGCTGCCTTCGGCGATGTTCTGTTTGCCGGAGCGCGCGGCCTGGATCATCTGGTCGCGGGTGCGGTCGCCCTTGGCGAGAAACTTTTCGCAGAAGCGAAAGGTGTAGTCGTAGAGCACCTCGGCCTTGCGGTAGGCGTGGAGCGCGCGGTAGTTGCCGGTCTTCTGAAGGAATTTTTCAGGGGACTCGGGCATGGTGGATAGGGCTTATTGGACCTATAGGGCCTATGCCTTGGCGTAAACCTCCGCGCCTTTTTCCACGAACTCTTTCGACTTCTCTTCCATGCCCTGCTTCAACGCCTCTTCCTCGGCGATGCCTTGTTCGGCGGCGTATTTGCGCACGTCCTCGGTGATCTTCATCGAGCAGAAGTGCGGGCCGCACATGGAGCAGAAGTGCGCGGTCTTGGCGCCGTCCTGCGGCAGGGTTTCGTCGTGGAATTCGCGCGCGGTCACGGGGTCGAGCGCAAGGTTGAATTGGTCTTCCCAGCGGAATTCAAAGCGCGCCTTGGAGATGGCGTTGTCGCGATATTGCGCGCCGGGATGGCCCTTGGCCAGGTCCGCCGCGTGCGCCGCGATCTTGTAGGCAATGACGCCGTCCTTCACGTCCTTCTTGTTCGGCAGGCCGAGATGTTCCTTGGGCGTGACGTAGCAGAGCATCGCGCAACCATACCAACCGATCATCGCCGCGCCGATGCCGCTGGTGATGTGGTCGTAGCCGGGCGCGATGTCGGTGGTGAGCGGCCCCAGCGTGTAGAACGGAGCTTCACCGCACCATTCGAGTTGCTTGACCATGTTCTCCTCGATCATGTGAATGGGCACATGGCCGGGGCCTTCGTTCATGACTTGCACGCCTTTGGCCCACGCGCGCTTGGTGAGTTCGCCCTGCGTTTCGAGTTCGCCGAACTGCGCGCGGTCATTCGCATCGGCAATCGAGCCGGGGCGCAAACCGTCGCCGATGGAGAACGAAACGTCATACGCGGCCATGATGTCGCAAATCTCGTCCCAGTGCGTGTAGAGGAAATTTTCCTTATGATGCGCGAGACACCATTTGGCCATGATGCTGCCGCCGCGCGAAACGATGCCGGTCATGCGGCTCGCGGTCATCGGCACGAAGCGCAAGAGCACGCCGGCGTGAATGGTGAAGTAATCCACGCCTTGCTCCGCCTGTTCGATGAGCGTGTCGCGGAAGAGTTCCCATGTGAGGTCTTCGGCGCGGCCATTGACTTTTTCGAGCGCCTGATAAATCGGCACGGTGCCGATGGGCACGGGCGAGTTGCGGAGAATCCATTCGCGCGTGGCGTGGATGTTCTTGCCGGTGGACAAATCCATGACGGTGTCCGCGCCCCATTTGATTGACCAGCGCATCTTTTCAACTTCTTCCTCGATGCTCGACGCGACGGCGCTGTTGCCGATGTTGGCGTTGATCTTCACGAGGAAGTTGCGCCCGATGATCATCGGCTCGTTTTCCGGATGGTTGATGTTGACCGGAATAATCGCGCGGCCGGCAGCAACTTCGCTGCGGACAAATTCCGGCGTGATTTCTTTCGGGATGCGCTGCGGAAATTTTTTGAAAACGGAGGGCGTGAAATCGCTGCTCGCGAGCTGCTGCGAACCGGCGTGCTGCTTGTCGAGTTGGTTGCGGGCGATGTCATTCGCCATGTCCGAGATGCGTGCGTGGCCCATGTTCTCGCGGATGGCGATGAACTCCATCTCCGGCGTGATGATGCCGGCGCGGGCGTATTGCAATTGCGTGACGCATTTACCCGCCTTGGCGCGGAGCGGTTTGCGGCGCTGGCCGAGCAGACCGGGAAATTCCACGAGGCGGTTCTTCTCCGCCGCGCTGGCGAACTCGGCGTGTTTGCCGGAGAGATAGCCGTTGTCCATCGGCTTCACTTCGCGTCCGTCGTATTCCTCGACGTCGCCGCGTTTGAGAATCCAGTCGCGGCGCAATGCGGGCAGACCTTCGTCAGACTTGCCGGTGAACGCGGGGTCGCCCCACGGCCCGGAGCAGTCATAAACACGCACAGGTTTGTTCGGACGCACGTCGCATTCATTAATTGTGGTGGGCGAGAGCTGAATTTGGCGCATGGGCACCCGCACGTCGGCGTGCAGTTTGCCCTCCACATAAACACGTTTGCTGTTGGGCAGTTGTTCGCTGCTGTGCGGTTCGAATGATTCTTTGGTCGCGATCATAATTTTTTGGAAAGGAAAGCCGGAGAGAGATGAAATCCATGCGCCGGCATTATCCGGTTCAAGTTCACGGGTCATTGGCGCTCACGCGTCAAACTCTCAGCGTCACCTCGCGGTGATTTGGCTCCCCGAACACTGTTAGGCTAGAGCGATTTTCCATGAGCGTCAAGCGGGTTGGGTGTCTGGGGGAAATTGTCCTGCGGGGAAAAACTGGCTTTCACCAAAAGTTAGCGTGGCATTCGCGGTCTGATTGGTTAATTTTGTCAGGCACAATTGTGATTTTATGGCCAGCTTGAACGTTACCAACGCCACCCGCGCAGCCGATCTCGTGAACGAGGCGGCAACGAAAGAAATTGCCGACGTCCTGCAACTGCACGGCACCACGCCCACCGGACTGACCGAGGCGGAAGCGGCGGCGCGGCTGGAGAAATTCGGCCCCAACCAGGTCGCGGAGGAAAAACATCACGGCTGGCTGCAACGCATTTATCTTGCCGTGCGCAATCCGCTGGTGATTTTGCTGTCGGTGCTGGCCATCATCACGTTTGCCACCGCTGGCGGGCCGTCCGACATCGCGGGTGGGGTGCTGATGGTGGCGATGGTGTTGCTGGGAATTTCGCTGCGCTTCATCCAGGAAACCAAGGCGGACAACGCGGCGGCAAAATTAAAGGCGATGATCAGCGTCACCGCGACGGTTGTGCGCGACGGGCAGCCGAAGGAAATTCCGCTCAAGCAGCTCGTGCCCGGCGACGTAGTGAAACTTTCCGCCGGCGACATGATTCCCGGCGATGTGCGGCTGCTGACGGCGAAAGATTTATTTATTATTCAAGCCACGCTCACCGGCGAATCCATGCCGGTCGAAAAAACCGACGCCCGCGACGCGCGCACGAATGTTTCTTCCATCGAGCACACGAACATTTGTTTTCTCGGCACAAGCGTCGAGAGCGGTTCGGCCACGGCGGTCATCGTCGCCACCGGCGCGCAGACGTATTTTGGCAAACTCGCCCGCAGCCTCGCCGACAACCAGGTGGAAACCGCCTTCGACAAGGGCGTCAAAAAATTCACCTACCTCATGCTGCGGTTCATGGTCGTGATGGTGCCGCTGGTGTTCGTCATCAACGGCCTCACAAAACACAATTGGAAGGAAGCCTTTTTCTTTTCGCTCGCCGTCGCCGTCGGGCTGACGCCGGAAATGTTGCCGATGATTGTTTCCGTCTGCCTTTCCAAGGGCGCGCTCGCGATGTCCAAGAAAAAAGTCATCGTCAAGCGGCTGCACTCCATCCAGAACTTCGGCGCGATGGACGTGCTCTGCACCGACAAGACCGGCACGCTGACAATTGACCACGTCATCCTCGAAATCCACTGCGACGTTTTCAAAAAGGAAAGCGACGAGGTTTTGCGCGACGCGTATCTCATCAGCCATTTTCAAACCGGCCTGAAAAATGTTTTGGATCGCGCGGTGCTGAAATACACCGAGCTGCACCATGAGCTTTCCGTGGACAAATATGTGAAGGCCGACGAAATCCCGTTCGACTTTTCCCGCCGCATGATGTCCGTTGTCGTCGAAGGCCCGGACGGCCAGCGGCAGATGTTGACGAAAGGCGCGCCGGAAGCGGTGTTTGCCAAGTGCACGCATTTTGAAAGCGACGGTGAAATTTTTCCGATGGAGCCGATTCTCGTCGGCAACCTCATCGAGCAGGTGAACGATTTGAGCAGCGACGGTTTTCGCGTGCTCGCCATCGCGAATAAAAAAGTCGGCGCGCAGTCCGCGTATTCCAAGGCCGACGAAGAACAGCTTGTATTGACGGGCTATCTCGCATTTCTCGATCCGCCGAAGGACACCGCAAAAAAAGCCATTGCCGTTTTACGCCAGCAGGGCATCACGATAAAAGTTTTGACCGGCGACAACGATCTGGTCTCGCGCAAAGTCTGCACCGAGGTCGGCATCAACGCCGAAAAAATCATCCTCGGCAACGACGTCGAAAAAATGAACGACGAGCAACTCGCCGTCGCCGTCGAGACGACGGATGTGTTTGCGCGCCTTTCGCCCGCTCACAAAAAACGCGTCGTGCAGGCGTTGCAGAAAAACAAGCACGTCGTCGGTTTCATGGGCGACGGCATCAACGACGCACCGGCGCTGCGCGCCGCCGACGTGGGCATTTCCGTGGACAACGCGGTGGACATCGCCAAGGAATCCGCCGACGTGATTCTGCTCGAAAAAGATTTGATGGTGCTCGAAGAAGGTGTGATCGAAGGCCGCAAAGTGTTCGTCAACATTCTGAAATACATCCGCATGGGCGCCAGTTCCAATTTCGGAAATATGTTCAGCGTGCTCGGCGCGAGCGCGTGGCTGCCGTTTTTGCCGATGCTGCCGATTCAATTGCTTACGAACAATCTGCTCTACGATTTTTCGCAGGTGCCGATTCCGACCGACAACGTCGCCACGTCGCAAATCGCCAAGCCACGTCCGTGGGCGATGGGCGAAATCGCGCGGTTCATCATGTTCATCGGCCCGATCAGTTCGATCTTCGATTACACGACGTTTGCCGTCATGTGGTTTTTCTTCAAGTGCAGCAACCTCGGAATGGTGCCGGTGGAAATGGCCCAACGCTTTGCCGGCGTCACCGACCCGGACAAAGTCTATGCCGCCTCGCTGTTTCAAACCGGCTGGTTCGTTGAGTCCATCATGACGCAGACACTCATCATTCACGTCATCCGCACAAACCTGATTCCGTTCGTGCAATCGCGCTCCAGCTGGCAGTTGTCCATGACCACGATTTTGATCATGGCCATTGGCGGCTATCTGCCGTATTCGCCACTCGCGCCAATCCTGCACTTTGTGCCGCTGCCGTGGCAGTTCTGGCCCATTCTCGCCGCGACGCTGTTGTGCTACGTCGGCCTGACGCAAATTATCAAGACGTGGCTGGTGAGGAAAAACTGGATCTGAAAACTGAACAATTAAAACGCCGTTCCGCGGAAAACGGAACGGCGTTTTTTGTTTATTGGAAAAAATTAGGCGTTGAACGATTTGCCGCAGCCGCAGCTTTCCTTCGCGTTCGGGTTCGTGATCTTGAAACCGCCGGCGGTCAGCGCGTCGCTGAAATCCACCACGGTGCCGCGCAGATATTGCGCACTGATGGCGTCCACCAAAACTTCCACGCCATGCTGTTCGGCGGCAAAGTCGCCATCACGCTTTTCGTCGAAAACCATGCCGTATTGCATACCGGAACAGCCGCCCTGTTCCACATAAACGCGGAAATGTTTGCCCGTATTTTCCGGCTGCGCCAGCAGCGACCGGCATTCCTGGGCGGCACGTTCGGTGAGTCCAACGATGGTTGGGGTGGTTTCAGTCATAATTTCCACGGTGAAAGCTAGGCTGGCCGGATGCCTGTGTCAAACGTCAGTCAGTTTTGCGCGGGCGGCAGGGCGGCGATTTTTTTGTCAATGGAATCCGCCAGTTGCGGCAGGCATTTTTTCAAACTGATATAAAAATTCCGTTCTGTGTCGGAATTGTTTCGCATCCCCACCAGCGGCGCAGCCTGCAAGCCGGCATTTCTCAGCCAAAACGGATCCGGCTGCTCGTCATCGCGCAAATTCAAGCCATTGAACACGGCCAGATAATTGTCCAACGCCGCGTCCTGTAACGTATTCTGACCGGCACCAGACACCAGCCCCGCCTTTTTTTCGAGCGCGATGCCAAGTCCAATTTGCGCCTGGCTGCGCGCGGAGATGCTGGCGAAGGGTGAATTAACCACCTGTGCGTAGGCGTTTGTCGCGGCGTCATAATTGGTCAGCTGGACATTGCACTCGCCGATGTAAAACAGCGCGAGCTGGCCGAGATCGTTCGTGGGATATAACTGGGCGACCTGGAAAAATTCATTGGTGGCCAGCGCAAAATTTGCCAGCGGGTTGTTCGTATCGGCTGAATCCGACCGCATCAGTGCGTCGCCGTGCGCAAAGGTCGCCTGCACCCGCAGGCCAATCAGGCAGTTCGTGTCCTGTTCCAGTTTCGAGAAATAATCCCGGATGGCGCCGGTGTAATCCAGCCGCGCGACGGCGGCATGTCCGGCCATCAACTGGGCCGGATAATACAGATTGGTCCGGTTCGCCAGCGGCGAACTCTGCCAGTTGGTGTTTTGAAAGATGTGCTTGTAATTCCTCTCGGCGTTCTCAAAATCGCCCGCGCGGAAAAAGTGATCGGCCACCCACCATTGCGCCAGCGGCGCGAGTTCGTTCGTCGGAAACTGTGCGACGAAATTGGTGAATAGCACCAACGCGTTCGTTTCGCTGCCCGCCTGAAAATTCGCCTGCGCCAGCAAATAGCTGGCCTTCGGGCGCAGATCATTCGTCGGGAAACTGTTCAGCCAGCCGGCGTAATTCGTGATGGCGGCGGGCCAGTTCTGCTCCGGTTCGTAGGTGCGCGCAATGGCCAGTTCCACCTGCGCGCGCAGCGGCGAATTGGTGAAGGTCATCTCGAAATTTTCCAGCAACGCGCGGGCATTCGCCGGCTGGGTCAGGTCCGTCTGACTTTCTGCGACCAGCAGCGCGCCGCCCTGGGCCAGCGCGCTGGCGGGAAATTTCTCCAGGATTTGCGCCAATGCGTTCGTCGCACCGGCCATGTCCTTCAATTCCAGGCTGGCGCGCAGGCTTTGATACAGCGCCAGGTCGCCGAGCGTCGCGCTGGCCTCGGGAAATAATTTCAAGCTGTCCCGCACCGCGCGGTAATTTTCCAGCGCGCCCGCGAAATCCTTTTGCACGAACTGCACGTCGCCCATTTTGAACCACGCCACGAGCAGATCCTCCGCCGGCGGCTGGTTCTGCGCGGCGATTATTTGCGCGGCGGTTTTGAAATCATTGTAGCAGTTGGTGTAACTTTGCGCGGCGGTGAGGTCGTCGCCGGCACCTTCGGCGGCTTTGGCCGCCCGCCAGCCGCACCAGCCGCGATCCAGATACGCCTTGCCGAGCAGCGGACTGTTCGGGAACGTGCCGATCAATTCGTTGAACCGCGCCAGCGCGCCGGCCAGCTCGTTCGTTGCCGCCGGCTGCCCCACGAAATGTTTCAACTGCAGCTCGCCCAGCGTCAGCAACGTGGCGTCGAGCGCCGGCGAATTCGTGAACTGCGACAGGTATTTTTCCAGATAGTTCGTGGCGCTGGCGAAGTCATTTTGGGCCGCCGCCAGTTGGGCGATTTTCAGGATCGCCGCGCGCTGCCGGTCCGGCGGCGCGTTCGTGACATTGACATTTTCCTGATACGCCGCCATCGCGTCGTTGGTGCGGCCGAGCTGTTCCAGCGCCCCGGCGCGCAAGGCCACGCTTTCGGCGCGCCAGCCGGCGTTGGTGGCCAGTTGAGCAATTTGCAGCAAATTGGTCGTGACCGCCAGCGCTGCGTCCGTCTCATTCGCCGCGACTTTAACCTGATAAAGCAGCAGGCCGCATTGCCGGCGCAGTTCCAACTTGAGCGTCGGCGAATCGAGCAGCGATTCCAGCTGGGCCGCCGCACCGGTAAAATCCCTCAGCGCAAATCTTGCCTGCGCCAAAAATAACTTCCCGCCCGCCACCAGTTCACCGTCCGGGTCGGCTTGTGCCACGCGCTGAAACACGCTGTTCGTCGCCCCCAGCAAGGCGACCGTTTGCTGCCACTCGGCCAGCTCTTTGAAAGCCGAGGCCGCATCCACGATCGCCTCCAGCCGCCGCCGCGATTCGGGGAATTTTTGCGCCAGCGCGATCCAGGTTTCCGCCGCCACCGGATAATTGGCGCTTTGAAACTGCGCCTCGCCGGTCCAATAACAATATTCATCGGCGAGCGAACCGGCCTTGGCCAGATTGGCCGGATCGGTGAGCCGCGCGATGGCGTTGGTGAAATCACCCAGTTTCAATTCCGCCTGGGCCTGGAGCAAAATCGCCTCACCGACGCGTTCGGATTTGGGATATTTTTCGACAAACTGGGCGAACGTCGTTTCCGCGCGGCCATACATCCCGTCCTGAAACGCCGCCGCCGCCGCCGCGTAGGCGCGGTTTTCCCGCCCGCCGGCGGCCATGATTTGTCCGCCGCTCAAGCCGAGCGCGAACAGAATCAAGAGCCATTGCCGCAGAAATGCCATGCGCTGAATCTAAACGAGGCGTCGCGTTGAAAAAAGCGGGAAATCCATGAGTTTTTATATGAACAACAAAGTAGCTAAGAAACAAAGCTGTCTGCTCCCTTCGTTACTTTGTTCCTTGGTTGTTCAATTTATTTTTCAGCCCAAAACGTTTTTCAAATAATGCCCGGTGAAGCTCGCGGCGCAGTGGATGATTTTTTCCGGCGGCCCTACCGCCACGATTTTTCCGCCGCCGGAGCCGCCTTCCGGGCCGAGGTCAATGATCCAGTCCGCCGTTTTGATCACGTCCAGGTTATGTTCGATGACGAGCAACGTGTTGCCCGTGTTGCGCAGTTTGAACAGCACCTCCAGCAGTTTCGCCACATCGTGAAAATGCAGGCCGGTCGTCGGCTCGTCCAAAATGTAAAGCGTCTTGCCTGTCGCCTTGCGCGAAAGCTCCGTCGCCAGCTTCACGCGCTGCGCCTCGCCGCCGCTCAACGTCGTCGCCTGTTGGCCGAGCCGGATGTAGCCCAGCCCGACTTCCGCGAGCGTCAGCAGCGGGTCGAAAATTTTCGGCACGGCGCGGAAAAATGTCACCGCTTCTTCCACCGTCATGTCCAGCACGTCCGCGATGTTTTTGCCCTTGTAGGCGATTTCCAGCGTCTCGCGGTTGTAGCGCTTGCCGTTGCACGCCTCGCACGTCACGTAAACCGCCGGCAGAAAATTCATTTCAATTTTCAGCACGCCGTCGCCCTCGCATTTCTCGCAGCGGCCGCCCTTGACGTTGAAGCTGAACCGGCCCGGCTCGTAGCCGCGCACTTTCGCCGCCGGCAGTTTCGCGAACAGGTCGCGGATGTGATTGAACATGCCGGTGTAAGTCGCCGGATTGCTGCGCGGCGTGCGGCCGATGGGCGACTGGTCAATCACGATCACCTTGTCGAGCGATTCAAACCCACGCAGCGCCTTGTGTTCGCCGGGACGTTCCTTCGAGCCGAAAAACTTGCGGAACAGCGCGCGCTGCAAGATGTCGCTGACCAGCGTGCTCTTGCCGGAACCGCTGACGCCGGTGACGCAGGTGAACGTGCCGAGCGGAATCCGCACGTCAATGTCCTGCAAATTATTTTCTTTCGCGCCGATGACTTCCAGCCAGCCTTTTTCTTCCGACGGCGCGTTGCGTTTTTTCGGCACGGGAATGTTCAGTTCGCCGGTCAGGTATTGGCCGGTCAAAGATTTTTTGCTCGCCAGAATTTCCGGCAACGTGCCCGCCGCCACGAGTTCGCCGCCGTGAACGCCCGCGCCGGGACCGAGATCCAAAATGTAATCCGCCGCGCGAATCGTGTCCGCGTCGTGCTCGACGACCAAAACCGTGTTGCCCAAATCGCGCAGTCCTTTCAGCGTCGCAAGCAACCGGTCATTGTCGCGCTGATGCAGGCCGATGCTTGGCTCGTCCAAAACATAAAGCACGCCGACGAGCGCCGCGCCGATTTGCGTGGCGAGCCGGATGCGCTGCGCCTCGCCACCACTCAACGTGCCGCTCTCGCGATCCAGCGTGAGGTAGCCGAGGCCGACGTTTTTCAAAAAGCCGAGCCGCGCGCGGATTTCCTTGATGACTTCGGCGGCGATTTTCTGCTCGAACTCCGTCAGCCTGAGCGCGGCGAAAAATTCATCCGCCTTTTCCACCGACAAACCGCAAACATCCATGATGGACAAGCCGGGAATCTTGAGCGTTTTGAGTTTTGAATTTTTAGTTTTGAGTTTGGAAACAAACTGCTCGCCACCGAGTGTGACGGCGAGTATTTCCGGCTTCAAACGCTTACCGCCGCAGACATCGCAAAACTGCGGCGTCATGTAAGCCTTGAGCCGGTTGCGGATAAACTCGCTTTCGCTTTCCGTCGCAAGGCGTTCGAGATTCGGCAACACGCCTTCAAACGGCCGGTCAATACTGCTCACCTTGCCCGCGCGCCAGAATTTGAATTCGACATTTTCCTCGCCGGAACCGTTGAGCAAAACCGCTTTGAAATTCTCCGGCAAATCCTTCCACGGCGTCTGCAAATCCACGTTGAAGTGCCCGGCGACCGACCGCAGCATCGCCTTGTAATAAATGTTCATCCGCTTGCCCGCGCGGCGCCACGGCTGGATGGCGCTTTCCAGCGGCTCGTCAAAATTCGGCACGACCAGCACCTCGTCGAAAACCATTTTCTGGCCAAGGCCGTGGCAGACCGGGCACGCGCCGGCGGGCGCATTGAAGGAAAAATGTTTCGGCGTCGGCGGATCGTAGCTCTTGCCGGTCGCGGGCGAACACATTTTGTTCGAATGCAGCGTCTCCGTCCAAATTTCGGATTTCGGATTTCGGATTTCGGATTGAACCGGCGCCGGCTCGCCAACTTTGGACTTTGGACTTTGGACCTGGGACTCTTCGGAAATTTGGTGCAGCGTGAACATCACGCCTTCGCCCAGTCGCAACGCGGTCTGGACGGAATCGCCGAGGCGCACGCGGATTTTGTCATCAATCACCAGCCGGTCCACCACCGCCTCGATGTTGTGAAATTTCTTTTTATCGAGTTTGACGCGGGTGACGTTTTCGCCCAACTCGGCGATCTCGCCGTCCACGCGCACGCGCACGAAGCCCTCGCGCGCCAGCCGCTCGAACACGTCGCGAAACTCGCCTTTCTGCCGGCGCACGACCGGCGCGAGGAGCATGACTTTGGTTTTGGGCGGCAGCGCGAGGATTTTGTCCACGATGTCGCTGGTGCTTTGCGTGGAAATGGGAACGCCGGTTTCCGGGCAATGCGCCTGGCCGATGTGCGCATAAAGCAGCCGCAGGTAATCGAAAATTTCCGTCGTGGTGGCGATGATCGAGCGCGGGCTGCTGCCGGAACTGCGCTGTTCAATGGCAATGGCCGGCGACAAGCCTTCGATGAAATCCACGTCCGGCTTTTGCAACTGGTCGAGAAACTGCCGCGCGTAGGCGGAAAGCGATTCGACATATTTGCGCTGGCCCTCCGCGTAAATCGTGTCAAACGCCAGCGACGACTTGCCGCTGCCGCTCAGGCCGGTGACGACCACCAGCTTGTCGCGCGGAATCTGGAGCGTGAGGTTTTTGAGGTTGTGCTCCCGCGCGCCGCCGATCTTGATGAACTCTTTGCTCATGCCGTGAATATTCCGCCGAAACGAAAACTCACACTACGCCACGCGGCACAAAAAGCAAAGCCGGAGTTGCTCCAAAAAATTCCGTTCGCGCCGCGCTGTCGCGGATTCAACGAACCGATTTGCGGCCGTCTTTACGGCAGTTCAAGCACCTGGAAGAACGCGCCGGACGCGCCGCCGGTCAGCGTTACGGCGTTGGTGGTGAAGGTGAACGTTCCGCCACTGTAAGTCAGCGCCGGCGGGGCCAGATTGCTCAAGACGTTCCAGTTGGATTTGGCCAGCGCCAGATTGGTCGTCCACAGGACATCATAAACATAATTCGTCGAGCCGGCCCATTGGAGCTGGAGGTTGCCGCCGGACAGCAACTGCGCGCTGCTGATGACCACCGGCGGCAGCGACGGAAGTGGCACGCCCGGTGGATAGGCGATAAGCCGGTAGAATTTCTGGGAACCAAAGCCGCCGGTCAGCGAGAAGTCGTCAAACCATTGATAGGTTCCCGTCGTTCCCGTGACGCTCACCAGCGTCGGCACGGCACCCGGAACGGTGGTCCAGGAAATCGGCGACGGCGAGAGGCTGGTCGTCCACTGGATCTGGAACTGGTAATTCGTCGGTGCAACCCAGGTGAACAAGATGCCGTTCGTTCCGCCGAGGGTTGTCAATTTCACACCCGAAATCGGATAGTTCGTAACCGGTCCGCTGGGTCCAACGGGTATGTGGAAATTCACCTGGAGCGTGAATTGCACCGTGAAGCTGTTGGTGTTCTGCACGCCGAGATAATACGTCGCGCCGGGCACGAGCGGCGGCGTGGTGGTGCTAGTCAAAATGTAAATCCCGTTGGTTGAACTCGTCAGCAGCGTATAACCGCCGGCATTCGCGCCGGTCGGCAGGTTGGTCTGGTTAAAGAGCAGGTTGACCGGCGCGGTGGTGGCGAGCAGCGCATTCGTGGCGGTGTCTGCGTTCGCCGGCACGGTGATGGAATAATAGGCGGTGCCGCCGGGCGCGACGTTCGCCGTCTGCGGCACGCCGTTGCTCACAATCAACAAGGAACCCAGCTGGATCAGCCGGTAGAACCGGATGGGCGACAATCCCGGCGGCGTCTGCGAGCCGTCATCGAAGAAGTTGAACTGCGCATTCGTTGCGCTTGCTGGATAGTTGGTGTTGTAGCTGACGATGTTGGTGAACGTGTTCCACACCGGCGGCAGGCCGCCGCTCCATTGCACCTGGAACAGATCATTGCTCGGCGCAAACCACGTCAGCAGGAAGCCACCGTTCGTGTGAATGATGCTGGAAATCGTGACGATATTCGTAAACGGCGGCGGAATGACCGGCGTCAACAGGTGGAAATCCACCTCGATCCCGTAATTCACCGTGACGCTGTTTGTGTTCTGCACGCCGAGATAATACGTCGTGCCGGGAACCAGCGCCGGCGAAGTGTTGGTGCCCAAAATCCACACGCCGTTCGTGACACTGGTGCCCAGCCGGGTGGCCAGCGTGGGCGGCGTGTTGGTGCTGAACCAGATGTTCAGCGGTCCGTTCAACGTGAACAGCAGGCTGTTGGTGGCGAAATCCGCGTTGGTTGGGACGTTGACCTGATAATACGTGACGTTGCCGGCAAAAATATTGTTCGTTTCCGGCACTCCCGGAACGATAGGCAGAATGATGCCGTTGGTCAGGATGATTTGCGGCGTCAAGGCCAGGCTGTGGAAATAACCGGCGGAGATGGCCACCACATTGGTCAGGCCGACGGGCACGCTGGTCTGGCCGGCGGAATCATCGCCCCACGCCACAACCGTGCCGTCGGCTTTCAAGGCCAGGCTGTGAAAACCACCCGCGGCGACCGCCACCACATTGGTCAAGCCCACGGGCACGTTCGTCTGGCCGGCGGAATTATCGCCCCACGCCACAACCGTTCCGTCGTATTTCAGGGCCAGGCTGTGATAGCTGCCCGCCGCGATGGCCGCGACATTGTTCAGGTTGGTGGGCACGTCAGTTTCGCCGATGCTGTCGTCGCCCCAGGCCGTTACCGTGCCGTCATTTTTCAGCGCCAGGGCATGGTAGGTGCCGCCGGCAATCGCCACGGTGTTGCTGGCGCTGACCGGCGTGTTCGTGAGGCCAAAGAAGTTGGCGCCCCAAGCCACAATTGTTCCGTCATTTCTCAGTGCGAGACTGGTGGCCGTTCCTCCGGCAATCACCACCACATTGCTCAAGCCCGCCGGCACATTGGTCTGGTTCAGGAGATTCACCCCCCAGGCAGACACGCCGCCGCTGTTTTGCAGGGCCATGCTGAAGCTTTGGCCGCCGGCCACCGCCACCGTCACCGCATTGCTGAAGCCCGCCGGCACGGTCGCCTGACCAAACGTGTTGTCGCCCCAGGCGAGTATCTGCCCGTTGGTTGTCAACGCGAGGTTGTGATCGTAGGCTGCGGCAATGGCCGTCACATTTTTATTCGTCGTCACGTTGAGCTGTCCGGCGTTGTTCGCCCCCCACGCCACCACGTTGGCTTCATCCAGAATCTGGTCGAACCCGTAGACCACCCCGAGTGCGTTGCTTACCGCCAGCCGGAAATGATACGGCACGTTTGTCACGGTGGGGATTGAGTTGGTCACATAGACCACACTGTAGCCGGTGCCCACCGGGGTCGGCGGCGTTGAGTTGCCATACGCCGTGTTCGTTCCCCATTGGAACCAGGCGGTGGAGGGATAGCCGTTCGGCGTGGCGAAGCCGTTGAGCTGCGCGCTGGTCCCGGTGACCAGTTGCGCCGGTTCCGTGTAGGCATACGCCAGGGCCAGCAAATTGAAGTCCACCTCGATGCAGGCGTCCACGATCGGGGTGCTGGTCGTGTTCTGCACGCCGAGATAATACGTCGAGCCGGGAATCAGCAGTGGCGTGCCATTGGTGGTGCTCAAAATGTTGTTGGTGCCGCCCGTGGAAAGCGACAGCACCATCACGCTGTTGCTGATGCTGGGGGAATTCGTGTTGATCAGCAGGTTCACCGGCTGATCGGATGAGAACAGGGTGTTCGTGGCGTTGGCGGCGTTGAGCGGCACGTTGACCTGATACCATAAGGTGTCGTTGGCCGGGACGGGATTGCAGATTTCCGTTCCGGGGGGCAGGATGGCCGTGGCCGGATTGGTGTTGGCAAACACGAACTGCAACTGCCAGCTGTCGAGCACGACGTTGTTCGTTGCGCCGACGCGGTCGTCCTGGATTTCCAACTGCCAGAGGCCGTAGGCGCTCGTGCCGATGAGCGGTGTCAGATCCTGCTCCGGCTGGTAATACAAATCACCCGGCACTTTTGTCAGCGTGAAGGCGTCGAGCAGCGCGTTGTTGTCAAAGGTCAGGGTCTGCGCGTTGGCGACGGGCAGCGTGCTGCCCGAGGCGTTGAGCACCAGCGGCGTGCCGGCTTGCGTCGCGGTGAACGTGAAACTGTGCGGCTGCCAGTTCGCATTGGTCGGTGTGCCGCCGCCTTCCGCCAGGCGGCTGCCCAGTTCATAGCTCAAAATATATTCCTGGCCCGCCACTGTCGGCAGCGTGGTGGAGACCGCGCCATTGTTCAGTTGCAGCAGGTTGATGCCGTCGGCCGCCGGCGGGTTCGTGACAATCTGCACGGAATTGGCCAGCACCGTCCAGGTGCCAAAACTCGTCGAATCAGTGCCCGGCGCGTAGGCCTCAAAGCTGTCCGTCCAGACGAGGCCTGCGGACGTGTCCGGCACGAACGGCGTCGGCGCGAACTTGATCGGGATGGTCGTCAGGTTTGTGTCCTCGGTGAATGTGAGATAGGCGAAGTTCGTCTGCACGCCGCCGGCGGTGTAGGTCCACAAGTCCTGGCCCGGCGCAGCGTTGTTGCTGTATTGGTTCATGATGATGGTCAGGTAGCCAAGTCCTGCGGGGAACGAGACGTTAAACAGGCCGCTGCCATTGGTCATGCCGGTGTTATAAGCCGGCGCTGAAAAATTATTGGTCCCCAGATACACGGTCATCTGGTCGGGGACAAAGAAGAAATTGTAGTTGATCGCCAGCGTGCCGCCCGCCAGTCCGACCGGAATGAAATTGGTGTTGGGCGACGCACTTCCGGAGGAGGAAATGTTGACGATGTTCGTGGTGATGATCGTTGCGCCCGCGCCGTTGGTGCTGGTGTTGCCGCGGTTTTCCATCAGCAGATAGCGCGTGCCGTCCGGGCTGATCAGCGTGAACACCAGGTCCGAGATGCGCGGATGCTCCACGCGGATGCCCACGGCGATCGAAGCGATCGTCTCGTTGGTGGCTCCGGCACCCGGATAGTTGTAGATGTCGGCATACGACACCGCATCATCCAGCAGCGGCACCGGGCCGCTGGCGTTGAAATCCACCGGCTGGACCTGGCCGACGCCAACATTGGCGATGATGTAATATCGTTGTGACAAGAGGCTGGGATTATACAGCGTCACAAAATAACGACCCGGCTCGATGGGCGGAATATCCGACGGCCCGACGATGATCGAACCGCCCGGCGGCGAGCCATTCGTGGTCTGGTTCAAGATCGCTATCTTGTCATAGTTCGTCGGTGGCGTTGGCGGCGGCACCGGTTGCTGGCCAAGTTTTTCAAAGAGTTGTCCCGGATTGGCGGTGTCCAAGGTGGAATGGGTCGGATCCAAACTGGTTCCGCTGATGTTAGTGGCCGACAAGGTCAGGTTCGTCGCGCCGACCGGCACGTCAATGAAACCGTAGAAATAACCGCCGGGCGCGATGGAAATATTAACGCCCTGGTTCAAAGGCAGGTGCGGCGTGATAGTGATCGTGAAGTTGGGATTGTTCGTCACGTATCCGGTTTCCTGAGAATGGTCATCCACTTCGGTCAGAATCCACGGGCCGACACCCTGTTGTCCCTGGAAACTTTGCAGACTGCCCGGTCCGTCCGGTGGCACTGAGCCGGTGACGGGTGACGGGCCGTCGTCATAGATGAAACTGTAAGGCCCCGGCGGAGTGAGTTGGGTGTCATGATTGTTCAAAACCACGGCCTTGCCGTTGTGGGAAAGCGTGCCGATAAGGTCGCCGAACCGTTGGTGGACAATGGTATCGTTCACGATGACGTCCTGCACTTCAATGGGCTGGATGGCGAGCGCAAAAATATAGGCGGTGCCCGGACGTTTGTTGCTGCCATCCGGAATGTTGATTGGTAGCAGCAGGCCGTTGACGGTCTCAATGCCATTTTGGGTCTGGCTGAAGGGCTGCTGGCTGAACACCGGCAGGAAACCAAATTCCGACGCAATCGCCGTTTCCGATTTCACGCCGATGTAATAAATCTGGTTCGGCTGCGAGTTGGTGTAGGCCACGAATTTCGTGCCGCCATTGGCGAGCGCCGACGCGTTGCCATTCACACCATTGACGCAATTGGAGATGACCACCGGGTCCAGATTCGTCAGTCCGGCCGCGCCGGTTCCTGTTGCCACATACAGGTCAATGTTTGCCTCCGGCGGCGTCGGGTTCTGTGTCGGATCCGCCTGCACGCCCATGCGCGGCATCGAGAGCGTGTCCGGCAGGAAGGTGACAAACGCCGCGTTGGTGAAGCTGGTGGTGTTCTGCACCACATAGAAATGCCACTGGTTGGTCATGCCCAGCGTGACGACGGCGGTGCCGGTGTAATTGGAGACCGCATCCACATGGTTCGTGCCCAGCAGCGGCGTGTTCGCGCCGGCGAGCTGGTTGAAGAACACCCCGCCGGTGGCATTGAAGTTTGTGGCCATGCCGTTGGCGTTCACGCCCACCATGGTGATGTCCTGGTCGCCCGTCGGATTGGAAACCGGCGCGTTGGCGGTGACGGTGATGGCGTTGGTCACCTCACCCTCGCCGCAGGCGATTACCAGCGCGTAATCCTGCACCACGTTGTTGGTCTGCGCGGTGACGGCGTTCACATTCACGCTGTAGCCGAGGACCGTGACAGTGTAGCTGCCGGCGGCGGACGAAGGCAGAAAGACGTTCTCGACATTGTCAACGGTGTCCAGGTTTGGCGCGGCGTTTGTATCCCAGACCTCGTTGTTTGTGCTGCTCGCCGGGATGTCGTTGCCAAAATAAATGTCACCCGTGACGTTGTTGCTGACCACCAGGATGAGGTTGTTGACCAGCTTGATGGCGGCGGCGGGATTGCCAGGCGGATCGGTCCATGCCAGCGTCACGCGCAACGGAAGCGACAATGCCGCAGTCGAGGAATTGGTGGGGATGGTCACCAGATAGGACTGGCTGTCGCCCGTGGCCAGCGCTTTTGCCGGGCTTTGGTCGAGGAACAGGGTGGAGCAGGGCGCGTTCAGCTGGTTCGTCAGGCCGGGCGGCACCGAGTTTTGCACATTGGGCAAACCCCAGCCCTCGTAGTTGATGTCGTTGGTGACGGTGAAGTTGTAATTGCCCACGGCACGCGCACCGTTGATGAGCATCGCCTTCAGCAGCGCCGGGCTGGGCGTGGCGTGCAGCGAGTTGGTGAAATAATCCTGGATCAGCGCCAGCGTGCCGGACACGGCCGGTGCCGCCATGCTCGTGCCGGACTCATAGCGATACCACGGCCCGATCGTCTCGTTCAAGTTGCTCAACACGGTGAAATAGTCGCCGTTGTCGTTCGTGGTGATGATGGTGGTGAAGAGGTCGTAGCCCACGGAAATGTTGGTCGTATTTCCAATGGAGTAGTTAAATCCCAAATTCTGCTGAACCTGCGTCAGGTATCCCGGCCCGCCGTCAGGGGGAATTGACAGCTCGTTGCTCAACGTCACAAAATCGTAGGTGGCCGGGTTGGTGGCGACGGGATAATTATTCACGCTGACATAAATCGGCAGAGTTGGCAGCGGTGTCGGCGAACTGACGTTCTGCAGGATCTGGATGATGACCCCCGCAGCATTTTGCGGCACATAAAAGCCGGGATAGTTATTCTGGTCGTTTGGCGGCACGGTCTGATTGACATACTCATTGTAGGTGTAATTCGTCGGGTTGTAATAAGCCGACTGATCCCATTGCTCGGATCGCGTCGAGACCACGAACGAGCCGGGCGCGACCACGTCCGGCTTGAACCGCCCATACGCCCCCTCGGTGCCGATGCCCACATTGCCGCGGCTGGAATAACCCGCAACCTGAAAGCTCGTGTCGGTCTGTGGCAGCCATACTTGGTTGGAATTGCCGGAGGCATCCGTGACGTAGTTGGTGATGTTCCGCAACTGCTCCAGCGCGCCAACCGTGATGACGTTTTTAGCCGTGCCGGGAGAGGTGATTGTGTCGGGACTCGGCCCGCCACCGCCGTCATTGCCGCCGCCCTCGTTGCCTGCAGCAAATACAAACAGCACCGGCTGCGAACCGGTGACCGTCGGCAGCGCGTCGCGCACCGCCGCGTCGTAGCTGGCCGCCGCCAGGTCGTAGGAATTGTCGCCCACATAGGTCCAACTGTTGTTCGAGATGAGCGCATTGGTGAGCGCCGGGGCGGTTTGCAGGTAACTGTCGGAAGTGTCCTGCGTGCCCGTGTCGTCCAGCGCCGCCACCGAATACAACCGCGCTGCCGGGGCTTTGCCGCGAAAATCCGCGTTGGATACGGAACCTTGCGGTTCATCAGCAATCAAGGAGTAAGACTCCCAACCATTGCCGGCGATGATGCCGGCGACATGCGTGCCGTGGCCATTGGTATCCACCAGACTCAATGGCGAGTCACCGATTATACGTCCGGTGCCCGGCGCGATGCCCGGTGGGTTTGCTGGTGCTCCGCCACTTTGGGCATTCTTATTCAAACTGAAATCAGGATGCGTCTGGTCAATGCCTGTGTCATTGACTTCCACCAGCACGTTCGAGCCGGACAGGCCTAGGTAGTTGGTCAATGTAACCGTGTCGGCGGAGATGCCCAACGTCACGCGCGCGAGGTCGTTCGCCACTGCGCGCCGGTGTGCCAGTTCCATGATTTGCACGCCGGGCAATACGGCGAGCGCCGTCCAATTTTGCGGCGGCGTCACCCGCACGATCGGGCCGAACGGCGACTGGTCCGTCGCCACCACGGTGCCGCCGAGTTGCTTGATCTGATCCACCGTCTGCGCCGCCGTGTTCGGGAACAAGCCGAGCGTCAGCACCGAGTTGTCCGGCAGTTTTTTCTGGTTCACCGCCAGCCCGAGCAGCGACGCGCTGACCTTGTAATATGGCTCGTAGGGACTCACGCTCTGGACGCCCGGCTGCCCGCCCAGCGCTGCCGCGCCGCCCGCCGCCACGGTCACGAGATAGGCGTTGTTCGGAATGTAGGAAACGATTTGCGCACCCGCCGTCGCGAGCGCCGCGCGGAACGCGTTGTTGATCGGCCCATTTGCCTGCACGATGTAGGCGCCGGGATCGCCCTGGGCCTGCAGGTTTTTCGGGATGGAAAGATTCAGCACCACGCGCGTGTCCAGCAGCGCGTTTTCCAGCAGGATCGCGTGCGGGTCGCTCATCAGCTGGGTGAGGGATTTTTTCGTGTTGGTCAGGCGGTAGGCGAACGCGTTGGTTTTGGGCGCGCAGTTGGTGGCGGCGTTGCCGCAGCCGAGCAGCAGCGGTGCGGTCGAGGCGGAACGGGTGGTGGTGAGGGTGGGCGCGAGCGCGACCGTTTTTTGCACCGCGCGGTGCTGACCCGGCGACCAGAACAACCATGCGCCCACCAGCAACAGCAGGCACGCCAAAATCAAACTCCAGGAACGCATTTTCATAAAACAAAAAATATTTCAAACCACCAAGGCATCAGGATGCCAAGGCTGCTAATCATTAAACTGCAATTTTACTTTGTCTCCACAACGACTGTTCTTCCGCCCCGTCCGGGGCTGGAGCAAATCAACTCAAACCGCAGCCACAAAAAAAACAAAAGGCTCAAACAAATTTTTCACTCTTGTGACCTCTGCGCCTTTTTGCGGCAATGAAAATAAGCTCCAGTGTCTGCCGCGCCTGCGGCGCTGTAAAATTCAAATTCATTCTTCGTGCCTTTGTGTCTTGGTGGTGAACCCGGCTCAATCCGGCGGCAACGGGTTGAACTGCTCCAGCGTCGCGGAATAATTCGTCTGAACCTGCGGCGGTGTCACCGCGTTGTTCGTCACCACCACCGGGTGGAACTGCACCACCGCGCGCGTGGCCGTCTCCGCCACCACCTGGTAATTTGTGACCATCCCGAAATACGCCGCGCCGCCGCTGGTCACCACGCCGTTGGGCGCGGGCTTGAGCGTCTGGCCGTAGCAATAAATCACATAGCGCGGAGCAGTGCTCGCGCGCAGCAGCGAAAGTGTCTGCTGCGGCAGCCATTCCATCATCGCGTCGTTCACTCCGGTCGCGAGGTTTTGTCCGGCAAGGAACGGTGATTGTTCCGTCAGTGCCGGCACGGCCAGAATGTTGCCCACATGTTCAAATGCGCCAACCAGTCCGTCGGGATTCTTAAAGTTCGCCCGGACATCGTTGATGCCGTTGGTGCCGTTCTGCACCAGATAGCCCAGACAGAACGGTGAATTCGGACTGGCCGGAGGCCCGGCCGGCACCGGCGCCCCAAAGGTTCCGGCCGGATTGATCATGGTGAAATTTGTGAGGCTCGTCGGCACCGCCATGCCGCTGAACAAGGCCGACCACGCGGCCAGCCCGGCGGCGGGATTGTTCGTGTTGGCGGCCACGTTGATGGACAGCCGGCCGCGGGTCGCGTTGTCATTGACCGCTGTGTTGAAAATGTCGAACAGCAGGAAATCGTCCGTCGGCCGAGCGTTGATGGCGTCAAACGCATTCCGGTTGCCCGTCCAGTTCGTCCAGGTCGTCAAGCCATTCGCCGCGCCATTGAGCTGTGTCGGAGTGAGATTCAAAATATTGGTGGCCTTGAGAAACACCGTCTGCCACGGCGTGCCGCGATGCACCCGGCCCAGCCAGCCGACCGTCGGGTATTTGTTCACCGGGAAGGCCCAGGCATCCGAGTTCGTCACGCCCGGGTCTTTGTAGGCGAAGTTGTAGGGATTATTGTCCGAACCCGCAAACTTGTGAACCGCGCCCCACGGTGCATAACGGTGATTCAAACTGCCGATGTTTGCCAGCGTCCCAAAGAAATTGGTCGTCGCCAGGTAGGTTTTGCTCAAACCGGTCGGCGGATTGACGTCCGTCTCCGAGAAATTCAAATCGCTTCCCAAATAATGCACCAAGGGATCATTGGCCTGCCAGGTGGTGTATTCGTAAGCGGTGACCGTCGGTGAGTAAGGCACCTGATGAATCAGATTGGTCAGATAACCCTCAAAAGCATTGGTCGCCGCCTGGCCGATGAGCGGCAACGGAATTGCGCCCGCGCTGCCTCCCATGAAAACCCAAAACCCGTCAATTTCGGCGGCTGCCGGCGGGTTTTTCCAATACAGGCTATTCAGAGGAATGGCAGCACTATCTTTCGCCGCGTTGATTTGATTGGCAATGGCAATCGGCACGCCGCTGGCCGCGCCCAAAGTTTGGAGATTCGTCGTCCACATGTTGAGGTAAGAGGCCTGATTTCCCAAATTGCTTTGAATTTCAGCGTTCAAATTCCGGCTGCTGTCCGGGCCGGCGAAGTGCGCATAATCTATGACGTGATTGCCATCCAGGATGAAGGTTTGCAGCCGGTTGGTGGTCAGCAAACCAAACTGCGGCAGCTGGGGAAGGTTCACGATGTTAGTTTGCCAATACGCCGCGTCGGGCGAAGTAAAACCGCCGCCCCAGACATAGGTTTGATTGGTCAGGAAAGTGATGTTGGTGAGTTGATAGACGAAAGACTGCGGTGCCTTATTAGACCATTCCTGAACTGTCACATTTGTAAAAGCGCGATAGGCGTTTTGATAGGGTGATAGAGGGTCACCATTGGTCAGTGCCAATGACAGGGTTTCATTCACCACAATCTGCACCGGCCGGTTATAGCTGTTGGTGTAGGAATTCCAGAATTCAATGCCCAGCGAGCTGCCAATGCCAAAGACATACGCCTCATTGGTAAAACTGAATTGCGGCGGATAACTGTAGTTGGCCCGTTTGATCTGTAGCTTGCGGGTGATTTGAACCGCATTGTTGATCGAAAACTCGTTGAAGTTCGGGAAACCTTTCTTCGCGCCGACGATCCACGGGACGCCGTAGACGTTCACAAACCCCTTCGCGTCAGCAATGGGTTGGTAACTGCCAAAATAATTTGTCAGATATGAAATGTTATAGGGTGATGCCAATTGATTATCGTTGATGCCGGATATCGTGTTTGGCCCAAATCCACTGGAAAGGTTTGTGTAGCTGGCGATGAAAACATTGCCGAAATTATCATGTTCAAACAGCGGACGGAAAACGGACGGGAAGAATGAATTGGTCGAGGCATCGTAGATGTTGGCCGCCAGTTGCAGCACGCGCTGGACGGAGGACGCATAAACAAACCGGCCATTGATGTAAACGGGAATATTGGTGACGCCAAACGCCGGTATCTGGTTGGTCATGCCAAACAGCGGCAGGTTCGTCAGTCCGATTCCAGTCAGATCGTTGGTATGGATGTTTAAATTAACATCGGTGTAATAATAATTGGTGTAGATGCCGTAGTAGGTCGCCAGATAATTGGACGGGCCGGCCTGAAACCAGTTGGTCGTGTAAAGCCGGAGCATCCGGTCGGCGGCGTTGGTGAAAAAGGCGAGCGGCGTCCACGCCATGAAATTGGTCAGAGCCGCCGGGCCGGTGAACGTGTGAGTCGCCTTAATAAGGCCATGATCGAGATTGTCGTAGTTCAGATTCATCTTGCCGGTTTCCGGCGAGGAATCCGTGCCGAGCTGCGCGAGCAGCCGGTAAAACGTGTAGCGGTCATAGGTGGAATTGGTTTTTCCGCCAAAAAAATTCACGCCCGCATCCAGCAATCGTCCTGTGAAATAGTTGTTGGCGGCGATTTGAGCCGGTGCCACGCCCGATCCGGTTTTGTTCGGGTCGAACAAATCTGAAAACAGGGCGAAGTAATGATTGGTGTTGTCCGCACCCGGCCACAAGTAATTGTTCAGACCGTAATTGTAAAATGGAACGGCAGTGTTGGTCATTGCCTGGCCAAGTGGAAAACCAAGTGGTAAAATGTCCACCGAACCACCGCTCAACGAATAGTTTGGAAATAACGTGGGAACGAAATTCAGCGAGCCAAAGGTGTTGTTATAGCGATACGCAAGCAATGCGCGGGCATCGTCAAAGGCATATCCAGTATTGCCGCCAATGGCCGGCGGTGGGCTGTATTGATAAAAATTATTATTATTGACCGTGTTTTCAGCCGTCGGTGGATCCCATTCATTCGGATTCAAGTCGGTGAGAAACGCGGCGAGATTGATTTCCCACGAACCGACGCCCTGGTTGCGAAAATAGACATCGCCCACGCCCGGTTGCGTTGGATTCACCGCTGTATTTGCATTGCCATGCAGCGACTGGTTGTGGATGTAATTCAAATCGAGCGTGTTGTCGGCGGGCAGGGCGATGAAGGCGTAGCGCGCCACAAATTTGTTGTTCGGTCCGTGCGGCGCGTCCGGCCGTTCCAGCACGCCAATCCATTGCGGGTCGCCCATTTGAAAACTGGTGGTGTCAAGCCCGACACCGTTGTTGTCCAGGTTGGTCACCATGCCGCTGTCTTCAAATTTCCCGTTGCGGTTCAGGTCGAGGTAAAAGCGAAAATCACTCACGCCGAGCGCATTGGTTGGCACAAACACCGGCACGCGCGGCAGGTAAAGCAGGTTGGCGATGTTTTGCAAGAAATCGTAATTGGGCGAGGTGTTGTTTAACGGATTGCCGTTGTTGTAAGCGTAATTGACGTTCGTCGGATTTGAACTTCCTGAATAAAAGCCATTCGCGTTGATAAAATTCGTCGAGACGAGCAGGTTGTTGACATACGGATTGGTGGTGGCGAGCGCGGAGGAGATGATCTGCGCCTCGGCGCTGGCCAGCGCGGCGTCGGCGGCATACCGTGCCGTGGCCGTGTCGGTGGAGGTGACCACCGAGCCGCGTTCGCGCCGGCTGATGGCCAGGAACGCCACGGCCATGATGAGCGTCACGGACAGCAAAATGAGCGTGATGACGAGGGCGAAACCCTGCCGGGATTGATGATTGATGATTGATGATTGATGATTTGTGTCCGCGCCGGCGCGACTACCGGCAATGCCCGGCGGCGGCGATTTTCTTTCAATCGTCAATCGTAAATCGTCAATCGTAAATGGTAATTTCATCGGTAGGCGGCGGGGTCAACGTTCGGGATGGTCACGCGCTGGCGGAAAACGTGGAGCTTGCCGGCCTGGCCCGCCAGATACTGCCACTGGGCCGGAACGGTCAGCGGCGACTGCCCGGAAATGCCGCGCGATTCGGCGCGCTGCAAAGTGCGGTCTTCCAGCGTGGCCATTTCAATCTCCACCGACGCCGGCAGCGCGTTGCTAAAAAAAAGACAGCAGACGCCGTTGGGCGAATAATTGGTGCGGATGTTCGTCCGGTTGGTGAAAATCAATTTGCCGTCGGCGTCGAACGGCGAGAGCTTGAACGCCACCACGCCGTCGAGCAGATGGCTGCAGTTTGTGCCGTTCGGCGCGGCGAGAAAATTCTGGAAGTTGACATAATACAACGAGGCCGGTTCGTAGGCCGCCGCCACCGGACTGCTGGCGCTGAATCGGTAGAGCGAATAGAGGTTGGTCGGCGACACATACACGGCGTAGCCCGTGCCATACCACGTCGGCACGCCGTTTTGGTTGCCGCGGCTCAGGATGAAAATGTTGTCCAGGAGGTTGCTGCGGATGTTGCCGCTGGCCACCAGCGAATTGGTCAGGATGGGATAATTGTAATTGGTGATGCACAGGTTCACCGCCGGGTAGGCGCCGCTGACGATATTGCTGGTTCCGAGCGACGGCGCCATCGCCCGCAGGTCGCCGGTGATGAGGTCCATCGCCGCGCGGCCGCCTTCGAGCACGTCGGTCTGCGTGACGCTGGCGCGGAACGCGGCCTGCGTGCTGCTGAACACGCCCATCAGCGCGATGACGATGAGCGAGAGCAGTACCATCACCACCATGACCTCGATGAGCGTGAAGGCGCGGCGAATGAAGAATGAAGAATGAAGAATGAAGAATGAAGCGGCGCGTCTCCGTTCACCCGTTCGGAATTCGGAATTTGAAATTTGAAATTTGATTCTCACTTGGTGATGGCGAACGATTGCGGCTGGTAAAAATAAAGCATCGGCCCATAGCTGGCATTGGTCGCCACCTGTCCGGCGACGAGCGCACGGTAGGTCTGACGCCCGTTGCCCAGCTTGCCGTTGGGCTGCTGCGGCCAGAGAAAGGTCAGGCGCAGCTCGTGCAGATTCTGGGCGAGCTGCTGGCTGTAAGCGGGCGGCCCGTTGGGAAAGATCAAAGTGTTAAAAATATTTGTGTCCGTCGCCACCGGCGCGTTCACGCAATAAATGCGGTAGGTGAACGTGTCTTCCTGAAGGATCTGATTGTCCTGCGGCGGTTTTTCCACCGCCGGGCCGCTGAGGGAGCGGACGTAGGCGACGATGTGGTTGCTGTAAAATTTGTTCCCGCTGAGAAGATTGTTTATCGGCCCACCATTTAAATCTGTGAACTCCGGCGTGCTCAACAGCCCAATGATGTTCGTGCCGTTGTTAATGGGCCAGGCAGGGCTGTAGGGAAAAGTGGTGGGAGCGGTTGTGGAACTGGAATAGGTGTAACCGCTCCCTCCGCTTTTATTAAACGTGCCATCCGAATTATACAAGGCCCAGTTATTGGTGATGAAATAAACATAGTTCGTCAAATCATTCATGCCGAGCGAGCCGTTGCGGACGGCTTCCATGAGGATGGTGGCGTCCTGGTTGATGATGGTGCTCTCGCGGTTTTCCCGCTGCACGTTCATGCCCAGCGGCAGCACGCCGACGATGGCGACCAGCGCGATGCCGATGATCGCCAGGCAAATGGCGATCTCGATCATCGTGAAGGCACCAACGGATTGCGGATTGCGGATTGCGGATTGCGGATTAATTTTTCGCGCCGGCCGGTGCGCTTTTTTGAATCCGAAATCCGAAATCCGAAATCCGAAATTATAGAAGGGCAGTTTCATTGCAGCTTGTGGTATTCCAGCACCGCGCGGCCGGTCAGTGCGTCAATGTGGACGATGTTGTAGGCCAGGTTGGTGCTGTTGCCCGGCGGAATTTCCTTCACCACGGGCGGGGCAAAGAGCAGCACCTTGTTCGCATCCGCCGCATCGGCCACGCTGCCGTGCGCGAGCGGGATGTAGGCGTCATGGTAATTTCCGGAGGCGTCCACCTCCGAAATCAACTGGCCGAGATAATTGAACGCAATGAAGGGCAGGTAAGGCAGATTGTTGCCGGTCGCCGCCACGGTGTTCGTTTCCGTCGGAAACGGGATGTTGTTGGTGAAGTTAAAGCCGTAAATGGGAAAAGAGGTTCCGGTGATCGAGTCTTTGATGTTGAACGGCGCGATTGGGTAAGGCGGCTGATAAAATTTTTGTGGCGGGATGAAGGTTCCCTCCGGCAGCGTCTGCCACGGCGCGAGGTAATGCCACTGGTGATTGCCCGGCTGGTCGCCCACCGCGCCGTTGGCCATGAACGTGTAGCCCGACAACTGCTGGTCGCACAGGTTGGTGGCGGCGGCCTGCGCCGCAGGAGTCAGGCTGTTGAACCAGGGATTGGGAGGAACCGTTGCCGATATCACCCAAAAATTCGTCGGCACGAAAACCATGTAAACCGTCGTGCGGTTGGCCAGGGCGAGCTGACGCGCGCGGCCGACATCGTCCAGCAACTGGCGCGCAGCGCTGACGTTCGCATCCGATTTTCCGAGGTTCTTGAGCGCTGGCACGGACAGCCCAGCCAGAATGCCGAGGATGGCGATGACGACGAGCAGCTCGATGAGCGTGAAGCCATTTTCGATTTTCGATTTTCGATTTTCGATTGGACAAGGCCGCGCCGCGCCGGAAGCGGGCGACATTCGGCAATTGTAAATCGGCAATCGTAAATTCTTCATATCACTTCCAACTCAGGACATTGTCCTTGTTTTCGCGGTCGTTGGCCGGATCGCCGGGATCAATTTTCCCGTTTGGCCCGGCGGACCAGACCATGACCTTGCCGTGATACAGCCAGTTGTCGGTGGTCGCATTGGCACCATCGGGATTGGTCAAACCGTTGCGACCACCATGAGAGACGGCGTCCAAACAATAAAAAGCGTCCTTGGTTTGTTCGTCATAATTCAAGTCCATCGAGATGATGTAGGGATTGCCCCACGGGTCGCGATAAATGAGATCGGTGTCGACACCCGGCAAAGGTGTTCCGCCTGTCCCCGTAACCCAGCCGGACATCTTGGCGTTCAGGAAAATGGTCTGCTGCGGATTTTTCTGATGGCCGATATTCACCGTCGCACCACTGCCGGATGGATAGTTTGTTTGATCCATCAGGATCGCGATCACTTCGGAATTGTTGGTGGTGTAAAGGGAATAGCCGGCGGGAAGTGCCGGAGTTGCTCCAGATGCAATGTAATTGGCAAAAATGCTACCGCCGTAGGTGAAATCACCCGTCGGACCCGTTGCCGCGGAACTTTGCACGCCGCTGGAAACCGGAAAGCGGCCGTAGGCCGAATCGTAAGCCACAATGGCGTTGGCGATGTCCTGCGCCTCGAGCCGGGCCTTGACCATCTTGGCGTGCGTCTTGGCCGCCGCGAGCACCGTCAAGGTCATTGACGCGAGGATGGCGATGATGGCGATGACGACGAGCAGTTCGATGAGGGTGAAGCCCGCACGCAGGCGGCGCGAGGAGATGGTTTTCATGTTTTTTGGATGATTTGACCGACAGCCAGTATGCCGAAACGGCGGCGTGGTGGGCAATGGTTTTATCGTGACATTACGATCGCCGGTTGCCGGCGGTTGAACGATAATCGGCGGCGACCAGGCGCAGTCGTGCCAGTCCACGCGGAGGGTGTTTGCGCGCCGCGGATTTTGGAAAATCGCCTTGAGACACATAAAAAATTTCAGGGCAGGGTGGTGTTCTTCTGGACCTCCTTGGTCCAGTTGCAGATCAGGTTCTTCTGGTTGGCGATGGAAAGCACAATCCACAGGTCATACGAAGTGGGATTGTTGGTTCCGGGACAGACGTAACGCCACGGATTCGAGCCGATCAAACCGATGGGTTTATAGGATTGATCCGGCCCGCCCACCGAACCGAAAAGGAAATTTATATACATGCCCGCAACCGTATTTGTCCCGTATTGGCCGGGCCTGAGGTCGGGAAGAAAATTTTTGGCGGCCGCCGCATCTTCGCCCGAACCTTTGGTGCAATTGATGAATCCGGCCAAACCAAAAGTTGACATGATACTGCCGGCGAGAATGGAGGCGCTGTGATCCAAAGTATAATATGTGCCAAGGCTGGGGTTGCTGGGGCTGTCATTGGTCGTGCCGAGCAGCTCAAAATACAACGGGTTAGCCAGACTATTTGTCCCGCTGGGCGGATAAGCCCCGTAGGTGGCCTTGTAGCTGTCAAGGGCCGTCTCAATCTGCGCCATCTCCCCCTGCGTCTTGTTGATGAATTCCCTTCGCTTGAGTTGTTTCATGACGGGAATGGTGAACGACGCCAGCAGGCCGATGATGGAGATGACCACCAGCAGCTCGATGAGGGTGAAGGCGGGCAAGCGACGGGTGACGGGTGACGGGTGACGGGAATCCGCCCGGATCGCTGCGTTGTTTGTCCTGTCACTTGTCGCCTGGCACATGTCACGTTTCATAGTTTTCATTTTTCGCGAATTTCGTTTTCCATCCGTTCACTCAGCCACTGTTTGATCATGCTCTGATAATTCAGATACCGCGACCGCGCCAGCCGCTTGATGCGCGCCAGCATCCGCGGATCAATCCGCAGCGTGATGGTTACGGACTCGGACGACTCGGCGCTGGTCGCCGTGGCCGCCTCCATCAGGCGCAGGTCCGGCCGGTTCTCCGACCAGAAATCCGACTCGGCCGCCTCGCTGTCGAAGAGCGGCACCTCTTCCCAATTGGCAAAAGTTCGCACGGTGTCAGTTTTTAATTCTCAATTTTAAATTTTTAGTCCGGCGAAATCTCACGCCTCGTTTGGTGCTTTGAACTCAAAACTAAAAATTCAAAACGCAAATTTTTATTACGCCAGCGTCTGATCCATCTTCCGCTGGTAAAAAAATCTTTCTTCCGGCTCGAACGCGCGGGCGTAGAGAACGCGGACGGATTTGCCGTTGGTCCGATACACGCTGAAAATCCCGATGCCGCCGGCGGACATGCCGAGGTTGAAAAAGCGTGTCTGGACGCCAAATCTCGGCGAGTCGGGCAGCAGCCGGACCGCGAACGGGTCTTCAAAAGACTCTTCAATTTCCCGCTGATTCAAAGAACCATCCAAATCGAAGGGCGGATTGTTCCAATCGAACTCCATATCGGGTTAATTGTAAATAGGACGCCCATGCAATGTGATTACATTGTATTTACATGTGGACGCCATAATTGTCAACGGATTTTTGTGGTTTTCGGCAAAAATCGGGCCGAGACGAAGGTCATTCGCCGGGTTTGCCGCTGTCTTCACCGCTCATGTTGCTGATCATGGCAATCAGCGGCAGGAACATCGCGATGACGATGCTGCCGACGATGACGGCCAGAAAGACGATCATGATGGGTTCGAGCAGCGACGTCATGGCGGCAACAGCGTTGTCCACTTCCTCGTCGTAGTTGTCGGCGATCTTCAAAAGCATTTCCGGCATGGCGCCGGTCTGTTCGCCGACGTCCACCATGCTGACAACCATCGGCGGAAATACACCGGACGCCTCGAGCGGCGCGGTGATGGTCTCGCCTTCCTTGACGCTTTCGTGAACCTTGCCGATGGCATTGCTGATGATGACATTGCCGGAAGTCTCACGGACGATGGTGAGCGCCTGCAAAATGGGGACGCCGCTGCTGACGAGCGTGCCGAGCGTGCGCGTGAAACGCGAGATGGCGACCTTGCTGATGACCGGGCCGAGCGCGGGCATCTTGAGTTTGAATTTGTCCCACAGCAGGCGGCCGACCTTGGTCTTGCCGGTTACGATCAAAAAGATGACCACCACCACGGCCACGATGCCCATCGTTTCCAAAATGTGATCCTTGATCATTTCACTGATGCCGAGCACCAGCTTGGTGAACCCCGGCAACTCCATGCCCATGCCGGCAAACACGTCCTTGAACTTGGGCACGACAAAGCACATCAGCAGAATCATGATGCCGACGGCGACGATTAGCACGGCCACGGGATAAAACAGCGCGGCCTTGACCTTGCCCTTGATCTTCTGGGCCTTTTCGGAAAATTCCGCGAGCCGCTTGAGCACGACTTCAAGCACACCGCCCAGTTCGCCGGCCTTGACCATGTTGACGAACAGCTTGTTGAAAACTTTGGGATGCTGGGCGAGGCCTTCCGAAAACGTGCTGCCGCCCTCGATGGACAGGGACAGGTCGCCGAGAATTTTTTTCAGGTTCGCGTTGCGCTCCTGTTTTTCCAGCACGCGCAGGCCGCGCAGCAGCGGCAGGCCGGCGTCCACGAGCGTCGCGAGTTGTCGCGTGAAGGTCGTCAGCACCTTCGGCTTCACGCCGCCGCCGAGGCCGGGGATGCTGAGGTTGATGTTGATACCGCCTTTTTTGCCGCCCCTGGCCGGGACCTTGCCCTTGGCTTTTTTGCCGGAAGTCTTTTTGTCCTGCACCTTGTCCGCCTCGACGATCTTCGTGGGGAACAACTGCATGTCCTTCACGCGACCGATGGCCTCGTTCTGGCTGGCGGCTTCAATCGAGCCTTTGGTCTCGGCGCCCTTCTGGTCCAGCGCCACATAATCGTATTTAGGCATAAATCAATTCAGTTGATAGCGAGTAGTTGATAGAGCCGTTGGTTGATGGCTGATGTTGAACTATCAACTCATCAAGTGTATTTGACGACTTCCTCAATGGTTGTATCACCCTCGAATATGCTGCGCAAGCCGTCTTCGCGCAAGGTGACCATGCCGAGCTCGACCGCCTTCTGCCGCACCACCACCGTCGGCGCGCGCTCGTTGA
>Ga0316217_10000257_pt1 | contig 79202 bp, 80 predicted proteins | sample 1anoAmetaG_FD_203633 | JGI IMG/M metagenome (GOLD analysis project Ga0316217, IMG submission 203633) | Freshwater microbial communities from Trout Bog Lake, Wisconsin, USA - 1anoA | ecosystem: Environmental > Aquatic > Freshwater > Lake > Hypolimnion/Profundal zone | place: USA: Wisconsin...
TCTGACCAGCCGCGGGATAAAAAAAGAGGACGCCCTCAGCATGATCGTCAATGGTTTCATTGAGCCGATTGTCAAGGAACTGCCGATGGAATTTGCTGTCGAAATCAACCGCCTCATCAATTTGCAGATGGAAGGTTCAGTCGGATGACGCTACCCGACACTACTACTGATCCGATCTGGCTTCGCCAGCAACGTGAACTGGCGTGGAAAACCTACGCGGCCTTGCCTGCGCCAACCCGACGCGATCTCGACTGGCAGCGGTTCGACATCCGCAAGCTAAAGCTCGATACGCTTGCCGGCGACCGACCGGCGATTACCGAGCGCCTTTCGTCCGTTACCGGTGACGGCGTGATCTTTTGCGACATGGCGACTGCGCTAGCCAAGCATCCCGGCATCTTGCAGGAGTATCTTGGCAAGCTCATCGCGCCCGACGAACCGCGCAAGTTCAATGCCCTGCACGCCGCGCTCTGGAATACCGGCGCGCTGCTTTACGTTCCGTCTGGCGTGCGCGTCGCGGTACCGTTGGAAATTTTGTACACGTTGTCCGGCACGAACGTTGCCGGCTTTCCGCGTACGCTTATCATCATTGAACCCGGCGCCGAAGCGACGGTCGTCCAGAAATTTATCGGCGGCGATGGTGCCATCAGCCTGCATGCAGCCGGAACGGAAGTGTTCGTTAAGGATGGCGGACGGTTGCACTACATCAGCTATCAAGATTTCAATCCGAACGTGTACGATTTCACACTCAAGCGCGCCCGCGTTGGCCGGGATGCGGAAATCGATTGGGTAATTGGCATGTTTGGCGCGAGCTTCCAGCGTTACGATATCGAATGTGAAATGGCCGGGGAAGGGGGCACAAGTTTCATGTACGGCGTTTGCTTTGCCGAACACCAGCAACAGTTTGGCCAGTTCACCAAACAACACCACCGGGCCGGTAACACCGTCAGCGATTTGCTCTTCAAGAACGTTCTGCGGGATTCCGCCGTCACCAACTACACCGGCATGATCAAGGTCGAGAAAAACGCCAACGGCACCAATGCCTACCAATCGAATCGCAATCTTGTTCTCAGCGACAAGGTCAAGTGCGACACCCGGCCGATTCTCGAAATCGAGTCGAACAAGCTTCGCTGCACCCATGGCGCCACGGTCGGGCGGTTAGACGAGGACCAGTTATTTTATTTGCGCGCTCGCGGCTTGCCGGAAGAACAAGCCCGGCACGTTTTGCTTGAAGCGTTTCTCGAACCGGTTTTGGCACGTATCAAGGTCGAACCGGTTTACAAAGAGTTCAGCGAACTGATTCACCGAAAGGTCAGCCGATGAATGAACTGCTCGATGCCGTCCAACTCGAAGAAGTTCGCGACGACTTTCCGATTCTCAGCCAGACCGTCCACGGTAAGCCGTTGGTTTATTTCGACAATGCCGCGACATCGCAAAAACCCCGGCAGGTCATCGAAGCGCTGAACGATTATTACCGGCGTTACAACGCCAACGTCCATCGCGGCATTCACGCGTTGGCGGAGCGTGCCACGCGCGAGTATGAACTCGCCCGGCAACGGATCGCGAAATTCATCAACGCGCCGGCTCCGGAAACCGTCATCTTCACGCGTGGGACTACCGAATCCATCAATCTCGTCGCGTACTCGTGGGCGCGTACCAATCTCAAAGCCGGCGACGAAATCCTGATCACGTGGATGGAACACCACAGCAACATCGTGCCGTGGTATCAAGTTGCCGCCGCGACCGGTGCCATCATCAAGCGCATGGAATTGAATCCTGACGGCACGCTCGTCATGCCGGAGATCAGCCCGCGCACCAAACTCGTCGCCGTCACGCATTGCTCGAACGTTCTCGGTACGATTAATCCCATCCGGCAACTCGCCGACGCTGCCCACAAAGTCGGCGCGGTGATTCTCGTGGACGGCGCGCAAGCAATTCCGCACCTGGCGGTGGATGTGCAAGCGCTCGACGTGGACTTTTACGCATTCAGCGGCCACAAGATGTGCGGTCCGACCGCCTCCGGCATCCTGTACAGCCGCCGGCAACTCCTCGAAGCCATGCCGCCGTTCATGGGCGGCGGGGAAATGATCCGTGAAGTCCGCGCCGACGGGTTCACTTGCAACGATCTGCCGTACAAATTTGAGGCCGGCACGCCAAACATTGCCGAAGCCATTGGTCTCGGCGTCGCAGTGGATTATCTCCACAACATTGGCATGGATAAGATCCGGCAACACGAAAAAGAAATCACCGGCTACGCGCTCGACCGGCTGCAGGAGTTTGTCGAAATCAAAATCTATGGCCCGCTGGATGTGGAAAAACGCGGCGGCTTGGTGGCGTTCACTTTCAGCGACATCCATCCGCACGACCTTGCGACGTTTTTCGACCAGGAAGGCATTGCCGTTCGCGCCGGGCACCATTGCGCGATGCCGTTGCACAAGAAGCTCGGCCTGACTGCCACCACGCGCGCCAGTTTTTACCTCTACAACGAGCGCGAGGAAGTGGACGTATTCATTGCCGCGCTGCACAAAGCCAAGAAATTCTTCGGCGCCTGCCCCACCGGCCGGGCGCTTGGTTTTTAGCGCAACTCAACGCTTGCGGCGGTGTTAGTGTCAGAGTAAATAAGGAACCATTATGAATTATCGAAATTTAGCTTTAGTAGTGGTGGCTTCAACAGGCGTGTTGCTGAGCGGATGTTATACGCCCGACGGCCAGCCGAATCGCACGGCCAACGGCGCGCTGTTGGGAGGCGCGACCGGCGCTGGCGTGGGGGCGTTGATTGGCAATGCTGCGGGTCATAATACGGCTGCCGGGGCGGCCATCGGCGGTGTTGTTGGTCTGATGACAGGAGCAATCATTGGCAACAACATGGATCAAGCCGCACGCGACCGAGTCCGCGCGCAAGCACCAGCTACGCTCGTGAAAGTCGAGCAAGGCCAGCCACTTGCCACAGCTGACGTGAAAGCGCTGGCCAAAGCCGGTATCGGTGACGATGTCATTATCAGCCAGATTCGCAACTCGCACTCAGTTTATCATCTCAGCACCGCCGAGATTATTGACCTGAAAGATGCCGGTGTGAGTCCCAAGGTTATTGATTTCATGATCAATACCCCCACAACTGTGAGCGCAGTACCGGCACCGGCACCAAACACGGTGGTCATGGAAGCCCCGCCGACAACAGTTTATCAGGAAACGATCTATCCAGCGCCGGGTCCAGATTACGTTTGGATTGACGGGTGCTGGACGTGGTACGGCGGCCGGTGGTGTTGGGTGAGCGGTCACTGGGCTTATCCGCCCTACCGCGGTGCGTACTGGCACGGTGGGTATTGGGAACACCGCGGCGGCCGACACGTGTGGGTTGGCGGTTACTGGCGGTGATTGGGTGTTGAAACTTACCGGCGCCAACGCGATTTAAAACGGTGGCCGACTTGGCCGCTACCATGGCGTGGTTTTTCTTGTGCGGGCGTTTGTGATTGCCGATGCTGTTGTCTGGGCTGATGCCGGCGCTCATCGTCATGAACTCCCGGCGGCGTGGCAACACTGTAGTCAAATCCTTCCGCCCGTTTACGGACGATTCCGCGACCGATAAACCGTTCCAATGCTTTCAACGCGCCGAAGTCCGCCGGCGTGATGAAGCTGATGGCGTCGCCAACAGCATGGGCGCGACCGGTGCGGCCAATGCGGTGGACGTAATCCTCGGAATGCATCGGGAAATCGTAATTCACCACGTGCGAGATGCCGTCCACGTCAATGCCACGGGCGGCGATGTCGGTGGCCACGAGCACACGGACGGCACCGGACTTGAAATCCTTCAGGGCGCGGAGGCGTTGGGCTTGGGAACGGTTGGAGTGGATCGTCGCCGTCTTGATGCCTTTGCGTTCCAAGCTGATTGCCAGCCGGTCGGCAATGTGTTTCATGCGAACGAAAACGAGCACGATGTTGAGCTGCGGGTTCGCCAGCAAATGCACGAGCAATTCAGTCTTCAAGTGCTTCGGCACTTCGTAAACGAGTTGCGTGACGGTCTCGGCGGGATTGGCGCGGCGGCCGATCTGGACGACTTTGGGTGAATGTTGAAACTCCCGCGTCACCTGTTCGATCTCGCGGGAGAGCGAGGCCGAAAACAGCATGGTCTGGCGTTTCACCGGCATCAGTTTCACAATGCGGCGAATGTCCGGTAAGAATCCCATGTCAAGCATCCGGTCGGCTTCGTCCAGCACAAGAAACTGCAATCCTGTAAAATCCCCAAACCGGCGGCCCATCAAATCTAGCAACCGGCCAGGCGTGGCGACGACGATGTCCACGTTGGTATGCAACGCTTGAATCTGCGGGCGTTCGCTGACACCGCCATAAACCGTCGCCATGCGCAAGGGGAGGTGCCGGCCGTAGGCGCGGATATTCTCTTCGATCTGGACGACCAGCTCCCGGGTCGGCGCCAAGACCAACACGCGGATGCCGCGTTTCTGTCCCGCGTGGATCATGCCGGCCAGTTTGCACAGAATCGGCAAAGTGAAAGCCGCCGTCTTGCCGGTGCCGGTCTGCGCAATCCCAATCAAATCTTGTCCCGCAAGAATCAACGGAATGGCTGCCGTTTGAATCGGAGTCGGTTCCGTGTAACCGGCTTCGGAGATGGCTTTCAGTATATTTGTATCAAGACCGAGTGCACGAAATGGCATAGTTCAGCACTATAGCCCCAAACCCACTCAACCACACGCTTTATTGCGACTGATGCTCTTAAGACCGAAACCTTTTTAACAAAATGGATGCGCAAACAACATGACACTTTTTGAGGTTGGCTTCTACCGGCGAGTATGGGTTAATTAGTAATGTTAGGTTTCTAGGATCAAACGTATGAATCGAAAGACGCTCTTGCTATTCGCGGTCTGGCTCGCATTCTTGAACCTCTGCCGTGGCGAAGAGGGTACGAACACTTTCACTCTCGCGTCGGGCGAAATCCTCACGATTGAAAGCCGGCAAGAACAGGTAGGGCGCGACACCATTCAACACAACCGATTGTTTCTCGTGCAATCGCCGGCATCCAGTCGGGAATATGTTGGAGACATCGGCGACCAATGGCAGCGACATCAAACGTCGCTCCTCAACAACAAACCAAGCATCTTTCGCAGTGGACAACGTGTTGTCTTAGTATTTGGCAAGTATGTGTTCAAACGATCGGAACACAATCGATACGTGGTAGACATGTCTGGTGGACAAATCAGAATCAGACCGCCTATGAAGGACGAGGATCGACCAACGTGGAACCAATTCAACACAGATCCTACACCACCTGCCTCGCTGTTTCTCCGATCATTCCTCCCGACGGACGATACCCGAGTCGGCCAAGATGACAAGCGGATTGACCGGCCCCAAGTATCCTACACATTCGACAAAGTCGATCTTGAGAATAATACGCTCACGACACATCGCGACACTGCCGAGGATTTGCTCCCCAAAGTCTTGGTTTACGCCAATAAATACTATGAGGATGGTTGGGAGTTCGACCTAGAACGGACGAGGGCGGCGAATGCCTTGTCTCCGCCGCCCGAAACAAACTTACTCGTAGATGTCTCGGTCATTACCTATCCGGGTGACATTCGGGTTATGAAGGACAGAAGTGCTGCATTATCTGTTCTGAATGCAAGGGAAGCCTACGCGGGTACACTGCCACTTAGTGCAAAGGAATGGCGAGGAGGCGAATACTCGCTCGTTCTGCCGAATGGAACGAACCGAACAGAGTCGTACAAGATTCTTCTTGGGTTTGCAGACAATCTTCCTGGCTGCTTTCATGTTCTATGGGAGACGCCGCCACTGAATCCCACGTGGCACTTTATAAAGATCGGTGAATGGGACTTCGGGGGGTCATCAGCAACGAAGGACAACTTGGCTATCTGGGTGTTCTTAAGAATAAGAAGGGCTTCCTAACAGGCCGACGGAGATGACAGATAGCTCACGCCGTCGCAATCACTCGCCGGCGGCCTTCACACCAAAACGGAGGACGGCGTGGCCGAAGTCGAGGACGCGTTGGCCATCTTTAGGCCGGTAGGCGGGCGCGATTTGATAGACGCGCCCCTTGCCTTGCACGACCAGACCGGCATCGACCAATCCCGTCATCTGCTTCACAGCCCCGGAAACACCGGTGTTGAGCAGTCGGGCGATGTCGCCAGCGGCTTGGCCTTCCTTCATCAGCTCATTCAGGATGAGCCATTTTTGCCAACTGCCGAGGATGGGAAGCAGCTTTGCATAATCCGGCAATGGAATGTTTGTGGGTGCTTGGATCGGTATGGTATCACTCATAATTTTGCATTATTACGCCTGATTTCGCATATTTGACAAGCAAAATGAGTCCATCGACCACCCTCAGCGATTCGCCTGCCGACCTTTTCTTCTCGCGCACCACCCTAAACAGTCCATTAACGACCCTTAACTCTTAGTCAACCGCCCACGACAGGTCGTATACCGACTTAAACAGGTCGCCTACCGACTTCGATAGGTCGTCTTCAGCCCTAGACAGGTCGCCTACCGCCCTCAACTGCTTGCCAACGACCTTTAACTATCCGAATGCAACCCTCCGCTGTCCGTCAACGAGTAGTTTTCGGCGGTTTGCGACGTCCTATCAGTCGGTCACCGGCGTGGATCGTTAAGTCTTCGCGTAGACTTCTGCGCCCTTTGCCACAAACTCCTTCGACTTCGCTTCCAGGCCTTGCTTGAGCGCTTCTTGTTCGGCGATGCCTTGCTCCGCTGCATACTGACGCACGTCGTCGGTGATTTTCATCGCGCAGAATTGCGGACCGCACATCGAACAGAAGTGCGAGAGCTTCGCACCTTCGGCCGGTAACGTCGCGTCGTGGAATTCGCGGGCGGCATCGGGGTCGAGCGCCAGATTAAATTGATCTTCCCAACGGAATTCAAACCGCGCTTTGCTCAGCGCATCGTCACGTGCGCGTGCGCCGGGATGGCCTTTGGCCAAGTCGGCGGCGTGCGCGGCAATCTTATAGGCGATGACGCCTTGGCGGACATCTTCCTTGTCCGGTAAGCCGAGGTGCTCCTTCGGCGTGACGTAGCAGAGCATCGCGCAGCCGTACCAACCAATCATCGCCGCGCCAATTGCGCTCGTGATGTGGTCGTAGCCGGGCGCAATGTCGGTCGTGAGCGGGCCGAGCGTGTAGAACGGCGCCTCGTGGCACCACTCCAGTTGCTTGTCCATGTTCTCTTTGATGAGATGGAGCGGCACGTGGCCGGGGCCTTCGTTCATCACCTGCACACCGTGGGCCCATGCGCGCGTAGTCAACTCGCCTTGCGTAAACAACTCGGCAAACTGCGCCTCGTCATTGGCGTCGGCAATCGAACCGGGGCGCAGGCCGTCGCCAATGCTGAACGCCACATCGTACGCGGCCATGATTTCACAAATATCGTCCCAGTGCGTGTAGAGGAAGTTTTCCTGATGATGTGCCAGACACCATTTCGCCAGAATCGCGCCGCCACGGCTAACGATCCCGGTCTGCCGTTTCGCGGTCATCGGCACATACCGGAGCAGCACACCGGCATGGACGGTGAAATAATCCACGCCTTGCTCGCATTGCTCAAGCAATGTCTGCCGGTAAATCTCCCACGTCAGGTCTTCGGGCTTGCCGGCGACTTTTTCGAGCGCTTGATAAATCGGCACCGTGCCGATCGGCACCGGGCTGTTACGGATGATCCATTCGCGGGTCTCGTGAATCTTTGGGCCGGTGGACAAATCCATGACCGTGTCCGCGCCCCAGCGGATTGACCACTTCATTTTCTCGACTTCCTCCGCGATGCTGGAGGTGATGGCGCTGTTGCCGATGTTGGCGTTGATTTTGACAAGGAAATTCCGCCCGATGATCATCGGTTCGGATTCGGGATGGTTGATATTCGCCGGGATGATAGCGCGGCCACGGGCGACTTCGCTGCGGACGAACTCCGGTTCCAAGCCTTCCCGGATGGCGATGAATTCCATTTCCGGAGTGATGCTGCCTTGCCGGGCGTAATGCAGTTGCGTGACGACCTTGCCGGTGCCGCGCGCGGCAATCCACGGTTGCCGGAGTTTCGGCAAACCAGCTTTGAAGTCGGTATGCGCCGGCCCGCTGGTGTCGTAGACGCGGATCGACGGATTTGCTTCCACGCCGCCGGCGTGACTCACGGTCGGTGAGAGCTCGATTTCGCGGAAGGGGACCCGCACATCGGGATGGAGCTGGCCCGCGACGTACACCTTGCGGGATTTCGGAAAGTTTTCGGACTGTGTTGAAGTGTTCAAGTTTTTTCCCTCCGCCAGCATTACCTGGTTCAGGTTGTGTGGGTTTGTTCTCAGCCCCGGAATGACGGAGCACCCCCGCCGCTTAGTTAATCAATGGCATGAGCCGTGGCCGCAATCGCACCCGCCGTCTTTTTTCTTTTTCTTGGAGTTCGGATTCTCAATCTTGAAACCCGCGCCTTGCGGCGACTCGACGTAGTCCACCACGCTGCCGGCCAGCAGCGGCGCACTCTGCGGGTCAATCACGACCTCGATCCCGGCATGCGCCACGACCGTGTCGTCCGTCTGCTTGGCATCAAAGCCCATGCCGTATTGGACGCCACAGCACCCGCCTTCCTGCGCGTAAACCCGCAATGGTTTGCCGATTGCGTCGTGCTCTTTTTGCAATGCGCCAATTTGTTTGGCGGCGTTATCAGTAAGTGTAATCATGGTAATTCCTGCAACTGGTTTGACAGTAACAGCCCCGTTAATGCCTGTCAAATGCGCTGGCTAGGGTTGCGGGAATGCCTTGTTCAGGAACCGGCCATTCTTCTGGATCAACTCGCCATCGGCATAAATCTCGCCGCCCTTGCGCAAGTCGCGCACCATGTCCCAGTGCAAGCCGCTCTCATTCTTATTGCCGGTCTCCGGGTAGCCGGCGCCCAGCGCCAAGTGAATCGTACCGCCAATCTTTTCGTCAAACAGCGTGTTCTTTGTGTAGCGCTTGACGTTGTAATTGGTGCCGAATGCCGCTTCGCCAAGAAAACACGAGCCTTTGTCCATCGCAATCATCGCGCGGAGAAAATCCTCGCCTTTGCTGGCTGTGGCCTTGGCGACTTTGCCTTTCGAAAACCACACATGGGCGTCATGGACTTCCCGGCCGTGGTGCACCGCCGGGAAGCTGAACTTCACGTGGCCTTCGACGCTCGTCTCGACCGGGCCGGTAAAGACTTCGCCGTCAGGAAAGTTCATCTGGCCGTCGCAGTTGATCCATGTCCGTTGCCGGACGCTGAACCGGATGTCGGTGTCCTCCGACACGATGCGGATTTCGCGAGTCTTGTTCAAGAAATCGGTGAGCGCCTGTTGTTTCTTGGAGATGCGCCGCCAGGTTTTAATCGGGTCGGCGTCGTCAAGGTAACCGGCGCCAAAAACGAAATTCTCGTATTCCTCCAGCGACATCTCCGCGTCCTGGGCGCTAGCTTGGCAGGGCCATTGCGTGCCCACCCAGCGTAACTTACCGGCGGCGCTCCGCGTCATGAAAGTTTTGAAAATCGGTTTGCGCGCCGACGCAGCCGTGGCCAGCCGTTTCGGGTCAACATTGGTCAGGCTCTTGGTGTTCTCGTCCGCCCAGAACCCAATCTGCGCGTCAATGCGTGACACCTTGAACTTGGCGAACGGTGAGACCCATTTCAACTGTTTAGCTTGGGCTTCGGCGTAAAAGATTTCGGTCAGCCCATCCAGCGAGATGTCGCAGATGACGTGCGCGCCGAGGCGCAGTGCGGCCCGGTAGCATTCGCGGATGGCCGGCGCGGCCAGCGCCTCGCCGTTGATGGCGACAATGTCGCCGGGTTTGAGTCGGACCGAATACTCGGTCAACAACCGAGCCAGCTTTTGGATGCGCGGATCATTCATGCCGGCACATTACTGGAAAACTTTTCATCGCGCAAAGCTGAATCCACAGGCTTGACCGGCCGTGGCGCGCGTGCTAACTCAGACGCAGGAATTTTCATGCGCTGCCCGAAATGTGGGGAACTAGACGACAAGGTCATTGATTCGCGCTCCAGCGGCGACGGCGCGCAGATTCGTCGTCGGCGCGAATGTCTCGACTGCGGGACGCGCTTTACCACTTACGAAGCCGTCTTTCACGAAGCGATGCGCGTCAAGAAGCGGAGTGGCGATTATCAGGAATTCGACCGGCGCAAGCTGCGCAACGGCATCGAGCGGTCCTGCGAGAAACGCCCGGTCAGCACCGAGGCCGTGGAAGCGACGGTGGAACGCGTGATCACTGAACTTGAAAATGAATATGGCCGCGAAGTCACCTCCGAGCAAATCGGAGAACGCGTGATGCGCCACCTACGCAAACTTGACGAAATCGCCTATGTCCGGTTCGCTTCGGTCTACCGGCAATTTCACGACGCCGAACAATTCATCCACGAAATTCAGCGCATGGTCAAAAACGGTCACACCCGCAAAGGCAAGCGATGATTCAATTCCGCGAAGACATCGCTTGGGTCTGTGCGGCCGACGGTAAACGGACGCCGTTCGACAACCAGCAATTGATCGGTTCGATCCAGCGCGCCATCGGCGACCAATTGCTCGCCGAGTCCATTGCCAATGCCATCTACCAGTATGCTTGCGACACCAACACAATTTCCACTGCTGAGATTGCCAAACTTGTCGTCACGGCGCTGACATTATTTGGACTCGCCGATTGCGCAAACGCCTACCGCCATCGTGATCGGTTCGCGGAAATCCGGTTGGACCAACTGGCCGGCAGTGAAGCTTTTGAGTTGGGCTTTTACCGGCAACTCGACCATGCGCTCCGCAGCTTGACTGCGCCCGCCCGGCTTAATCTTAGTGGTCTCCGCGCCTGTGTGATGCGGTTGCGTGGCGCGCAACGCTGGGGTGAGAGTTGCCGAACGCTGGCTGACGAGATTGTTGGTTTTGTTCGCGACCGCATCCAGCAAGTGAGCATTGAAGTCACGGAGTAACTTATGGCTGACAATATTTTCTCCAAAATCATTGCCAAACAGATTCCGGCCAAAATTGTTTTTGAAGACGATCGCGCGCTGGCGTTCCGCGACATCAACCCGCAAGCGCCCGTTCATATCCTCATCTTACCGAAACAAGACATCGCCAACGTCAGCGAGACCGGTGACGAAAAGTTACTTGGCCATCTACTGACAGTTGCCACCGCCATTGCCCGGCAAGAGGGGATTGATGCGACTGGTTACCGGCTCGTCATCAACAAAGGCCGTGATGCTGGCGAAAGCGTTCCACACCTGCACGTCCATCTACTCGGAGGGCGCGCGCTCCAATGGCCGCCAGGCTGATGTGACGCGTTTGATTTTATTCGAGGACGCCGACCTGCTGGTCGTCCATAAACCGTCCGGCGTCAACACGCACAAGCCGGACCCCTTCGCGCCGGACGGCATTCATGAATGGCTCGGTAAACGCGGCTATAAACTGTCGATCCTCCACCGGCTCGACAAGGAAACTTCCGGCGTGCTGGTCTTCGGCAAATCCACACGCGCCAACCAATCACTCGCCAAGCAGTTTGAAAAACACAATGTCAAAAAGGAATACTTGTTCCTCTCCGCCCAGCGCCCCAAGCGCCAACGTTTCTGTGAGGAATGGCCGAACGAAGCGACGTGGTTCGAGTATTTGGAACCAGTCGGCGAGAATCACCTGATCAAAGCCGAACCCGTCACCGGCAAGACGCACCAGATTCGTCGGCATGCCAAGATCGTCAAGTTTCCGGTGCTGGGCGACACCAAATACGGCGATGTACCGGCACCGCGGTTAATGTTGCACGCGCATCGGATCACGTTCACGCATCCGGCCACCGGTGCGCCGGTGACGTTCGAGGCGAGCGTGCCGGCTGTGTTTGAAGATTTAGATCCGCTCACCGCCGCGCGCGAGTTTCGGGAACTGATTTATGACGCCGCCGACACCAACGCCTACCGGCTCGTCAACGCGGTCGGTGACAGCTTGCCGGACATCATCATTGACTCTTATGCCGACCGGCAGTTCTGCCAGCGGCTTGCGCCGACGGCCGTGCTGCCCGTGTTGACCGGGCTTTCAGTGTACGAACAACTCGCCACCAAACAGCAACGCACCGCGCCACGGCTGGTCACCGGCGAAGCAATCACCGAGCGATTCCCGGTTCGTGAGAACGGTGTGACTTATCTGATCAATTTTGGCGAAGGACTTTCGACTGGCCTCTTTCTTGACCAACGCGAAAACCGTCGCCGCTTGTTGCGCATGCCGCTCGCCGGCAAACGGGTCTTGAATTGTTTCGCCTATACTTGTGCTTTTTCCGTGGCTGCTGCCAAAGTTGGCGCGCTCACGACAAGTGTTGACCTCTCCCGCAACTACCTCGACTGGGGCCAAGCCAATTTCGCTGCCAATAATCTCGATCCCAGCCAACACGAGTTCGTCTTCGGGGATGTGTTCGATTGGTTGAAGCGGTTTGCGAAACGCAGCCAGCAATGGGATTTGGTGTTGCTCGATCCGCCAACATTCTCGACGACAAAAGGCGGACGCCGGTTTCGGGTGGAACGGGATTATGAGGAGTTGGCAACATTGGCGATGTCGCTGGTGACGCCAGGCGGCACGCTGTTTTGTTCGACGAATCAGCGGACCTTGGCGCCGGAAGATTTCGAGACTGCGATTCGCGCGGCGGCCAAGACGGTCGGACGCATAATCACGGCGATGGAGTTTGAGACGTTGCCGTTTGATTATCGGCTGGCGGAGCGTGAGCGGGCGTACTTGAAGACGTGGTGGGTAACCCTGGAATAGCGATTTGCAGGCGGGCCAGCCACGGTTCCGCAGCGACGAAGGCACCGACCAGTGTCACCAATGCCGTGACCGGCTTGCCGAGTGCGGAATGCGTGGTCGTTCGTGACATGTTATTGGTGTCGATGGTTGTGCCGTTGTAGCTACCGGCATGCTTGGCAATAGTCTCAGGTGCCGGTAATTGGCCGAGCTGCATGACGGTGTTGCTGCCGGTCAGGCTGTACAAGCCAGCGAGAAATTGGCGCAGGTCGCAGGAAGCGATTGAACTCCCGCCGGCCGGTATCGGTAGAACTGTTGTGCCAGTTTTGATTTGCGTGACGATTTCGCGGGCATAGTCGGCGGTGATGGCAAGGACAAAAAACTTGTCCATCAGCGCGAAGGTCGGCGAGGCATAGCCCGAGGCGGTGTGGACAACGTGGAGCGTCTCGTCCGCAACCGGCAATTGATCGGTGGTTTTAAGCGTTGTATCAAGCACCCGGGCGATGCGGCGAAACTTGCCGACCATCTCGGGTTGATCGCGTACCTCGGCCACAAGTGCCAGATCTGGTGTCGCCGCGCCAGGTCGCCAGTTACCAATAAGGGCGACTTCCGGGCCAAGCTTGGCGAGAAAATCGTTGTCAATGCGCGTGCCGGTAAACGCCAGCATGAATTCAATCCCGGCCACCAATTGCGCCGTGTCGCGCGGACCGACAGCTTTGATTACATCCACCAATGTCCGGTAAGTGGCGGCGAGGTCGGGTGTGCCGGCAAGATACAACGTCGAATCGGCGGGCGCAGCGACGAGCGTGGTTAGCTGGAGCGGCGGCACCGGTTGCTGGGGCTTGGTGAAGGTGGTGACGCCAACATCGGTCACGTTGGTTTCGCCGAATGTGATGCCGGTGCCCCAAGCTTGCATATCGGCAAGCTGCTGGACGAACGGGTTGTTGGGCATGGCGATGAACAGCGGCAAACCGAAACGACCGACGAGTTGCTCAACGTTGACGTAGGCGTTGAGGTCGCGTGGTTCCGGTAATTGGCGGAGGGAGTTTTGGTAACCGGCGTTAGCGGTCAGCCCCGGTGCCTCGGCTTTACCGGCGGCGCGGGCGAGCATGTCGCAAAGCGTCTCTTCATCGGTGGTGAACACAAGGAGCGAGCCAAAGAAGGTGTGACAAAGTTGAACACCGGGTGCCGTCTGCCAAACCGAATACTTGACGCCGTGGAACTTCTTGACTGAGACAATGGCGGCCGGGTTGTGCTTGCGGAGTTCGTATTCGTAAATCTTCAACGATGCCTGTGTGGCCAGTTTGTGGCCGCGCAGATCAACACCGGCCGCAAACGTGCATTGCAACGCCGGCAACAGCGTCATGCGCGTGACGGCCAGAAAGGCTTCACCATTCGGCAGTGCAAAAGTTGTCTCGGTCAGCAATGCGTTGAGATTGGTTGAACCGGGCTGGCCGCCGAGCGATGCGGCCAATTGGCGTTCCAAACAGGCGCGGACTTCGGGTTCCTGACAAAAGCGCGCGACGGGACTGGCCGCGACTTTGTCCCGGCAACTTTGGAAATCCGGGATGTCCACCAGCGCAATCGTCGAATCCGGCAACAACGTCACGGCAGCCGGCGTCGTTTCGGGCCGGTGGAGCAGGACCACCAACACCACTGCGATGACTACCAGCCCGACCACCGCCAACAAAAGTTTTTTCATGCGTGCCAACGGTTACTTCACAAGTTGCCGGAGGACAAACGGCAAGATACCGCCGTGCCGGTAGTATTCGACTTCGATGGCGGTATCAATCCGACAGATGACCGGGACGCGCTGCGTACCGTTGATCACAAGCGTCAACTCTTGCCGGGGTTTAACGTTGTCGGTGAGGCCGAGAATGTCGAAGGTCTCGGTGCCGGTCAGACCGAGCGTTTGCGCCGTCGTGCCTTCCTGAAATTGACACGGCAAGATGCCCATGCCGACGAGGTTGGACCGGTGAATCCGCTCGAAACTCTGTGCGATGACGGCTTTCACTCCGAGCAACCGCGTGCCTTTCGCGGCCCAGTCGCGCGAGCTGCCGGTGCCATATTCCTGACCGGCGAAAATCACCAGCGGCGTGCCGGCTTGCTGGTATTTCATGGCCGCGTCGTAGATCGGCAATGTCTCCGCCCCGAACTTTGTGACGCCGCCTTCGACGCCGGGCACCATCAAGTTCTTGATGCGGACATTGGCGAACGTGCCGCGTGTCATCACCCGGTCATTGCCGCGGCGCGAGCCGTAGCTGTTGAAGTCCACGGGCTGGACGCCATTGGCGACGAGGAATTTACCGGCCGGTGAATCTTTCTTAATGTTGCCGGCGGGACTGATGTGGTCGGTCGTGACACTGTCGCCGAAAATGCCGAGCGGCTTGGCGCCTTTGATTTCCGTAATCGTGCCGGGTTGCATCCCGAAGTTGGTGAAGAATGGCGGGTCTTGGATGTATGTGCTTTGGGCATCCCACTGGTACGCCGCGCCGACGGTGGTCGGGATTTCGTTCCAAGCCGGGTTGGCCGTGGCAAAATCTTTGTAAAGCGCTCGGAACACTTCCGGCTTGAGCGCGGCTTGCATCGCCGCCTTGATTTCGGCGAGCGTCGGCCAGATGTCTTTGAGATAAACATTACCGGCGATTGGCTCGGTGGTCAGGTCAATGTCCGCGCGCCCCGCGAGCGCGAACGCCACAACCAATGGCGGCGACATCAGGAAGTTCGCCTTCACGTTTTGATGGACGCGCGCCTCGAAATTGCGGTTACCGGAAAGCACGCTCGCCGCCACGATGTCGTTCTTGACGATGGCTTCTTCAACCGGCTGGGGCAGGGGACCTGAATTGCCGATACAGGTTGTGCAGCCGTACCCGACGATGTTGAAGCCAAGTTTATCCAGCGGCGCTTGCAGTCCGGTCTTGGCGAGGTAATCGCTGACGACGCGCGAGCCGGGGGCCAGCGAAGTCTTGACGTAGCCCGGCACTTTCAAACCTTTGGCAATTGCTTTCTGCGCCAGCAAACCGGCGGCGAGCATGACTGACGGATTTGAGGTGTTCGTGCAACTCGTAATCGCGGCGATGACAACTGAGCCGTGGTGCAGTTCACCAAACTGGCCGGGTTGTTTGCCGTAGCCGCCAGGGGCTGGTTTTTGCAGTAACTCGTTGAACTTGGTCTTGAGGTCTTTGAGTTCGATCCGATCCTGCGGGCGCTTCGGGCCGGCCACACTGGGCGTCACGTCGGCGAGATCGAGGTCGAGGTCGAGGCTGTAATCAATCTGGCCTTTCATCGGCATGCCCCACATGTCCTGGGCTTTGAAATAATTACCGAACGCGACGACTTCCGCGTTGGTGCGGCCGGTGGCGCGGAGGTAATTGAGCGACTCGTCGTCCACGGGGAAGAAGCCCATGGTCGCGCCATACTCGGGCGCCATGTTGGCGACGGTGGCGCGGTCGGCGACGGGCAAACTCTTCGCGCCAGTGCCGTAGAACTCCACAAACTTGCCGACCACCTTCGCCTTGCGCAGCAACTCCGTGACATGCAACGCGAGATCGGTCGCGGTCACGCCGGCGCGCAACGCGCCAGTCATGTTCACGCCGACGACTTCGGGTGTGAGGAAATAAACGGGTTGCCCGAGCATCCCGGCTTCGGCTTCGATGCCACCCACGCCCCAGCCGACAATGCCGAGGCCGTTGATCATGGTGGTGTGCGAGTCGGTGCCGACCAATGTGTCGGGATAATAAACGTCGCCGGCATGCAACACGCCTTTGGCGAGGTATTCGAGATTCACTTGGTGGACGATGCCGATGCCGGGCGGGACGACCTTGAATGTCTTGAACGCCTGCTGGCCCCATTTGAGCAATTGGTAGCGTTCCCGGTTGCGCTGGAACTCGAAATCAATGTTCTGCTGGAACGCGGTCGCGGTGCCGAAGAAGTCCACCTGCACGGAATGATCCACCACCAGGTCCACCGGCACGAGCGGCTCGATGATGGCCGGGTCTTTGCCGAGACGTTGGACGGCGGAACGCATCGCCGCCAGATCCACGAGCAACGGCACGCCGGTAAAGTCCTGCAACACGATGCGCGCGACGATGAACGGGATCTCCTCCTGCGCCGGGGCCTTGGCGTTCCAGTTCGCCAGCGTGCGGACGTCGCGCTCGGTGACTTTCTTGCCGTCCACATTGCGCAGCACGGATTCGAGCACGATGCGGATGCTGACCGGCAAGCGCGAAATCTTGCCGATGCCCGCCGCTTCGAGCGCGGGGAGTGAATAGAAGTTTCCCTTGCGACCTTCGCCGAGGCCGAAAGACTGTAATGCGTTAAAAGGAGTTGCCATGCCGGGGCGCATTATACGGAGAGAAACTCGGAACGCAACTTTTCCAAATCGGTGGTGTTTGGTTTTCCTGTAACGCAAAACCATTAACCCAAAGGATCAAACATGCGTAAAACACTCATCAGCCTCATCGCCGTTGCCGTCGCAGTGCCGCTCGTCGCGGTATTCGCCCAAAAGAACCCGCCAGTCAGCAAGACCTTCACCGTTGGCGCGGAAAGCAAAATCGTCCTCGGCGCCGACAAAGCCGGCGCGTTGGCCGACTTGAAAGTTGGCGACAAGATCGGCATTGCCTATCATGAAGACGGCACCTCCCTCGTCGCGGACCGGATTCACGTGATGAGCGAAGACAAGGCCGCCGACAAAGCCGCCGGTAAAGGCGCGAAGCCGCATGAAGGCAAACTGAAAGAAGACATGCACGCGCGTGGTGTCATCACCGCCGTGGACACGAAAGTCGGGACCGTGACCGTCGATGTGCACGAGCCCCACAAGAAAGACGCTGCACCAAAGAGCTAAAGCCTGTCAGTCAAACAAAACGCCCGGCACTCCTGCACGGATTGCCGGGCGTTGTCGTGTCTTGAGCTGGCGAGCAAATGTTGGTTTGCCAAGCGAATCACGCGGATTTATTCCAGAATTAGAGTAAATTTATCGTGATGAAAAGCTTCATCCAGTGTCCGGTGTCTCTGTCAAAGACAATAGTAACGGTGGTGGCGATGCTGGTGGTCATATTGATTGGGATAGCTGGTAACGTCACGGGGTGGGAATTTCATGTTACTGCGGTTTATTTAATACCGATTGCGTGGGCGTGCTGGATTATCGGACGCAAGACGGGTTTCTTTCTAGCAATGTTTGCCACAAGTGTGTGGTTGATCGGAGACTTAACTAGCGGTTACGTCTACAAGCATCCGGCAATTCCATATTGGAATGCGCTGATGCTGCTGTCGTTCTTTTTAGTTGTCGTCCTACTGCTGTCGGCGTTTCAGACCGCGCATTATCATTTGGAAGAAACTGTCCAGCAACGAACCACAGCGCTCCAAGCGGAGATCACGGCACGCAAACGACTCGAAAAGGCCAAACTCCAGGCGGAACGCCTTGCTGCAGTTGGCACAACCGCTGCCCAAGTCGCCCATGAAGTACGCAACCCGCTCGGTTCAATCACGCTGAATCTCGACTTGATCCAGAAGGAGGTGGATTACTTAGCCACGACCAGTAGTCATCCCCCGACGGAAGCCCGTGTGCTGGTGAACGAAATGCGGACCGAGGTTCATCGCATCCAGCACGTCATCGACGACTATCTGCAATTTGCCCGGCTCCCAAAAGCACAGCGGCAATCACTCGTTGTGAATGATTTGCTCGAACAGAAGTTGGCCTTCATGCAGCGTGAGTTCGAGGAAGCCAAAGTGACGTTGGCGACAACATTCGATTCGACAGTGACCACGATTAATGCCGACGCGGCGCAATTATGGCAAGTTGTGCTGAACCTGATTCGTAACAGCCTCGATGCCATGCCACGCGGCGGAGTGCTCACCATTACGACACAGCGCCGGGCTGACGAGTTGTTAGTGCGAGTTATTGATACCGGCGAAGGGATGAGTGAGGAACAAACCCGCCAAGTATTTATGCCATTTTTCAGCACGAAGAAGGCCGGGACCGGTTTGGGCTTGGCTCTTGCGCAACAGATTATCAGTGATCATGGCGGCCACATCGAGTGTGAAAGCGTGCGCGGCCAGGGGAGCACGTTTATGATTTACCTACCGCTTGCGGAGAATGATTGAGATGACGATTCGACCAACCATCTTGTTGGTGGACGATGATGCTGGGCTCCGCACCGCAGCCGGCAAGGTTCTCAGTGGCGCGGGCTATCAAATGACAAGTGTCGGCTCGGGTCGCGAAGCCGTGGAATACCTGCAGAACACGGAGGTGGCGCTTCTGATCGCTGATTTGAGACTGCCGGACATCGATGGGATCACACTGCTGCAGCAAGCCCGGCAACAATGGCCGACGATGGAAACAGTGATGATTACCGGCCACGCCACCATCGAGAAGGCGGTCGAGGCAATCAAACTTGGCGCGTATGATTTCATCCAGAAACCGATTGATAGCCCCGCGTTGTTAAAGATTGTCGCCAAAGCCTTGGAGAAACAGCGCTTGGCGGCTGAGAATGTTTGTTTGCGCCGGCAGCTCCGGCAACAACACGGCACAAATGCACTGCTCGGCAATGGTCCGGCTATGACCGACGTGAAGAACCTCGTCCGCCAGATTGCTGACACCGATGTGGCAGTCCTCATTCAAGGCGAGAGCGGCACCGGCAAGGAAGTTGTCGCCGACATCATCCACGGTCTGAGCACCCGCCATGACAAGCCATTCGTGAAACTCAGTTGCGCGGCAATCCCGGAACAACTGCTGGAAAGTGAATTGTTCGGCCACGAACGCGGGGCGTTCACGGGTGCTGCCGCCGCCAAACCCGGCAAGTTCGAGCTAGCCGATGGCGGCACGCTGTTGCTTGACGAGATCGCCGAGATGAGTCCGCAATTGCAGGCGAAGCTGCTGCGGGTCTTGCAGGATGGCCAATTCCAACGCCTTGGCAGTACGCAGGAACGCCGAGCCGACGTGCGGTTGATCAGCGCGACACACGCCGACATCCCGGCGGCAATTAAGGAACGCACCTTCCGGCAGGACCTATACTACCGGATCAACACTGTCCATATTCTGCTGCCCCCATTGCGGGAGCGGCGCGACGACATCCCGCTGCTGGCCGGACATTTCCTCAATCGGTTTGCCGTCGAGATGGGGAAAGCCGTGCGGGCCATTGCGCCGGCTGCACTCGATCAATTACGGGCGCACACTTGGCCCGGCAATGTGCGCGAACTCGAACATGTGATCCAGCGGGCCGTCGCACTCGCGAGTGGTGAAACGCTGGCTGAGTTTGCGTTCGCCCCGGTGCCTGGTGGTCTGGCTGGGGAGCCGACTGGTCCAGTGGTGACAATCCCGATTGGCACCACTGCGAACGAAGCGACTCAGCAACTTGTGGCAGCGACGATTCAGCATTGCGGCGGCAACAAACTAAAAGCCGCGCGCCTGCTGGGGATTGCACCGCGGACGATGTACCGGCACTTTGGGGATGCAACGAAGTAACCTCCGTCGGCCAGTCTGGCGCAACTCACCACGTCGAAACTGCCACTCTGGCAGCAGTCTGGATTTCGACCATCACTGCGTTCCGCGTTAACTAGCCTGCTTGCACCGCGTTGGTGCATTTCGCATGGATTGGCATCCATTGTGCAGATTATGCAGGTGCAGATGGTTAAACAAATCAAACAACAGAGGTAAACGATGAAGATTAAACTCATAATAATGGCCGGCGCATTGCTGGTCACAGGTGCGTGGGCGGAACAATTGCCAGCGTTCACAACCAACGGCCTGCCAGCCCCAGCGGCTCCGCCGGCTCAAGTGCCGGGGTTGTGGCAAGACAGCTGGATCACAACCAATACATTCAATGCCACTGGTTATCCATTCATTCAGTTTGGGCCAATCACAAGCAGCGACAAGTACATGTACTCCGCCGGCAAGCGAGTGGGCATCCGTTCTGAATACATCGTGAAGCAGCATCTTAAAACCGCGCGCACGAATTATCTCGCATGGCGTCCGGAACGGGCAATGGCGGATCTGTTGAAAGCGGCATTGTTGCTTCAAGCGGACATCAATCTGGCCAAGCCGACAGTCCAAGTGGAGTTGCGTGGCTGTGCCATGGCGCTCGAACACGAAGCAGAACGAATTGCGGAAGGCCAGGGCGATCCAATCAGCCGAGTCGATACAATCTTCCACGATGCGCAAAAGGCGGCGCGGGATTTCGACTACACAGCAGGGATTAGCTAATGTCGCACGCCCTTCTCAACAAAGCGGTGCTCGTGATTGATGACGACACCAATCTCCTGCGAGCGCTCAAGAAAGTCTTGAGCGCCGCAGGTGCCGACGTGACCTGTACTGAATGGGCGGGTGATGCGCTCGACATTCTGACCAACCGCAAAACGCGCATCGATCTCGTCATCACGGATCTCCGCATGCCACTTGTGTCAGGAATCACGGTGCTTTACTCCATCCACCAGATGTTTCCAGCCTTGCCCGTTGTCGTGTTGACCGCTTTCGGTAGCGCCGAATTACGGAACACCTGTCTGCGAGAAGGGGCAGCCGACTTTCTCGAGAAGCCCATGGACACACCGCAACTCCTCGCCGCGCTGGAGCGCGTCATCAAAGCGCAGCCTGCGCCTGAGCTTGTGCAATGAACCAAACCCGTAACTGAAAGGAAGCGTCCTTATGAAATCAGCAGCAATTTGGAAATGGCTGCGAATCGGCGTGGTGTTACTGGCAATGCCAGTGTGGGCAATGGCCGCCGACCCGCCACTCGCTGATACGGAGATTAACAAAGCAGTCGAAACCGTCCTGTTCGTGGACAACTATGTGCCCGCCTCGCAAATTGACGTGGCAACGGCCGAAGGCATTGTGACCTTGTCCGGCACCGTGGACAATCTGCTGGCCAAGGAACGCGCGGTCCAACTTGCGGAAAGCATCAAGGGCGTGCGCGCGGTCATTGACCAAGTGACCGTCACCCCATCCGTCCGCCCTGATGCCGAAATTAAAAGCGATGTTGAACAAGCGCTATCGGACGACCCCGCTGTCGGCCTGTACGATGTGCACATCACCGTCACTAACGGTGTCGTCACGTTGACCGGCAAAGTGGGTTCCTATGCCGAGCAACAGCTCGCACCAGCAGTGGTCAAGGCGGTGCGAGGCGTTATCGCCGTCAAAAACCTGATCACGTTTTCGATGGCCAATGTCAGCCCGCGCACCGACATTGAAATCGCGGCCGATGTGCAACGCCTGCTGGACATGGACATTTGGGTTTATGACCGGCTCATCAAAGTCGCCGTTACCAACGGCACCGTCTATTTGACCGGCGAGGTCAAGAGCGCCATCGGGAAACGCTGCGCCGCCGCCGACGCGTGGGAAGCTGGCGCGCAGGTCGTGGACACCACTGGCTTGCAAGTCGTCACTTGGCTGGGCCCGCGCCGTCAACGGGACTACCTCGGTCCGAACAAGACCGATCCGACCATCGCCCGTGATGTCAAAACGGCGTTTCTGTACGACCCGCGCCTCAATGTCACCAATGTGGAAGTCAGCGTTGATTTCGGTGTGGCCACGCTCCGCGGCGTGGTGGACAATCTCGCCGCCAAACGGGCCGCCGAAGCCGATGCCTACAACACCATTGGCGTCTGGAATGTGACCAATTTAATCAAGGTCCGTCCCGTGACCGTGCCGACCGATGTCGAGTTGACAAAGCGCATTGAAGCCGCCTTCCGCCGCGATCCGTATCTGGAACTTTCGCTCGTCAAGGTCAAGGTGCGCCACGGAATCGTTACATTATCGGGCGTGGTGGACACGGTTGCCGAACGATCCCAAGCGGCCGCGGTCGCCAACCGCATCCGCGGCGTAATCGACGTGCGCAATTCCTTGGTTGCCATGCCGGCCACCGAGCGGGAATTGCTGAACCCGCCCGATCTCAAATACAACCTGCCGCCGCCAGTGCTCGCCCTCCCATTGGGCGCGCGTGACCAGCAACTCCAGAAAGCGGTCGAATATCAACTCAAATGGAATTCCTTGCTGGATGCGACGGAAGTCCACGTCGCCGTTGACAATGGTGTCGTCACCTTGACCGGCACGGTGGGTAGCTGGGTTGAATCCGGTGCGGCGGAGGACAGCGCCCTCAAAGTTGGCGCGAGCAAAGTCATCAACAACCTGAAGGTGCGCCATTGATGAGCAGTTAGCAGTTAATCAATAACGAGAAGAGGTAAACAAATGAACACAATCCGGAAGATTCAAATAATCGTCAGCGCGGCAATTGGCGCGATGTTTCTCGCGCTTGGATTGACGCTGGCCGTGACACTGGCCAAGCCGCTTGGCCCGGCGATGAAGCCGGGGCCGATCGATCCCCAAGTCACGGCGACCGCCGAGTCCTTGGGCAAGGCCTACGCGATGGTGGCGGCGCACGTGCGCCCCGCCGTTGTCAGTGTCTACTCGGAGAAGGTCGTGAAGTTTCGGGAGATGCCGTTCCCATTCGGGGATGATTTCTTCCGGCAATTCTTCGGCGACCAGATGCCGCAACAGCAAATGAAGCCCCACATGCACAAACAATTCCAGCACGGGATGGGCTCCGGCATGATCCTCGACCGCGCCGGCCACATCCTGACAAACTTGCATGTGGTCAAGGACGTGGACCAGATCTCCGTCCAGCTTGCCGATAAACAAAAGTTCGAAGCCGAGATTGTCGGCACCGATCCGCGGACCGACATTGCCGTCATCAAACTCAAGGGCAACTTTCCCGACGACCTGCCCGTTATCACGCTTGGTGATTCCGATGCCGTGGAAGTTGGCAATCTGGTCTTGGCCATCGGCGCACCGTTTGGGCTGACCCAGACCGTGACCGCCGGCATGATCAGCGCCAAGGGCCGGGCGGACGTGGGCATCACCGACTTCGAAGACTTCCTGCAAACCGACGCGCCGATTAATCCCGGCAACTCCGGCGGCCCGCTGGTCAACATGCGCGGCGAAGTCGTCGGCATGAACAGCGCCATTGCCAGCAGCATCGGCCAGTTTGCCGGCGTCGGGTTTGCGATTCCCAGCACCCTGATCAAAACGCTCCTGCCGCGCCTGATCAAAGGCGAGAAAATCACCCGCGGCCAACTCGGCGTCATGATTCAGCCCGTGACCAAGGAACTGGCGCAACAGTTTGGTTTGACCGAAGCCACCGGCGCGCTGGTGGCCAATGTCACCAAGGATTCACCGGCGGACAAGGCCGGGATCAAGGTGGGCGATGTCATCCTCCGGTACGACGGGCATGCCGTGACCGATAGCCGCGAACTGCGCAACGCCGTCGCCGCCACCGCGCCGGGCACGAAAGTCCCGATTGAACTCCAGCGGAGCGGCAGCACCAAAACTGTCACCGCCACCATTGGCAAACTGGAAGGCGAAACCGCCGAGGCCACCGAGTCAGCCGCCGACGGAAGCCAACTGGCCAAACTCGGCCTGACCGTCCAAACGCTCACACCGGAGCTGGCCAAGCAGTTCAATGCCGAAACCCAAAAGGGCGTCGTGATCACCGAGGTGGAAGAGGGGAGTCTGGCGGCCTTGGCCAACTTGCAACGTGGCGACGTGATTGAAGAGGCCGACCATCACCCCGTGGCCACCGTGGCCGAACTCGAACAAACACTGGCGAAAACCAAAGGCAATGTGCTCTTACTCGTGAACCACCAAGGCTCCACCATGTTTGTCGTCCTGCAAGTGCATTAACCAAAACCCAACGCCCGGCAATCCAGCACGGATTACCGGGCGTTTGCTTTGTCTTGAGTCAGCGGACGTTGTTGCTGGTGTAGTAGCGTCCGTCCCGGACGCGGTCGGATACCCCAAACCGACCAAATGAATAAGTTTGAATACCGACGGAATGACCTTGATCCGTCATCCAATGGCCTTGATTTGTCACAGAATGGCCTTGTTCCGTCACGCAATGACCTTGATTCGCGACGCAATGGCCTTGATTTGACGGCAAAAGAGGCCGATTTGAGCAAAAATGAAGCTAAGGAAGGCCATAACGGGTCGAATTGGAGGCAGATCGGGGTCATTGAATGGGTTCCAGACTCGTGGCTGGCCGGGTTTGGGTTTCAGGCCGGAGCGATCGGAGTTGTTCTTGGTGAACTCATCCGGAAAAATATCTTGGAGCTTGCAATCGAAGCCAACGCAGAGATTCCGGAGGGTATCTGAGTCCAACTTTCTTTCGCCATCCTTGAGCCTGTAGATCGTGCCGTAGGCCATACCGCTCCGTCGTGCCAAGTCGGCCCAGTCCCCATCCCCCTTTTCCTTGTAAAGGAATCTGGCCACTGTTTTTTGGAACGGTTCTCTCACGGCCGCGCATCATGTCGGAAAACCGTTTCCAAGGGTGGAAATAGTTTTTTGGGGGCCGGACGAGATGAAAAAAGAGCATGGCACAGTGCCCGCCTCTTGCGGCATAATTCCGCCCAGTATCCGGTCTCAGGTCTCCGGTCTCAGGTCTTCCCCCAGCCCCGCAGTTCAAGCCGGAACCATATCAATCCGAAACAGGTTATCGGAAGCTTGCCCTTACCGGCGCACGTTGGCATACTGCGCATTGTGCCACGTGTCCCTATCAAATATAAAAATAAGAAAAAGAAGGCTTCGCGAGTTCGCGAAGATGCAGAAATTACTTATGGCCCTAAAGCCATTGCACCCGCCAACTGCATCATTTGTGGCGACTGTAACGTCGAGTTGAAGAAGCTTCCTTCCGACTGCATTGACCTCATATTTACATCGCCACCATATGCGGATTCTCGCAAGAGCACGTATGGCGGTGTTCACCCCGACAAGTATGCCGAATGGTTGCTGCCGATTACCGCTGATCTTTTACGCGTGCTGAAGCCGACTGGGTCATTCGTTCTGAACATCAAAGAAAAGACGGTCGAGGGTGAACGTCATACTTATGTGATCGAAACAATTCTCGGCATGCGCCGGCAAGGTTGGCTCTGGACTGAGGAATACATCTGGCATAAGCGAAACTGCTACCCCGGGAAGTGGCCGAATCGATTCCGTGACGCATGGGAGCGTTGCTTGCATTTTACGAAGGACCGACACTTCGCCATGTATCAAGACAGCGTCCGGGTTCCGATGGGCAATTGGAAGCATGCCCGCCTTCGTAATTTGAGCGAGACAGACAAACTACGGGACGAATCGAAAGTTGGCAGCGGATTCGGCAAAAATATCTCCAAATGGGTTGGCCGGGAACTGGCGTATCCAACGAACGTGCTTCACATGGCAACCGAATGCTCAAATCGTTCGCACAGTGCGGCGTTTCCAGAATCATTGCCGACCTGGTTTACCCGATTGTTTACTAAGCCGGGCGACCTAGTTCTTGATCCGTTTCTAGGATCGGGAACGACGGCGCTTGCCGCTTCCAAACTCGGTCGCAATTATCTCGGTATAGAGATTCGCGAGGACTACTGCGCACTTGCGCGCAAAGCGATCAAAGAGGAACTCGGCGAAACCCTATGGGACCTGTCTCAGAAAGGCAACAATGGCACTCAGTCCAACGCGGCTTGAAAACAATATCGAAACTTGCTTAGAGAAGTTCTATGCAAACCGACTTACCGGCCTGCAAAAACTTAGCTTAAAGAAGGTCTTGCAGAAAAAGAATCCATATCTATACCGGGCACTCGGCATCGAAAAGGCATCAGAAATCGTCGAGCAGATCATGTCCGCGTATGTCACCTCGTCTGATGAGACAATTTTTGGAAATGTTTTCTTCGAGCCGCTTGCAAAACTCGCCGCAGCAGGTCAGGTTGCCCCGACCGAAGGTGTGGACTTCGCCCTTGAAAAGACGGATCGATATTTGGCTGTCGCCGTCAAATCTGGTCCGAATTGGGGGAATGCCGACCAGCATAAGCGTCAAAGTACAAACTTCGATGCACTCCGCAATCGCTTGTATAAATTGAATAAGCAGTTCGACCCGCTTGTTGGTCAAGCATACGGGCAGCAATGCAGCGAACCCACGGAGAATTCCCGTTTCCGCCGGCGATCTGGTCAGGCGTTTTGGCTGGAGATTACCGGTGACCCTGATTTCTATTTGAAGCTCATCCGTTTGATGAAAGACGTGCCCGAACGGAACCGCCCAAAATTCCGCGCAGAATGGGATCAAGCGGTCAACCGATTCACACGTGATTTTATGACCGACTTCTGCCGGCAAGACGGCTCAATCGATTGGGAAAGTTTGGTTGCTTTCAATTCTTCGGTTAAGATCAGTAAACGAAAAAAAGCCTAAAGGAGGCCTCCCATGCCATGCATAGTGCCCGGTTGTAACAACAATGCCAATAAGAAGTTGGGGATCCGGCTCAGACGACCAGCTCAAAGTGACAGAGCAAGTGTTGGCACGGGCATTTGGGCTCCGGAAACGGGCGCATTTATCTGCGACCAGCATGCTGTAGCAGGTTGGCGCATTATTATTCTCATGGAGCCGACTACGACCGGTGAAGTGTCAACAAGTGTAGTTTGTTCCGGTGCTATTGTCCGTCGCCGAACGCGAATCAGGCAGCAAGCCTAGTGCGAGACACAATCAATCCTAATTCCTATGCGTATCATCCCTTGTGTTCAACGTCCATGCGCAATAAGAAAATAGCCATATCGCCTTCGGACTTTTCTTCGATATTTTGATTGCCTGTTGGAAAATCAACGCCACGCCCAAGGCCGGCGCTCCGAATTAGTTTGTTGGCAAACTCGTCCACTTCTGGATTTACCGTTGTCCCAGCTAGACAGGTATATTCTCCAAGATTGATCTGAGTCCATGCGCGGATGAAGTCATAAACGTCCCTTCCGTAATGAACAGTGTCGAGAAATGGCAAGCAGAGCCCGAATCCTCGCCAAGGAATTGGACCTATATGGTTCAACATTTCTCGCATCAACATATTCCATTCATTTGGATCAAAAGAAGAACCAAAGGTTGCGCTTGGAATGCCACCCTGGAAACCAATTTGACTAGAGATGTTCGGTAAACCAATTTCATCCGACTGAACCGACTTTCGATCGCGTAGCACCTCGGCGAAGAGTGGTGCCGCAACAAACATAATCTCTCCTGGCTCATCGAATAGACCGTATGCGCCAAGGCACGCGCTACGGTTGCGAAATGTCACATCATTCATACCACGGAAAATGCCGCGATTGCCTGAAAAGGTCGGGAAGTTCTTCAGGAGAAAGAGTTGCTCAGCATCGACCCCCCATTTGTGGTTAGTAGCCTTCTTATTCTGGATGATGCACACGCGTTGTAGTAGGCGGGTCTTACCGGATGTGATGACTGAAATGACAGCCATGTCACCAAGTTCTTTGGTAGTCGGCTTATTCCTGTAGTTAAATTCAACGAAAGATCGTGTGCCGTGAATCTTATTCGCCGATAGGGATATGTGGTCATATGACTTGCCATTGATGGCGTTGACCAACTTGGTCACAATCGCAACCTCGTTGTCATTTGCCTTATAAGCTTGGCCCAAGACATCATAGGCGACTTGAGCAAGTTCATTCTGGAACCTGAAAAATCCTCCATCTTCGGACAGCCGCGTGGCATAACTTAAAACTCTGTGCATATTCGCATTCCTTTCCCTCGGATCGGGTGAGTGTTCGGCGTTTCGGCGTCGTCGTCAAGCGGGATTTAGCGAATACCGGAGCCCGGCGAGACCCTTCGACACGGTCAGGGTGACAAATTGGTAGGCTGGCAGCTTTACTTGGAGTTGGGCGGCGGGGCGGGTTTCTTCTCGGGCTTGGGCGGGACGGGTTTGACGGGGTGTTGGTCGAGGACTTGCTGGAGTCGAGAGCGGGCGCGGATGTCGCGGCGCTGTCTTGCAGGGTGGGGTGGGTGCGGTATAATCGGGGCTATGAATTTTCCCATTCTTTCGCGGACGGTGTTGTTGTTGATTTGTTCGAACACGTTCATGACTTTTGCGTGGTATGCCCATTTGCGGAACTGGCAGGATCGGCAGTGGTACATCGCGGCGTTGTTGAGTTGGGGGATCGCGTTCTTCGAGTACATGCTCCAGGTGCCGGCCAACCGGATCGGCTACTCGGCGTTGAGCTTGGCGCAGTTGAAGGTGATTCAGGAAGTCATCACGCTGGCGGTGTTCGCGCCGTTCGCCATATTATATATGCACCAGCCGTTGAAGCTGGATTTTCTGTGGGCGGGCCTGTGTCTGGTGGGGGCGGTCTATTTCATGTTCCGGGGTTGAGCCGGCGGTTTTCCGTCGCTGATTCCGCCGCATTGAGCTATCATTGATTAAATGATCCGGCACGACACTGTTAACGACCCGACGATGATTGCGAAGAAGCGCAGTGTGCGCGAGACGTTCGCGCGCGTCGCGGCCTATGTCCGCCGGTATCCGTGGTTCGGCATCGGCACGATGGCGTGTGCGGTGTTGACGACGTTGGCCAGCCTCGCGTTTCCTTTGCTCGTGCGGAAGATCATTGATGAGTTCAATACGCAGAAGCGGATCGAGGTGGTGTATTGGTCGGCGGGCGCGCTGTTGGCGGCGTGTGCGCTCCGGGATTTCTTTAACTTCCTGCGCATCCAGCTCAATAACCGGTTTGAGCAGAAGGTCATCTTCGATATGCGCCGGGATCTGTACGATAAGCTCCAGCGGTTGTCCGTGCAGTACTTCGACCAGCGGGCCAGCGGTGATTTGATGACGCGGGTGATTGATGACGTGAACGCCGTGGAGCGCATCCTCATTGACGGGATCGAGCAGGGGACGACGGCGGTGTTGATGCTCGTTGGCGCGGGGATCATGATGGCCAATATCAGCCTGAAGCTGTTGCTCTGGATGCTCATTCCATTCCCGCTGTTGGTGGCCGGGGTGCTGATCTTTACGATGAGCGCCCACAAGCGGTACCGGCCGCAACGCGTGGCGGCGTCCGCCCTCAACGCGCTCTTGCTCGACAACTTGCAAGGCATCCGCCAGATCAAAGGTTACGGCCGCGAACCGCATGAGCTGGCGCGGTTCACGCAGAAAGCCGATGAGCTCCGCCTCGCCACGATGCGGATCATGAACGCGTGGTCGGTCTATTCGCCAGTGATGGAGTTCAGCACGTGGATTGGCGGCGCGGTGGTGTTTTTCATTGGGGGCAAGGCCGTGTTGGCCGGTGAGATCACCGCCGGTGGGTTTGTCGCCTTTCTCACATTGATTGGCATGTTCTACGGTCCCGTCCGGCAGTTCCACGGCCTGAACCAACTCTTTCAGGCGGCGCGCGCGGCCGGCGAGCGGGTCTTTGATATCCTTGATGCGCCCATCGAGATCGGCGAACGCGCCAACGCGAAGCAATTGCCGGTGCGGGTGCGCGGCGAAGTCGAGTTCCGCGAAGTCGCGTTTGAATACCGGAGCGACTTGCCGGTGTTGCACGGGGTCAATCTTCATGCTAAGCCCGGCCAGACCATTGCGCTCGTCGGGCCGACCGGGGCCGGCAAGACGACGGTGGTGAATTTGTTGCCGCGCTTCTACGAAGTCACGCGCGGCGCGGTGTTGATTGACGGTCATGACATCCGCGAGGTCACGCTCGAATCGTTGCGGCAGCAGATCGGCATCGTCTCGCAGGAGGCGTTCCTGTTCAACGGCACCATTCGCGAGAACATCCGCTACGGCAAGCTCGACGCGACGGACGCGGAGATGATCGCGGCCGCCACGGCGGCGAATTGCCACGAGTTTATCGACCGGTTGCCGGAGAAGTACGATTCGCGCGTGGGCGAGCGGGGCGTGAAACTCAGCGTCGGTGAGAAGCAGCGGGTCAGCATTGCGCGGGCGTTGCTGAAGGATCCGCCGATTCTCATTCTCGATGAAGCCACGGCGAGCGTTGACACGGCGACGGAGAGGCTGATTCAGGAGGCGCTGGAGCGATTGATGGCGCATCGGACGAGCTTTGTGATCGCCCACCGGTTGTCCACGGTGCGCAACGCCGACCAGATTCTCGTGCTCAAGGACGGGCAGGTGACTGAGCGCGGGACGCACACGGAGTTGATGGGGCAGGGCGGGTTGTATGCTCAACTGTGCCGGGTGCAGTCCACGGCGGTGACGATTGAGGAACGGCTGGACGAAATGACGACCATCAAGCTTGTCGAGTAATCTTTGCCGGGAGTAATCTTGCGAGGTTAGGAATAAGACATGGGTAAAATCCTCAGGAGCGGTTACATCATCGAATGGTTTATTGGCGACCACCGGCCACGGCATGTACATGTCTACACCAGCAAACGGAAATTGATTGGCCGACTTGATGTGGATCGCATGACTGGCATCGAAGGCTGGACGCCCGACCAGAAACTGATTAAACTGATCATGGATTTGAAAAACGAAGGCCGGTTATGAAAACACTCGTCCAACTCAAGAAGCCGTACGGCCAAGCGACCTTTGCCAACGTCAAGCGCGCGCGCTACCTCGGCTGGGAAGATGCCTTTGAAGTTGAGTTCGCCGATGGCCTCTGCTTTCTCGAACCCCATGCTGCAATCAAGAAGGCAAACCGGATTTCCGCTACGGCCGTTCCGGTGAGCGTGGTAGTGGATGATGATCTCGGCAGCCATTTCAAAATCACCTACGATACCGGCGAAACCGCCGAAGTCTCGTGGTCATTCATTCGCGAACTGCCACCGGTGCCATCGGCCAAGGTGGCCGAGACACAGGCGAAGTACACTGCCAAAAGAAAACGGTAGAGGAATGCATTACAGCACCTCCACAGATTCTGCCTCCTTGATAAGGACGTAAAAACTCCTTTACAGACACGGCGTAGCACGATAAACTGACCGCGTCGTTCCAAGAAAGTAAACAAAAGACACTATGATTGCTGTTGATAAAAAAACCGAAGTCACGAAACAATTTCAGCTCCATCCGAAGGACACTGGGTCGGCCGACGTGCAGATTGCGCTGCTCACCACGCGCATCAACGAATTGACCGAGCACCTCCAGTCCCACGTCAAAGACCATAGTTCCCGACGGGGGTTGTTGAAAATGGTAGGCCAACGCCGGCGGTTGCTCGATTACTTGAGCAGCACCGACACTGCGCGCTACCATGAACTCATCAAGAAATTAAAACTCAGAAAGTAAGACCGGCGCGGGGTCGGTGGATTGATGGATTGAAGTCGTTGGCTACCACGTGTGGCGACCGATTTCATTCCATCCATTAAGTCCTACCCCGTCGGTCGAACAGAAAAGGACAGTAGTAATATGCAGACTCGCAGCACGATCAATGTTGGCGAAGGCCAACTCTTTATTGAAACTGGTAAACTCGCGAAGCAAGCCGACGGCGCCGCCGTTGTGCAACTCGGCGATACCGTCATCCTCGTCACCGTCGTCGCCTCCGCTCCAAAAGAGCATCTCGACTTTTTTCCACTGACCGTGGAATACCGTGAAAAAGCCGCCGCAGTTGGCCGCTTCCCGGGTGGCTACTTCAAACGGGAAGGCCGCCCGACTGAAAAAGAAATTCTCACCTGCCGGATGATTGACCGGCCCTGCCGGCCATTGTTCCCGGAAGGTTTTTATAACGACACGCAGATCATCGCGACGTTGCTTTCCGCCGACGGCGAGAACGATCCCGACATGCTGGCCATTAACGGTGCGTCCGCCGCATTGAGCGTCTCGGACATTCCGTGGGCTGGTCCGATTGGCGCGGTGCGCGTCGCCCGCGTTGCCGGCAAGTTGATCGTGAACCCCACCAACGCCCAACGCAAAGAGACCGACCTCGACCTCGTGTACGTCGGCAGCGAAAACGACTTGGTCATGATTGAAGGTTCGGCCAAGGAAATTCCGGAAGCGGAGTTGAACGCGGCCATTGAGTTTGCCCATCTGGAAGTCAAAAAGATTGTCGCCGGCATCCGCGAATTGCAACAGAAGGCTGGCAAAGCGAAACGCAAGGTCGAATTAAAGATTGTCCGCCCGGAAGTTTTGGCGGAAGCCCAGGCGCTCATCGGCAAGGACATTCTGTCCGCGATTCTCGCCGAGAAGAAACTGGAACGGCAAGCGGCGGTCAACGCGCTCAAGACGAAGATGGTGGATGCGCTCAAGCTGAAGTTCCCAGATGTGACTCCATTTGAACTCGGCGAATCACTTCACCGAATCGAAAATGACGCCATTCGCAGTTCGATCCTGAACAACAAACGGCCCGATGGTCGCGGTGCGCGCGATTTGCGCAAACTCACGGCAGAAGTCGGCGTGTTGCCACGTCCGCACGGCACTGGCTTGTTCTCCCGCGGCGAGACGATGGCGTTGGTCTTGACCACGCTCGGCTCGAAATCCGACGAACAGGAAATGGACGGCTATACCGGCGGCCCAACCGTCAAGCGGTTCATTTTGCATTACAACTTCCCGCCATTCAGTGTCGGCGAAACCGGTCGAACCGGCTCACCGGGCCGTCGCGAAATCGGTCATGGTGCGTTGGCAGAACGTTCGATTGAGGCGGTCATCCCGGAAGAGAATGACTTCCCTTACACCATCCGTTGCACATCCGAAATCATGGAGTCCAACGGTTCGACTTCGATGGCATCGGTTTGCGGTGCGACGCTGGCGCTGTTGGATGCCGGCGTGCCGTTGAAGAATCCGGTGGCTGGGATCTCGATTGGTTTGGTTACCGACGAGAAAACCAAGCAGTCGGTCATGATTACCGATATTCTCGGTTCCGAAGATCATTTCGGCGATATGGATTTCAAAGTCGCCGGTACGAAGAAAGGCATCACCGGTTTCCAGACTGATTTGAAACTGACGGGTCTCAGCCACGCGCTGACGAAACAGGCGTTTGAACAGGCGCGCGAAGCCCGCTTGAAAATTCTTGAAGTAATGGCACAAGCCATTGCCGGTCCACGGGCCGAAATGTCGAAATACGCGCCGCGCATCGCTTCGCTCAAGATCAACCCTGAAAAAATTGGCGCCGTCATCGGCACACAGGGCAAAGTCATCAAAGGCATTGTCGAAGCCACGGGTTGCCAAATCGACATCGAAGACGACGGCACGATTCGGATCTTCTCGACGAATGCTGAAGGTTCCCAACGCGCGATCGAGCAAATCATGGCGATCACGGCGGAAGCCGAGGTCGGTAAGATTTACCACGGCACGGTGGTCGGTATCAAAGAATTCGGCGCGTTTGTCGAGATCTTGCCGGGGCAGGACGGCTTGCTGCACATCAGCGAAATTGCCGATCGGCGCATCAACAAAGTCGAAGACGTGTTGAAGTTGGGCGACGAGGTAGACGTGAAGGTGCTTGGAATTGACGACCGCGGCAAGATCAAACTCAGTCGCCGCGCGGCCATGGCTGAGAAAGACGCCGCGTCCGCCAAACAATAAGCGCTACGCCGCTGGCTAGAAAAGTTGGTTGCGATGTTTGTAACCAACGATTATATGTAGGGAATGAAATTGTAGGCAATTGCCTACTATCGGAGGTGAGTTATGCATTTAACATCACGTCGTGCCTTTCGTTTCACTGCGGTGTTGTGCCTCGCTATTCTAGTGTTTGGCTTGGTCAGCAGCGCGTTTGCACAGGACTCTGCACCGGTTGACGGTGGCGAGAAGAAGGAAAAAACTGCCTTCGCGATGCTTTGGGACGTCGCCAAGACTCCGCCATACGTTTTCTTTCTGCTCATTGGATGTTCCATCTTTACGTTTACACTGATTCCGGAGCGGTTTATGTATTATCGTAAAGCAGGCGGGAACGCTGAAGAGATGGTTGCCCAAATTAAACAGGCGGGCACTCTTTCCGAAGCCTTGACGGCGATTGAGCATTCGCCAGGTGTTGCTGGAACGGTTTTGCGCGCGGCATTGACAGCATCGCGGGACGGTTACACGCCGGAACAAGTGGAGCAACTCGTCCAAGGCACGGTGACGAAGGAATTGATTTCGATGGAAAAATTCCTGCCACAGCTCGATTCGATGGTCACCCTTTGCCCACTGATTGGCTTGCTTGGCACCACAGTCGGCATGATCAGGTCGTTTAGCATCATCGCGGCAATTGGCATGAGCGATCCAACCAAATTGGCCGGCGGTATTTCCGAGGCATTGATCAATACTGCCTCCGGTCTGGCCGTTGCGATCCCGGCGCTGTTTGCGTACAATTACTTTACCGGCAAAAAAGAGGCCATCTTGATGGACATGGAAAAGGGCCTCAGCGAAGTCATGGTCATCCTTAAGCAATCTGCCGAAGGCTAACCGCCGCTATGAAACTGAAGCGCCGCCGAATCAAACGCGGTCGCATCGAGATCATCCCGATGATCGACACGATTGTGATTCTGCTGATCTTCTACATGACGTTTTCACGCTTTGCGGAGGCTGGTAAGGAAAACGGATTCAAGCTTCCTGATTCACGCGCTGGCGATGAATTTAAACAGTTACCAAATCAAGTCATTGTTAACATGTTCAGCAAGGATGAGGTGTACATCGATAAACAGAAATACACGATGGACGAGGTGCCGCCGTTTCTGCAACGTGTCCGGGAAAAGGATCCCCGATACGCAAAGATGTCGCTTATTTTGCGTGGTAACCGTGATATGACCTATGCTGATTTAAGCGCGTTTATGAAAGCCTGCGCCAAATCAAAAATCGTGGATGTAACGTTCACGACCTCGGAGATCCAGTGAAGATTCAACGGCGCTCACCAAAACGTGGCCGCGTTGAAATCATCCCGATGATCGACACGATTTTGATCTTGCTGATTTTTTACATGTCGTTTTCAACATTTAGTGCGAAGGAAAAACGGATCGATTCTCGATTGCCGCTGATTGCCAAAGCCAGTGCAATCGCACCAACAAAAGTGCCGCTTGACCTTGCAATTCATGTTTTTAATAAAGAACGTATCACTGTCAACGGCGCCGAATATGAAGCCACTGGCTTGCGCGATGCGATGATGCAACTAGCTTCGATTGGTCAGGAAGCCACCATTGTCATCGAAGGTGAAGCTGATACCAGTTATCAAGCCGTAATCAGCGCACTCGATGCCTGCGCCCAAGCCCGCCTCACCAACGTTGCCTTTCGTCCGCTCGCAGAAAAGATCACCACGGCAAACACAACTAAATGAACCATCGGACTAAAATTTTTTGTTGGCTGGTCGGCGGCGCATTGGTGCTGGCCGGCGTAAGCGGCTTTCCCCAAGCTCCCAAACCGGCCACGCCCGTTACACCACCGGCGCCTGTGGCACCGGTAATCACCGAAGGTCCCGCGGAGGCATTCAAAAAAGCCCAGTTGTCCTATCAGGATGGTAATTGGACGGCAGCGTTAACGGCATTCCAGACTTTTGAAAAGAAGTTTCCGTTTAGTCTCGCCGTGCCGGATGCCATTTTCTATCAGGGCTGGTGTTTGGCAACCGAATTTCGATATCAAGAAGCCGTCAATGTTTTTCAGCGATTGATTACCGGCTACACCAACAATGTCTTGATTGCTGAGGCCATTCTCAAACAGGCGGAATGTTACCGGGAATTGAAGGATACCACGCACGCCATCGAATTGTACCGGGCATTCCAAGTTCGCTTTCCAAACCACGAATTATCGGCTCAAGCAATGCTTGGCGAGGCATGGGCCAATTTCAAAAACGGCAACTTGGCGGCGGCAAAGACGATTATCAACGCCGCTCGGCAACGATTCGCCGATAATCCCACAACAGCACTCGATGCATTGTTTCTTCTCGGCCAGATTTATACTGAAGATAAAGATTTTGCTGCCGCCAACAAAGTCTATCGGCTGATTACTCAGCAACGAGCTAATCCGCGCACGACTGAGGCGCTTTACTTGGCTGCAGAATCGATGTTTAGCCGTGGTGAAGCATTTCTTAAAGATGGCAAGATTGATGAAGGCCGACAGGCTTATCGCGACGCGATCAACTATTACAACGGTGTTCGAGCCAAATCGGCGTTGATCGACTTGGTACAGAAGGATCTTGATAAGTTGAAGGCTAATCAGGGTCGGATCGTTGCTGAGACTGGGTCAATCGATGCGTGGCAAAGCCGGTATGATGCTTTAAGGCGGCAATTGGCGCAGGTCAAAGACCGGCCGGACCTGCGCGTGCTGGCGTTGTTCCGCGTGGCCAACTGCTACCAAGCTCTGAACATGCCGGAAGAAGCTAGCGTGGTTTATCAATTTCTCCGCGACCGGTATCCAGATGATAAAGCTGCCGAACAAATCTATTTGGGTCTAATTCAAGCGCTTACCCAACGTGGTCAGATGGAAAAAGCCAATACCGAGACCGAAAAATTTAAGGCAAAATACCCCAAAAGCCTATTGCTCAACAATGCATCGTTAATTCAAGCCGAAGCTAAGTTTGGTCAAAAGCAGTACAAAGAAGCACTCATTAATTATGAAAAAACGCTGGCAACGTCAAATGACACGGCCACAGTTGAGACCATTGAATTTAGAATGGCCACTTGTTATTTCAATCTCGAAGATTTTGAAAAAGCCCGCGCCGCTTTTGCAAGTTTTGCCCAGAAGCACACCGACTCAAAAATCCAACCGGATGCGCTGTTCTTTCTTGGTCTCACGCTTTATGAAATCGGCAACCGCTCCAACGACCCGAAGATTGCCCAACCGAATATTGCCGACGCGATTAAGGCCTACGAAGAAATCCGGGCTAAATATTTGCAGTATGATAAATTACCGCTGGTTACATTCCGACTTGGCTACCTTTACAGCCTTGCCGGTACCTACGACCGGGATGCCGATGGCAAGCTGACTAGCACTGCAAATTTCGACAAAGCCATTGCCACCTTCCAAGAGTTTACCAGTAAATGGCCCACCCAAGCCGAAGCTCCTGAAGCAATGTACCAGATTGCCCGCAATCACGTAGCCGCAGCACGCTATGACCAAGCAATCAGCGCCTACAAAGCATTGATTGACAAGTTCCCGGACCACGACCTCGCTCCGTTTGCCGCGCTTGAAATCGGTACCACATACGCCGCGATGAACGACAAACCCAAAATGGTTGAAGCGTTCCGGTACTACGTCCAAAAGTACCCTAATCACACCAAGGTCGGTGACGTGCTGTACGCCATTGCCGATACTCTCGAAAAGGAAAAGCGCGCGGACGAAGCCATCATCGCGTACCGGGAAATCATCACCCGTGCGATTGCCGCTGGCACCCTCACCGATGAGGCGCGTAATGCCGCCATCAGCGCCCAACTCCATATTTCCAGCCTGCTTGAGGAACGCAATGATCCCAAAACCGTTGTAGCCGATTGCGAAACATTCCTCACCAAGTTTGCCAGTGATACGATTGCGGCGCGTGCGATGGTCAGCCAAATTGCGTTGATCTACCGCAAAGCCCATCTCATCCCAGACGCTTACGCCAAACTTGAACAACTTTCACAACAATACCAACTTAATGCCACCATCCGGCACGCCTGCGTCATCAGTCTGATTGAACTCGCAGTCAGTGAGAAAGATTACGCACGTGCCAACGGCGCAGTCGTGCGGATGCTGGCCGACCCGGATCGAGACAAGCTACCGGCTTCAGGGTTACTAGCCATCGGCAATGTTTCACTCAAGACCGAAAAATTCACACAGGCTAAGGAGACCTATGAGCGCATCCTCGTTGGCACCGGTAACGATCAAAAGGTTATCACACTCGCTAATCTCGGTATCGGCCAAGCATTAATCGGACTCCAACAATTTTCTGCCGCTCAGGCGCCGTTGGAAAAAGCACTTGCGGATATGCAAAACTGTCCGCGTGCTGAAGCCCAACTCGCCCTCGCCAAAGTATTCGAAGCCACCGGCAAGATCGAGAAAGCAGTCGAGTTGTATTCGACCGTCATGGCCGGCCGCGGCGAGGTCACATTCGAAGCGGCATTTCGTTTGGGGAACATTTTCTTCAACATGGTGTCTGATCCCGTTAAAGTGAAAGACAATAAAAAACTCGCGCTCGCCTACTACGCCCGGCTGCTCTTTGCGACCGGTCCAATGGCCGAAGAAGCCGCATACCGATCCGCGGAATGTCACGCAGTATTGGGCGCACCGGAACGCGCCTGCACGGCTTTCCAAAGCTATGTCAAACGCTTTCCATCCGGTAAGTTTGCGGATGAGGCCAAAGTCAATATTGCCAAGTTTTGCGCGGCGAAGTCACAATAACCGTCCATGAAAGTTCTCACTGGCAAATTTATCGCGTGGTTGATGGGGTTGACGACATTCATCCGGTATCTCGTTATCGCCGTCATGTTTCACGTTCTGGTTTTATTTGTCATGGGGTCGGTCAAGATTGTGGCAGAGATGCCAAAAATCATTGCCGCATTTGATTCCGCGACCTTGCCACCGCCGGTCAAGGATATCGATACAGACCCGTTCGCGGCGTTGCGCGATTTCGATTACAACGGTCCGACCTTGGGCGGCAATGGTGCTGGCGTTAAGACTGCCGCTGGCACAACGCCGACTGAATATAAAGCCAAAATCACCTCTGCTGATAAAAGCGCTGCCGACACCCAAGTAGCCGAAGTCTTTGGCGTAATCAGCGAGTCTGCGAATGCAGTAGCGCGATTGCAAAGTGGCTTCGGCGGCATGGCGGCGCCCACAACCGGTTTTGGTGAAGGCAAAATTGGCACGGCCGGCATCAAAACACCAGGTAGCGCAGGATTCAGTCAACGCGTTGGTCCAATGCGCACACGTAAAATCCAAGCTGGTGGTGGCAGCAGCGAAACGGAGAAAGCCGTGTTGGCTGCATTACGCTGGTTTAAAGAACATCAAAATAAGGATGGTTCTTGGGGTGCTGATCGTACAGAAGCTATTGGTGCTCTCGGCTTGTTGTCTTTTCTTGGCCATGGTGAGACACCGGACTCAGAGGAATTTGGCGCAACCGTAACGAAGGCAATCTCGTATTTGGTTTCAAGAGTCGGAGCCAATGGTTACGTTAATAGTGGAATAATGTATGAGCAGGGTGCCGTTACATTGGCACTTTCTGAGGCGTATGGTATGACACAATCGCCAGTAGTTAAGGAACCGCTCGAGCGACTCATCAAAGGCACTCTTACTGCGCAAAAAGTTAAGAAGACCAATCCAATTCACCAAGGTGGTTGGCACTATGGACCGGATTATCCGACAGCTGACACATCCGTTTCCGGTTGGATCATTATGGGGCTAAAATCGGCGCGCATTGCCGGTATACAGGCGCCAGATGAAGCATATCAAAATGCTTCAAAATACCTTTGGAACGTATACGACCCACAAGGCGGCTTCGGTTACAACGGGCCCGCCCGCTCCCCTAATATGACCGCTGTCGGCGTGCTATGCCAAGTGTTTTTGGGACACGGCGATAGTCCTAAAATTAAAAAAGCCCTCGACTACCTCAAGCAACAAAAGGTGGATTGGGAGAAAGGACAAGGGAATTCGTTATACGGTTGGTACTACATGACTCAAGCCATGTTCCAGGGCGGCGGCGCTTACTGGGAATATTGGAATAAAGAGATCCGCGACAAACTTGTCAAAGCCCAAGCTCCCGACGGCCACTGGGATGGACCCGGCGGTGCCAAGAGTGGAGAAAACGGATATGGCCCAGCCTATCCGACCGCGTTGTGCTGTTTGAGCCTTGAAGTCTATTACCGGTACCTACCGATCTATCAAGATATGGAGCACAAATCTGGCTTGTCATCCCACGTCCAGTAAAAACACAAAGGCGGACTGAAATTCAGTCCGCCTTTGCTCCGCAACAAAATTAATTGCGCGTTACTTCTTACATTTCGGCAAATCTTTGCCGAGTGCTTCCTTCTTGACCGTGATGTTCGCACCGGTTCCGCAGTTGTTGCGGTTCTCGTCAATGAAACCTTTCCATTTTTCCGGCAAATCGGCTTCGGCAAAAATTGCCGCAACCGGGCATACCGGCACACAAGCGGTACAATCAATGCACTCATCCGGGTTGATGTATAACCGGTCTGCTACTTCGTAAAAACAGTTGACCGGGCAAACTTCGACGCAATCTGTAAACTTACAGCCGACGCAAGGTTCGGCAACTATATGAGCCATGACGTGAATTCCTCTGGGTTAAAGTTCGTTCAACTTCATGCTATACTACGTTCCTGTGAATTCTGCCAAGTCCAAATTACAGGCCAAAGCTAAAAAGATTATTACCAGCCTGCGAGTTGCTTACCCAGACTTCCACTGCGCGCTTAATCACGCCAATCCGCTTCAACTCCTGGTTGCCACCATTCTTAGCGCTCAATGCACTGATAACCGAGTCAATCAAGTCACGCCAGCTCTCTTCGCTAGATACCGGACCGCCACTGCATTCGCCACCGCGCCGATCAGTGAATTAGAGCAATTAATCAAGTCCACCGGCTTTTTCCGCAACAAAGCCAAATCCATTCACAATTGTTGCCGGAGTATTGTTGAAAAACATGCCGGCAAGGTGCCGAATACGATGGCTGAGCTAATTCAACTTGCCGGCTGTGGTCGCAAAACAGCCAACGTTGTACTCGGCGTCGCTTATCATAAAGCCGAAGGCATTGTTGTGGACACTCACGTCCATCGGCTGAGTCGCCGCCTCGGCTTTACTCAGCAGAATACACCCGAAAAGATCGAGCAGGATTTAATGCAAATCGTTCCGCAAACCGATTGGATCGATTTTTCACATCTATTGATCTGGCACGGACGCCGCCGATGTTTTGCCAGAAAGCCAGATTGCGACAATTGCGAACTCATCGAACTTTGTCCGCAAATTGGAATAAACACATGAAATGTGAATTCCGCGATGCCAACACGCAGATTACTGTTACAAAACCGGCCGAATGAGATTCGGCTTAACGAAGCGCTTTTTTCAACGCAACAACTTTATCGGTCCGTTCCCACGTCAAGTCTTTGTCGTTCTTGCCGAAGTGGCCATAGTTGGTTGTCTTGGAGTAGATTGGCCGACGGAGATTGAGTTGGTCGATAATGTCCGCCGGTTGGAAACTGAATACGCGATTGACGGCGCGCGTAATCTTTTCGGCTGGAACTGTACCAGTGCCAAATGTGTCAACATGAACGCTGACCGGGTCAGGATGACCGATGGCGTAGGCAAATTGAACTTCGCATTTTGCAGCAAGTTTAGCAGCAACGATGTTCTTGGCGACCCAGCGGCCCATGTACGCAGCACTACGATCAACCTTTGTCGGATCCTTACCGCTGAATGCGCCGCCGCCGTGCCGGCCCATGCCGCCGTAACTGTCCACAATGATCTTGCGGCCGGTGAGGCCAGTATCGCCTTGTGGGCCACCGACCACGAAACGACCGGTTGGATTGATAAGGAACTCAGTCTTGTTCGTGAGCAAACGCGCGGGTAAGACTTTTTTGATGACATTTTCGATACAAAATTTTTCAATTTCGTTGTGTGCCACGTCCGCGCTGTGCTGAGTTGAAATGACGACGTTGGCAATGGCGACCGGCTTGCCGTTTTCATAAACAACGGTAACTTGCGATTTAGCGTCGGGGCGGAGCCACGGCACATTACCGGTCTTGCGAATGCGGGTTAATTCCCGGCCGAGGCGATGAGCGAACATAATCGGCGCCGGCATGAGTTCCGGTGTTTCGTTGCAAGCATAACCAAACATCAATCCTTGATCGCCGGCACCTTGCTTGGCAGTCTTTTTGCCTTTAGCTTTGCGCGCGTCCACGCCTTGCGCGATATCGGGCGACTGCTGGGTGACGATGACGTTTACAAAGACCTTGTCCGCGTGGAAGACATCGTCATTATTGACATAACCGATTTCGCGGATTGTTTCGCGGGCGATTTTAACGAAATCGAGCTTGGCCTTAGTGGTAATTTCACCGCCAACTATAACGATGTTGGATTTGGCATAGCACTCGCACGCCACGCGGCTGAATTTATCCTGCACAAGACAGGCATCCAAAACTGCATCCGAAATTGTGTCGCAAACTTTATCTGGATGGCCTTCAGCCACTGATTCTGACGAAAACAAAAAACGTTCAATTTTCATAGTTTGGGTTCCTTAAGCGTGGCGGACTATACTGGGAGCAGGCGAGCGGTGCAAGTGGTTTTCTAGCCAGTCAGATCTGGGTCAATACGTTGGAGAAGGGCATTAAGCATGGCCAGAACTTCCCGGCTATCTGTGGCGTTTAGTGTGGCGGCGGCCAATTCCTGAGCTTCGGATAATTTTAGGCGGCGAATGACGTCCTTGACGCGTGACAAGCTAGCGGAGGCAACACTGAGTTCATCGAGCCCCATGCCGACCAGTAATGGCGCGTATAGTGGCTCGCCGGCCATTTCTCCGCAGATACCGCACCAAATGTTGTTATTGTGTGCAGCTTCGACGCAATTGCGCATCAACCGAAGCACAGCCGGATGTGTTGGATCGTAGAGGTTTGCTACGCGTTCATTCACCCGGTCGACAGCTAAAGTGTATTGAACAAGATCATTGGAGCCGATGCTAAAAAAATCCACTTCCTGGGCGATGATTTCAGCGGTCATGGCTGCTGATGGGATTTCCATCATCGCGCCAACATCAATGTCGGCATCGAACGCGATGCCTTGCCGTCGCAGGTCGTCCATGACTTTCTGTAGAATTTCATTGGCCTGTCGAACCTCGCCGATGCTGCTAATCATCGGGTACATGATTTTGACATTGCCTTCAGCACTAGCACGAAGGATGGCGCGCAGTTGCGTGCGGAAGACATCCGGGTTGGCGAGACAATATCGAATTGCACGAAATCCGAGAAATGGATTCGATTCAGTCGGTTGGTCTTCAGCGCGGAACTTGTCACCACCGATGTCAAGGGTGCGAATGATGACGGCATTAGGTTTGGCGACACGGGCGACTTCGGCATATTTGCTGTACTGCTCATCCTCACTGGGAAAATCCCGGCGTTTCAAATACAAGAATTCCGTACGAAACAAGCCGACACCTTCCGCGCCGGCAGTGAGGAGCGCCGGCATGTCTTCCGGTAACTCGATATTGCCGGCGAGTGCGAGACGGTGGCCGTCAAGTGTTTGCGCCGGTAATTGGCGTAGCTCGGCCAAGCGTTCGTCCACAGTGTGGCGTTTGACAGCCAACTGGCCATAAACAAATTGTGTTTGCTGATTTGGTTCGATTACGAGTGAACCACTGAAGCCGTCAAGAATGACGACCTGACCATCGTGGACATGTTGGCTAGCGTCGCGCAAGCCAACCACCGCCGGAATATTCATTGAACGCGCGACAATAGCGGTGTGCGAGGTGTGACTACCGACATCGGTGGCGAAACCAACTACATTTTTGCGGTCAAGCGAAGAAGTATCCGATGGCGAAAGGTCATGGGCGACGACGATGGTACCGGGGGGGAGATTGTTGAGACTGCGGACTTGCCGGCCAAGAAGGCAGCGGAGCACGCGGTCGGTCACATCGCGCACATCCATAGCGCGTTCGCGGAGGTATTCATCCGGCATGTCGGCCAATGTCTTAATGTATTTTTGGGCGACGCTGTTGAAGATGTATTCGACGTTTTTCTTTTCCTGATTGAGCCGGGTCATCACCGGTTCGAGCAAGGACGGGTCCTCAGTAATGGAGAGATGGACATCGAGAATACTTGATGGGGCAGAGGAGCCGACGCCAACTGCGATACGTTCTTGGAGTTCGTGTAATTGCTGGCGCGTGGCGACGAGCGCGGCCTCGAAACGATCGGTTTCCTGCGCGACTTGTGCTTGGGTGATGTCGTATTCTGGCACAGCTTCGTCAGCAATTTTGTAAACGTAAATCGTGCCATGGGAGACACCGGGTGAAACACCGATACCTTGAAAGACTTTTTCAGTTGACGGTGTATTAGTCATTCGCGCCCGGTCAATCTTCGTTAAACTTTTGGTGGAAGAGTTCTTCCAGGGCCTTGACAGCCGCTTCGGCGTCGCCGCCTTCGGCGGTGACAGTCAGTTTAGATCCTTGCGCGGCAGCCAGCATCATCAAGCCCATGATGCTTTTACCATTAATAGTTTCACCGTCTTTTTCGACACTGATCTGACTGCTAAACTTGCCGGCGATCTTGACAAAAAGGGCAGCAGGCCGAGCGTGGATGCCGAGGCGGTTAATAACTGTGAGTTGTTTAGTGACTGTAGCCATGAGTTAATTACCGGGGGCGCGCATGCGTTCGATGAGGCGCTGGTTGAATTCCTGGGCGGCATTGTGGCCGAGGCTTTTGAGTTTTTGGTCGAGAGCGGCAACTTCGATGAGCCGGGCGAGGTCGCGACCGGGGCGAACAGGAATAATGATGTGCGGTGCTTCAATACCGAGAATAGTGTAGGTTTGTTGGGCAATGCCGGTGCGATCCACCTCCTCGATTTGTGTCCACTCCATCAAGGTCACAACAAGGTCTAGTTGCTTTTCAGAACGGACGCTGGCAACGCCAAAAATTGCTGGGACATTGATGATCCCGATGCCGCGAACTTCCATGTGGTAGCGGGTCGTTTCGGCTGACGTGCCGATGAGTTCCCGACCTTCAAACAGACGAAAGCGGGTGATGTCGTCGCTGACCAAACTGTAGCCACGTTCGAGCAAGGCGAGTACGCTTTCACTCTTGCCGATGCCACTTTCGCCACGGACAAGCACACCGATTCCGAGAATATCCACCATTGAACCATGTTCACTGACTTGCGGAGCAAACTCCATTTCAAGTGCAATTGTGGCAGCATTAATAAACCGCATCGTCAGCAATTTCGTCCGGAAGACCGGGACCTGTTCGCGGTCGCAGAGTTCAAGAAGACTGGCTGGCGGATTGATATTGCGGGCAAAAACGAGGCAGGGAATTTTCTGTTGCAATAAACTGGCAATCCGCTGACGGGCGATATCCTGCTCGAGTGATTTAAGATACTGCCATTCGGCACCACCAATAACTTGAACACGCTTGTTGGCAAAATATTGGAAAAACTCCGCGAGCCCAAGGCCGGGGCGGTTGACTGAACCTTCCAGAATCTTGCGCGACAATCCGCCACCGCCAGCAATCAGCTTCAATTGCAGTTTCTCCGCGTGGTTCAAGTAGAACCGCTCAACGGTGATTGGAGCGATGGTAATAATGCGGCTCATGTCAGGCTAGTGTTGGTTGAATCAGGCCAAAATCGCCATTACGACGCCGGTAAAGGACATTGATTTTATTAGTTTCAGCATTGAGGAACACAAGCATCTCACGTTTATCGGAAACTTCCAATTGCAATACCGCCTCGTCGACAAACATTGGCTTGCAGGGATATTGCTCCGTGCGAATGTGCTGAGTCTGACCGAATTCCTCGTGCAAGTTGTGGGTCAGGACTTGTTCGTCAAAATGCCGGAGCTCCGCACGGCGTGGCCGGTGATGATCTTGGATGCGCGTCTTGTATTTACGGATCTGGCGTTCCGCTTTGTCCACAACGCCATCAATGGCGGCATACAAGTCTTCGTGAACATCGCTAGCTTCGATATGGATGTGATTACCGCAATGCAACACTAACTCGGCACGTTGCCGAAATTTGTCCACTTCCAAAATAAAATGTGCGTCCTGAATCCGCGGGAAATCAATGTGAATGCCGGTTACGCGCTTCTGTGCGTAGTCTTCGATAGCCGGGGTAATTGTTAGATGGCGGCCTGTAACTGTAATGTTCATTTCGTTTGTCCTTTACATGCTAAAGCGCGGGCCAAGATACAATTCCCGGCTGCGCGGATCATTAATTAAAAACTCACTCGTACCTTCAACTTCCACCTTGCCCTGACAGATCAAGTAGGCGCGATCAACAATGGACAACGTTTCCCGCACGTTATGGTCGGTCACAAGGATGCCGAGACCTTTTTGTTTCAACTCGGCAACGATCTGCTGCACGTCATACACCGCAATCGGATCCACTCCGCTGAACGGTTCATCCAATAACATCAATTTCGGTGCCGTCACTAAGGCACGTGTGATTTCCAGACGCCGCCGCTCGCCGCCGCTAAGCGTGTATGCCTTGTTCTTGCGAAGCGGCGCAATATCCAATTCCTCCAGCAAATAATCCAGCCGAAACTTTCGCTCCTCAGCTGACAACGGCAATGTCTCTAAAATCGCCAGAATGTTTTCTTCAACCGTTAACTTCCGAAAGACGCTCGGTTCCTGCGCCAAATACCCGATGCCGCGCCGCGCCCGCTGATGCATCGGCACGTGCGTCACATCCGCGCCTTCCAAAAAAACTTTTCCAGCGTTTGGTTTTACAAGCCCCACAGTCATGTAAAACGTCGTTGTCTTGCCGGCGCCATTCGGGCCAAGCAAACCAACGACTTCGCCGCGCTTGACGTTGATATCAACGCCGTTGACTACACGGCGCCCGCCATAGATCTTGACGAGTCCTTCCGTGTGCAACAGAATATTGTTGTTGTCCGACGCCATCGTGCTCGCAGTGTAGCAGAACTCTGACGCCTGACAAGCCGTCAACTAAACAGAATTATTCACTCAAAATTTGAGCACCGCATTACGCAATCAATCTGCCGCCGTCGACAGGTAAAATTGCGCCGGTAATAAAATCGCTACCTTCCAGCAAAAACAGGATTGTCTTCGCAACATCCTCAGGACTGCCGATGCGCCGGAGCGGTGTGTTCGCGAGCACTGCACGTTTTTCCGCTGCCGCAAGGCCTGCCGGCAAGAGAACCGATCCTGGCGCAATAGCGTTGACCGTTGCGTGCGGCCCCAGTTCAAGTGCCAACGCCTTCGTTAAGGCAATCACTCCTGCTTTGGAAACACAATACGGCAAATAATCACAATACGGTCGAAATCCCGCCCAGTCCGCAATGTTAACGATTTTGCCGATCAGGCCGCGCTGACCATGTTTGACTCGCTTCAGGAAGTGTTTACTGACTTCGTGGGCGCAGAGGAATGGGCCTTTCAAGTTAGTGTCAATGGTGAGATCCCAATCGGACTCGCGGATTTTCTCGAACGGAGTTTTTGGAAAAATAGCGGCGTTATTGATGAGCGCATCCACCTGTCCAAAGTGTCTGATGACCCGCTCAATCATTCTCTTCACGTCGCTGGCGCGTGTCAGTTCAGCTCGGATTGCTAATGATCTGACGCCCAACTGCTCCAATTCCCGCATGACCTTCTTCGCCTCAGTGTCAGAACTACGATAATGGACTGCGACATTCGCGCCGCGCCGCGCGAGTGTGATGGCAATTTCACGTCCAACGCGTTTTGCTGCGCCGGTAACTAGAACCGTTTTGCCGTTTAGTTCCATACAGTAACTTTACCGGAATACATACCGGTGGTAAACTGTAATTCAAATGGGTGCGAGACGAAATGCCGATATATGTGTTCTTGCCAGTGGCGGGCTCGACAGCAGTGTGTTAGTTGGTGAATCGGCCAATTCATACCGTCGCGTCTATCCGCTTTTCATGCGGATGGGGTTGCAGTGGGAGAAAGCAGAACTTTATTGGCTTCGTCATTTCCTGGCACGACTTGCTGCGCCAAGTCTACAGCCACTCCACGTTATTGATCTTCCGGTTGCCGACGTTTACGGGAAACACTGGAGCATTACCGGTAAACACGTACCAAGCGGGCGCACCTCCGATGCCGCAGTCTATCTGCCGGGGCGCAATTTGTTGCTGCTTGCGACGGCCACAACTTTCTGTGCTTGCCATCGCATCTCGTCGATTGCGCTGGCTTCGCTTGCCCAAAATCCGTTTTCTGATGCCCGGCCGACATTCTTTCGGCGATTCAGCAAGTTGGCCTCGCAGGCGCTTGGTCAAACAGTGGCAGTGAGTACTCCTTACCGTCGACTATCCAAATTGCAAATACTTCAGCGTAATGCACATCTGCCACTGCACCTGACTTTCTCATGCCTTGCACCCCATGGGCGACTCCATTGTGGTCACTGCAACAAGTGTGCGGAACGCCAAAGTGTTTTTCAAGTCGCGGGGATTCAGGATCCGACGTGTTATGCTGGCTGAGGGAAGCAATTACGCGCAATTATGGCGAGTTTTGTGGGAAAATGCTTGTTTTTCTTTGAACATATGGTAAAAGGGATTGTCAAATCTCCTACCTAAACATGAAACCACGTTCCAAAAAGTTAAAAGTCAAAAAGATTAGCCGGGTTTCTGGTGTGCGCCGCATTGCCAGACTAACCGAGGAACCTAAAGAACTCAGCATGCTGGAGAAGATTGCGAAGGTAACTGACGAACTTCAGACATTACGCAGCCGTCTCGCCAATGCCGGTGAAGACTTGCCAGCCGTCGGCACACACCGGATTACGGCGCTGGAGCACGAGTTAGAGCGCTTGTGGGAAATGCGCCGGCACGAGCAAGCTGCGCCACTGCGCAAGACTGCGTTGTCGGAAGAAGAAGAAAAGGCGCTCGGTTACTCGGTCGGCAATCGCGGCAACTAATCACCGGACCGTTAGCCGTTTCCAGTCTTCAAAACTCGGCTCGACACCGGTCTTGAATGTACGCCAACCTTCAAGTGCTTCGACTTCCTTGACGTAGACTCGCAAGAGCGCGCCAGGCAAAGTTGCCGGCTTGTAGTTCAACAGGAACACACGTTCGTTGGTGTTAGTCCACAAGGTTGGCCGTAGTTCCATTGCCGTGGCGACATTACCGGACGTAGCTTTACGTTTCGCGAGGTCAAGTGCTGCACCGGTAAATGTTTGGGTGCCATTATTGAGTTCTGCGGACTCCTTTACCAAAAATCCAACCAATGATGTCAGGGTAGATTTGTCGACAATCTTTCCGTCAAGCAGCACCTTGTTCGCGCGATCCCGGTAGTACGTACTCCAATCGCTGCTCGCCATATTATCCTCAGTTACAACTGTTGGGCGTTTGTGAATTTCATTTGCCGTTGGAGCTAGCGGCGGCAGTGAATTGGTTTTTGGAGCCAGATCAATCACTGTCAGGCGATTGACCGGCACCACGGCTGGCACTTCCCCTGGTACCGGCAAAAAACCTTTACCGGCATCGGCTGCCGCACCGACTTGCACAAAAAACATCTCCACCACAATCACCCACAGTGCAATGGCGCCAATTTGCTTTGCCTTACGAGTCATCATCAGCCAAGATTACCGCCAATCACTATGCCGACTCAAACCAAAAACGTTGCCCGACTGTTACGCCTCATGGCGCGGTTGCGTGCGCCCGGCGGTTGCCCGTGGGACCGCGAACAGACGCACCGCAGCATTCGCCACAATTTGATCGAGGAAACTTACGAAGCCTTGGATGCTCTGGATGACGGCAATATGGCCGGGTTTCAGGACGAACTTGGCGACTTGCTGTTGCAAGTGGTCTTCCATTCACAAATCGCCAGTGAAGCCGGCCAGTTTGATTTCGACGCGGTGGCCAAGACGATTGCCGACAAACTGGTTCGCCGGCATCCGCATGTGTTCGGACGAAAGAAAGCCGACACCAGCCGGGAAGTCTTGAAACAATGGGAAACAATCAAGAAGCAGGAGAAAAAATCGCACTCAATCTTTGCCGAAATCCCGCGCAGCTTACCGGCGCTTTTGAAAGCCGACAAAATTCAGCGCAAAGCTTCGCGCGTCGGGTTTGACTGGAAGCAGGTCAAGGATGTTGTTGCCAAAGTCGAGGAGGAATTGCGGGAATTGAAAGCCGCACACGCGACTGGCAACCGCCGCCATTTTGCCGAGGAGCTTGGCGATCTCTTATTTGCCGCCGTCAATCTCGCCCGGTACGAAAATTTCGATCCGGAAGATTTACTGAATCGCGCCACTCACAAATTTGTGAAGCGCTTCCGCAAAATCGAACACGCCGTCCGCAAGCAGGGTCGGCATCTGGAAGATTGTTCACTAAAAGAGCTCGATGCGCTTTGGGAAGCCACCAAGCGCCACCGGCGGCGCGCCTAGAAACAGCTAGTTTTCGGGTCACCGTCATGGTAGAAGGGCAGGGTGCGGTTAGTTAAATGTCGAACACACAGCATGCGCACGCCGGTGGGGATTCTCGGCGGCACGTTTAACCCGATTCACCTTGGCCATTTATTCATCGCGCAAGACGCGCTGGAGCAGTGCCGGTTGGAACGGGTATTGTTTGTTCCGACCGCGATGCCGCCGCACAAGCCGCTCGCCGGCAAGATTAGCGTGGCACACCGATTGCGGATGCTCAAGCTTGCGATTGCCGGAAACGAACGGTTTGCGGTGGATGACTTGGAGATTCGGCGCGGTGGAAAATCGTATTCCGTAGAAACGTTGGCTGAGTTGCAGCGCCGGCAGCCGGCGGCGGATTTTTATTTCATCATCGGCACGGATTCGCTGGCAGAGTTGCATCTGTGGCGCAATGTGGAGCAGTTGGTGAAGCTGTGCCGCTTTCTCGTGTTCGCGCGGCCCGGTTACACAACGAAGCCGGCAGTAAAGATTATCGGTTTGCGGTACAAACTATTTTCCACGCATCCGGCGGAAATTTCGTCGCAGGAGATTCGGGCGCGGGTTGCGCGTGGGCGCTCCATTCGCTATCTGGTGCCCGATGCAGTGCGACAATACATTGAAAGGCAGCAGTTATATTTGTGAAAAAAACAACTAAAACTAAAAAACTTGATTCGCTGGCGATTGTCAAACTTTGCCGGACCGTTGCCGAGGACAAAAAGGCCGACAAATGCGTCATCTTTGACGTGCGGAAGGTTTCCTCAATTGCTGATTATTTCCTGATCTGCTCTGGCAACTCGGAGCCGCATCTGAAAGCAATTGCCGATGAGATTACGCGCCGGCTTCGCGACGCCGGCGTCCGTCACCGGCATCATAGCGGTTACCCGCAAAGCCGGTGGATCGTGCTGGATTACGGGGACGTGTTGATCCACGTTTTTCATCCTGACCTGCGCGAACATTACGATCTCGAACGGCTCTGGGGCGACGCGAAACGCGTGAAGTAATAATCGGTCAGAGCTTGCCGGACTTGCGGATCTTTTCCAGCAGACCGGTCGTCGAGAAACCCGGGACGAACGGGACAATACAAATCTTGGTGCCAATGGCGTCAAGCAGCACGCGCTCTTCGGCATCCAATGTATCCGGCCGGTAATCGCCGCCCTTGGCGTAGAGGGGTGGGCTGATGGTTTTGATGAACCGCAGTGCCTGCCGTTCTCGGAAAATGACAACGGCATCCACACATTCCAGCGCGGCGAGAATGGCGGCGCGTTGGCGTTCCGGCACGAGCGGACGGGACGGCCCCTTGAGTTGCCGAATGGAAGCGTCGGAGTTGATACCGATGATCAGCAAGTCGCCGAGACGTTTGGCATCTTGCAAATAAGCGACATGGCCGAAATGGAGCAGGTCAAAACAACCGTTGGTGGCCACAACGCGCTGACCGCGCCGGCGTGCGGCGGCGGCCCAGCGCTCGGCTTGTGCGAGTGTGAGGATTTTAGTGGAGAGGGATGGCATGGTTTAATACTTGATTTGGCAATGATGTATTGCGATGATGCACCCTCAAAGAATGACTCACTCGCCAGAGACGGTCAAGTGGTTTTGAGTTGTTGGCAGTTAAGACATGGAAAAGCTCCATTTACTCGGAATAATCATTTACTTCACCGTGCTGTCTGGGTTGGCGTGCTACGGCCTGCACCGGTATTTGATGATTTTCCTGTATTACAAGTACCGGAAGCAGAAAATCAAGCCGCTGCGCCAGTTTCAAACCTTGCCCCGCGTGACGGTGCAGTTGCCGCTTTACAATGAGATGTACGTCGCCGAACGGCTGTTGAATGCGGTCATGGCGCTTGATTACCCGCCCGATAAGCTGGAAATCCAGGTTCTTGATGATTCCAACGACGAGACGACCGGCATCGTGGCGCAGAAGGTTGCAGAAATGCGCCAGCGCGGTTTTGACATCACGCATATCCAGCGGCTCAACCGGCAAGGCTACAAAGCCGGTGCATTGCAGAATGGCGTCCGCCTCGCGAGCGGCGAGTTTCTTATTATTTTTGATGCCGACTTCGTGCCGCAGCCGGAATTGCTCCAGCAAACCATCCATTACTTTACCGATCCCAACGTCGGGATGCTGCAAACCCGCTGGGGGCACATCAACGAGCCATATTCTTTACTGACACGTGTCCAATCCATCCTGCTCGACGCGCATTTTCTGATCGAGCAAACGGCCCGGTCGCGCTCGGGGCGGTTTTTCAATTTCAACGGCACTGCCGGCATCTGGCGGCGGTCGTGTATCGAAGCGGCCGGCGGCTGGCAGGCCGACACGCTGGCCGAAGATTTGGATCTGAGTTACCGGGCGCAAATCAAAGGCTGGAAATTTATATTCCTACCGGATGTTGTGACACCAGCGGAGTTGCCGGTGGAGATGAATGCGTTCAAAACGCAGCAGCACCGGTGGGCCAAAGGCTCGGCGCAGGCGATGAAGAAGATGTTACCGAAGTTGTGGCGCGCAAAAGTGCCGTTCAAGGTCAAACTCGAAGGCACGATTCATCTCACCAGCAACCTCGGTTACTTGATGCTCTTGGCGCTCTGCCTGCTGTTCCGTTCCGCCGCCTACGCCGGCGCGCACGAGGTGACCGGCGGCAACGAGATCACCAAACTGTTCCTCGTGGATCTCCCATTGTTTGTCGCGGCGACAGTCTCGGTCACGGCGTTTTACTTCTGCGCGCAAATTGAGCTGCACGCGAAATGGTGGAAACGACTGCTGTACATGCCGCTGATGATGGCAGTTGGTGTCGGGTTATCCATCAACAACGCCCGCGCCGTGCTGGAGGCGCTGTTTAACCGGCCCAGCGAATTCATTCGCACCCCAAAGGTCGGCATCCGGCAACGCGGCGAACCTTGGCGGGCCATTCAATACCGCTCATTGCATGGCGTGGTGCCGTTTCTGGAGCTTGGCTTCGGCGTTTACTTTGCTTATTTTATGTACGATGCCATCAATAAGTCGCAATGGATTTCAGCGGTGTTTGTCGCGGTGTCACTGGTTGGTTTTTTCTATGTGGGCATCCTGTCGCTCCTCCCGACCGGTGGAATCCTGCGGCGTTCACCACCCGTGCTTGGCACGGCGAACTAAATCAATATGCCATTTACCTTTACACAACTATCAATCCCGGACGTGCGCCTGATCGAGTCCCGCCGGTTCAAGGACGCGCGCGGCAGCTTTCTCGAAAACTACCAACACGCCGCCTTCGCCGCCGCCGGCATCACCGACCGATTCGTCCAAGACAACATTTCCTATTCCCGCCGGCACGTCCTGCGCGGCTTGCATTACCAATTGGCGCCCGCCGCCCAAGGCAAGCTGGTTTACGCGGCCCGTGGCACAATCTTCGATGTGGTCATTGACATCCGGCGCGGCTCACCGACCTACGGCCAGTGGGTTGGAGCGACGCTGGACGCTGACAATGGCCCGCAACTGCTCTTCGTCCCGGCTGGTTTTGCCCACGGCTTCTGCGTCTTGAGCGACGAAGCGTGCGTCTCCTATAAAACCACCGCCGACTACACGCCCCAACTGGAACGCGGCATCCGCTGGAATGACCCTGCCATCAAGATCGTCTGGCCCATTGCCGCCCCCATTCTCAACGACCGCGACGCCAGCCTGCCCACGCTCGCTGACGCCGAGAATAATTTCGCGATCACGCCCGGACCAAAGTAAAGATATAACCGCGCGTCCGTCCCGGACGTTTTCCAGATACGACCACGTCTGCTGGAGTAAAAATATCACCCGCTAATGCGGTAATACCGGTTGCTAGCGCGGTAATACCGGCCGCTAATACGGCAATATCAGGCGCTAATGCGGCAATACCGGTTGCTAGTGCGGTAATATCAGCCGGTATTGTGGCAATACCGGTCGCTAACGTGGTAATACCGGTCGCTAGCGTGATAATACCGGCCGCTAGCACGGCAATACCGGCTGCTATTGCGACAATATCAGCCGCTAAAATAGCTCTACCGGATGCGGAAATAGCGAAAACATTGGCATTTATGGGAAAAGCGGGGGGGCATGGCTGCGAAAGTTTGCAATTCGGACTTCGGAAGTTCGTCTTCGTCCCGCACCCCCGCGCCAACCCGAACTTCTCAACACACACAGGTCACGCTCAGGAGTGATAGACGCCAAATTCGTGTGCGGCCTGATACATTGCGATTACGTTTTCAGTCGGCGAGTTGTCTTGGATTTGGTGGGTGGGCGCAAAGTGATAGCCATATCCATCCATCATGATTTCCAGCGTCTCGACAACATGTTTGACGGTGTCGGCCACACTGCCATAGGCCAACGGTCCGGCAGTTGAGATGCAGCCGCGGAAGGCCAGCCGTCCGCCAAAGTGTTCTTTCAGGTACCGGGGACTCATGTTGGTAGCTTCCGGTTGGAGCGTGTCAACGCCAGTCATCCCCATCTCAATGAAGTCTTCATAGGCCCAAGAGGAACTGCCACAGGTGTGGATCATGACGGGAATCTGATAGGCCTTCGCCAGATCAATGAACTTCTGGTGGCGCGGGCGGAATAGTTGGCGGTACAGCTCCAGACTGATCATGGGAGCGTGCTGCGTCCCCAAGTCTTCACCCAGCCACAGGAAGTCAATTTTGCCCGGATACTTTTCCAAGGTGCGTTCCAGCACGGCCAGGTGCATGTTGATTCGGCGATCAATAAAGTTCAGCGCGGCCTCGTGGTTAGTCAGTAAATGGACGAGGACATCTTCCATGCCCATGATTCGGCCGTTTGAATTAATAATATCGGGGACACCGGACCCACCAAGATAAATGGCATAATTCTGATGTCTGGAGATTTGCGCCCCGACGGCGGCGTAATCAAAGTGATCGGGGTTTGGCACCGGAAAATTCAGCAGGGCTTCGTCACTCGCATTGGCCAGCGGATAATCACAAAAATCCCAGTAGCCACCCGTTTGGTGTTCAATCCACCGCATATAACAACCCTCTAATTCATTAATCAGGCGGTCGGGCAGCGGCTTAAACAGCGAGGGGCCAGTGTAGGGCGCGCCGACACCCCGGTAATCAACTCCCAAAGCTTGGTTGACTAACTCATGGTTTCCATCCGGAATGCCCAGCGCTTGAGACAGACGCAGGTGGATTGCCGGATTGGTTTCATAGCCGATGGTAACCCGGTCGGTCTTTTCGCGATGGAAAGTTCTTAGAACTCTTTCTTTCGCTGTCATTGTTTCTTTTGCTTTAAGAATCATGGTGGCGTTTTTGTGAGTCAAGATTTGGCGTCGGGTTGCGGCGACAATGGGCGGGGGCCGCTGTTGTAGTGTCGCTTCGCTTCGATTTAGCCATGCCGGCGGAGTGTAGGCAGGCAGAGAGTTACCGTCAACAACAGACGGCCCGCCGCGGTTTCGACAAGCTCAGAGTGACAACCTACACGGCCTGCTGGAGTCAGTGAACAGGGGGAACCGCGATGGAAGGCCATCCCCGCTGGCGGATGGTAAATAAAAATTCTTTACATAACCGGCGCGACGGCACATTGTGCGCGCCGTTTAGTGCTGTACCGAGACCAACTTGCTGTTGAGTTGAATTCGGCCGCCATGATGCGGAAAAAGTTTTACCCTTCACGAAGAGGAAAATATGAATTTAAGACAATCCAGCCGTGTGTGCCCGTCACTGGCAATCCCATTGCCAGCACTGGCGATCTCCAAGTTTGCGACCGCACCGCTCGCCGTTCCCGCACCATGTTTGCCTGCGGACGGTTGGGCGACTTTGCGATAAAACGCTTCAAGCACAGTTAAATAATCGAAGCGGTTAGGCACATGCACTCCATTATCATTTTCCTCGGAATGCTGATTCTGTTCCTCAGCGGGTTTGTCCGCTACTGGATCGTTCAACATTCTGAATCGCGTCCGCTCATCCTGCACGACAATAGCTTCTTGTATTTCATCTTAATTCTGGCCGGGATTGGCTTGGGCGGTGGGTTCTTCTTCATGATCAACATCGGCTCCTGGTTGCGGGCGTGCACTTTTGTGGCCGTGCTGCTCGGGGCGGACCAAGTGATTAAATGGTGTTTCTTTGGGTTGGAGGTGCGCCGGACTCGCCGACGTTTAGGTTGCACCCATACTGTCGCGATTCAGACTGTCCGCCGGCGGGCCTGCAGCCTGACACCGCACTTTGATTGAGGCCAGCCCCCGTCCAACCGGGCATCATTTACCGGGAATCGACCGGTCCGGGCATTGGTGATTCAGGATTTTGAGCAGATTGCCGAAATCCGGTTCGCGGCTTGGAGAGGAGTGTGGCTCCATACTCATTGCGTCCGATTCAACTGCTTGGCTTGTCGGCGACGTAGATGGTGCAGCCACAACGCTTGGCTTTGTCGTAGAGCTTGGCGGATGTGGCTTCGACGCGGAAACCGGCAATGACTAACCGGTTGGCGAAGGCATTATCCGTAGCAGCGGACCAGATGGCGGCGCGACCGCCGGGTTTGAGCGCGGCCAGCATCCGTTGAACCCCGGCCGGTTTGTAGAGCCGGGCATTAGGCTGTTGAACCATCGCGGTCGGACCATTGTCAATGTCGAGCAGGAGCGCATCGTACCGGTCGCGGGGGGCGCGGGAGAGAACGTTCCACACATCCTCAGGGAATATTGTGACGCGCGGGTCGTCCACCAGCTTGCCATTCACTGCGGCGAGGAACTCGCGATTCCAGTCCACGACTTGCGGAATCAACTCGGCAACGTGGACGGTTGCTTTAGGGGCGGTCTTGGCTAGGACGCTTTTTAAGCTGAACCCCAAACCCAATCCGCCAATCAGGATGCTGGGAGTGGTTTGGTTTGTCAGGCGGGCGACAGCCAGTTCACCCAAGAGGAGTTCCGACGCGGCGAGTGCGGAATTCATCAGGGTTTGGCCATTGATGCGGATGGCGTAATTCCCGTCATGCTCATGGAGTGTCAGTCGGGCGCCGTTGAGTGTCGTGGTCTCGGCCAATTTGCGTTCGGGTTTCATAGTTTGCCGATTAATTCGATGCCGGGGTTGAGGAAACGGATGCGCCGCTTTTTGTAGAGAGCGCCGAGCGCTTGTTTGAAGGCGTTTTTGCTGACGCCGAACTTGTCACGGATTGCTTGGGGTGAACTCGCATCGTCAAATGCGAGGCGGCCGCCATTGGCGTGGAGTGCAGTGAGGATTTGGTCGGTGAGCGGGGCGACGCGTTTGTAGCCGGCCGCGTCGAGGCTCAGATCAATCTTGCCATCGGGGCGGACTTTGCGGACGTACCCTTGTATTTTTTGGCCGATGGTGAGTGGGGCACCAAGATTGCTATGGTAGAGGAGGCCGCGGTGGGCATTCTCGACGATGGCATTGTAGCCGAGGGTGGTTTTGGCGGTGATGAGGAGGTTGACCGGCTGGCCAATGGAGTAGGGTGGGGGAATGAGATTCAGGTGCCGGCTCAGTCGCGTGGTGGCGACGATGCGATGACTGGCAGTGTCGAGAAAAATGAAAACTGTCACCCATTGGCCGGGGGTGACCGGTGTGGCTTGTTCTTGGAATGGCAGGAGCAGATCTTTGGCGAGTCCCCAATTAAGAAACGCGCCAATTCGTGAAACCAGACTGACGACCTGCAAATAGGCAAATTCACCGACCATGGCGAGCGGGGTTTCAGTAGTAGCCACCAGACGGTCTTCAGAATCGAGATAGACAAACACATCAAGCATTGCCCCCGGGGTGGTGCCGGGCGGGATATAACGGCCGGGCAGCAGAATAACTAATTCAGCGCCGCCGTCGAGATAAAGCCCGGGTGGGGTATCTCGCAGGACGCGGAGGGTATTTCGTCTGCCAATCGTTAACATAAGAGGCAGTATACCACTGAACCTGCCGGCGCTGGAACGGCAAAACACAATTATATAAGCATTTGATTCTTGCGGTAAGATGTGAAAATGTGATTTAGGTACATTATGCCAGAACTACGAAAAGACCCAATCATCGGGCGATGGGTGATTATTGCCACCGAACGCGGCAAGCGTCCCAGCGATTATGCCATGCCGGCCGGCGAGCCCATCGATCCTGCTAGCGATCCATTTGCGGAAGGTAACGAGTCCCTGACGCCGCCGGAGATTTTCGCGTTTCGCGACCCGCGCAGCAAGCCGAACACCCCCGGCTGGCAGGTGCGCGTGGTGGCCAATAAGTTCCCGGCTTTGCGAATTGAAGGCGAGTTGGAAAAGGAAGGGCAGGGGATCTACGATAAGATGAATGGCGTCGGTGCGCACGAGGTTATCATCGAGACGCCCAACCCAAACCTGCCACTCGAACAGCAGCCGGTCGAAGGCGTGTTGCGGGTGTTGGAAACCTACAAGATCCGGATGCAAGACCTAGCACAGGATGGACGGCTCCGGTACATCCTGATTTTTAAGAACCATGGACGGCAAGCCGGCGCGTCACTTGCGCACCCACATTCGCAACTTATTGCCACGCCGATCACGCCGAAGCGCGTGAAGGAAAAACTGACCGGCGCGATGCAGTATTATGCCTACAAGGATCGCTGCATCTTCGAGGATATCCTCCGGCAAGAGATCAAGGAAGGCACGCGCTTGGTCTACGAGAATACCGGGTTTGTGGCATTCTGTCCGTTCGCGTCACGGTTTCCATTTGAAATTACGATCATGCCGCGACGGCAAGCTGCGTACTACCATGACATTCATGCCGATGAACTGCTGCTGTTGGCCGATGCGCTTAAAGTCGCGTTGCAAAAGCTCGCGAAGGCGCTCGGGCAACCACAATATAATTTCATCATCCACACTGCGCCGGCTCGGTATCCGCACCCCGGTTACTGGACAACAATTGACCACGATTACCGGTGGCACATTGAAATCCTGCCACGGCTTACGCAGATTGCCGGCTTTGAGTCCGGCACCGGCTTCTACATCAACCCCACACCACCTGAAGAAGCCGCCAAATACCTGCGTGAAATAGCAGTTTAATGGCGCTGTTGTAGTTTACGCCTATGCCACTCAACGTCGCTTTGCTGTGGCACATGCACCAACCGTCCTACGTGGACCCGGTGCGGGGCGTGGCCTTGATGCCGTGGGTGCGTCTGCACGCCACGAAAGGCTATCTCGACATGATCTGGATGGTCGAGCAGGTGCCGGGGTTCCGTTGCACGTTTAACATCACGCCGATCCTCATTCGGCAGATCGACGAATTGGCGACCGGCAACGTGCGCGATCTCTGGCATGATCTTGCCGCAACGCCAGCCGACGCTCTTACACTCGACCAGCAGTGCGCCATACTCGAACATTTCTTCAAAGCCAATCCGACCAATATGATCCGGCCGCACGCCCGGTATTGGGCGCTGTTGCATAAACGGGGCTTGCGACCGGCGCCAGGTGGCTATGCGCGGATTGCCGGCAGTTTCACCACGCAGGATTACCGGGATTTGCAGGCGTGGTTCAATCTGGCTTGGTTCGGTTATGCGGCGGACCGGCTCTACCCGGAAATTGCTACGCTCAAACATAAAGGCGTCAACTTTACCGAGGACGACAAACAAACCATTTTTGCCGCGCAAACTGACATCCTGAAAACTGTTCTCGGGTATTACCGGGTGCTGGCCGAACGTGGTCAAATCGAAATCACCACCACGCCATTTTATCACCCGATCCTGCCGCTAGTTTATAATACTGAATTCGCACGCCGCTGCATGCCGGGAGTGCAATTGCCGCAGCAATTTTCACACCCCGAAGATGTCCGCGCCCAGTTGCTGCTGGCCCGACAACTCCACACCAAAACATTCGGTGCGCCGCCGCGCGGTCTCTGGCCATCGGAAGGCTCGGTTTGCCCGGAGTTGATTCCGATCTTGCAGGAACTCGGCTTCGAGTGGTTTGCGACCGATGAGGAAATCTTATGGCGCAGCCGTACCGCAAGCGACCCCGGCACGCCACTCGACCGGGATCAATTGTTCCAAGCCTATCGGGTCAATTTTGGTGACGCCAATGTCTGCGCCATCTTCCGGGAACGTGCGCTTAGTGATTTTGTCGGGTTTACTGCGTCGCGAAATACGCCGGCGGCTGCGGCGGCATTCATGGTGGAACACTTCGAACATATTGCGCACAGTTTGCAGGGTAGGGAACCACTTTGCGCAGTTGTGCTTGACGGTGAGAATGCCTGGGAACATTTCCCCGATGGTGGGGCGGCGTTTCTTCAGGAATTATACGAACGCATCGCGCGGCATCCCAACCTGCGTGCCACGACGGTCCACGATTATCTGGCCGAACAACCGCCGACTGCAACCGTGCCGGCACTGCATACCGGCTCGTGGATCAATGCCAATTTTCAGATTTGGATCGGTCATCCAGAAGATAACCGGGGCTGGGATTTGCTGGGTCAAACCCGAGCTTTTCTCCAGAGCAAAATCGACCACGGCGGATTGACTGACGACCAGCGACGATGTGCGTTCGAGGAAATTTACGCCGCCGAAGGTAGTGACTGGTTTTGGTGGTACGGCGACGATTTTGTGACCGACAACGACCTGATTTTTGACGAGCTATTTCGGACACATCTGCAAAACGTTTACAATATTTGCGGAGCGCCGATTCCGGCCGCATTGAAAGCGCACATATGCAGGTCCGAAGTCGTTCCTGAAACACGCCAACCGACTGACTTGATTCAGCCGGTGATCGATGGTCAAGTGACATCATTTTATGAATGGTTTAGCGCCGGGTTGTATGAAACCGGGCGCGCGATGGGGGCGATGTATCAAGCGGAACTGCTTATCGAAACCATTCATTTTGGATTCAGCACCGAACAGTTATTCCTGCGGATCGATTTTCGTAAAAACACGGAGTTGCCAGCCAACGCTAGACTCAGCATCCGGTTTCTCCAGCCGCAAGGCGCAACACTCGTTATCCCCTTAGCCGCTACTGCTACCGGCGGACAACTGAGCATTGGAGAATCGCCAGCAGAGGCAATTACTGACGTCCGTTACGATAAAATCGTCGAATTAGCGGTCTCGTTTAGCAAGTTTGGCTGGCAGCCGAAGCAACAGGTAGCTTTTTATGTCCAGCTCCTTACCGATAACGATATTGATCTGGAACGACATCCCGAAGTCGGTTCAATAGCGGTGACGCTACCCGGTGAACAGTTCGAAATTGAAAATTGGCGAGTTTAACGAGACACCTTGCAGTCACAACGACGATACCTTCATCCATTCACAATATTAGATATAACCGCTATTGTGCGACGTTTCTGATATAGCCTCTCTATCATGGTGGGTTTTGTATGAATTTACGGACTACCGCTTGAGTTTGGCGCGGCAATCTTTTTGCCAACCGGGAAAATTCCACTTGTTTGGGAAATCCCGACATTGTTGTGGTTTTACCGCTTCTACACGACACACATTTCCATCTAAAAACTCACATGCGCCGCTTACCTGTTCAGTTAAAATCAACCCACACCGATCTGCTGCGAGCTTTGTGTGGTCCCGGATAAAATCTTCCACTGCTAAGCCGATGAACTCAGCCAGTCGGTTAATTTCCTGATCAGTAACGCGCACTGATCCCGGCCACCAACAACACGCTGTGCAGCGCTGACATTCGTAAGTTACCGACATTGACGGTAGCGACGGATAAGCGTGTTTGTCGAACTGTCGTGCTGAAGTGCTGGATTGCTGGCAGCTTGCAACTCCGGAACGATTTGTTTTGCCAAGACCTTACCAAGTTCAACACCCCACTGGTCGAACGACCCAACATTCCAAATCACACCTTGCGTGAACACCACGTGTTCATAAAGCGCCACAAGTTTGCCCAGTACGGCCGGTGTTAATTTTTCGATAAGCAATGTATTTGATGGCCGGTTGCCCGCAAACGTTCGATGCGGTACAAGCCAGTCTTGCACACCATCAGCCTTGACTTGCGCGGCGGTTTTGCCGAACGCCAGTGCTTCGCTTTGTGCAAACAGATTTGCCATCAATAAATCATGATGTTGACCGGTCGGGTTCAGACTCTTGACAAAACCAATAAAATCGCACGGGATGAGTTTTGTGCCTTGGTGGATGAGTTGATAGAACGAGTGTTGGCCATTTGTGCCGGGTTCACCCCAGTAAACGGCACCAGTCTGGTAGTCAACACTTGCGCCATCGAGGGTAACCGATTTGCCGTTGCTCTCCATCGTCAACTGCTGGAGATACGCCGGGAAGCGTTTCAGATATTGGTCGTACGGCAATACTGCCACCGTTTCCGCATCAAAAAAATTCGTGTACCAAATACCCAGCAATCCCATCAAGACCGGTAAGTTCTGCGCAAACGGCGCGGTCCGAAAGTGCTCATCCATCGCGTGGAACCCGGCCAGCAGTTCATGAAAATTATCAGGACCAATGGCGATCATTGTTGACAGCCCGATCGCGGAGTCCATTGAATAGCGCCCCCCTACCCAGTCCCAAAACCCAAACATGTTTTTCGGATCGATGCCGAATTTCTTCACCTCAGATTCGTTGGTCGAGATTGCGACGAAGTGTTCGTGTACCGGCAAGTTGCCAATCCATTGACGGGCCGTGAGCGCATTGGTCATCGTCTCCTGCGTTGTGAAAGTCTTCGATGCGACGATGAATAACGTCTCTGACGGTTTCAAGTCCTGTGTGGCCTCGGCAAAATCCGTGCTGTCCACATTCGCGACAAATCGGAATGTCAAATCGCGCCGCGAGTAATGACGGAGCGCCTCATACGCCATGACCGGTCCCAAATCCGAGCCGCCGATGCCGATGTTGATGATGTTCTTAATGCGCTTATCAAGCCGATTTACAAACGCGCTCATCCGATCCAGCACAGCGTGAACTTCCGGCACGACATTCTTGCCATCCACACTGATACTGGCGGTACGCGGCGCACGCAATGCGGTATGCAATACGGCTCGGTTTTCAGTCAGATTAATTTTGTCACCACGAAACATCGCTTCAATCCGGTCGCGCAACCGGCAATCTTCTGCAAGCGCGACAAGCAACCGGATGGTTTCATCCGTCACCCGGTTCTTTGAGTAATCGAGATAAATCCCGGCCGCGCAGACAGTCAGTCGTTCACCGCGCTTTGGATCGTCGGCAAAAAGTTGTCGGAGCTGCAAGTCTTTAACTTGCCGGTAATGCGCGTCGAGTTTGGTGAATTTTGGATTAGCCATGACTAGCCAGAAATCTTTCCGCATCAATTGCGGCGGCACAGCCGGTACCGGCAGCAGTGATGGCCTGCCGGTAGATCCGGTCCACGCAATCCCCTGCTGCAAAGATACCGGTGACACTGGTGTTCGTGCCCTGCCGGCAGATGATATAGCCATCGGCGTCGCGTTCAATCTGGCCGTCAAAAACGCCGGTGCTTGGTATGTGGCCGATAGCACCGAAAACGCCGGCACAAGCGAGTTCGCTGATAGCATTGGTTTGGACGTTGCGGAGTTTGACGCCGGTCACCTTGTCTTGTTTCACGTCAAGAACTTCGGTGACGACACTATTCCAAACTGGCTGAATTTTGGGATTGCTCATCACCCGCTCCACCATGATTTTGGAAGCCCTGAGTTGATCACGGCGATGGATCAGAAAAATCTTTGAGCCGAAATGCGTAAGATAGGTTGCCTCTTCACAGGCGGAATCGCCGCCACCAACAACAACCAGCGGCTGGTTACGAAAGACCGGCAAGGCACCATCGCACGTGGCACAATAAGTCACGCCTTTGCGTTCAAGCTCGGTCTCACCGGGGACTCCAAGGTGCCGGTGCGACGCGCCGACAGCGATAATTACGCTTTGGCTTTCGAAAAGCTGGTCGTCAGCCCAGAGCTTGAATGGGAGTCGGCTGAAATCCACCTTGGTAATTTGCACGCCATATTCGACACGCGTATCGAAGCGCTCGGCCTGCTTCTGCATCCGCATCATCATCTCGACGCCATCAATGCCGTCCGGAAAACCGGGGAAGTTTTCCACCACACCGGTAGTGGTGAGCAGGCCACCCGGTTGGCCACCGGTAAGCAAAAGTGGCTTGAGATTTGCGCGGGCGGTGTAGATTGCAGATGTCCAACCAGCACAGCCAGAACCAATGATAATGACGTTTTCCATATTCGAAGAAGTTCGCGGCAAGCCGCAGAACGCTTACCGGTTGCGAGTGTAGCCGGTCGGCGGCGGAGTGGCCGGTTTGCTGTTGTCGTGAAGCATTTGATCCGCCAAAATGACAGCTCTGGCAACGTCGACGAGCTTACGGTTGCCATCGCGGGCAGCTTTTTGCAATCGTAAATAGGCAGCTTCCTCGTCAATTTTGGACTGGCGCATGATGATTCCCTTAGCGCGCTCGACGAGTTTGCGATGTTCGACTGCTTCGGTAGCTCTGTGCAATTGTTCTTCAAGTTGCTGCGACTTTGCAAAGTTGGTCATCGCAACTTCAATGGCGGGTTTGATTTGGTTTTCGGTAAACGGCTTAACGAGGAAGGCGTGTGCGCCAACGGAGGCGGCTTCAACGCCGAGGCCGGTTTCGGTGTGGGCGCTGAGAATGATGATGGCGGTCGGCCGGAGCACCTGAATTTCCTTGGCAGCGGCGATGCCTTCCATCTTGGGCATGCGGATGTCGAGCATGCAAAGGTCGGGTGTTCGTTCCTTTGCCAAAGCGACGGCTTGCTCGCCATCACCGGCCTCACCCACGACTTCGTGGCCCAGATTGGACAGGATTTTTCGCAAAGCCATTAACGTGACACCATCGTCATCGGCTATTACAACGCGCAACTTATTCATAGAGATAATTCTATCTCACACTTCGGCAACCCGGTCAAGCTCGCGTTGCGGGACTGGCAGCCGTGCTGTTGAATTTCAATTCTGCACATAATCCGCTGTCACGATTCGCCAGATTAATCTCGCCGCGTAAATTTGTGCGAGTCAGTTGCCGAATGATGCTCATGCCTTGCCGGGTAGACTGCTGCCAATCGAAACCGGGCGGCAAACCACCGCCATTATCGCTGATCTGGATCCACACGATGCCGTTATCTTGCCGGCAATGGACGACTAACTGCAACGGCGTGCCATCCACTGGCTTGCTGTGTTTTAGGGCATTGGAAACCAACTCGTTGACGATCAATGACAACGCAGTCGCCTGATCCGGTGTCAGCCACACCTCTTGCAAATCGAGTTGTGTCTGCCAAGCACCAGTCGCGGACGCTTTTAATGTGTCGAGAATCGCTGTAATCAGCGCGCCGGCATTCACATTATCCGGCATCTCACGACTGAGTAAGTTATGGACTTTGGCAATTGCCTGGATGCGCGCAATGGCCGGGGCGATGGCTGGGTTATCAATGGATTCCAGTTGCAACAGGCCGGACACCATTTGGAGACTGTTCTTGATTCGGTGGTGGGCTTCCTCGATCAATAATTCCAGTTGTTCATTTTTCTGCGACAACTCGTGGAGCAATTGCGCGGTGTCAATGGCCACAGCAGCACGACCGGCAAAGGCGCTCATCAATTCAAGGTCGGTGGCGGTGAAATCTATCGCGGAACTAGTTTCTCGAATTAACCCCAACGTGCCGAGGCTGGCTTCGCGCGCAAACAACGGTACCAACAATACTGAATGAGGTTCAATCTGTTGCAAGAGCGGACTGTTGACAGCGTGCCGGATTTCATTTTTTGAAAAAATGCGGCCGTACCGGTATGCGCTCAGCTGCCCTGATAAGCCGATATTTGCCGGAAATTCGGCACCGACTAATTTATTCAGGCGCGTCGTGGCCGCAACGACTTTGGCCTGTGCGCCATTGTACCGCACGATATACGCCGCATCCGCCCGTAATAAGCCCGCCGCCTGATGCAAGATCCGGCTGAGCAACGAATCGAGTTCCAGCGCCTGCGCGTCGCCACCGCTGATAGCCAGAAGCGCAGTCAATTTTTCATTCTCGCGCAACTGGGCTTCATAAAGCTGGACATTGGCAATCACGCTACCGAGTTGGTGGCCCATCGCGGTCAACATTTTGATTACATCCGCCCCAAATTGTAAATCTTGCTGGCTGACCATAGTGAGCACGCCAAGCGTTTCACCGCGCGTCTTAACCGGCACGGCAACTAGCATGTTGTAGCCGAACTTGTTCATCGGCCCTTCCGTAAACACCGTTACCTCGCCTGACTCAGCCACTCGACCAGCCAAACCTTCGCCCACTGTCAACTCGCGAACCATCCCGGCTAATTCTGACGGCAAACCGATGTGCACGTAGAGCTGCATTCGTTTTCGATCAGCTTCGATCAGGTGGATTCCACCGGCCTCCGTGCCGGTGCTTTCGAGTGCAACTTGGAGCGTGTTGCGGGCAATATCATCCAGCTTCAACGACGAGTTGGCGACAGCGGCCAACGTGCTTAATGCGGTCAGTTGCGAGTTACGACGGATCAGCTGCTGTTGCCGGCGGTGGGTTTCACTTACATCGCGCACGACAAACTGAAATTCGCCGGTCTCGTTGCCGGTCCGTGCCAAAATGCCGGCATTACACTGGAGCACAACCCACTGCCCATCCTTGCGGCAAAACCGGTATTCCATGTTGCGAATGGCTTTGCCCTGCACCAACCACGTGTGTGCATTCCGCACCATTGCTGCATCAGCTTGATGGATTCGCTCGTATTGATCGAGCGCCGCCAATTCATTTGCTTGGTAACCGAAGACTCGCGCAAACGCCGAGTTGGCATATCGTGGGCGCATCTCAGCGCCGGTAATATAAATGGCGTCATCCGAATGTTCGACCAACAGCCGGTAATGTTCCTGACTCGCGCGCGCCGCGCCTTCCAACTGGGCGTGAATCAGCGCGTTGCCAAGTTGATTGCAGATGACCTCGATGACACCGACATCTTCCGACTCAAACCGTTGCCGGTCTTTTGTCGCCAATACCAAAAAACCGGCTACAAAGCCTTGTGCGCTGACCGGGCAAAAAATTGCCGACTGATATCCGGCTTGTGCAAGAACGTGAAATTGACCATGCCCGGCCGTTTTTAATAAAAAATTCACTACGCACGTCTTGCCGTCCATCACATCCATCACCGGTCCCGGCTCATCCCGCTTCAGTCGCGCCAACTGTTGGGATAGTGCGGCCGGAATGCCATGCGAACTATGAAGTTGGAGTACATCCTTATCGTCATCCCACAGGTAAACCGCGCCTGCCTCCAAGTGCGTTACCGCCGTCAAGGCGTGTAAAGCATTTGTCGCAATCTCGCGCAAATCCACCGACCGGTTAATGGCATCGGCCACGAAGTTAATCGCGGTCAAGCCCGCATCGCGTGTGGAACCGTGGAGCGATGATTGAGAGTCAAATAGTTTCATGCCGATGGTCTCGTTAGTTATCTTTAGCAAAAAAGATTGTACAGTTTCACTAAAATTCGCGCATAATACCGGTATGACCAACTCCGACAAGCTCAACGAAATCTTCCAGATGCAACAAGCCCTTAACCTAAAAATCGGCGTGGACACCGCCCACATGACCGACGAACAACGCCAGCAATGGGTCTTGAACTATTGCCGGGCGATGACCCAGGAAATCGCCGAGTTGACTGACAGCGTCCCGTGGAAATGGTGGGCTAAGTATCAGAAATTCGACAAACAAAACGCCCGCGTCGAAGTGATTGATCTCCTTCACTTCCTGATTTCCATTGCGCAAGTGCTCGAAATGACACCCGAAGATTTCTACGCTGCGTACGCCAAGAAGCATCAAGTCAACCTTGACCGGCAAGCCACCGGTTACCAGACCAAAGATGAAAACGACAGCCGGCACATCTGACGCTCCCCTACCCCAGTCTATGAAATTGCTCTACCTTGATTGCTTTGCCGGCATCAGCGGTGACATGCTGCTGGGCGCGTTGATTGATCTGGGCGTGCCGGAAAACATTTTGTCCCGGGAGCTCGCCAAACTTACATTACATGGTTACTCCATCGCGACGCAGCGGGTGGTGAAACAGAACATCACAGCCATAAAATTTGATTGCCGTGATGAGCACCAACACCATCAACACCGCGGATTCACTGAGATTGCCGGAATGATCACTGATAGTGCATTGACTGAACTGGTCAAGCGCCGAGCCGTCAGCGTCTTCCGCCGTCTCGGCGAAGCGGAGGCGAAAATCCATGGCGTCCCATTGGAGCAAATTCACTTCCACGAAATCGGGGCGGTGGATTCCATTGTGGATATTGTCGGCACATGCATTGCGATGGAATTTCTGGGCGTGACTGAGGTGCAGACCAGTCCCCTCCCCTGTGGTTCGGGATTTGTTGAGACGGCGCACGGAACGTTACCGGTGCCGGCCCCGGCCACATTGGAGCTGCTACGCAACGTGCCGATTGTGCCGTCGGATGTGCAGGCTGAATTGGTAACGCCGACAGGCGCGGCCTTGTTGGCAGAATTTTGCAGCCGGTTCGGCGCGCGCCCGGCGTTGGTTGTTGAGAAAATTGGGTATGGTGCCGGGACGCGCGACTTGCCGGGGATGCCGAATGTTTTACGCGCCGTGCTCGGGCACGCGACTGAATTGCCGGTGATGGACACAGTGGCGGTCGTTGAGGCGAACATTGACGACATGAACCCGGAGTTTTTTGGCGAAATAATGGAACAATTGTTGGCAACCGGTGTGCTGGATGTGTTTTGGACGCCGGTGCAGATGAAAAAAAACCGGCCCGGCACCTTGGTGACCGTGTTATGCGAGACAGGTGACGCGGACCGGGTGGCGGAGTTGGTGTTGACGCACACGACAAGTTTCGGCGTGCGGATTCATGAGGTGCGCCGGCGTAAGTTGGCGCGGGAAATCGTGCCGGTCACAACCCGGTATGGTGAAATCGCTGTGAAAATTGGCCGGCTGGCCGGTAAGGTCCTGCAATGTTCGCCGGAATATGAATCGTGCCGGCGCGCAGCGGGCGTAGCTGGTATCCCGGTGAAGGACGTGTACAACGAAGCCGCACGCGCGGCAGGAGATATTCAATGATTGATAAAGAACTGCTCGAAATTCTGGCTTGCCCGAAATGTAGATCCGAGGTGAAGCTCGAAGGCGATCGAATTGTCTGCACTAATCCGCAGTGCGGGCTGCGGTATCCGGTTCGTGATGACATCCCGGTCATGCTGATTGACGAAGCCGAACCGCCAGTGGCTACGAAGTGATCTTCGACGCATGGCTAATGTGACGCTATCGGTAATCGTTCCAGCGTGGAACGAGGAGAAGTGTGTCGGGCGCGCAATTGCATCGTTGCAGCGCGCGGCAGCCGCGTATGCGCGCGAACGCAGCGCGATTGCCGAGATTATCGTCGTGGACAACAATAGCTCAGACCAGACCGGTGCCGTCGCCAAACAATGCGGCGCAACGGTGGTCGTCGAACCGGTCAACAACATCGGCAAGGCGCGCAATGCCGGCGCCAACGCCGCCACCGGCAAATATCTCGCGTTTTGCGATGCCGACAACGAAGTCACCGAAAACCTGCTCATTCTAATTCATGATCATCTTGAAGATCCCAAGGTTGCCGGTGGCGGAACTTGGATTGTGCCGGCTTCGCGAAGTTTTAAAGTCCGGTTCTTTTATTTTCTCTGGGGCATTTACGTGCGATGTAGCCGGGTGGGCGTCGGCATGATGCACTGCCGGAAAGCAGACTTTGATGCGTTTGGCGGATTTGATGAAACCATTTATGCCGCCGAGGATTTGCAGTTGGCTTACGCGCTCAAAAAACTCGGCCGTCCGCGCGGGCAGAAGTTTAAATTGCTACACAAAGGCTGGATCATTACCTCGACGCGCAAGATTGACCAGACGCCGTTGCTGGAAATGCTCAGCAAGTTGATTGGCTTTGCGTTTGGGTTGCAAAAGAAGATTCGCAGCAAGGAATACTGCGAACATTGGTACAGCAAGGCCGCCCGTTGACAAGGTGTCATTGCCGGACTACGTTGCTCGCCGGTTGGCAAACCTAACAAACGAAAGGAATTCACCATGACGCACCAACTCCCCAAACTACCGTATGCCCTCGACGCGCTCGAACCGTACATTGACGCGACTACCGTCGGCATTCACTACGGCAAACATCACCAGACTTATGCAGACAACCTCAACAAGCTCGTGCCCGGCACCGAATTTGCCGACGCGACCTTGGAACAGATTGTCCTCAAGGCGCAAGGCCCGATCTTTAACAATGCTGCGCAGGTTTGGAACCACACCTTCTATTGGGAAGGCATGAAGCCCAATGGCGGCGGCGAACCCAAAGGCGAACTCCGCGCCGTAATCGAAAAATCATTCAGCAACTTCGCCGGCTTCAAAGAACAACTATCCAAAATCTCCGTAACGCAATTCGGTTCCGGCTGGGGCTGGCTGGTGAAGAAGAAAGATGGCGTGCTGGCCGTTGTCCAAACCGGCAATGCCGCCAATCCGTTGACCACCGGCGATGTACCGCTGTTGACCTGCGATGTCTGGGAACATGCCTATTACCTTAAGTACCAGAACCGCCGCGCTGACTACGTCGGCTCCTGGTGGAGTATCATCAATTGGGATGCCGTCGCTGCGCGCTTCAACGCTGCGAATAAGAAATAAGCACCGGCACTGGTTGTTCCGCTATTCGCCTTTACCGGCAACTGGCAATTGCAGATGCTGGATGACCGGGTTGCCGGAGATAAGAAATCCGGATTGCATTGAGGCTCGGTAATCCCGCGGCGACAGTCCGTATACTTTCCGGAATTTGGTAGAGAAATGATACGGCGAGGCGAAGCCCACGGTGTCGGCCACGGCCCGAATCGGCAGGTTGCTGCGCACCAGCAACGATGCGGCACGCTCTAGGCGGGCGAGACCGGCGCATTCGAGCGGCCCGAGGTTGAGGTATCGGCGGAACAACCGGCACAGATATTCCGGTGAGACATGCGCTGCTTTTGCCAGTGCCGTCAACGTAATCGGCGCCGGCGGGTCGTGAGCGAGGGCTTGCCGAATCGCTCGCAGCGCATTCTGGATGGCCGGCGGAAGATGCTCCAGTGGCTCCAGTGCAATCGTCGTTTGGTTGCCAAGATAACCACGCAGCATCAATGTGACTGCTGCCTCCAGCAGCGGTGCGTGAGCGGGCGTCTGATTTTGCGCCATCCCGATGACGTACCGGAACAACGGGCGCAGCATGTCTTCGGACGCCATGCGGCGCGACAACGGCCATTCAGTCAATGGCGGCCAGCCGGGATCGGAATAGTCGAAACTGAAATGAAAAAACGCCTGAATGGTGCGCCGTGTTGAATCCCAGTCATACCGGTCGGTGATGCCGGGTCGGCCCAGTAACACCGTGCCGGCAGGTGCATCCACAGCTTGCCCGTCAAAACTTGCCTTGGCGTGACCGTCAATAATCCACACGAATTCAAAGTCGTGCAGTAGTCGCGGCCCAAACGTCGCGCCTGGCGGATAGGCGGCAATCCCAGCGTTGCCGACGAGTAAACCTTCGGTGGTAATGGAACTCATAAGGTCAATTGCTGGCAGGTTTCAGCAATTTTAAGGTATTGTCAAGAACGCGGACTTCTGGTAGTTCTGCGACAGTTGCGAATTGCTGGCGGTCGTATCTGGTCAATTAACAGCAGGCGCAGCGCTAACAGGAGATAAAATGAGCGACCTACAGAAACTGTCCGAGTTCGTGGAAAAAGGCAACCGCAACGAAGCGAAGCGGCTGACCAATGAACTGCTCGCCGCCGGCATGAAGCCCCTCGACGTTGTCGAAAAAGGTTTGGTGCCAGGCATGAACTCCATCGGCGAGAAATTCAAGAACAACCAGATTTTCGTCCCCGAAATGTTGATCGCCGCCCGCGCCATGAAAGAAGCCATGGCAATCCTCGAACCACTCCTTGTTAAGGCCGGCATCAAACCCGCTTTCACCGCCGTCATCGGCACTGTCCAGGGCGATCTCCACGACATCGGCAAGAACCTCGTGTGCATGATGTGGAAAGGCGCCAACTTCGGCGTCGTTGACCTCGGCACCAACGTGTCCCCGGAGAAATTTGTCGCCGCCGCCAAAGAACACAACGCCCAAGTCATCGGCCTCTCCGCGTTGCTCACGACCACCATGCCGGCGATGAAGACCACGATTGCCGCCGTCAAAGCCGCCGGTCTCACTGGCGTTAAAGTTGTCATCGGCGGCGCGCCGATTACCAATGAGTTCGCCACGGAAATCGGTGCCGACGGCTTCGCGCCCGACGCGGCCAGTGCCGTGGATGTGGTTCGCAAACTCATGGCCGCGTAAGCGCGCCTACTCACAACCAAGTCGTGACTCCACGCGAACGTTTCATTGCCGCGTTGGAACGCCGGCCCCTAACCGGTCGCGTTCCACATTTCGAACTGGTGTTTTTCCTGACGATGGAGGCCTTTGGCAAGGTTCATCCGAGCCATCGCAGCTATCATCAATGGGTGCAAATGGAAGAAAAAGAGCGCGTCTTGCACCGGCGCGACATGGCGGACGTTTTCATCGCCACCGCGGAGCGGTACGAGCACAGCGCGATCTTCCTGCATCCCAATCCAAACACCGTTGAAGAGACCTGCCGGCTGATCGAGATAATTCGCGAGCGCAGCGGCGACAAGTATTTCTTGCTGCGGCACGGCGACGCGACCTTTGAATTGCCAAACGGCGAGCGGTTGGTCGAGTTCGCCTACCGGCTGGCGGACGAACCGGAGAAAGTTCATGCCGAGGCCCAGGAAAAGGTGGACGCCGCATTGAGCCGAGCCGAAGCCTACGCCAAACATGGCGGACTGGATGGCTTCGCGCTGTGTTCGGATTACTGCTTTAATACCGGCCCCTTTCTCAGCCCGACCCAGTTTGGTGAATTTATCACGCCCTATCTCGCCAAGCTCACCAAAGGGTATCGGGATCTCGGCTTCTACGTTATCAAGCACACCGATGGCAACATCATGCCGGTCCTCGACCAGTTGGTGCAGACCAACCCGCATGCGCTCCATTCACTCGACCCGCAAGGCGGCGTGGACATGGCCGAAGTCAAACGGCTCGTCGGCCAGCAAGTCTGCCTCATCGGCAACGTCAACTGCGGATTGGTGGACACCGGCACCGATGCGCAAGTCATCGAGTCTACCCGCTATGCATTGCGCCACGGCATGCCGGGCGGCGGCTACATCTTTTCGACCAGCAACTGCATCTACACCGGCATGCGTTTGGCCCGGTATGAACTGATGCTCGATATCTGGCGTAAAGAAGGCAACTATTCGTGACCGCGCTCCGGGATCTCGCTGGTTGGACCGCAAACCTGCAACGCATCGCCAGTAAACCGCTTGAGTTTTGTCCCGACTTCCCTGCCATCGCGCGTCGGCATGATGCGTGGTGGGCATGCGCCTGCACCGACCGCCCCATTTTCATCGGCTACGCCAACGCGAATCCCGCCCGCCCGATCACCAAGCGCTTGGAATTGCTCCACCATCCCGAGGAATGGTTTGCTGCCAAGCTGCAAGATCTGCGACAAACCCATCGGGTCGGCGACGCGTTGCCGCACATCCGCGCCGACTTCGGACCGGTCTTGCTCGGTGGCTTTCTTGGCGGGACAATCGAGTTCGGCTCCGACACGACTTGGACGCACCCGTTCATCAACGACGACTGGTCGAACGCACCCGATTGGCAATTACACGACGAGCATCCCCTGCTCCAACGGCTCCGGCAACTAACGGAACTGGTCGCTCAGGATTGTCCGGGCCGCTATCTCGTTTGCACTCCCGACCTCGGCGGGTCGGCGGATGTGCTGCTGAATTTACGCGGCTCTTCGGCCCTTTGTCTCGATGTGGTTGAGCAACCCGACCGGGTGCGCGGCGCGATTGAGGCAATCTACCCGGCGTGGGAGTACGCGTTCGCGGAGCTTTATCGAATCGCCACCGCGCGCAATGCCGGACTGATTCACTGGCTGGGATTGTGGGCGAGTCGGCCGTACATGATCCCGGCCTGTGACTTCAACTTTCTGATTGGCCCGGCCGAGTTCGAGAAGATCTGCTTGCCGGATATTGCCAAACAAGCTGCCACCGCTGGCCGCGCTGTCTTTCATCTCGATGGCCCCGGCGCGGCGCGGCACATTGATGCATTGCTGCAAGTGCCGGAGTTGCAGGCGATCCAATTCGTGCCCGGCGAAGGCACGCCATCGGCGCTGCCGTGGGTGCCGATGTTCCGCAAGATTCAAGCGGCTGGGCGCGCATTGTACGTAGTCTGCCCGACCGATGAAGTGCTGGCGCTCTGTGACGTCTTGCGCCCCGAGGGGCTAGCTATCAACTGCTGGCCCACCACTCCTCAGGCCGCGGATGATTTGTTTGCGCAGTTCAATCGGAGATACAAAGTATGACCTCCCGTGAACTTGTCTTTCAAACCTTGAATTGGGAAAGTCCACGCCGTGTGCCGCGCGAATTATGGACGTTACCGGCCGCAACGGCGAAGTACCCCACGGAGTGCGCGGCGCTGACGCGCGAGTTCCCAGCGGACTTTGCCGGAATTGACGGCCACGCGCGCGAACTGGCGCCGACAAAAGGCGACTGGTACCTGGTCGGAGAATATCAGGACGCGTGGGGCTGCACGTTCATCAATATCCAGCATGGCGTCCACGGCGAAGTCAAAGATCCGCTGGTGAAGGATTGGACGACCGACCGCGCCAGGATTCATATGCCGCGCGAGTGGCTGACAATTGACCGCGACGCAGTCAATCGTGATTGTGCGGCGACTAATTTATTCACGGCGGCTGGGGCGAACCCGCGGCCATTCGAGCAACTCCAGTTTCTTCGCAGCACAGAAGAATTGTACATGGACCTGCTTGATCCGCCACCGGCCCTGCGGGCGTTTGTGCGCGAGATGCATGATTTTTATTGCGCGCAGCTGACCGGCTGGGCGCAAACGGATGTGGATTCGCTCCGGTTTATGGATGATTGGGGTTCACAGCGCGCGCTATTGATCGCACCGGCCTTGTGGCGGGAGTGGTTCAAACCACTGTACCGGGATTATGTCCAGATTGCGCACAGCCACGGCAAAAAGATCTTCATGCATTCTGACGGCTTCATTCTCGACATCATCCCGGATCTGATTGAAATCGGCGTGGACGCATTGAACTCGCAAATCTTTTGCATGGGACTGGACCGGCTGGAGTCATTTGCCGGCCAGATTACATTTTGGGGCGAGATCGACCGGCAACATCTCTTGTCGGCCGGCACACCGGCGGAAGTTGAGCAGGCGGTGCGCGCTGTCCATCGGCAACTTTGGCGCAATGGTGGGTGCATCGCGCAATGTGAATTCGGACCCGGCGGCCAACCGGCCAACGTCCGCCAAGTCTTTCAAACATGGAATGAGGTAATCCAATAATGACACCTCGCGAACGCTGGCTCGCATTATTTGAAAATCGCAAGCCGGACCGGCATGTCACGGACTACTGGGCGACCGGCGAGTTCCACGACAAACTCAAACAAGCCGTCGGCATTACCGGCACCAATGACGAGCCGTTGTTGGAAAAGCTGGGCATCGACCGGCCGTTCTATGTCGGGCCGCCTTGGAAACATAAACATCATCCCGACGATCCGCAGGCGAACGAGTGGGGCATACGATTTGCAGCGGTGGACTACGGCACCGGCAGCTATGGCGAGGCGGTGCATTTCCCATTGGCGAAATGTGACAGCGCCGCTGACATTCACGCGTTCCGCTGGCCGAGTCCCGACGACTACGATTATTCTGGCCTTGCCGCGCGAATCAAACAGAACAACGGCTACCGGGTTGTCCGCGGCGGCAGCTACGAACCGTTTTTGTTGTACTGCTGGATGCGCGGGATGGAACAAGCTTTCGAGGACATGCTCGTTAATCCGGAAATCATCACCGCAGCATTGGGACATATTTTCGATTTCCACTACGAACAGAACCGACGCATCTGGGAAGTCGGCAAGTTCGATCTGATGTATCTCGCCGAAGACCTCGGCGGCCAGACGGGGCCGTTGATCAGCTTGGAGGCTTACCGACGTTTCCTGCTGCCAAACCAAAAGAAGATGGCCGAGCTGGCGCGGTCGTTTGGCATCCGCGTATTTTACCACACCGACGGCGCAGCGCGGGTGTTCCTGCCGGATCTTGTCAATGAAGTCGGCATCGACATCCTCAACCCATTGCAATGGCGCTGCCCCGGCATGGACTTGGTTGGTTTGGTGCGCGACTACGGCGACCGGCTGATCTTCCACGGCGGCATTGATAATCAGCAAACGCTCCCGTTCGGCACGGTGGCCGATGTCCGCAAGGAAGTCCGCGAAGTCGCCGCGATCATGCAGGGAGCTCGCTGGATTTGCGCCCCGTGCCACAACATCCAAAGCGTCAGCCCGGCCGCGAACGTCATCGCCATGTACGAAACCATTCGGGAAATCCCAGTATGAAATTGACCAGCCAAGAGCGCGTCAATCGCATGTTCGCCCGGCGCGACCACGACCGCGTGCCGCGCCACGACTCGTTTTGGGGAGAGACCATTCAACGCTGGGAGAAGGAAGGCCTGACCGGTGGCGCGCCTGCCGCGCTGGAGCGATTGCAAAACGATTTCCACAGCTTGAACTGGCTCTGGCCGATGGCGTATCCGGGTCGCGAGGAAGTTGTGAGCATGGATGCGGAGACGCGCGTGGTGCGCGACGGCAACGGCCGGCTCGCGCGGCATTGGCGCAACAAGAGCGGCACACCCGACCATCTCGGCTTTGAGTGCGACTCCCGTGCGAAGTGGGAGAAGGTCTTCAAGCCCGCCCTGCTGTCCACCGGCCTGCAACTCGACCCGGCGGCGATTGCCAAGGAGTTCCAGAATGGCCGGGCCCACGGCCGCTGGTGTCACCTCACCGGCGTCGAAGGGTTTGAGGAAACCCGCTCGCTCATGGGCGACGAAATCACGTTAATGGCGATGGTGGAAGATCCCGACTGGGTGCGCGATGTCTCAAAGACATTCACCGATGTCATGCTCGTCAACCTGAATGCCGCACTGGCAACTGGCATCGCGCCGGATGGCCTCTGGATTTACGGCGACATGGCGTTCAAGACCTCCACGATGTGCTCGCCGCAGATGTACCGGGACTTGATCTGGCCTGATCACAAACGCCTTGCCGATTGGGCGCACGCGCACAACCTGAAGTTCATCTACCACACCGACGGCAACGTCAACGGCGTGCTGGACCTCTACCTCGCCGCCGGCTTCGATTGCCTGCAACCGCTGGAATGCAAGGCCGGCATGGATCTCCGCCAGCTCGCCCCGCAGTACGGCGACCGGCTCGCCTTCTTTGGCAACGTGGACGTGATGGTCTTGATGAGCAACGACCGTGCCCGCATCGAGGCCGAAGTCAAAGCCAAGCTCGCCGCCGGCAAGACGACCAAAGGTTACATCTATCATTCCGACCACTCCGTCCCGCCCCAAGTGAGTTGGGAGACTTACCAGTTTGTGATCTCGCTCTTGGATCAACACGGCCGGTACTGAACCAACCCGCACGTTGCGCGGGCTCGCGGTTTTCACCTCAGCCTGAGTTGTAAGAAAAATTCAGCCTGCCGTCCGATTGCCGCCCGCCGGGAAGCTCGTATCCTGTAGGCGAAACATATGTCACTAATCTCAATCGTCATTACGCTAATCGTGGTCGGAGTTTTGCTCTGGCTGGTCAACACCTACATCCCGATGGATGGGAAAATCAAAAAGATCATCAACGTCGTGGTGGTCGTTGCCGTCGTGTTGTGGCTCTTGTCTGTGTTCGGGATTCTGGGACACAACGGTGACGTTCGCGTACCGAAGCTTGTCACGCCCACAAACTAATTTCAACGCCAGTTAACAAGCAACCACCAACAAGGAACCCAAGCCATGCAAGTGAGAAACCAAACTGTACTCCTGACGCTGTGCGCCGTATTGACCGCCGGGCTGCTGCCGATGACCTGGACCGGGTGCGCCAGCACCGCCACGCGGGAAAGCACCGGCGAATATGTTGACGATTCCACAATCACCGCCAAGGTGAAAACGGCATTGGTCAAAGATCCCGTTGTCAGCGCGTTTGCAGTCAATGTGAAAACCTACAAGGGCGTGGTGCAATTGAGTGGGTTTGTCGATACGGCGGACCAAAAGAGCCGCGCGGAACAAGTCGCCCGTGGCGTTTACGGCGTCACTTCCGTCAACAACAGCCTGATCGTCAAAGCCAAATAATCCAACGTCGCGTCGTTAAGGGATCGGCGTCCCCAACAATGTCGCGATGGCAGCGGCCATGCGGTTGACGGCATCGGCGAGATTCGCCGGCGAACCCGCCCACTTGGTGGGATCGGTGGGCGAGAAAGCCGTGATGGACGCGGGGTCAATCCAGCCGGGGAATACACCCGTGCCATTCTGCCAACCGGGCACGGAGGCGAGAATCTGCCCGGGCGTCCCAATCGGCAACCGCGCGTTCATGACCGCCCCGGGCGAACTGTCCGACCACATGGTATAAACCATATCCCCCGGCGTATCGGTGGACATGGGATTAACAAGATACTTGGCATCATTGGCGAGCGCGCTGACATTGCTTCCCGGCTGCACGGAGTTATCAAGCTTGTTCTTATCGCCCGGCACAAACTGCGCGGCTTCACTGGCAGTAAAGACCGGGTCGGTTTCCGGGTTCGTACCACCCGGCGGGCCTTGCGGCCCCTGTTCGCCCTGCGGCCCCTGCGGCCCGGGCGGGCCGGCGGGAATGGCGTCAATCTTGTTGTTCAGGGAGTTGAGTTGGTTGCGGAGTAGATCGGCGTCCACAACTTCGCCGTTTTTTGGCTCATTTGGATCGAACATAGATAGTCCTTAAAATATAGTCCTGAGTCGTGAGGCACCGGGCCGGGCGCGGTGGTGCAGACCGCGCCCGGGGATGGTGTTGTTATTACAAACTCATGC
>Ga0316217_10000259_pt1:0-10000 | contig 78934 bp, 62 predicted proteins | sample 1anoAmetaG_FD_203633 | JGI IMG/M metagenome (GOLD analysis project Ga0316217, IMG submission 203633) | Freshwater microbial communities from Trout Bog Lake, Wisconsin, USA - 1anoA | ecosystem: Environmental > Aquatic > Freshwater > Lake > Hypolimnion/Profundal zone | place: USA...
GTTGTGGAACGAGCGGAATACCTCGGTATTTCACGGGAACTATAGGTGAGATCATCGTGTATAATTTTGCGTTGACCCAGACACAATACCAGCTTGTGGAAGGAGTGCTCGCTTGCAAATGGGGATTACAGGGGAATTTACCATCAATGCACCCATACGCAAGTACGTGTCCGAGTGGTACCGAGAGTGCAAATTTGAATAGTATCAGTGGCTCGACCACGGGCCCATCTGCATGGTATGATGCGAGTGATGCCAGTACGATGACAACAAGTTCACCTTTGATTTCCCAAATAATGGACAAGAGCGGCAATGGAAATACGTTGACCCAGAGTACGAAATCGTCGCAGCCGTATGTGACGACGATCAGCGGGCAACAAGTGCTTTTTTTTAGCGGTTCGCAATATCTTACGGCGAGTACAACGAACCTCCCAACAGGCTTGAGTCCTTCGTCAATGTTTGTTGTCGCTGCGTATACCGGTGGTTCAGCGACAACGTACGCATATGCTGCATCGTATGGAACGGCTTCTCAGTATCATGATCGAGCCTTAGTAAAGAATCAGAACAGTTTGACCGCGTTGGCGAGTGAGTACGGAAGTGATGTATCCGGTTCCTCATGGTCTTCATCTTCGGTGCCATCACTGGTGTACGGTGCATTTGGTGCATCGACGGAATCTCTTGCCGTGAACGGTGGCAGCTTGAGTAGCGCTTCTTTCGTGCCGAATACAACGAGTTCATCACTCTTTCTTGGTACAGCCGCGAACATCCAGCAATCTTGGACGGGCCCGATCTATGAAGTGATTCTCTACAACAGCGTTCCGAGCACTGCCGAGCAGCAATTCATCGAAGGGTACCTTGCCTGTAAGTGGGGCCTGCAGAGCAGTCTCCCGAGCAGTCATCCGTACAAGTCGACATGCCCTGCGACGGCGACGCCAAACCTGACGTTAGTGGCTACGGTGAGTCCGACGGGTACCCAACCTCCCGGCACGGTGCTGACGTATACGACGACGTACACGAACAACAGCGGGACGATAGCGTACAACCCAACGTTCAGCGCAGCGATCCCGGCCCACACGGACTTCCAGGTCGGCTCACTCACATCGAACGCCGGGAACACGGGTTTATCGTACACGGCAAGCTACTCGAGCGACGGTGGGAATACGTGGACGTACACGCCGTCGAGCGGCGCAGGTGGTGCAGCGAGCGGCTACGATCGGACGGTAACGAACATTCGCTGGGTTCTGAGCGGGGCACTGGCTCCCGGCAGTGGGGTGAACAGCGGGACGGTAGGATTCGCGATCAAGATTCAGTGATTTTGCTGAACCGATGCTCTCCGCCGTGCTTGCTCATCCCTATTTTTCGAGGTGCCCTTAGCGTAGGACTGGTACCATGCATACAGGAAGCCTAGAAAAATCATTGAGGAGGAACCATGTTTTCAAAAATGCCATTGCGCCGTCCATACATCATTCTCATTGTACTGATCGTTCTGCTTGCTCTCTGGGCCCTTTTTCGACCGGAGTTGCTTTTCGTGAAGAAGCACGTTGATGAGCCCTTACCGACGACAATGCGACAAATACACAACGAGGGCAGGGACTTCACCGTCTAGTACGTTACCAAAGGCCGACGTTCTTCGTCGATTACAGGCCAACTTTTTTCCTCTGAAAGTGAGACTACTTCCTAATGAACATTCGGAGATTCGTCGCTGCTGCTTCGCTGATTGGACTTGCAAGCGTTCCCCTGGTTGCCTCGGCGCAACCGGTAGCTTTGGCTAAAGGGAGCTTTGTGAGTGCGGCACATACGACGACCGGCACCGCAACGATCTATCGCCTCAACAATGGATCTCGGATTCTGCGCCTTACGAATTTTTCAACTTCGAACGGTCCGAAGGTCCACGTTCTGCTTACCGAACATGTGGTTCATGGCAAGAATGTCGTCGATGCTTCTTCGATCGATCTCGGCGATCTCAAAGGAACCAACGGTAATCAAAATTACCCAATCCCCGCTGCCGTACAGCTCCGTCATGTCAAGGCGGCCGCGATCTATTGCGAACGTTTTCACGTGATGTTCGGATCGGCGACGCTGCACTAAGATTGCGGTTTGCGATACTAGCCTACAGTGAAACCGCAGTTTTGCTGTAGGCTTTTTCCGTTGGTATTCATCCAGGAATTTTTTCTTCGCATGGGTATTGCCGTGAGGTGACGACTCTGGTTCGCTATTCTCGAGTGCCGAGTGCCGAGTGCCGAGTGCCTGGTTGGTGTGTTTGGTGTGTGCCTGGCTGATGCTGGTTGGGGTGAGGTCTGAGGCGTTTGCGTTAGCGCCGCCCGCTGCGGTGAAGAACCTGGCAGCGTGGTACGATGCGAGCGATAACACGACGCTGACGACGAGCACAACAGCGAACGTTATTACGCAAATGACGGACAAGAGTGGGAACGGCGAGACGTTAACGTCGTCGCCGTCGACCGGTCCTGTGTATGTAACCAGTGGAATCAACGGCTTGGGCAGCCTGCAATTCTCTGGTGCTCAGTATCTTCTATCGAATGATATGAATTTCTCACGTTTGTTGCTGCCGACATCGACGGTATTTATCGTGCAAAACGTCACAAATGGTTCTCAGTACAGTTCATCAATATTTTCCCAGACATCGAATGGTTATCGGTACAATATGCATCTGCCCTGGGGTAGTACCGTCTATTTAGACTTTGGCGATGAGGGTACGGGTACGAGTGGTAATCGCGCTGCTGTCTCAACGTCGACTGCCAGTGCGGTTGGTGCTCACATCTGGATGGCGGATGGGAGTGAGGGGAGCACGCGTACGTGGAATTACGACGGTACGACGATTGCCTCTGGGACTCTGCCGAATATGGGAGAGACGTTCTCGTGTCTGGTCTCGATCGGTGCTGCTCAGACATGCGGAGGCGGTTTTGCGTACTGGTTCACCGGTCAAATTGGCGAAGTGATCGTATATAATGCGGCGCTTTCTCAAGCGAACTACCAGCTTGTGGAGGGTATTCTTGCGTGCAAGTGGGGTTTGCAGGGGAATTTACCTTCTGGTCATCCGTGGAAGAGTAGCTGCCCGAGCGGTACGGAGAGCACGAATCTGGGTGCAATCTCTGGTCTCTCTGCTTGGTACGATGCAAGCGATGCGAGCACGATCACGACGACAACCGCAACACTGGTCTCACAGATAACGGACAAGAGCGGTAGTGGGAACACGCTGACGCAGAGCACGCAATCGTTGCAGCCGTATGTAACGACGATCAGCGGTCAGCAAGCGTTAGAGTTTAGTGGCTCTCAGTCTCTTGCGTCGAGTACAACGAATACGTTCGCAACGGGCTCGAATCCCTCATCGATATTTGTTGTCGCGACCGACAACGGCAACTCGACTGCCGATGTTGTCTCGTATGGCCTCTGTAGCGCTGCGATGCCCTATCGACTTCGGGCTGTTGCCGCATCAACATCGGGTGCTGTTTTTTCGAATAATTGTTTTGGTGATATCTATGCTTCGTCCTCGTGGTCGACGGGCTCTCCTCCAACGATAGTCTTTGATGCATTTGGTAGTTCTCTTGAGTCTCTTGCGGTGAATGGCGGTACGGTGTTCAGTGGGAGCTATGTGCCGACAACACCGACGTCGACGGCGTTGACGCTCGGGGTTCGTAATACGGGTGGGTATACGTGGACGGGTGCAGTCTACGAAGTGCTCATCTACAACAGTGTGCCGAGCACCGCTGAGCGCCAATTTATCGAAGGGTACTTGGCCTGCAAATGGGGCCTGCAGAGCAGTCTCCCGAGCAGCCACCCGTACAAATCGACGTGCCCTGCGACAGCGACGCCGAACTTGACGTTAGTTGCGGCAGTGAGCCCGACCGGCAACCAACTTCCCGGCACGGTGCTGACGTATACGACGACGTACACGAACAGCAGCGGGACGATAGCGTACAACCCGACGTTCAGCGCAGCGATCCCGGCACACACGGACTTCCGGGTTGGTTCTCTCATGTCGAACGCTGGGAGCACGGGTTTATCGTACACGGCGAGCTACTCGAGCGATGGCGGTAGTACGTGGACGTACACGCCGACGAGCGGTGCGGGTGGTGCAGCGAGCGGGTACGATCGGACGGTGACGAATATTCGCTGGGTTTTGAGCGGTGCGCTTGCGCCTGGGAGCGGGGTGAATAGCGGCACGGTGGGATTCGCGATCAAGATTCAGTAGGGAGCGACTCACGAGCAACGTTCTCATCGGATCGTCTCTGCCGAATCCTCGGCCCCCTGCTCTCCTCTGCACCACAAGCTGTGGAGCTAGTAGGGTGGTCGTTCCAGAGACGAAGGAGTCATCGGGACCTTGGACCTCCGTACAAGGCTTCCCTGAGTGTACTCTTTGTTGTACACTCAGGGAGTTATGGCACTCTTTTTGAGCGATGTCCTTTCGGCCAAAGAGGCTCGGGCTCACTTCGCGACTCTCCTCGATGATGCCGAACAAGGGCGTTCGCATGTCATCGTGCGTCATTCGCGTATCGCTGCCGGTATTGTTTCGCCGGAGCAGGCGAAGCTTTTACCGATGCTTGAAGCCGTGCTTCACGACATGGGTGAGTCGCTGGCAATGGCGACTGATCCGGCGATCGTTGCGGCAGTGCGATCTGCGGAAGAGGAAGTCGCTCTCGGTCATATCGTTAGTTATGAAGTGTAGATGTCTAAGGCAAAAACACCGCTGGTAAAGGTGCGCATTGATTTTAGCGCCTCGGCTCATGCATTTTTCTTAACGTGTAGTCGTAAAGAGCGTGAAGGTTTGCTACGCAAGCTCAAGGAGTTTGCTGTACATCCTGCTCTCGGTAAACCGCTCCATGCGTCGCTTGCGGGATACTATCGCATTTCCTATGGGCGAATGCGCTGCGTGGTGCGTAGCAATACAAAGGACCCTGTGGTTTTGGTTTTGGTCGTTGCTCCACGGAAAGACGGTGCGCGAGATGATGCGTATACCTTAGCCGTTACGGCGATTCGAACGGCTGATCCGAGTATCGATGCTCTTTTCGTAGCGTATGTGCGCGCATACATTGAAGAGCAGGCTTTGGCCTCATCGTCGATATCACGAAAAAAAGCAGAAGAGGCACCTGAGTAGTATCGACAAGAAATCCTTACCCAACCCAGCGAGTATAGTGTGCTTCTGCAAGGGCTTCAGGACGCAAAGCCAAAGTCGATTGGACGATGCTTCCAGGAAAGTCTTGCCTTGATTCGTATTGACGCGAGGTGAAGAGTCTGCCACGCTATTCTCGAGTGCCGAGTGCCGAGTGCCGAGTGCCGAGTGCCGAGTGCCGAGTGCCGAGTGCCGAGTGCCGAGTGCTTGGTTGGTGTGTTTGGTGTGCGCGTGGCTGATGTTGCTTGGGGTGTGCTCTGAGGCGTCGGCGTTAGTGCCGCCTGCTGCGGTGAAGAACCTGGCAGCGTGGTACGATGCGAGCGATAACACGACGCTTTCCACAACAGTAGGCGGCGTGAGTCAGTGGAACGATAAGAGTGGTAATGGGGAGACGCTTGTACAGACGATCTCTGCCAATCAGCCATCTCTTTTGACGAATAGTATCAATGGCTTGAGTGCGCTTTATTTTAGCGGAACGTGGCTCCAATCGAATGATACGAATTTTTCTCGTTTGCTTCTCCCAAATTCAACGGTATTTATTGTAGAAAATTCTGCCGGTGCCCAAAACTCCGAAGTGTTCGCCAGTCGCAACGGCGGTAATATGTACATTTTGTTTTTACCGTATAGTGGGAATTATCTCGGCTTTGGCTCAAACACCTCGCCGAATTATGTCGGGGGCGGTGGTACCAGCAGTGGTCCTCATCTGTTTACCGCACTTGGTACGATTTCCGGAAGTTATGAGGCGTTATTGGAAGACGGCACCATTCTTGGATCGACCAATAGCCCAAGTGCTGCAGAGGCGGCAACGTTCTCCTGCCCTGTGACGGTTGGTACGCGTTTCTCTGGGTGTACCTCTTCAACGGCATATTACTATACGGGCTCTGTCGGTGAGATTATCGTCTATAATTTTGCGTTGACGCAGGCACAGTACCAGCTTGTAGAGGGAGTTCTTGCTTGCAAATGGGGATTGCAGGCGAATTTGCCTTCGACGCACCCATACGCGAGTACGTGCCCTAGTGGTACCGAGAGTACGAACTTGAATAGCATCAGCGGGGCGACGACGGGTCCTTCGGCCTGGTACGATGCAAGCGATTTAACGACGATAACAACCAGTGGTGGTAATGCGAGCGTTTCGCAAATAACCGATAAAAGCCGTAAGGGGAACACGCTGACGCAGAGCACACAATCGGCGCAGCCGTATGTAACGACGATCAGCGGTCAGCAAGCATTGGAGTTTAGTGGCGGACAACAGCTGGTGAGTAGTACAAGCAATACATTTGCAACGGGTTCAAATCCCTCGTCGGTGTTTGTGGTGGCGGCCTGGACTGGGAGTGCGAATACTTCCTGGGGGCATACGATGTCGTATGGAGGGTGTGGTACCGGTCAAGGCCGTGGTTTTGGGAAGGCGAATGGGAGTCAATTGCTCGACATTGCCGAGTGTAACCAAGATTTGTATTCATCATCTTCGAGCTGGGGCTCAACCTTGAGTATCGGCTATGGTCAATATGGAAGTACGACGGAATTCAATGCGATGAACGGCGGCGTGCTGAGTAGTAAGGCTGCGGTGCCGAATACGCCCTCTGGCACGTCTTTTTATCTGGGTTCCTGGTTGGGTAGTCAATTTTGGATTGGGCCTATCTACGAACTCGTATATTACAATAGTGCGCTCAGTACCGCCGAGCAGCAATTCATCGAAGGGTACCTTGCCTGCAAATGGGGCTTGCAGAGCAGTCTCCCGAGCAGTCATCCCTACAAGTCGACGTGCCCTGCGACGGCGACGCCGAACCTGACGTTAGTTGCGGCAGTGAGCCCGACGGGAAATCAACCTCCCGGCACGGTGCTGACGTATACGACGACGTACACGAACAACAGCGGGACGATAGCGTACAACCCGACATTCAGCGCAGTGATCCCGGCACATACGGACTTCCAGGTCGGCTCACTCACGTCGAACGCGGGGAGCACGGGGTTATCGTATGTGGCGAGCTACTCGAGCGACGGCGGTAGTACGTGGACGTACACGCCGACGAGTGGCGCAGGTGGTGCTGCGAGTGGCTACGATCGAACGGTAACGAACATTCGCTGGGTTCTGAGCGGTGCGCTTGCGCCTGGCAGTGGCGTGAACAGCGGCACGGTGGGGTTCGCAATCAAGATTCAGTGAGACCGGCACCTCGCAAGGCGCGTATCTTACCGGGCGAGAAAACGGCGGCGATGAAGTCTGAGTCCATAAGTCGCCTGAGTGAGATCTTTGCCCGCGCGCGCGCGGCAGGGCGTTGTGCGTTGATCCCGTTCGTCGTCGCCGGCGATCCCGATCTGGCGACGAGTCGTGCTATTCTCCAGGCACTCGAGGCAGCCGGTGCCGACGCGATCGAATTGGGGATTCCGTACAGCGATCCGCTCGCCGATGGTCCGTCGATCGTCGCGGCCGCGCAGCGTGCACTCGACGTCGGCGTGCGACTCGAAGATGTTTTGACGTTGATCGATGCGGTACGTATTCCTGTCGTGCTCTTTACCTATGCGAATCCGATCGTGCAGTACGGCATCTCACAGCTTGCTGTGCAGATGCGTGAGCGCGGTGCTGCGGGTATTATTATCCCCGATCTCCCGCTCGAAGAGCTCCAGAAAGTCGCCGGTCCATTTTATGAGCAAGGCCTCGACGTCCCCTTGCTCATCGCGCCGACGACCGCACCGGAGCGCGCGCGGCGTATCGCTACGGCGAGCAGCGGCTTCGTCTACCTCGTCTCGCGTCTCGGAGTGACCGGCGCCGGTCAGCGACCCGATGCGACTCAGGTACAGCGTCACGTCGCGGAGCTACGGACGATGACCGATCTCCCGATCGCGGTTGGTTTCGGCCTCGCCGAACGCGCGCAGGTGGCGGCGATCGCCCCATACGCCGACGGTGCTATCGTTGGCAGCGCCCTTGTCGACGCGATCGCACGTGGCACAAAGGCGACGGCACCGGAGCGCGCCAGACGCTTCCTTGAGGGGTTGCGATAACCAAGCTCACCGTACAGGGACTGGTTACTGCATACCTCTTCTACGTGATCGGATCTCCCAGCGCGAAGCGACTCTCGGCGTGCTCGGCGATGTAGCGACCGATCGCCAGCGACGAGGTCGCGGCCGGCGACGGCGCATTGCGCACATGAACGACGCTGTCGATCTCTTCGAAGAAGAAGTCATCGACCATCGACCCGTCGGCGGCCATCGCTTGTGCGCGCACACCCGACGGGCCGGGCAGGCAGTCGGCCTCGGTCAGATCGGGCATGTAGCGTTGCAGCGCCTTAACGTACGCTCCGCGTGAAAGATCACGATACATCTCGCCCATGCCGATCTTCCAGTGCTTACCCATGAGACGTAAGAGTCCGCTGTAGGTCAGTGACTCCAGCAGATCGCGTGGATTGATGCGGAAGAAGGAGTAGCCCTCGCGTGCGAAGGCGAGAACGGCGTTCGGTCCGAGCCAAATCGAGCCGTCCATCCGTGGCGTAAAATGCACGCCGAGAAACGGAAACTGCGGATCGGGGACGGGATAGACGTTGCTGCGCACGAGATGTCGCTTCTCGGGGCGTAGCACCAAATAATCGCCCCGGAAGGGGACAATCTTCGGATCTTTCTTGCCGCCTGTCATCTTCGCGAGGCGATCGGAGTAGAGTCCGCCGCATGTGATGACGTAACGCGCCGCAAAGCTCTCTTGCGCCGTGATGAGGTAGCTGGTACCGTTTTTGCGAGAAATACTGCGGACCTCGCGCCCGGTATGAATGGTGCCGCCCATCTCGCGAACATCGTCGCCGTACGCAAGCGCAACCTGGGCCCAATCGACGATGCCGGTCACCGGTGACCAAATGGCCTTGATACCGCGAAAAGCCGGCTCCCGCTCACGGATGCCACGCTCGTCGAGCATCTCGAGGTCCTCGATGCCGTTCGCGATACCGCGCTCCATCAAGGCGTCGAGTCGGGGCAGCTCCTCAAGCTCAGTCGCAAGGATCATCTTGCCGACATTACGATACTCGATGCCCTTTTTGTCGCAGTACGCCCACGCCGCTTTTCGCCCTTCGACGCAGAGTCGTGCTTTGAGCGAGCCGGGAGTGTAATAAATCCCCGAGTGAATCACGCCGCTGTTATGTCCGCTTTGATGGCGGCTCAGCTGCTGCTCTTTCTCAAGCAGAACAAGCTTGAGATGGGGATGACGCAGGAGCAATGCGCGAGCCGTCGCTAAACCGACGATGCCCCCGCCTACGACCGCAATATCATAGATCATCGGCAGGGCTTGTTGGAGTCGGTATGCTGGAGATCCTGCGTTGCCGATATCTCTACGTGGTGCTGTTTATCCATACATGATTGGGCAGGGGGAAGCACCTTGAAGGAAGGAAAGGACTCCTCTATGACATCGACATGCTCACCGATCGCGGCTCTCCCTCCCTTTCGCAATGAGGCGATCAAGAGCTTTACTGAGAGCGCCGATCAACGTGCATTGAGCGAGGCGATCGCCGAGCTGCGTACTCGTTTGGGTCGTTTCTATCCGGTGGTCATCGATGGTCGGCCGCAGCAGACCGAGGAGCGTATCCTCTCACGTAACCCGGCGAGACCCGACGAGATTATCGGTGAGGTCGGGTCGGCGACGCTGGAGCAGGCAATGGAGGCGCTCGCGGTTGCCGAACGGCGCTACGTGACGTGGTCGCGTCAGACGCCGCAGACGCGCGCGCATATCTTGCTTGCCGCCGCCGCTCGTCTTCGTGAAGAGCGTGCACGCTTCAATGCGTTGTTAGTACTCGAGGTCGGCAAGCCATGGATCGAGGCCGATGCCGATACCGCCGAGACGATCGACTTTCTCGAATACTACGCGCGCGAGGCGCTCCGATACGCCGAACCGCCGCCGCT